>Ga0210054_1000561_pt1 | contig 34534 bp, 30 predicted proteins | sample CryGeymeta201516_FD_185470 | JGI IMG/M metagenome (GOLD analysis project Ga0210054, IMG submission 185470) | Groundwater microbial communities from Crystal Geyser aquifers in Utah, USA - Crystal Geyser metaG 2015-16 (SPAdes) (version 2) | ecosystem: Environmental > Aquatic > Deep subsurface >... | reverse complement strand
GGACTTCCACAAGCAGCTTAGGGGTAACTGTTCACCCCCCTGGCATTTTCGCTTGATCTGAGGGCGCTGGTGTGAGTCATGATTCCCATGACTCAGCTTCCGCGATACCGCCTGACCGACGCCGAGAAAGACGCCCTGCTGGAGCGTCAGGCGCTGCTTATCGAGGCCCAGGCGGCGCAGATTGCGGCGCTGCTGGCGCGGATCGAAGCGCTGGAGGCGGCGCCGGCGAAGCCGCGCAAGACGTCGCGCAATTCCCATACGCCGCCCTCACAGGACCCTGGCGGCCGGTCGGGTGGCGGCAAGGCCAAGGACAAGCCGAAGAAGCCTCGGCCCTCGCGCCCGGGGGTGTCGCGCCGCCTTGCAGCGGCGCCGGATGAAACGATCGTCTGCCGCGCCGAGCGTTGCGCCTGCGGGGCCGACGTCTCTGGTCTCAGGCAGAGCTGCCGGATGCGCTACGACCACGTCGACATCCCGCCGGTCACCCCGCATGTGACGCGGGTCGAACTGCATGGCGGGCGCTGCGCCTGCGGGAAGCGCTACCGTGCCGCACCACCCGAGCGCATGCCACCCGGCACGCCGTTCGGGCCGAACATCCACGCCCTGCTGGCCTACCTGCACCACAGCCATCACGTCGGCTTCGAGCGGTTGGCCCGGCTCGCGCGCGAGATGTTCGGGCTGTCGATCTCCGAGGGCGCCATCGCCAACGCCATGCACCGGCTGAAGACACCGCTGGAGGCCGAGCGCGATGCGATCCGCGCGACGCTGCGCACCGCCGAGGTGGTCTGGTCGGACGAGACCACCACCCGCATCAATGGCCGCCTGCATTGGCACTGGGTGTTCGTCACACCCAATGCAGTGCTGCACGAGATCGCCCCGCGTCGCGCCAAGGCGGTGGCGCAGGATGTGATGGCTGGCCACCAGCCCGCGGTCTGGGTGTCGGACCGCTATGCCGGCCAGCAGGACATGGCTGCAGCCCATCAGGTGTGCCTCGCCCATGTGTTGCGCGACGTGCAGTACGCCATCGACTGCGGCGATGCCGTGTTCGCACCCGCGCTCGCAAAGTTGCTGGCCTGGACGATCCGCGTCGGCCGAAGACGCGGCGACCTCAAGGACAGCACCCTGCAGCAATACCGCGCCAAGGCCGACCGCGACCTCGACCGGCTGCTCGCCACGCCCGCGCCGCACCCCGCCGGACGCACCCTGCAACGCCAGGTGAAGGCATGGCGCATCAAATTCTTCGTATTCCTCGAAGACCGGCGCGTCAGCGCCACGAACAATGTGGCCGAGCGTGAGATCCGACCCTCGGTGGTGTTCCGAAAGGTCACTGGCGGCTTCCGCTCCCCGTGGGGCCCCAGCGTCCATGCAGGCTATAGGTCCGTCACCAGCACCGCGCGTCTCGCCGGCCAGACCGCGTACGGCGCCATCCGGGGCCTCGCTGAGACCCTCTTCCAGCCCGCTGCTCAGACGGCCTGAAGCCAATCACGTGAGCAATTACGCGGAAGGAGCCGCTCTCCTTCGTTCGTCCGCCCTTGGCCAAGACGCGGCTAGTCGCGCGCCGCGTTATAGGCCTGTAGCATATCCTCGATCCCTACACCGTCGAGTTTCACGCCGACGAGGCGACAATTCTCGATCGCAATACCGGATAGAGTCGCGTTCTCAATCCTTAAGCCTGAAAAATTAATATCATTAATTCGCCAACCGGACAGGTTGCTGTCTTTAAAGGTCGCGCCCAAAAATTCAATTTGATTGAAGCTGGATTTGGAGAGGGTGGCGTTTTGAATATCGATGCTGAATGGTCGGCATCCAAGCAGACTGCGCGCGACGCCGAGGCGGAGATCGAAGGCGACGAGGCGCTGGCGGTCCGGCGCCGTTGACGCCTGGCTCCGGCGCGGCCGGGAGCGCGGCCGGGAGCGCAGCCTGAAGGGCGACGGTGCGAACCATCCCATATCATCACCTGTATTGACAATGTGGATACGCTCCGCCATAGTAAGGTAATGGCAAAGGCTCGCATATCCTCTGCGGAACGTACGCGCGCGGCGACCGTAGCGGTCACGGCGCGACCTTTTTCGTCTGAGACCAAGGGCAGCATCAATCTTCGCATCGAGACGCATACGCGCCAGCTCATCGACGATGCGGCGGCGATCCTGGGAAAGACCCGCACCGAGTTCATGGTCGATAGCGCCCGCTCTCTGGCGATCGATGTCCTTCTGGATCAGCGCCTGTTCTCGCTGGATTCGGATCGGTACGACGCCTTTATCCAGGCGCTCGACAATCCCACGGCGCCCGGACCCAAGCTGCGCGCGCTGTTGCGTCGAGTCCCGGCATGGGAAACGTGACGCTTGATTCCAAGCGTCCGCAAACGAAGCTCTCGGCCCCGGTTCCACTGACGGCAACCCATGACCTGACCGATTTCGAGTGCGGCGAGCCGGCCCTGAACGACTGGCTGAAGCATCGGGCGTTGAAGAACGAAAGCCGCTTCTCCCGCACCTATGTCGTTTGCGACGGCGATGCGGTCGTGGCCTATTTCTGCATCGCCGCTGGATCGGTGGAACGGACGGCCGCGCCAGGCAAGGTCCGACGCAATGCGCCTGACGTCATTCCTGTTTCGGTGATTGGACGTCTGGCCGTCAGCCGCGCCCATGCCGGTCGCGGCCTTGGCGCGGACATCCTGTCGGACGCCCTGCGCCGCATCGCAGTCGCGTCCCAGAGCATTGGCATTGGTGCGGTGTTGGTGCAGGCAAAGGACGACAATGCGAAGCGATTCTACATGTCCTGCGCTGAATTCACCGAATACCCAGCGGACAGTCGCACCTTGTTTCTGCCTATTGACACGGTGATCGCAGCGTTCAGCTAGCTTTGTGCGGGCGAAGCTCGACTGCCCATTCCACAAATGACTGCCTTCATTGATGAATTGCGTGAGGAATTCGAGGTCGAGCCAATCTGCAGCGTTCTGCTGTCAACGGAGGCAACTTGGCAATCCCGTCGGCGCGCAGGCTGCCCTGATCACTGCGTTGGCTTTCTATCGGCCAACCGGTTCCTTCCGACAGGCGCTCGATCGTCAACGCCACGTTCAGATGCGCGCCGCCTTGGATCGCCCGGCCCGCCACGCCCGCCACAGCGGCAGGCACAGCATGGCGACCGCCGCCATCACCAGGCCCGCCGCGATCGGCCGTTGCACGAAGAACGCCGCGAAGTCGCCGTTGGTGATGATCAGCCCCTGGCGCAGGCTGATCTCCAGCGTACCGCCCAGCACCATCCCGATCACCAGCGGCGCCATGGGATAGCCCTGACGCCGCAGCGCGAAGCCGATCAGCCCCGCGACCGCCATCACCAGCAGGTCGAAGGGGTTACCGCGCACGAAGTACACCCCGATCACGCACAGCAGCACGATCGCCACCAGCATGAACGCCTCGCGCACGCGCAGGATCGGCGCCGCCGCCCGCGCCACCAACATGCCCAGCGGCAGCAGCAAAATGTTGATGACGAAGAACCCGGTGAAGATCGCCGCAATCAGCACCGGGTTCTCGGTCATCAGCCGGATGCCCGGCGTCACCCCGTGCAGCGTCAGCGTCGCCAGCATCACCGCCGTCACCGCATCGCCCGGTATCCCCAGCGCCAGCGTCGGCACCAGCGCGCCGCCGGTGACGGCGTTGTTGGCCGATTCCGACGCGATCAGCCCGTCAGGCTCCCCCTTGCCGAAATCCGCGCGGCGCGGCGAGGATCGCTGCGCCTCGGCGTAGGCGATGAACGCCGCCGTCGCCGCCCCCGTGCCGGGCAGCACGCCTATGCCATTGCCGATCAGCACCGACTTCACCAGCACGCCCACCCGCCCCCGCCACGCCGCCAGCCTCGGCAGCACGACGCCGTTGAACGCGACCAGCCGCGCCGCGCCGTCCTGCGGCGCGGCGACGCGCAGCAGCACCTCCGACAACGCGAACACGCCAATAACCACCGCCAACAGGTCGAACCCGGCGATCAACTGGTGCTGCCCAAAGGTGAAGCGCGCCTCGCCGGTGATCGGGTCGCCGCCCACCGTGGACAGGAATATCCCCACCGCGCCCGCCATCAGGCCTTTGAGCAGCGATCCCTCCGACACCGAGACGATGCACGTCAGCCCCAGCAGGATCAGCGCGAAGGTCTCGATCGGCCCGAAGTTCAGTGCAAAAGCCGCCAGCTGTGGCGCCGCCAGCAGCAGCAGCACGGCGGAGGTCAACCCGCCGATCACCGAGGCGACCGTCGCCCAGCCAAGCGCCTGCCCCGCCTCACCGCGCAGCGCCATAGGATAGCCGTCGAGACAGGTCGCCGCCGATTGCGGCGTGCCCGGCGTGTTGATCAGGATCGCCGAGATCGACCCGCCATAGACCGAGCCCGCATAGACCGCCAGCAACAGCAGGATCGCCGGCGCCTGCGCCATCGTCAACGTGAACGGCAGGATCATCGCCACCGCGACCGTCGAGCCGATCCCCGGCAGCGCACCCAGCACGATCCCCAGCATCGTGCCCAGCACCAGCGCGGCGACGCCCTGCGCCGTCAGGATCAGCCCCAGCGCCTGCGGCAAAAGCTCAAGCATCGCGCGCCCTCACAGCCACCACAAAAACGGCGAGGATGGCAGCGGCATCCGCAGCACCCGGCTGAACAGCACCGCCATCGCCAGCGGCAGCCCCACGCCGACAAGAAGCAGGCCGCGCCAGTCGCGCACCCCCAGCAGCCATAGCGTCAGCAGGCCAAAGCCTGCGCCGGTCAGGAAAAACCCCAGATGCGGCATCAGCAGCGCCAGCGCCAGCGCCGCCGCCGCAATGATCGTCACGCGGACCAGTCGCAGCGGCGCGGGCGGTTGCTGCGCCATGAAGTCGGCGACCAGATTGGCGGTCGCCAGCGCCACCCAGAAAAACAGCACGATGCGCGGAAAGAACATCGGGCTGAACGCGCCGCCCAGATCGGCGAAGCGCAGCCCGAACGACGACGCGCTCAAGCCCGCGCCGAGCAGCAGCAGGGCGAAAGACACCGCAAAACGTTCGTTGATCACGCGCGTCACGCGGCCTGCCTCCCGCTAGGGCCGCGCGCCGCGCCGCCCGCCGCCGCTCACAGCCCGGCGGCGGCGATCAGGGCCCGGTTGGCGTCATATTGCGCGCGGTAGAACGCATCGAAGGACGCGGCGTCGCGATACGCCAGCGTCGTGCCGGTCTGCGCCGCGAACGCCTGGAACCCCTCCGACGCGACGGCCGCGCCGCAGGCCGCCGACAGCTTTTCCATCACCGCCGCGTCCAGCCCGGCGGGCGCGAACAGGCCGCCCCACAGATAGAGCTCATTCAGCGGCGCTGCGATGCCGATCTCCGCCGCTGTCGGCACGTCGGGGAAATTCGCCGCCCGCTGGTCGGCGAAAACGATCAGCGGGCGGAAATCGCCGCTCTGCATCAGCAGTTCAGTATCGCCGAAGAACTGGATGGTGTTCGCCGCCATCGCCTGCATCGCGGGGCCGGAGCCCTGGAACGGCAGATGGCGCACCTTGTCGATCAGGCCCAGGCCCGCGAACGCCGCGACCATGGTCAGATGGGTGATCGCGCCGGGGCCGGAGGAGCCGTAGAGATAACGGCCCGGCTCAGCCTCAACCGCAGCGACGACGTCGCCGATGGTCTGGAACGGGCTGTCGGCGCGCACGAACAGTATCGTCGGCGAGGCCGCGACCGAGCAGATCGGCGACCAGCTGTCCAGCCCATAGGGCACGTCCTTGATCTGCGGCTGCACCGTGGCGACGGTGACCGACCAGTAGCCAAGCTGATAGCCGTCGGCCTCGCGCGCCGCCAGCGTCCCCGCCGCCACAGTGCCCGAGCCGCCGGCCATGTTCGAGACATAAGCGTCCCCGCCCAGCGCCTGCGCAAAGTGCGGCGCGAACCCGCGCACCAGCAGATCGGTCCCGCCGCCCGCGTTGAACGGCACGATCAGGTTGATCGGTTGCTGCGGAAAATCCTGCGCGGCGGCGGCGGTCGCGCCGACGGCGAGCGCCAGCGCCAGAATGGCCTTGGCGATCATCATGCATTCCTCCCCGGAAATGGCGCTTTGCACCGTTGGATCATTGTTGTCATTGCGTTGATAACGTTGTCAACGACATTTTCGGACGTTACGCTCGCAAGCAGGAACGGATCAGGCGGTCGGTTTGGAGCGGCGGCGAGCATGGCTGGCGACGACGGGCGGCCCACGTTGAGGACCATCGCCGCCGAGTGCGGGGTCAGCCTGATCTCAGCCTCCCGCGCCTTGCGCGGCGCGCCCAACGTTTCGCCCGGACTGCGCGCGCGGGTCGAGGCGGCGGCGCGAGAGCTCGGCTACACCCCGAACCGTATCGCGGGATCGCTGCGCAGCCGCACCACCGACCTGATTGCAGTGATCCTGCCGTCGATCGGCAACAGCGTGTTCGCCGCCGTGGTCGACGGTCTGGACGAGGGCTTCGCCCAGACCCGCTATCGTAGCGTGCTGGGCCTCACCCACTATGACTTGGCGCGGGAGGAGGCGATCTTGCGCGACATTCTGGCGTGGAACCCGGCGGCGGTGGTGATCGGCGGGCTTGAGCACACCGCCGCCGCCCGCGCCCTGCTGGCCGCCGCCGCCTGCCCGGTTGTCGAGATCATGGATGTGGACGGCGCGCCGGTGGACATCTGCGTGGGCGCCTCGCAGGCGGAGGCCGGGCGGCTGATGGCGCGCCACCTGTTCGAGACCGGGCGGCGGCGGATCGGTTATGTCGGCGCCTGGGCCGAGCGGCCCGCGCGCTCCCGCAAGCGCCGACTGGCCTTCGAGGCCGCGCTGCGCGATCTCGGCGCGCCGCTAGTCGCGCGCCACATCGACGACCGCCCGTCCTCGCTGGCCGTCGGTAAGGTGTGCTGCGCGCTGATGCTGGCCGCGCATCCCGATCTCGACGCGCTGTTCTTCGCCAACGACGACTTGGCGATCGGCGCGCTGCTGCACTGTCAGCAGTCCGGCGTCGCGACGCCCGGGCGGCTGGCGCTGGCCGGGTTCAATGGGCTGGAGCTGGCCCAGGCGCTCACGCCGCGCCTCACCACCATCGCCAATCCGCGCCGCGCCATGGGCCGCGAGGCGGCGCGGCTGTTGTTGGAGCGGCTTGCGGGCGGAGGCGCCGGAGACGCCGTGCTGCAGCTGCCGCTTGTGCTGCTTCGCGGCGAGACCACCTGATTGCCGGCATCATTGCAAGGTCAGCATGCTGATTGTGTGGACGGTCGCGTCGTCCGTGTCGCCGCAGGTCATGGAGGGAGCGAACTGGACGCCGACATGGGGGTAGAGCGCGACGCCTAGCTGTAGCGGCTTGAGATCATCGGCAGCCGGGCGCGAGATCATCGCATTTTTCGGCTCGGATTGGCTGAGACCCGGCGCAGGCTATGTGCGACCAGCGCAGATTGCCGAGACCGGGCGCAGCGGTGTGCGACGGCCGACCGTGGTCACAGCGTCAGGCCGGCGGCGGGCATGAGGTCCGCGAGTTCCCGCGTCCGGGCGGCTTCGAGAGCGCCATCCAGCAGGCGGCGTATCTCGGCGGGCTTGGCGCCGAACTACTTCAACAGCATCGAAACCGATCAGCAGGTGCAGGCGGTAGCTTAACCCAGTCGGGAAACTGTCCAAGGGTTGGGGAGTAGCTCACCGCCTGACCGAGACCGAGCCACTCCGAGGGTTGGCGCTCATACACCACCAGATGGGGCACTAGAAGATCCCTGAATCCATGGCGCCATGGAATCATTCAGGGATCTTCTGCTGGCGTCGAGGGATCCCGAAAACAGGCGCCTGCCGGGCCAGTCTCTCGTCCGTCCAGGGCGAAAGCACCTCTTTGCAGGGCCGGTTTCGCGCGCGAAACCGGCATGGCGCGCATCCTGTGCGCCGCCCGGAATACGGATCGCCATCGCAACGACACCTCTATCGGCAAAACGCTAGCCACGCTGTGTTTCGCGCGCGAAACGCAAGCGATCAGCGCACGGCGAGCGCAGCAGCCCACGCCTTCAGCGCAGCTTCGATCTGTGCGTCTGTCGGCGCGCGGCCATCGACTTGCATCACCACGCCGCCGACGCCCCGCCGCGCCGTGACGATGCGACCGTCCGCCAGTGCAGAACGCCATTCAAGCCGCCTTGCGCTGGAGGGCGGACGGATCAGGCGACGCTCATCGGCCAGGGCAGCCTCCAGAAGGCGCTGCTCGGCGCTTGCGTCCTGCGTCTCAAGGCCCTCTTCACCAAGCCGCCGCCGCAGCGCGCCGCCTTGCCCCGCCTTGATCGCCTGCGCCAGCCGCAGACCCAGTCGCTCGCCGAGCATTTTCGGAAACCGCAGCAAGTCTCCCAGCTCCTCGACCACAAGCACGAAGCTGCGGATCTTGGAGCGCTTGGCGGGGCTGGCCGCGCCGAACAGCATTTCAAGCGCGGCGCCTATATTCTCGAAAGCGCCCTGGTCGACGGCGGCGAGACAGATGCGGCCGCGCTCGAAGTAGCTCAGGCCTTCTCGGATCTCGTTTTCTTCGATCATGCCGAGAAACGCCTGTCCCAGCGTGGTCGGCGCGCGCACCAACGCTTTCGCGACCTGCCAGCGTCGCTCACCTGTCTCTGCAGCCAGCGCGCTGAGCACGCTGATGCGCCGATAGCCGGAAATCAGACCATAGGGCCTGCCGCCAAGATGGGCGATATTGGCGAGATCCAGCGGCGTGCGCTGGCCATGGGCCTGGATCGATGCGCGCAATGAAAGCCAGGCTTCGTCCTCATCCATGCGCCGCAGACGGTCGCGGGTCAGATAGTCCACCTCGATATCGTCAAGCGCGATGTCACGCACCACGCCGCCCGCCGCTTCCGCCGCCGCCAGCGTCTGGGCGGCGCTGCGGTTGCGCGTCGCCTCCGCGCGTAACGCATCCAGTTCGGCTCGCTGCGCCGCAACGCTGTCGGCCGCCACCCGGGCGATGGGGGAGGAACTGATCGTGGCGAAATCGGCATGCTGTTCGCGACTGGCTGCATCGGCGCGAATACGCGCCATTTCTTCGGTGGAGGGAGCGTCAAGGCGACGGCGTCGGGCCATGGGGCAAGCTCCTGTTCAGTCAGACGGCGGTGGCGAATTGCGTATCGCGCCACCAGCTTCCCAGCACCAGTTCCTTGATTTCGGCATAGGTGCGGTCAAAGGTGTCGCGGCCGCGCAGATAAGTGTCACGGTTGAAGCCGCGATAGTCGGCCTCATAAATGCCGTTGATCTGCTCGCCGGCCTGTCCGATCAGCGCGGTGAACTCCTGTCGGTGCGTCGCCATGAATTCGCCAAAATATGCCTGGATGACGTTGGCGAGTTCGGCTTGCTGGCTGTGGTCGTACCGGGTCAGCACGGCGCGCACGGCATCCCATTCGAACTTTACTCCCGCAAGGCCAAGCGCGCGATTGGCGTCGTTCTCGCCTTCCTCGATCGAGGCGAACGTGCTGTAGAGCATATCAAAAAAACGTCCGGTGCTCTCGAATTCCAGAAACGATGCGCCCAGCGGCACCACCAGGATATCTGCGGCCGACAGCGCGTTGATCGTCAGGTACCCAAGTGCGGGAGGGGTATCGAGGATCACGATGTCATAGCGCTCAAGCACGCCATCCGACTCGAAAAACCGTGAAAGCGCGTCCCACAGTCGCCAGCGTCGCAGCGACATGCGCCAGACCGGGATTTGGAATTCCGCCCAGTACAGATTGAGCTGCGCGCCGATCAGATCGATGTTCGGCCAATGCGTTTTTTGCACCACGTGATCGGCGGTAATTCGGAGGGCTTCGGTCAGGGTCTCGTTCAACGCCGTCTCGTCGCCGTCAGCGATGATTTCGCGCGCGAAATCGCGCGCGATCACGGCGAAGGCGGTGCGCCACTCATCCTCGACCTGGCCGCCGAAGATCGATGTCATCGAGCCCTGGCTGTCGAGATCGACCACAAGCACCCGGTATCCGTCGAGCGCCGCCGACATGGCGAGGTGCGCCGCCGTCGAGGTCTTGCCCACGCCGCCTTTGAAATTGGCGACGGCGATGATCTTGGCTTTGGCGCCAGCTGGTTTCCAGGGCATATAGCCTTTGCTTCTTGATCCTTCGGCGGCGAAATGACGGCGCAGGCTCATGATTTCTTCGAGCGTGAACCAGCGTGTCCCACGGTCGCTCTCTAGCTCGCCCTGAGGCAGGTCGGGGTTAGCCTTCAGCGTGCGACGCAAATGCGCCGACGCGACCGGAATAAGATAGCGCGTAATCTCCCACAGCGAAAACCGCCGCAGATGCTTGCGCCCATCCGGCGCATAGCCCCGTTTCGCAAGATCCTTACGGCCCCGATCACATAGCGACGCTGCGTAGGCGAAGCGTTTTACATCCGCAGGCTCGCCAAGGCGATCAGCCGCACGTGCGGGGTCGATGGTGTGATAGGACGGTGGCTGCTGGACCATTGGAATATACTTTTTCTGGATTTCAGGGTGACGTCAGTGATGTGCGACGAGCGTATCATGTCCGCACTTTAAAGCCATATCTTATGTTCTGTGACAACAAACGTTTAGGATCTTTAATATGCTTTAAAAGCTTTAGCTGCTGTAACTTTTTGATTTAATACGACAAAAAATGCTTAAAGCACCGGTATTCAGGATGAAAGGCGCCTGCTTGCAGGATCAAGGGGGCCTGCCTGCGGGATGAGCGGCGCCTTGGTGCGGGATTGCGGGCGCCTTGATGCGGGAATGCGGCGCGCGAAAGCCGCGCCAGCGTCAGGCGTGGCGAACGGTATAAAAATATTGTTTTATATCAAATATTTATAAGCAATCAGCCGATCTGTGGAAACGCTGTGGCGACCCCACGCGCTGTGTGTGGGCGGTAGCGAGAGGTCCGCATCGCGTCGCCACAGAGGCGCCTGTTCCCGGGACGGGGATTGGGTCCTGCAGATGGGCGCCTAGCGACAGGCGCCTTTGAAACCATTTGACGGCGGATGCCTGTTCTGCCATGCGCATCGTATTGCGCGAAAGGTCGTGTGCATGAAAAGCCAGGCTTCCACCGTCGCCAACGATGCCCCGCTTCGGGGCGCCCTCCGTCGCGAAAGCGTCAAGAAGAATGTCGCCGCCATCCATGTCAGCGGCAAGCTCAGTCTTTTGCAGCGCAAACTGTCCAATGTCTTGCTGTTGAACGCCTATGACACGTTGCTGACGCGGCGGAGCCACGTGATCGACGCGCGCACCTTGTGCGTGATGATCGGCTACAACTCGAACGACATCGGCACGCTGAAGGACGCGCTGCGCGCGCTGGTCGAGACGACAGCCGAGTGGGACATGCTCGGCGATGACGGCGCGCGGGAATGGGGGGTCTCGGCGCTGCTGGCGTCTGCGCGTCTGCGCGCGGGCGTCTGCGAATACGCCTATTCGCCTGCGCTGGCCGAAAAGTTGCATGACCCGAAGATTTTTGCGCTGATCAACCTGAGCATTCAGCGCGAATTCAGTTCGGGTCATGCTCTGGCGCTGTATGAAAACTGTTATCGTTTTGTGCGCACAGGCTCCACCGGCTGGTGGGACATCGCTTTGTTTCGCCAGTTGATGGGCGTCGAGGACAGCGCCTATTACGCAGTATTCAAGCACCTGAACGCCAAGATCGTGAAACCGGCGGTGGCTGAGGTCAACGCGGTCTCCAACATCCAGCTGACCGCCGAACTGCGCCGTCAGTCCCGCGTCGTCACCGCGATCCGTTTTCTGATCCGCGAGACGGCGCCGCGCAAGGTGGTCGGGCACGCCGACGACGCCGAGACCGCCGAAGCCGCAGTCAGGGCGCGATTGCTCGCCCTGGGCGTCGCAGAGCGGCTGGCGCGACAGTGGATCGCCGACCACGGCGCCGACCACGTCGCCGAAAAACTCGACTATGTCACCGGTCGCGCGCGGCAAGGGGCCGTGCGCGGATCGACTGTGGGCTACCTTTCAGCAGCGTTGCGCGACGATTATCGGGTGGAGGCGGCGCCAGCGCGACCAGCCGCCCTCGGTCTGCGCGCCCCCGCGACGACGCGCGCCGCTTCGACCACATCCGCCGCTGACACCGCGCGCGAGGCTGTCCGAGAGGGAGAGCGCGCCCGTGAGCGGCTCGCCGCGCTGGCGCGCACGCATCGCGCCGCCTGTTTCGACGCGGTGGAGGCGCTGGTGGCCCGGCGCAACCCCACCCAGCGCGACGCCGACCGCCGGCATTTTCTCAGCGGTGTCGCCGACGAGATCGACCGTGAGGATTTTCGCACGCGCGGCTGGCGCTCGGCGGTGAACGCCGCTGCGATCTTCGCCTTCTGGGAGCAGATCGCGCCGGGGACGCTGCCGCGTATCGACGATGTCGCGCGGGAGCAGGGGATCGACCACGCGGCGCTGCATCGCGTCGCGCTTGAGCGACGGCTGAAGCCATAGCGCCGCAGAATGTCGGGACCACCGGCTGTTTGGCTGGAAAGAAGCGGCAAGAGGCGCCGCTGATCGCACGAAAGAGGATCACGCTCACAACTGTGACGCCGCGCCGTACGTCTGATTCTTGACGATGCTTGCAGCCGACCATGACAGAGGTCAAAGCAGGCCATGCCGTCCAGCATGGGGTGAACACCAATTGCGGTATCGCACACACAGCAGGCGGATCACTATCAATATATTTAAATATATAGCATTTTAAAAAACTGCAAAACATATATTTACCAATAATTATTTTTTACAGTGCACTGCAATATGAAGATATGCTGTTTAAGGAGCGGGCGCAGTGCCACAAGTTCTTCGCCTGGCGCTTACGGTGATGGCGCCGATCTGGGCGCTCGCCGGATGTGCGACGGGGGCGTTTCCAGAGCCAAAGACCGCCGCATCGGGCGCGGCGCCTGCGGAGATACCGATTGAGGCGGTCTGGTCTCGTCAGCCCACCGCGCTGGTCGCTCTCAGGCGGGCGTCAGGCGCCTGGGATGAACAGGTTGTCGCGTTGCCGAACCGTACGACTGTTCCCGGCGACAACCTTCTCGTCATGCGCGGCCGCCCGGTGGGCGCAGGCCATATCGGACCGTTCTCACCCGAGGCGTTGTTCGCGGATGCAGGCGGGACGCCCGCGCCTTTCGACGCCGATGTTCTGGGCGCGCTGCGCGTTTCCGAGGATGCCGCAGGCCCGGTGCTCTGGACGGAAAAGCGCATCGGCGCAGGCGTGGTGTGCGCGCTTGGGCTGCGTCGGCTGGACGCCGAACGCAATCTTGTCCCGGAGGGCTTCAGCATGGTCGATGTGATGCTGCGCAACTGCGTCGAGGGAACGCTGGAGGAGGCGATGTCGCCGCTGCGGCCTGACCGCATCGCGATAGGAGCGCCGACGCGGCCGGCTGATCCAGACGCGGCGCGCCCGAGGCTGCTGTCGCCGCTCGCCGGGCCGCGCCCCGGCGGCGCGATCGCCTCGGCCGCCGCAGGGGCCCGCTCATGAGCGGCCGCGCGCGCGGCGCGGGGTTCAACGGCGCGATTCTGGCGCTATGGCTGCTGACGCTGATCCCGACCGCCGCCATTGTCGTCGCGCCGCTCTCCACGGCGGGGCAGGCGGTGCTGGGCCTGACCGCCGTTGTGATCGTGGCGCTGCTCAAGCCCTGGGCCGGGGCGCTCCCGGCCCGCTTCCTGCTGATGGCGACCGCAAGCCTGATCGTGCTGCGCTACTGGGCGTGGCGCGTCACCGAAACCCTGCCGGAGCCGGGGTTGAGCGCGGCGTTCATCGGCGGCGCCGCGCTGTTGCTGGTCGAGACCTACTCGATCATGGTGTTTTTCCTGAACGCCTTCATCACCGCCGACCCCACCGAGCGTCCGCAGCCTGCGGTGGTGCCCGCCGACCGCGTGCCGACCGTGGACATCCTCGTGCCGTCCTTCAACGAGCCGACGGACATGCTGGCGGTCACGCTGGCTGCGGCGAAGAACATGATCTATCCCCGCGACCGGCGCCGGGTGGTGCTGTGCGACGACGGCGGCACCGACCAGCGCTGCGCCGCCGACGATTCCGAAACGGCGCGCGCCGCGCGCGCGCGGCGGGCGGCGCTGCAGGCGCTTTGCGCCGAGCTTGGCGTGACCTATGTGACCCGCGCCCGCAACGAACACGCCAAGGCGGGCAACCTGAGCGCGGCGCTGACCGGGCTCGACGGCGAACTGGTGGTGGTGTTCGACGCCGACCATGTGCCCAGCCGCGATTTTCTCGCCCGCACGGTTGGGTATTTCGTCGAGGACCCGAAACTCTTTCTGGTGCAGACGCCGCATTTCTTCATCAACAAGGACCCGATCCAGCGCAATCTCGGCCTGTCGGAACGCTGCCCGCCGGAGAACGAGATGTTCTACGGCGCGATCCACCGCGGCCTCGACCGCTGGAACGGCGCCTTTTTCTGCGGATCGGCCGCCGTGCTGCGGCGCGCGGCGCTCGACAGCGTCGGCGGCTTTGCAGGCGAGACGATCACCGAGGACGCCGAGACGGCGCTGGAGATCCACGCCGCCGGCTGGCGCAGCCTCTACCTCGACCGCGCCATGATCGCGGGGCTGCAGCCCGAGACCTTCGCCAGCTTCATCCAGCAGCGCGGGCGCTGGGCGGCCGGCATGATGCAGATGCTGATGCTCAAGAACCCGCTGCTGCGCCGGGGTCTCGGGCTCAAGAAGCGGCTCTGCTACATCAATTCCATGAGCTTCTGGCTGTTTCCGCTGATCCGGCTGGCGTATCTCGGCGCGCCGCTGATCTATCTTTTCTTCGGCGTCGAGATTTTCGTGGCCGATGTCGGCGACGCGCTGGCCTACATGCTGGCCTATCTGGCGGTCAGCTTCATGGTGCAGAATGCGCTGTTCAACAGCTACCGCTGGCCGCTGGTCTCGGAGGTCTATGAGGTCGCGCAGGCGCCCTATCTGGTCGGCGCGATCCTGCGCACGATCGTGCGGCCGCGCGGCGCCAGCTTCAAGGTGACGGCGAAGGACGAGACCCTTCAGGAAAGCTATATCTCGCCGATCTATCGGCCCTTGCTGGTGGTGATGGCGCTGATGACGCTTGGGCTGGCCGCGCTTGCGACCCGCTGGATCGCCTTTCCGGGCGACCGGTCGGTTCTGATGGTGGTCGGCGCCTGGGCGGTGTTCAATTTCCTGCTGGCGTCGCTGGCGCTGCGCGCGGTCTGCGAACAGCGCCAGCGCCGGGTCGCGCCGCGCGCGGCGCTGCGCACGCCAGTGTCGCTGCGGCTGCACGACGCCGCAGGGGTGGTGGTCGAGGGCGAGACGCGCGACGTCTCGACCGGCGGTCTGCGGATCGTCGTCGGCCCCGATGCGCCCGGACGCGCGCGCCTGGTCGAGGGCGCGCAGCTCACGTTCCGCCCGCAGATGCCGGATACGCCGCACCTTGAGCGCGATATCCCCGGCGTGGTGCGCTCGGTTCAGCGCGGCCCCGATGGCGCCGAGATCGGCGTGGCGCTGCCACACGATCTGTCCGTCAAGGCGCGCGAGACGATGACCACGCTGCTGTTTGGCGACAGCGAGCAATGGCTCGCCGTCCGGCGCTCGACGCGACGGCCCATCGGTCTTTGCGCAGGTCTGCTCTACACCCTCTGGTTGTCGCTGAAGACGCTGCCGCTGACGGTCGCCGATTTTCTGCGCGAACCCGCCCGCCGCGCCGCCGCCGCCGGGCGGACCGAGGCGGTGCGCACCGCGGAGCATCTGCTGTCGTTCGGCGAGGACGACGAAGCGGCGGCGCGCGCGGCGGGCGGGGCGCCGCCAGAGTTTGCGGGCGGGGCTGCGGGCGGGGCTGCGGTTGCGGCGGCGGCGGAGTGGCGATGATGCGGATCAGGACAAGACGGCGCATGACGCCGGGGGCTGCGCGGGCCGTCATTCTGGCGGCGGCGCTGGCGGTCGCGGCGCAGGGCGCGGCTGCGCAGGAGACGGCGACGCGGGAGGCGGCGGTCATTCCCCTCGCGGCGGCGGATGCGCTGCCCGCCGCCGCCGTCCTGCACGCGCTGCGCCGCGACGCCGCCGATGGCGCGCGGCAGGGTCCGGCGCCGGTCCGCACCGCGCCGCTGCGCGCCGCAGGCGCCCATGGCCGCCTGCGTCTGAGCGGTGAGCGCGCCGCCGCCGATTTCACCGTGACGCTGCCGCAGGATCTGCCGCAGGATCAGCCGCCGCGCGCGCTGCGGCTGGCCTATCGCGTCGGGATCGAGGCGCTGCCCGAGCAGTCAAGCCTGACCGTGATCGTGAACGGCGTCGCCGCGACGCCGCTGCGCCCTTCGGCGTTCAGCGACTTCGCCGCCGTGACGCTTCCGGTGGAGGCGCTGCGCCCCGGCGCGAACCATGTCCGCGTGGAGGCGGTCCTGCATCACCGCATCTATTGCGGGCCCGATGCGAGCTATGCGCTGTGGGCCGAGATCGACCTGGCGGCGAGCGGCGCGGTTCTGCAGCGCCGCCCGTCCGCCACGCCCGACGGGTTCGCCGTGGCGCTCGCGCAGCAGACCGCCGCGTCCCGGCCGGTCGAGGTCCGCGTCGCCGAAGACGTGGACCCGCGCATCCTGCGGGCGGTGACCGTGCGGCTTGCGGCGCTCAGCGCCGACGGCGGCCCCGCCGCGCGACAGGCGTCGCTGTGGGACCCGGCGCCGTCGGCGCCGTCTCTGGCGCGCGTCGCGATCGTTCCCGCCGATCGCGACGCGGTGGATGTGGTGCGCGGCGGCGACGGCGCCCTGGTGCTGCGCGTCGCCGTTGGCCCGAACCCGGACGGATCGGCGGCGGGTGACGGGCGCGCGGGCCTGGTCGCGGCGATCCTCGCGGCGCTGCCCGCGCCGCCCGCGCTGTCGCCGGCTCCGGCGCTTGCGCCGGGGGCGCCGGTTGCGCTCAGCGCGCTTGGCTTCGCCGACGCCGCCGAACGCGGTCGCCACGCCTTGCGCAGCCTGCGTTTCGCCTTGCCGCAGGACTGGACGCCGGTCGGATCGCAAAGCGCGACGCTGAACCTTCTCTACGGCTACGCCGCCAGCCTGCCGCAGGGCGCGCAGCTGCTGGTGCGCATGAACGATAAGGTCATCCAGACCCTGCCGCTCGATCGCGGCGCCGGCGGGCGGCGGCCGCCGCTTTCCATCGCCTTCAAGACGCGGGCGCTGCGGCCGGGGGTCAACACGCTCGCCTTCGAGACGTTCGTGCCCGGCGACCCCGCCGATCTGCCCTGCGGACGGCGCGAGGACCCGCTTCTGCAGATCCAGGCGGCCAGCACGCTCGACATTCCGGCCTCGCCGCGCTTTCTGGCGCCAGGCATGGCGGCGGCGATCGCGCGGCTCGATGGGGCGGATGTGGCGATGGCGCCGGGCGCGGACGAAGCGGCGCTTGCGGGCGGCGGTCTGGCGCCGCTGCTGGCGCTGCCGCCACGCGCCGACGGCGCGCCGATCCGCCTGCGGGTCGCGACGGCGGACCAGTTCGACGGCGCGTCTCTGGGCGCGTCTCTGGGCGCGTCTTCTGGCGCGGCGCTGGACGATCTGGCGCCCGACCGGGCGCAAGTCGTCGCGGCGCTGGCGCCGCCGCCCGCCGCCGCAGCCGCCCCGACCGATGCGGCTAAGTCCGGCGACGCGGCGCAGGCGCCGCCGCAACAGGCGTCGGTTTTCGCATCGGCGCGCCGAACTGCGGCGGGCCTCGCCAGTCTGCTGGAGCAAGCCGCTTTTCCGGGCGATCCGCCCCTCGCCGACTGGATGACGGGCCGCAGCGCGCGCGCCATGCTGCTCCAGCCGCGCCGCGACGCCCCCGACGCGCTCTGGCTCGTCGTCGCGCCGAACGCAGACATGAGCTTGGTCGCGCGCGCGATCGTCGAGGGTCGGCGCGCAGGCGCAGGGCCTGCGGGGCATGTGTCGCTGCTCGGCGACGATGGGGTCTGGCGCAGCTGGACGGCGCCGGACGCGGCGCCCGCGCTGGCGGAACCCCTCGGCTGGGCCAACGGCCGCGCCGTGCTGGGCGTCTATGCGTCCTGGGCGCCGGCGGTCTTCACGGCCGGCGGGGTCGGGATCGCCTGGCTCTCCGCCGTGATCGCCATGCTGTTCGTGATTCTCACCAGGCGAGAGGGCCGCACGTGAACCGACGCGATTTCCTCATCGGCGCGGGCGTCGCAGCCTGCGCGCGCCGCGCCGCCGCAGCCGGTCCCGCGCCGGGCGTCGGCGCGAGCCACCCGCTTCAGCGCGCGTGGCGGGCGTGGAAAGCCGCGCATCTTGCGCCGGAGGGCCGGGTCGTGGACGGCTATCAGGGCGGCGTCAGCCATTCGGAGGGGCAGGGCTACGGCATGACGCTCGCCGCCCTTTTCGGCGACGCCCCGGCGTTCGAGGCGATGCGGGTCTGGACCGAGACGAACCTTGCGGTGCGCGACGATCCGCTTCTGGCGTGGCGGTGGTCGCCCGATGCGGCGATCCCGACGCCCGACCGCAACAACGCCTCGGACGGCGATCTGTTCTACGCCTGGGCGCTGCTGCTGGCGGCGGAGCGCTTTGGCGTGGCCGAACACGCCGCGCGCGCCGCGACCCATGCGGCGGCGCTTGCCGCGCTGTGCCTGGCGGAGCGGCCCGACGCCAGCGGCCGCGTTCTGCTGCTGCCGGGGGTCGAGGGCTTTCGCACCAGCCAGGGGGTGATCGTGAACCCCTCCTATGCGATGCCGCGCGCCCTGCGCGAACTGGCGGACGCGGCGGGGATCGCGGCGCTTGCCGACTGCGCCGACGACGCCGCCTCGCTGCTCGACGAGATGACGGCGACAGGTCTGGCGCCCGACTGGGCGGAAGTGACCGCCGCAGGGTGGCGGCCCACGGCGGGGCGCTCCAGCGACAACGGCTATGAGGCGATGCGCGTGCCGCTGTTCCTGATCTGGTCGGGCGACGCCGGACGGCCCGCCGTGGCGCGGCAGGCGGAAGCCCAGACCCGCGCCGCCGCGTCGGAGGAGGGCGCCGCGGTCGTGTTCGCGCGGGAGAGCGGCATGGTCATGGAGCGGAGCCTCCATCCCGGCTACGCCGCGCTCGCCGGGCTGACGGTCTGCGCGCGCAGCAGGGCGGTCGGCGCGGCGATCCCGCCCTTCGACCCCGCCCAGCCGTATTTTCCCGCCACGTTGCACCTCATGGCGCTTGTCGCGCAAATCGAAAGGGCGCCGCGATGCTTTCCCCTCTGACCGCGCCGCGCCTGCGGCGGTTCGCCGTGGCGCGCGCGGCGCGCCGTCTTGCGACTGCGTCCCTTGTCGCGGCGCTTTTGGCCGCGCCTGCGGCGGAAAAGGTCGCAGCGCAGGCGGCGGCGCCTGTTGCGGGGCAGGGGGCGGCGCAGCTTGCGCCGGGCGAGGCCGATCTGCAGGCGTTGCTCTATTACCGGCGGCAGGGCGACGAGGCCGCCTCGGCCGCCGAGCTTCGCCGCCTGCGGCGTCAGTTTCCCGAATGGACGCCGCCCGAGAACCCCGACGCCCTCGCGCCCGCAGGCCCCGGCGCGGCGGTGGACGCCATCTTTCGCCGGATCGCCGAGGGCGACGCCGCTGGCGCGCGCAGCGGGCTTGCGCAGACGGCGGCGCGCTTCGCCGAATGGACGCCGCCGCCGGAGATGATCCGGCTGCTTGAGACGCTGGAGGCGCAGATCGCCTTCGACGCCGCCATCGCGGCGCGGGATCTTGGCGAAGCACGCACCCTGGCCGCCGACAACCCAGACTTGCGCCGCTGTGACCGCGTCAACAACGTCTGGCGTCTGGCCGATCTGCAGGCGAAGGCGGGCGAGCGGGCGGCGACGCTTGCCTCGCACCGCGGCGTGGTCACGGCCTGCGACGACTTCACCCTTGTCGCCGCGTCGCTCGAAAAGTCCGCCGCCTCGGCGACGGCGGGCGATCTCGAGGCGCTGTTCGCCCTGGCGGGACCGCGCTTTCCCGACCGGACGACCGAGCTGGCGGCGCTGCGGACGCGGCTGCTCGCCGGCATGGGAGCGCCGACGCGGACCGCGCCGGGCGCGGGCGCCGCCGCCGCAACCGACATCGCCGCCGACGCTGCGGCGCAGCCCGGGCGCGCCGCCACGGTCGCGCGCCGCGCCGACAAGCCGGCGCGCAAGGCGTCCGCCGGCGGATTGCGCCGCAGCGGCGACCCCCGCATCGCCAAGGCCCGCGCCGCCGCCGCGCGTGAGGACTGGGCGGCCTGCCTCGCCGCCTCGGTCGATCCGCGTTCGATGGATCTGCTGTATCAGCGCGGCTGGTGCGCCTATGGCCATGATCGCCCGCTTGAGGCGCTGGCCGCCTTTCGCGCCGCCGCAGCCGGAGGGCTGGACGCGGCGGCGACGCGCGACGCAGGCTTTGGCATGGCGCTGGCCTTTCTCGCCGAAGGCATGACCGACGCGGCGGCGGAGATCGCCGCAAGCGTCGATCTTGCGCCCGTGCAGCGGCGTCAGGTGGAGAGCGGCATCCTCGACCAGCGCGCGGTGCAGGCCTACGAGGCGGGATCATACCGCAGCGCGATCGCCTTTCTTGACGAACTCGAGCGGGTGCAAGGCGGCCTGCGCATGGATCTGTCGATGCTGCGCAGCTACGCCTACCTCAACCTTGGCGACCGCCGCGCGGCGCTGGCGCAGTTCTCGCGCCTTCATCAGACCATGGCGAGCGACCGCACCCGCGCCGCGATGCGCGCGGCGGCGCCGACCGGCGGCGACTGAGAAGCTGACCGCCCCGGGGTTATCGGCGACTGAGCCGCCGCCGAAAATCGGACAGTGACGGAAGCTGCGATCTGCCGCTCGCCGGTCTCCAGAACAACTGCCACGTCAAGACGCGGAAGCCGTGACGCCGCAGTGAAAGCGTGTGTGGCTTTGGAGGATATCGACCTGGTGGATCAGCCGGTCGCGCTGGGCGCCGGTGACACGCCCGGAGCCGAAGACCTTGCTCCATTCGTCGAATGGAAGGGCGCTGGCGATCAGCGTGGCGCCGCGTCCGTAGCGCTGTGAGATCAGCCCGAACAGCGACTCGGCGGCGGTCTTCGGTCGTGTCTCGAAAGTGGTGGAAATTCCCGTTGGCGTCCTCCGAGGGGGTTAAGCTTCAGTTGATCAAGCGGCGAGGTCAAGGGTCATGGGCTTGATCGGTTTGTCGAGGGTTTGCCATCCATCGACCTTGCGCATGGTGATCTGGCCTGAGGCGAGCAGAGCCCAGAGGAGCATCGGCACGGTTCCGGCGCAGGGCAGCACGGCCTGGGTCTTGATCCGGCGGCGGAACTCCTCGTTCAGACGCTCTATGGCATTCGTCGTCCGCGCTGCTTTCCATTGCGACGGATCGAGGCGGGTGAAGGTGAACAGACGATCCCCGGCCTCTTCCAGGCTATCGGCGACAGCGCGGCACTTCAGCCGCCACTTGCGCAGAAAAGCCTTGCGGCGCTTTTCGACCTCGGCCGCTGTGTCGGCATAGATCATGTCACGATAGTCGTTTTCCAGCTCCTCGTGCATGTGCTTCGGGGCGTGGGCCAGCAGGTTGCGGTGCTTGTGAACGGCGCAACGCTGGATCGGCAGGTCGTTGCCCCACAGCGCGACCAGTGCCGCCTCCAAGCCTGGCGCCCCATCGACGATCACGAACTCGGGCCGCTTCAGGCCGCGGGCGTCGAGGTCGTCGAGGAACTGCCGCCACGCCGCCGTGCTCTCGCCGCCCATGTTCATGATGGAAAGCAGGATCTTCTGCCCATCGCGGCGCACCCCGATGGCCGCGAGCACCGAGATATTCGTGGCCTTCTTGTCGATCCGTGTCTTGAGGTAGTGCCCCATTTGGTGGTGTATGAGCGCCAACCCTTGGAGTGGCTCGGTTTCGGTCAGGCGGCTATCTTGCCGACGACTTTTGGCTGATGGGCATGGTCGGGCATGCCGATGTAGCCGGACCAGCCGTCGGTGATGACACGGGCGCCGGGCGCGGCCGTGGCGGCGACGAAGGGCTTGAGGGTTGCTGCGGAGAAATCCGCGATCGGTGCGAGGCGGATGCGGCGGGGCTGGCCGTCTGGCGAGAGCGCCACCGCACCGGCGACGACCATCTTGCCCAGCGGGCTGCGGCCCCGCCCGCCGGCGATTGGGTCGTCCTTGCGCCGCAGTGGCATCTCGGTTTCATCGATTTCGACGACGCCCTCGAGCAGGCTGAGGTCCGGGTTGACCATGCGCCCATTCGGGTCGTCGCCTTCTCACACCCCCGTCACCGGCGCGCGGTCGCGGCTTGCGTTTCCCTTCGGTCATGCAGCTGCGGCCCGCGCCGGATTGCGATAGTCCTCCTGTTTGGTCAGCATCGCCCAGATCGTGCGCGCCATCTTGTTGGCCAACGCGATCGCGACCAGCATGCGCGGCTTTTTCCCCAGCATCTTCGCCAGCCACAAGCCCTCCGGGATCGAGCGGCGCGCTCGCGCGGTCAACCGCGAGGCTCTCCTCGCGCATGCTGACGGGCGCGGCGAAGCAGCGCCCGCCGTCGCCCTGCGGCTCGATCACGCCGACCACGATCTCCAGCCCACGACCTCCAGCTCGCGCGGCCGCGCCGGATCGGCGCTACGAAGGAGCGTCGTGTCGAGATGCAGGGTCGCACGGATCAGGCGCGGCGCTGCGGGCGATCCGCTCACGGATGATCTGACGCTCATGACACTGCCGCTTTCAGCGCGCCGCCCGGCGAATAGATCAGATGCGCATCGTCCGGGCGATCAAGCCGTGACTGGCCCGCCGTCTCCGTCTCCGTCGCCCAGCTCGCTTTCCACTGCCCACGCGGGCCGCCGCGAATACTGGCGATCTCTGGCCATCCCGAAGACCCTGACGCAGCCCAGCTTGGCAATGTGCGCGTCAGCGCCTGCGTCACGATGCGCTCCGCAATGGGGTGCCGCGAGCCGTCGGGACGAACCGCACCAGCGCGCGCGGCGACCCATGCCCGCAGATCGACTTGCGCAGGAAGCGGCGTCACGCCGGAAAGTGGTGTGACCGGCGTGCTCGAAACGTTCAGCGGGAGGCCATTCAATTCCCCGGCGGCGTTGATCCGGCCTGCAAAAAGCCGCACCTGCGGCCCGGTGTTCACCGTTCCATCCGGAGCGTTCCACTGCACGTCCTTTACACACACTTTGCCCGGCACGTCGCTCACCAGAGCAATCGGCGCGCGACCGCCGGGGCGGTTCTGCGTTCCAGACCCTTCGTCATAGACGCAGCGAACGACGTTCGCTTGCACCTGCCCCGCAACCATCGCGGCGTATTCGACCGGGAAGCCTGCGGGATCAAGCATTGCGGCATCGTTATAGTCGGCGCCCTTGAATTGCGACCCGTTCTGCCCCCAATTCGCGTTCCAATGGTTAACGATGTCCAGTTCGCGCGTCCAGTTGCTGACCTCGGGAAACCGACTGGTCCCGGTTGCGAACAGATTGCCAGCCAGAGTGATCTTTTCCAGCCGCTCGCCGATAAGGAATAGCAGCGATGAGCCTGAAGTATAGGTCGTGGTGGCCGCTGATCCGAACAACGCTTCAAACACGACACTGTTCTCAAAAGTAATCTTCGACACCGGCGCAGGGCCGCTTGTGTAGAACGGAGCCTGCTCGTGCGTCAGGGCAAAGATTACCACGCTCTTGTCTGGCCCCCAGCCAAAATCGCAGTTACGGACATAGACTCGCTCGACCGGCGATCCCGACCAGTTCAGGCCATCAATACTGCCTGTGTAATCGCCAATCCAGAGGTTTTGACGATTTGTCATACTCTGTCCGCGCGCGTCACCCCACTCCCAATATTCAGCAGGTTGCCCGGTCATGTTTGTTGTGCTTCCGTCCGGGCCGATGACGAATTGCGTTTCAGGCTGCCCGGCCTCACCGCCCGCAAAACCTCGCCAACCGACCAGGATGACGTTGCTGGCGCGGATTTTAAGCCGCGCCATGGCGACGAAGAAATCCGGGGCGCGCCGGGCGTCGATGGTCAGATCGTCCGCGCCGGGGGGAATGTCGATCTCTCCCGCCTCCAGCCAGATCGGCGGCGTGTTGTCGAGGATGACGGTGCGGGGCCCCGGCTGCGCCAACGCCCAGCGCAGCGACCCAACCTCGGTCCCGTCCGATCCCGATGTGACATAGTATGTCGCTCCGCCGCGCCCGCCGGTCGTGAAGCGCCCCCAGCCTACGGCATCGGGAAAAGCGCGCGGCGTCGGATCGGGGATGACCTCCGGTTCCTCCGCGACGAATGTCCCGACAGTCGTGAACACGCCGCCGACCGCGCCGAAATTCGTCCCGGCGTTCCAGTCCGCCGTCGATCCGCCGAAGAACAGCGATGGAGTGCCGATGCCGGCCGGGTCAGGCGCATCCATGAAATCCGCCGCCGGAATGGCGTCGTCGAACGAAACATAGACCCAGCGCAGCGCGCCGCCCGGCGGTAGCGGCGCGGTTTCGCCTGTCCTTATTCCAACACCGTAACCGGGGCGGTTGACCGCCATCTCTCCGGCGGTCGGCGCGACGTTGAATGCGCCTGGCATCTCTGCGCCGTCCAGCGCCACCGTCATGCTCGGCGCCCCGTCAGACAGATCGGCTGTGATCACAAGCATATGCTCTGCCCCGGTATTCACAGCGCTGTCCGAGGTCCAGTTCACCAGATCAACCGGCGCGTCAGGTTGCTGGATGATTACCGATACTTTCCCGTTGCTGAAAATGCGTACGCTCGTCCTGCCGTGCATGAAGAACAGCGTGGCGCCGCCGCTCCATCCGGCGGGGATTAGAAACTTTGCGGCGACGGTCATTTTCCGCCGCAGCCCCGGCCCTTCCGCCAGACCAAGCTCGGCGCCGCGCGTGAGGCCGGAGCCGCCCGAAACCAGCGTGGTGATCCGGTTCACTCTCAGCGACACAGGCAGGTCGAGAGCGTTGTCGGGCGTGCTCACCCTTACAGCAAAAGTATAATCGCCGCCGACGGTCGGCACGCCGTGCAGCATCCCGGTTTCCGGCTCAAGCGTGAGGCCGTCAGGCGTCGCGCCGCTGACCGGACCGAAGGTCAGGCGCGCGCTGGAGGCGGCGAACTCGCTGGCGTCAAGCCCGAACCAGTCCCCGATCCGCCCAGTCTGTGCGGACATGGGCTTCACGACAATGGGCGTGCGCATGACTGCGAAGACCGCAGGCGCAGCAGCCTCGGCCCACCCCGACGCATTGGTCGCCGTAACCAAGACGTCCATCGCCGCGCCCGCGTCAGCGGCGGAGAGCGTAAGATGCGATCCGGTCGCCCCCGGTATGGCGACGCCGTCGCGCCGCCAGATGCGGCTCAGCGTCGGCGCAGGCAGGCCGGACCACAGACCGTCATCGACAACCAACGTCAGCCCGACAGCGGCGTCGCCGTTGATGGATGGGGCAACCAGGTTAGCCGGCGCGATCACCTCCGCCGTCGGCGTCGCCATCTTCCGCGCGCTAGCCTCACCCGGACCCGCCCGATTGACAGCACGCAGGCGAACTGAAACTTCTTGGCCGTTCGTCAGACCGGCCAAGGCGAATACGCCCGGCTCAGTCGTCCCGAGGTCGGTCCAGAGACCGTCGTCAAGGGAATACTGGATCTCCGACAGCGGTGAACCGCCTTGCGCCGGCAGGCTGACGACAGCAATCAACAGACTGCCGTCCGTTGCAGCGTCGGAAAGACGCCAGTCGTTTTCTCCAAATACCGCCGGAAGAAAATTTGACGCAGCGCGGTGCGTACTATGAATATTTATGCCAATACCTATCATGAATACCTCTGCCGCGCAAAATCATTGATATTTCAAGTCGATTTGTTGCTGACGGCACGCAAGTGCGTTGCGTGAAGGGCCGTCGCAAGCCGGCGAATCACCGAAAATTCCACAAGCGATCCGAACCGGCGTTCGAAGCCAAGATATCGGCAATTTGATTGAATTACTGTGAACGCTTGCTGCGAACGCGCCATGGCGCAGCGCCAGCGTCGCGGCGCGCGCCCCGGCAATGCAACGACGGAAAGTGTCGGCGCCCCTCGCGCAACGGCGCGCGCAACGGTAATGCAATCATCATGGTGTGGATGATACCGTCATCAGCTAGAACGGCGATGTCGGCGCGAGGGCGAGGGCGACAATGGAAAACCATCACTTTGTCATGGCGATGAACGCTCGCAGCGGCTCTACATGGCTTGTCACCCTGTTGCGGGGGCAAAGCGGGGTGGCCGCCTACGAAGAGCTGTTCTATCCGCGCCCGGTTCAACCAAGATACTCTTGGCTCGCTGAAGGCGGACCGGAGCGGTTCATCATCCGTGGGCCGCAGCTGCGCGGCGCCCGACCGATGAGAATATGGCGCTATCTCGATGAAGTCGAAACGCATCGGGCCGATCTGCCGGTCTCGGGCTTCAAGGTGAACAGCGCCCAGTTGTTCGGGGCGCCTGAGATGCTGCCGATCCTCGCAGCCCGACGCTATCGTCTCGTCGTACTGGTGCGCGACAATGTCTTTGAAAGTAGTATTTCACAGATCGTGATGCACAAAAATAATGTCGCGCACAGTAGCGAGCCGATCGCGGCGGGCGCGTCGTACCGCGTCGATCCGCAGGAGGTTGTCGCGCGCATTCGCCGCCGTCGGCGCTGGATCGCCGCCATACGCGCCGTGCGCCGCCTATGGCCCTGGCCATCGGTGGAGGTGCGCTACGAGGACCTCGTCGCCAACCAGAGCGCGGCGCTGGCGTCAGTGCTTGACTGCATCGGCGCCGCTGCGCCGCCGATGCCGGTCGAAAGTCCGCTCAAGCGCCGGATCGACCTCCCTTATGACGAGGTGATCACAAACTTCAGTGAGGTCGCAGAGGCGATGCGATCAGCGGGCCTCGGCGCACTTGTGCCGACAGCGGGGAGCAACGCCACCGGCGGCCGATCATAAGAAACAGCTTGCCCAGATACACGACATATGCGACCTCTCAACCAACCTATAGGGTGCCTCGAAAAATAACGCGCTTTGTTATGGTCAGGCAGCAGAAAGCGGTTCTGGCGAGATAGCGTGCCCAAATGGGGCCGGGTGGCGGCGTTGAGGGTTGGCTTTTCGGGTGGCTCAGGCGGTCTGAGGACGCACCTGTCTTGGCGGTGTCGCCTTCATCCTGAAGCGCGGGCAGCAGCGAGGGCGTCCAACTGGACCACCCGGCGCATGTTGTAGGCGAGGTTCTTAAGCCCGATGCGCGCCGTGGCGCGTGCAATGCCGATGCAGCGCAGCAGCGTGCCGCCCATGTCGTTGCTCTGCGCGCCGAACACGTGCTCGACCCTGGCGCGGACCGTCGAGCGCGTCCGGTTGCCCTGCTTCTCGCGCTCTGTGAGCGGGCGGTTGCGGTGGGCCTTGCGGTGGATGCGGCTCTTCAGGCCCCGCGCCTCCAGCTTGCCCTCGATCTCGGCCGAGCGGTACGCGCTGTCCGCCCAGACGTCGGAGGCGGTATTGTCGGCGTCGAGCACATCGTCGAGGGCCTGGCTGTCGTGGACCGATGCGTCGGTCACCTTGTAGCGCCGGATCAGCTTGTGCCGCCGATCCACGTTGACGTGGTTCTTGTAGCCGTAATGCGCCTTGCCGTGCTTCTTGGTCCAGCGGGCGTCGGTGTCCTTCTGGCGCGCGCGGGCCGGGTTGTCGTCCCAGCCCTCGGGCGTCTCGCCCGCCTTGATCGCGGCGTTCTGCTCGCGCGTATTGCGCTGCTTCGGGACCGGCACGATCGAGGCGTCGATCATCTGCCCGCCCATGGCAAGCCAGCCCTGCGCCTTCAGATACGCGTCGAAAGCGGCGAAAAGCTCTTCCACGACCCCGGCCCGAACCAGCTGCTCGCGGTACAGCCAGACCGTCGTGGCGTCGGGCGCAGGATCCTCGAGGCCAAGGCCGAGGAACCGCATGAACGAAAGCCGGTCGCGCAGCTGGTATTCGAACTGCTCGTCCGAGAGGTTGTAGAGCGCGCACAGCACGATCGCCTTGAACATCACCACCGTGTCCCACGGCTTGCGCCCCGCCCGGGATTTCCGCGCCTCCGATGGCCGCCGCCACACCGCGTCGAGGCGAACCCGGAAATCGTCCCATGGCGCAACCGCGTCCAGCTTCACCAAAGGGTCCGACTTCGCGTCCAGCCCAGCATAACGGTCCGCCAGATCGCAAAAGCCCATCTGACCCATCATCAATCCTCAATCATGCCGCCCACACCCACCATCCTACCGAACCGCGATGAGATCGCGATATTTTTCGAGGCGCCCTATAGAATAGACTGGTTTGACGTCACAGCAGACCGAGCGGCCACATCAGTGTTGATTTAAAAATATACGAAAATGGCAACTATCTATAAATAGTGTGACAGGAGATCGCAATGCGCGCAGTTATAATTGGGTTGATGATAGCTCTCGCCCCAGCAGCAAGTTACGCCTATATTGGTCCGGGAGCCAGGATCTCGGCGATCGGCACAGCACTCGCACTAATCGCTGCCGTGCTGCTCGCCATTGTCGGCTTCATCTGGTATCCGATCAAGCGTTTGCTGGCCGCGCGCCGCAAGGCGCCTCCCTCCAATATTGCGTCAAAAGACGGCCGGTAAGACGCCATGTTTCTGGTGGGCGTTGTTGCGACGGCGGCCATTATCGCTTTCGCTGCGGCGTTCTGGGCGTCGGGTCTTGTCACCGTCGCGACCCGCGCCGGGTTCACGGCGCGCGACAGCCTGCGCGTGATGGGCGACGCATCCCTTGACGACGAGGCCAAGGAGCGTGCGGTGCGCGCCGCCTCGCTGCGTCTGTTCGGCGCCTTCGGATCCATCGCGCTGCGCTCGGCGCTGACGCTGTCGGCGCCGCTGGCCGTGATCTGGCTGGGCGACATGGCGGGGATCGCCGAGGCGGTGGCGACCACCGATTTTTTGCTGCGCTGGGACGTGATCATCGGGGCTACCGTCATCGGTTTCGCCGCCTGGGCCTTGGCGCGGCGACTGACGTGAGCGGCTTCGACGCGCCCTATTCCCGCACCGAGCGGATGCTGCACGATCTGGCGATGGGCCAGATCGACCTGCAGCGCGCGCTGTCGGGCCTCGAAGACCGCACTGTGGCCCGCCGTTTCGCCGCCCTGCCGGCAGAGCGACCGGTGTTCGTGACGTCGCTGCCGCGGGCCGGCACGACGCTGACGCTCGAGGTGCTGTGCGAGGACCCCGTCTTCGTCACTCACAGCTATCGCAACATGCCGTTTCTGCTATGCCCGGTGTTCTGGGACAGCCTGTCGGGCGGCTTTCGCAAGACCGGCCAGGCGCGCGAGCGCGCCCATGGCGACGGCATGAGCGTCAGCTATGACAGCGTCGAGGCCTTCGAGGAGGTCATCTGGCGGCAATTCTGGCCCGATCACTATCTCCCGGACCGCATCGCGCCATGGACGGCGGCTGAGGCGGCGGGTGAGTCGGCCGACGCCTTCGTCGCCTTCCTGCGCGCGCATGTGCGCAAGCTGGTCGGCCTGGCGCGACGCCGGCGCGGCGATGCGGCCCCGGCGCGCTATGTCTCGAAGAACAACGGCAACATCGCGCGCCTCGCCTTCCTGACGCGCGCCATGCCGGATGCGGTGGTGCTGGCGATGTTTCGCGACCCGCTCGCGCATGTCGGCTCGCTGGTGCGCCAGCATGACAACTTTCTTGCGCTGCACGCCAAGGATGATTTCGCGCGGCGTTACATGGAGAGCATAGGCCACTACGATTTCGGGGCGGCGCTGCGCCCCGTCGATTTCGACGGCTGGCGCGACGGACCGGGCGTCGGCCTCTCGCCGCTGACAGCGGACTTCTGGGCCGAGTACTGGATCGCCGCCTTCGGGCGGGCGCTGGACAGCGCGGATGAGCGCGTGCGCTTTGTCTCCTACGACCGGCTCTGCGCCGCGCCGCAGTCGGGCCTGGGGGCGCTTGCGGACACGATCGGCCTGGGCGCGGAGTCGCCTGTGCGCGCACAGGGGGCTCGGTTCCGCTCTCCGACGCCGTATGCCGCCGACAGGCTCGGCCTCGATCCGGCGCGGCTCGAACGGGCGCAGGCGTTGCACGCCCGGCTGCTCGCCCGGTCGATCATCTGACGGAGTGGGCGATGATCCAGTACGACCGCCGCGACATCACGACCAAGCGCATCCGCCATCGGCTGGAGTTCGCCCTCGACCGGGAAGTGAAGCGTTTCCGGCGCATGTTCGCGGGCCCGGCCGCCGCGCAGACGGCGGTGTTCATCCTGGGCTGCCAGCGCTCGGGCACGACCATGCTGGGCGAATTGTTCGCGCTGGACCCCGACAGCGATGTGCATGCCGAGAAATCCACGCTGGCCGACGCGGCGGACACAAAGGGGCTGCGCCTGGCGCCGCTGCCGGAAGTGGCACGGCGGATCGCGCGCAACGCCGCGCCCCTGGTGGTGGCCAAACCGCTGGTGGACTCGCAGCGGGCGGACGAATTGCTGGCCTGCTCGCCGCGCTGGCGGGCGGTGTGGCTCTATCGGGACGTTCGCGACGTCGTGTTGTCGAACATGCAGATGTTCGGGAAGGACAACGGCCTTGAGGATCTGGCGCCGATCGTCGAGGGTCGGCCCGACTGGCGATCGGAGCGGCTGTCGGCGGACCTGATCGCGCGCATCCGCGACCTGCACGCTGCCGGCCTGGCGCGCAACGACGCCGCCGCGCTGTTCTGGGTGACGCGCAACCACCACTTCTTCGCACAGGGACTGGACGCCGAGCCGCGCGTCTGGCTCTGCCGCTACGAGGATCTGACGGCCGATCCCGTCGCCGAGATGGGGCGGATCTACCGCATGATCGGGCGGCCAGCGCCGGCGGCGCTGGCGCGCAACAAGGTGCACCGCAGTTCGGTTGGGCGCGGCGACGCGCTGACGCTGTCGGATGGCGTGCGCGCGCTGTGCGATGAGATGCGCGCGCGCCTCGACGCGGCGCGTGAGCGGGCGCTGGCGGCTGCTGACTGAACCTGTCAGCCCAGCAGGGTGTTGCAGGCGCTGGTCAGCACCATCACCCGCTTCAGCAGTTCGGCCTCGGCAAAGTGATCGCGCCGGGCGACAGCCGCCACCGACGCGCCCAGCCGCGGCTCGACCCGGCGCAGCAGCGACAGCAGAGCGCGCCCGGAGCCATAAGCCGGACGCGGCGCGTTCCGGCTGGCGGCATCGATCAACCGGGCCACGGCGGCGCGGTCGAGAAAATCCCACACCGGGCTGTCATGGCCTTCGAGCAGCGCCCGGCCATAGGCTCCGGCGGGCTGGTCGGAGGCGCACTTCGCCGCCCAGGGGGCCAGATTGCGCGTACGGGCGAATTCCACTGGCGGCCACGCCGCCGTCAGCCGCGCCACCGCCGCAGTGAAAACCGCAGCCTTGGCGCGCATCGCGTCTGGCATCTCCCGCGCCAGCGCGAGGAGAGAATCATCCAGCAGGATGTTGCGCTCATCGAGATAGAGCATCCGCGCCTGTGCGGCGTCGAACAGATAGCCCTGCAGCCGAATGTCGAAGTAGAGCATCTCCTTGGCCTGGCCGGGCCGGTAGCCGGCATAGCGGTCCTCCAGCGCCTCGAACGTCGCCTCGGTCGCCGCGATGGCGGCGTCCCGGACTTTCGGCGCCAGTAGCGCCAGAACCTGACGGGCGCCGCGAAGCCGTCGAAGGCCGATCCCCTGCCATGCCTGCTCAAGCGTATAGGCGCCCGGGCGCTGCAGGAAGATCTGGTCGCCGCGGAAAGCGTGGCGAAAGCCCTCCGCAGCGAGTTCCGCCATCAGACGCGGTTCATCGGGGTGATCCGCCGCCATCACGCTGGCGCCGCCCGTGAGCGCGTTGAAGGCCTCGAACTTGGCGGCGAAGTCGTCATCGCGTCGCAACAGGCTGCGGCGCTGCACGCCAAGCCCGTCAGCCAGTCGCGCCGCGACGGCGAGATCACTGTCGGGGCGGCCGGGCTGATCCCCCCAGGTCACAGTCGAGACCCGCGCCGGCGGCACGCCCGGCGTCGCCAGCAAGCCAGCGAGGATGATGCGCGAATCCGCCCGGCCACTGAGAAACAGCGCCGTCGTGTCGACGTCGCCGAGGTGGCGCCCGACAGCGGCGACGACGCGACGCGCGAATTCCTCGGCTAGCGCGCCGCAGTCTGTCTTCGCGCGGGCGGCGACGCCGGGCTCGTAGCGGAACCGCTCTTCATGCTTCAGCCCTCCGTCATGGACGATGATCCGCGCGCCGCCGCCCAGCCGTCGCACGCCCTCAAGCAAGGTCTGCCCGCGGTAGAGCACGCCGGAAGACAGCAGCATCCCGGCTGCGGTGATGTCCAGACGGGGCGGCCGATCCATCAGCGCAGCCAGCGCTCTGGCCTGCGGCGCAAAGCAGAGCCGTCCGTCGATGACGGCGTAAAACAGCCGGCGCGTGCCGCAGCGGTCGGTCTCAAGGGCGACCGCACCGTCGCTGGACAGCGTCAGGGCTGCGAAGAAGCCCTCCGGCGCGCCGCCATCGGGGCCGAGCACGGGATGGCCAGCGACGAACAGCCGCCTCCCGCCGACCTGCATCGGCCATTGCGGCGCATCAAGGTGCGGCCGACCCCGCCGTGCGATCGCAATCGCGAGACCCGAATCGACCCAGCGCTGCTCGCGCGCCTGTGGATCGTCGCCCAAAGCACGCGCAAGCCGATCAAGCGCGCTATTGAGCGCGACAGCGGTGTGACGACCGTCCCGCCTGAGGCCGAGCACTCCAAACAGGCCTGCCATGGTTCTTTTTGGGCCGGGGCACGGTTTCTTGAGACAGTGTAGCGCGCTATTTTTCCGATGAACGGGGGTAGAGCATGGACGACGAGAACGACGTGAAATCTGGCGCGACGGAGGCCTCGGCCCCGCCGACGCGCGCTCCACACGCTGGCGGCGGCGGGGCCGAGGCTGGGCCGGGGAGGCGGTTCTCGGCGAAGATGAAACTGGCGGCGGTGCAGCGCCTGCTGCGTGGTGAGAGCCTGGAGGCGCTGTCGCGGGAGCTGAACCTGCCGGCGCATCGGTTGTCGGAATGGCGCGACCGCGTGCTGATCGCGGCCGAGAGCGCGGCTCGAAGGAGCGCGAGCGCGATGCGCGGGATGAAGACATCGAGCGGCTGAAGGCGAAGGTGGGCGAGATCACCATGGCCAACGAACTGCTGTACGCAAAGATCGGCAAGTTGGAGTCCGGCCGCCCTTTGGTCGGGCGGAGGTCGAGGAAATGATCGGGACCACCTCGCCCTCCGTCCAGCGCCGGTATCCCCTGGCCACGGTCTGCCGCATCTGGGGCGGTGTCGCGCGCGACCCTGTATCGCCAGCGCCTGGCGTCGGCCGGCGATGAGCCTCGCGCTGCCGGGCGGCGCGGCCCGGGAGGGGTCGGCGGCGACGCCGATCTGCTGGCGGCGATCCGGGAGGCGATCGAGGCGTCGCCCTTCTCAGGGGAAGGCTATCGCAAGGTCTGGGCGCGGCTGCGCTTTCGGGGCGTCCGGACGGCGGCGCGCCGGGTGCGGCGGATCATGAAGGCGCACGGTCTGCTCGCCCCGCATCGACCGGCGCTGCGGGCGGCGCACCCGCATGACGGGAAGATCGTGACCGAACAGGTGGATCAGGTCTGGAGAACCGACATGACGCAGACCATCACGACCGCCGAGGGGCGCGCCTGCGTCTTCATCGCCGTCGAGCATTGTTCGGGCGAATTCGCCGGCGCCCACGCCGCGTCCGGCGCGAGCCGGTGGGAGGCGCTGGAGCCGATCAGGCAAGGCGTGGCGAAGCACTTCAGCGGCCTCGATGCGGGCGCGGCGGCGGGTCTCACCCTGCGCCACGACCATTGGGCCACGACCACGGCTCGAACTACATGTCGATCGACTTTCAGCGGGAAATCAAGTTCCTCGGCATCGCCAGCTCGCCCGCCTTCGTCCGCCAGCCCGAGGGCAACGGCGTGGCCGAGCGGGCGATCCGCACGCTAAAAGAGCAGCTCCTGTGGGTCAGGCACTTCGCCACGGTCGAGGAACTACGCCTCGCGCTGGCCGAATTCGCCGCCCTCTACAACGCAACCTGGCTGAGGGAGCGGCACGGGCACAAGACGCCCAACCAGATCCGGGTCAACCAGCGCGGCCTTGAAACCGAAGCCGCCACGGTCAAAATGGCGGCGTAACCAGCGCAAAGCGCTGTCTCAAATCCGTGCCGCGGTACACCAACGGGACTCATCTGTCACGCTCAATCCACTAGGATTCCGTAGTGCGTATTGATCATGGTTCACTCCAATCCAGTCGATTTGCACGCCACCCAGCCATTGCTTGGCGATGGGCAGATTTTAAACGCAACCGTTCGTGGGATATTCCGGTAAAACCGAAACTATTCAGCCTTACGGTATTTATGGGTTACATGCGGCAGCCCACTGAACACACGATAAATTTGTATTCTACAACTCAATGTACAGAACACCGCCAAACTCATGGCACGTTCACATCACATGAGGCTATGCCATATGAAAATTAAAAAATCGTTTCAACACCTAATATGGATCTGTAACTACCCACCCCCCCCTTGCCACGGGCATCGATCTCTGAATCCATGGCGCTAAGGACCGCAAAGACCTGCAGCATCTGACGAAAGAGCAACTGATCGAGTTGGTGCTCCAGCTGCAGCGGCCCGACAAGACTTCGCGCACGTCGTCAAAGCCGCCTTCGACGGACAGGAAGCAAAGGCG
>Ga0210054_1000552_pt1 | contig 34792 bp, 34 predicted proteins | sample CryGeymeta201516_FD_185470 | JGI IMG/M metagenome (GOLD analysis project Ga0210054, IMG submission 185470) | Groundwater microbial communities from Crystal Geyser aquifers in Utah, USA - Crystal Geyser metaG 2015-16 (SPAdes) (version 2) | ecosystem: Environmental > Aquatic > Deep subsurface >... | reverse complement strand
CATTAAGGCATAATAATCCATATAAAGACAGCATAGAAAAAACAGCGGAATCTTATTACAGGATTGCCCGGAAATTTGAGGCACAAAGAGGATTTCGCAATGCCGCAAAGAATTATGAAAATGCCAACATAATAATAAAAGGCTATAAAGACGCTGTTAATAAAGCAGCAAATCTGTATTATTCATTGGGTGAGTATTTTCTTTCAAAACAGCTCTGCAGAAATGCGTGGAATGATTTTAATGAAGTTACAAGAATCAAGCCTGACTTTAAAAATGTAAATGAAAAAATAAAAGAGGCTGAGGCGTGCGCTATCACTAAGATTGCCTTCATAAAATTTGATAATCCAACAGGCAGGAATATCGGTGGCGCCTCAATGGGAGATCTTGTTTTTGATGAAATTAAATCAAGCCTGCAGAAAAGAGCCAGTCAATTTATACGTATTATGGACAGGGATGAACTGGAAACTGTCTTGAGCGAACAAAAATTGGGGATGTCCGGCATTACTGATGAGTACTCAACATTTAAGCGGCTCAAGGGAGTTCATTATCTGATATTCGGGAAGCTCTCTCAGGTTTATTTTAATAAACCGGTGCAAAAACAAGAAAACAGACAGACTACAGTCACAGAGTCTTATGACTGCATACGATATCATAAGGGCAAGCCATATAACGGCTCCTGTAGCAGAGATGTGAATGTGCATTTTAGGCAGATATCTGAAAATATCAGTGTATCGCTTACAGGCTCTATGAAGGTTCTTAGCGTTTCAAGCGGAGAACAAGTTATTTATCACAATATAAATGTCAAAAAGGGAGACAGCGTTACATATGCCGCAGACTTCAGTAAAGACCTTTCTCAGATAAGGGTTGGCCCGGCAATTACGGCTCTTGCTAATGCAAGGCGGGATTTAACGGGGGAAGACAGCATTATGAAATCGGTTGTAAGCGCTATTGCAAATGATATGATTAGGCAGATTCTTGATAAAATTGATCAGGCGCAATCTGTCACGGACCCTGTTGAACTAAAAGCAGAAAGCGAGGCGCCAAAAGCAGTTAAAACAGAAATATTACAGCCGGCAGATGATAAGAATTTGAAGAAAAAAAGTTCAGGGAAAAAGAAATAGGGGGAATATAGTTTCAATAAAAACGAGAAATGAGACATTTTTTAACAAGAAGGTTATTAGATGAAAAATACCGGAAACTGCATAAATCACATTGTTTATGGTGAGGTTAATCAGCATCCATGCCGGTTGTCGCCAGAGGAAGTAGGCAGGTTTTATGATAATTTTGTCCCGGCGTCGGTCGATGTTTTGCCCGTAAGCAGCGGAGCATCGGAGAGAAATGTTCTGCTTGGTTTACGGTGCGAAGAACCGCGAACATGGTGGACAATCGGCGGGAGAATGGTGCCCGGAGAATCCCCGTATGAAACGGCAAGTCGCGTCTTGAGAGAGGGATTTGGGGTTGATTTAGTGCTTGAGCTTAATAGGCTTAAGTTCTTATGTATTAATTCGTCTGTTTTTCCCTTACGCAGACAGCCGCCGGGAAAAAATGGAAGACACTGTCTTGTTATCGTTTTTTCTCTGGAAATAAAAAATAACGAATTACTTCTTCCGCAAACCGGAAAATATCGCGAACTTAAATGGTTTTCAGTTTCAGAGATTATTTCCGGAGATTACGCTTCAACTATAAAAGCAGCGGTTTCTTGCCTTTAAAAAGTTCAGTTTAAAAGAGGAGGATAAAATGGACCAAGACAAGGATATGCCGAAATGTCCTTTTTGCGGAAGACGGAAAACTGTAAAGAACATTGAGGATGATTTATATTTCTGTAGCCACTGTCAGAAGATGTTTATATCGAAACAATAGCATAATGTTAAAATAATCATAAATGGCATTAACAAACTATACAAAAGCCACTCCTCCAAGATGTAAATGCTGCCGGCATATCGAAGACGATGACCCAAGGAGAATATTAACCCGCTCTTTAGATGAATTCAATCAGGATATAGTGGCAATTACATGTCCCACCCTTCGCTGCGGAAATGGCTGGCTTTCGGAATACGCTTATAAACACATTGTTATAGAAGATGAAACCTCCATCAGCAAGGAACTGCTGCGGCTTTTGAGATGCAAAGAAAAAGACCTGATAAAGGGAACTCCTGAGAAAGACCCTAAAAATCTATCGCCGTTTGAAATACTGACAGCTCTCTTTGGGCCGCTTATCATTATTAGCAAAAAATGAAAGATATGAATACCTGTTTAGACATATCAGGCAAAAACTGCAACAAAGGATAAAAACCTGAAGGTTTCAAGAAAGGACTAATATGGCGCACAGAGACGACATAAGAGAAAGGACTAAAAAGCTAAATCCCAGGATTTTGGAATTAAGCGACAAGATAGATGCAATACTCAGGGAATCAGGAGGATGCTCAGGTGTAATTGTGACTACAACAGAAGACATGACTCCTGAAGAAGAGGAGATGGAGCTTTTTGCTGGATTCCTTAAAGAGGGATATTCCGAAGATATTGCTGCAAAGAAGGCAAAGGAATGGTTAGCCGCAATGGAGCGTATATTTGGTAAAAACAAAAGCTAAAATTTTAAGGGCGGGGCGTTATATTCAAAAGTCCCCCTCACCCCGCCATACCAGACAAATCCTATGGCCTGAAAAAGTCGGGGGACTGGTTAATCAATTATATCACCAGAGGCGCATCTCTTTACAAGTGAAAATCAGCATAAGCCCAATACCGTCTTGCAAAAATCTGTTCAGGGTTTGTTCAGACATGAATTAACCGTCAGAAGATATTTAGAGTAAAATCAGGGCGTCAATTACTACCCAATGTGCCTATTTTGTGCCCGCTGAGTTAAAATCTCACCTGATTCAGGCTGACCCGTGCTGACCTAATAAAAAAAGGAAACCCTCTGATAACAAAGATTATTTCTTTATTATCAGAGGGTTAATTCAACAGCTAAAAATAAGGTTATTGGGACTCAAAATCCGGTGGGGGCGACCCCGTGAGAGTTCAAGTCTCTCCACCGGCACCATTATTCACGCGACAGGGTTAGAATCAGGCAGCTTAAGGTTTTCTGTCAATCCGCGAGATTAAGGCTTCGGCAGCCATTACCCCGGGAGCGATGCTTCCGTCAGGGAATATAATTGCAGGAGTGCCTGTGATACCGAGACTTTCCCCAAGTTTTAGGTTTTCATCTATCTCTTTGGTTTTGCATTCAGGAGGAGGAAGTTTTTTGCCGGCGAAGTTGTCTTCAAGAAGCGCTAATGACTTTTTGCATGCTATTGTCATCGATTTTTCATAAGCCTTCGGATGTATCTTTACCAGAGGGAACAGCTTGAGATAAAAGGCTATATCTTTTCTTTTTTCCAGAACCTTCTTCATCTCCAGATGAAGTTTTCCGCAGAAGGGTCACTCGGGGTCTGTAAAGACAATAACCTTCTTTGGCGCGTTTTTGTCGCCCATTACTAAGGCGCCGTCAAGAGGTATCTTCGATATATCTATCCTATTGAGATTGGCAAGTCTTTCGCCCGTGAGATTTCTCTTTGCCTTGAGGTCAAACATTTCGCCTGAGATGAGAAGTTCTTTTGAAAGGCCTATATAGACTATTCCCTTCTGCCCTCTTACTTCAAATACGACCTCCCATACGCCTTTGACAGCGCCCGGGTTTATTTCAAGAACCCTGGAAGCAGGTATGCCTCCCTGAACTATATTTTGCGCTTCGTCTAAGGACAGCTTATGGCATTTTGTGCAGTCATGGTCGGCATTGCTGCTGCCGTATGACAGCGGCACATTCAGCATAGATGCGGCAATGAATATAAAAATAAAAAATATGTATTTACGCATTACGATATAATATAGCATACTTATCCCTGCCGGTGGTAGCATAAAATAAATTTTGAAGTTTTTTATTTATATGATAGCGAAAGCAATTGACAAACAGAAAAGACAACAAATAGAATAAACCATTAAATCTCCGATAAAAAGGATTCCAGATGACCATTAAAGAACTCTACAAAAAGGCTGTAGCCGCGGGCATTGAGAATGACCCCCGCGGGAAAGACGCTGTTCTGAAAGAACTTGACGTCAGGAAAAAAGATTTTGAGAAACTCAAGGAGGACGAAAAAGAATTTTTTGACAGCGAGACGCTTGAAAACCCGTATTCTGATTCAAGGATATTAAACGGCTCCGGCGAAGAAAAGATAAAATCCGCCCTTGTCGGAATAGATATAGAGGTTGGCGAGTTATTGCTTGCCGAAAACCTGAAGGCAAAAGGGAAGAGCATAGACCTGCTAATCTCTCATCATCCCGAGGGCCGGGCCTACGCAAATCTCTATGGTGTTATGCAGATGCAGTCAGACATACTGCATAGATTCGGGGTGCCCATAAATGTAGCCGAAGACCTTATGGAAGGCAGGATAAAAGAGGTTGAGAGAAGACTTATGCCTGTTAATCACACAAGGGCGGTTGATGCTGCAAGGCTTTTGGGCATTCCATTTATCTGTCTTCATACACCTGCCGATAATATGGTTGCAACTTATCTGCAGAGGCTTTTTGATGAAAAGAAACCTTACAGGGTTTCCGATGTGCTGGAGGCATTGAAAGGCATACCTGAATACAGAACGGCCAGCTTTAACGGCGCAGGCCCGAAGATATTAATCGGCCCTAAAAACAGAAGCGCCGGCAGGATATTTGTTGATATGACAGGCGGCACAGAGGGCTCAAAGGAGATATTTGAAAGTCTGACAGCAGGCGGGGTAAACACAATAGTTGCTATGCATCTCAGCGAAGAACACCGCAAAGAAGCTGAGAAAAACCATCTCAATGTTGTTATTGCGGGACATATCGCAAGCGACAATCTCGGGCTGAACCTGCTTCTGGATAAATTATTCAAAGACTTATCGTTTGAGATTCTTGAGTGTTCCGGTTTCAAAAGAGTCAACAGGAATTAGCAATGAACAGAGAGATAAGAGCAGCAGTCCAGTAGAGCAGGAGATAAAGAAAAAGTTTTTGCAGTTGTATCTTCCTACTGCTCTGTTGCTCTACTGCTCTATTCACTGTAAAAGATATGAAAACAGACAGAATCCTTGATGACATAAAGTCGCGCATAGATATAGTAGAACTGGTTTCGGATTATATAGAACTCAAAAAGGCAGGACAGAACTATAGGGCAGCCTGCCCCTTCCATGCAGAAAAAACCCCGTCATTTATGGTAAGCCAGAGCAAACAGATATTTCATTGTTTCGGGTGCGGAGCAGGAGGAGACATATTCGGTTTTGTAATGAAATATGAAAACCTTAATTTTCAGGAGGCGCTCAAGATGCTTGCCAAAAAGGCTGGCGTGCAGCTTTCGGGCTTCAGGTTTGACGACAGTCTGACTGAAAGAAAAGAAAGGCTTTATGTTATTCAGAAAGAGGCATTGAATACATTTACAGGGAATCTAAAAAAATCAAAAACAGCTATTGCGTATCTTGACAATAGGGGGGTAAGTCTGGAAATGGTTGAGGCATTCTCTCTCGGGTATGCGGACAGGGGGAGAAAGGTTCTTTATGACCACCTGAAGGCCAATGGGTTTGATGATTCTCTCATCACACAATCAGGGCTTGTCTTCACCGGAGAAAGCGGGCTGCATGATGTTTTCAAAAACAGGATTATGTTTCCGATATTCAATATACAAGGGGATGCTGTCGCTTTTGGCGGAAGGGCTGTTGACGACTCAATGCCTAAGTATCTCAATTCTCCTGAGACTTTACTGTTTAAAAAGGGTGAAACCCTTTACGGGCTTAATGCCGCAAAGGATGAGATAAGGAAAAAGGGTTATGTCATGATTGTAGAGGGGTATCTTGATGTAATCATGTGCTGCCAGCATGGCTTCCTAAATGTGGCTGCTCCTCTGGGCACTGCGCTGACAGCAGGACATCTCAAAAAACTTGGAAGGTTTACAAAAAAAGTTCTTATAGTCTTTGACAGCGATGCGGCAGGCATTGCCGCTGCGAAGAGGTCGCTGTCAATTCTCTATGAGCATGGATTTACGAGCAAGGTATTGCTTCTTCCCGAGGGAGACGACCCTGACAGTTTTCTCAGGGAAAACGGAAGCCGAGCCTTCCAGATTAAACTGTCAAAGACAGAGTCCATGGTAGATTTTATTCTTAGATTGAAGGGAGATAAGTCAGACAATGTCAGGACAGCTATCGGGATAATAGACAATGCAAAGGATTTAATCCTGAGAGAAGAGTTGTTCAAGGAATTAGCGGAAAAGTCAGGGATAAGGGAAGCTGTTCTCAGAGGGGAGACTAAAAGGTATGAACAAAGAGCAGGCACAGCTAAAGCAGCCGGCGTCTCAAAAACTGCCGGTTTTTTCTACGATGAAGAAGTTTTGCTTCTTAGCGCCATAGTAGCATTTCCCGATAGGGCGCCGCATATTTTTGCTAATCTCAACATTGACAGAGTCCGCAATCCCATAGTAAGACAGATTTTTCAGGAAATTAAACCGTTAGGCGAAAGGTTGAATATGAATACGATGCTCGGTATTCTAAATGATGAAGGAAAGGCGCTTATCACAAGGCTTTCGCTTAATCCCGGATTTGATCTTGAATATGTTGATAAGAATATCAGGGATTGTATGAGAGGCGTAACATATTGCGCCTTGGAGGAGAGGATAAGAGAGGCGCAAAAGATAGGGGATCAAAAACTTTTACGCGCCCTATTAATAGAAAAACAAGAAATAAAAAATCCGCATAGAGAGGAGAACGGATGAGAGAAAGGACTGAGCCTTTTGACGGAGATGAAGACAGAGAGGGGCTGCCTTTGCTGGGGGAGGCTCTGGAAGAGGAGTTTGTAGAAGAGTTGACAGAGAAGCCTCTTCTTGAGGATACGGAGCATGACCCTGTCAAGATATATTTAAAAGAGATGAGCAGTGTTCCCCTTCTCACAAAAGCGGGGGAAGTTGAGATAGCGAAAAGGATTGAAAGCGGCAGAAGGAAAATAGCGGAGGTTATTTTTGCCGTCCCGTTTGCAGTCAGCAAACTAATCGCTCTGGGAGAGCTGATTGAAAAAGGCAGCGCTCCGATAGCAGAGATAGCACAGAATGGCGAGAATGTATTTGAGGAAGACCTCTTTGTTGAAAGAAAGAGATTCTTTGATATAACGGCTCAGATAAAGAAACTGTATGAAAAGAGAGAGCTATATCTTAAAAGGCTTGCTGGTGAAGGCAGTTCGGGAGGGGAAAAAGCAATTCGTATGCTTGGGGATAATACGGCTAAAATACTGGACAATATAGATAAGCTGCGGTTAAAAGAGGGTGCGGTGGCTGTTTTTTCCGAGGAAATAAAAAATGCAATTTCAGGCATTGATGAAACATACAGAAAGCTCTCGGCTATCAGAAGAAAGCTCAGGCAGAACGGCATTAATGCTGATGCAGGCAAAGATATAAAGGTGAAGAAAAACCTGAAGGGCGGCGCAGGCGCTCTGATTAACGCCTACAATGAATGCCGGGAAGAGCTGGCAAAAAAAGAGGATGCGCTTGGCATTAAAGCAGAAGCAACAAAAAAGACAATGAAACTTCTTACAGAAGATGAGTGTGAAGTTCTTGAAGCGAAGAGAGCGCTTATAGAGGCGAACCTGAGACTTGTTATCAGCATAGCAAAAAAATACATGGGGAAGGGGTTGAGTTTTTCCGACCTGATAGAGGAAGGCAATATAGGCCTGATGAGGGCGTGTGATAAGTTTGAATACCGGAGGGGGTATAAATTCAGCACTTATGCGACCTGGTGGATAAGACAGGCGGTTACCAGGGCTATTGCAGACCAGTCAAAGACAATAAGAATTCCCGTTCATATGGTTGAGGCCATAAACCGCATAATAAAGGCAACAAGAGAGCTTGTGCAGGAGCTTGGGAGAGAACCTCTTGCAGAGGAAATTGCTTATAAGATTGAGCTGCCGGTGGAAAAAGTCAGGGGCATATTAAAGGTGTCAAGAGAGCCTGTATCGCTTGAAACCCCCATAGGAGACGATGAAGAAAGCCACCTCAGTGATTTTATTGAGGACAAGGCCGCTCTGTCTCCCCTTGACGCTGCAATACAGAATGACCTGAAGGCTCAGATAGAGAAAATGCTCTGCACCCTCAATTCAAAGGAACAGATGATTTTAAGGAAAAGATTTGGCATAGGGGATGACGCCGCGCCTCAAACGCTTGACGAGGTCGGAAAAAAATTTGAAGTTACGCGGGAGAGGATAAGGCAGATAGAGGTAGGCGCAATCCGAAAACTGAGGCACCCTTCAAGGAGCAAATGGCTCAGGGAGTTTATAAGCAGAGCGTGATTTTTTACATGTCCTGGCAAATTCATTTTTTGGGTGGGCGCAGTTTTTCCCATGCGTTCAATGATAGTCCTCTCAAAAATTTTATCCTTTCTTTGTCGTTCTTAATCCCGGATAAAGCCTTTACGCGCATTTTTTTAATGTAGTTCAGATGTCCTGCGAATTCTCGTCCGTAGAGTCCTTCAAGCTCTTTCCTGATATTCTTTGCCATTGAAGGGCTTATGCCTGAGGTTGAGACAGCAATCGTTAAGGGGCCGCGCCTTACGACAGAGGGCACTATAAAATTGCAGAGCGAAGGCATGTCAACAACATTTACAAGATGCAGGGCGTCTTCTGAGATTTTCCTGTTTGTTTCATTAGAGTCTGTAGCAGCGATGACGAGAAATGCGTTTTTCAGGTCGCCCTTTTTATACCTTCGGGGGATATATTTTATGCGGCCTCGCAGATGCTCCTTCTTTAGCCTCTCCGTGCATTCAGGGCTTATTACGGTTATCTCCGCGCCAGACCTGAGCAGAGACAGCGCCTTCCTTTCCGCCACCTTGCCCCCGCCGGCAATGACGCATTTTCTGCCGTTAAGATTCAGAAATACTGGGTAGTAAACAGGTGTGCTGCGCGCTGCGCCCACCCCCTCTGTAATCCCCCCCTTATCAAGGGGGGGCTGGGGAGGCATATTCATTACGCTTAACGCTTTACGCTTCACTTTTTGATGGATAGCAGTTCTTTCTTTGCCTGAGGGATGAGACTGTTTTTAGGATGCTTCTCTATGAGGAGCTTAAAATATTCCTCTGCCTTATTTTTCTCGCCGAGTTTTTTATAGGACATTGCCAGCTGATACAGGACGCCTGCCTCTTGTTTAAATTCCGGAAATCTCCGGAGCACTCCCTGAAATCTTTTAATTGCCGCGGGGTAAGCCTCTTTCTTATAATAAAATGTTCCGACCAGAAACTCGTGCTCCGCTATGATATTTTTGCATTTCTCAATCCTGACTGCCATAATTTCCCTATAAGGATTTCTCGGAAACATTTGTTTTAGTTTTTCAAATTCTTCAAGAGCCTTTGACGCCCCTCCGTATCCGCGGTCAGCGCCCTCTATCTGATTGAAATAAATCATCGCAATCTGGAACTGGGCATAGGATGCGTATTTATGCTCAGGATAAATATCCAAAAATTTCCTGTATTCCTCAACCGCGCGGTCAGTCTCCTCTTCCTTTGTATATGAGTCGGCAATTCTCAACTGCGCCATCGGAGCATACTTTTTTGTCAGGTCCCGGTTTTTAATCTCCATGAGCGCTGTCCTGGCCTCTTCGTATTCCTGCTTGTCCATCAGTTCATTTGCCTTTGCGAAGGACTTCGGGCCGTCAAATACCTCTGCGGGTTTTGTCGCAGGCTTTCCGGAACATGATAAGACAGCTATGATAGGTATAAGCAAAAGCGCTGTTTTTATTTTCTTCATATTCTTATTTAAGCCTTAAGCGGAGCCTTTAGTCAAGGGAGGTCACTGCTCAGAACCGGCGTTTCTCTCCTCTAATAGTTTAATGAATGCATTTGCTATCTCAGGGTCAAATTGAGAACCCGCCCCTTTCCTGAGTTCTGCGACAGCCTCTTCTTTTGTCTTTCTTCTTCTCTGGGGACGCGGGGATATCATTGCCTGATATGCCTCAACAATAGAGAGCAGCCGCGCAAGGAGAGGAATCTCTCCTCCCTTTAATCCCAGAGGATACCCCTTGCCGTCAAACCTTTCGTGATGATATAAAATTGCAGGAAGGATAGTTTCTATGAGAGGGTATTTTATGAGCACCATTTCAGCAAGCCCCGGATGCCCCTGTATTATGCTCTTTTCCTCCTGTGTAAGTTGACCAGGTTTATTCAGGATATGTTCAGGGATGCCTATATTCCCTAAGTCATGGAGTATGCCTGCAATCCTCAGGCTCTCCATCTGCGGCTGTTCAAGATGCAAATATTTGCCCAGCATTACGGCATAGGCTGCGACCTCAATTGAATGCCCCTTTGTATAGTGTGATTTTGAGTCAATTCCCTTTGCGATTTTTTCTATATCTTTTAATTCAGGGTCTTTAAGGATGCCGTCTATCTCTTCGGGAATTTCTTTGATTGCCTCTGCAATGGTATCCTGATATGTGCATACCGTGTTTCTTCCTCGGTCTTTTGCAAGATATAGCGCCTGGTCCGCTTTCTTTATCAAATCTTCTTTTGAGGCTGCGGCGTCCGGATAACACGCCACTCCTGAGCTTATAGTAAGCAGCAGCCTTTCTCCGCCTTCCGATGTGAATGGGTGCTCAGCCACGGCGTTCCTTATCCTCTCTGCAACAATCACGGCTCCTTCGCATTCTGTCTCGGGCAGTATAATTATAAATTCCTCTCCGCCGTACCTTGCAGGGAAATCAACAGTCCTCAGTTCATCGCGAATAATCTTTGATATTGCCTTTAGGGCGCGGTCTCCTGTCTGATGGCCGTAAGTGTCGTTGAAAGACTTAAAATGGTCTATGTCAAGCATAATTAAAGAAAATAACTTGAAATACCTCTCTGCCCTATTTATTTCTTCAGACAGTTTTTCCTGAAAAGCCCTGTGATTGTTAAGCCCTGTAAGCCCGTCTGTTACGGTAAGCCGCGCAATCTCTTCATGAAGGACCAGCGCCTGAAAAGCCTGGAATGCAAAATTAAAAAGCGTGTCTTCATCGTCTGGAGTAAAACCGCCGTTCTTGTTCACTGTGATTAAAAGCGCTGACATCTTGTTATTTGATGAGAAGAGCGGGAGGGCTATAAAATTTTTGACGGCAGGATGGCCGGACGGGAATTCGGCTGTAACCTCATTTATTCTTAATGCGGATGAGGTTTTAATCGCCTCTCCGAGAGGTCCGGTGAGCATTGCATTAGCGCAGTCAAGAGATGCGGGGGCGTTGCTTTTAATTGTAGTCTTGAAAAGTTTAAGCTCTTTTGACTCTCCCTCAAATATGAAAATTCCGCTGTGCTCAACCTTCAAGAGGCTTCTTGTCATTTCAAGAAAGGTCTGGAGGATTGACTCAAATTTAACCTCTGAGGTTATAAAACCCATCATCTCGGCAAGCATCGCAAGCGCCCTTATGACATGCTGTTCCTTTTCCGACGCCTCTTTGAGCATTGCGGCTCTTCCCTGCAAGACTGAAACCATCTTGTTGAAATTATCTGCAAGTTCTTCAATCTCATCGCCTGTTTTAACGGCAATCTTATTATTAAAGTTTCCTTTACTGATTTCGGTTATCATTGATAAACTGTCGGCGTGAATGTTTTTTAGCGGCAGGACTATCTTCTTTGTCACATAGCTTCTTATAAAGAGGAGCGCAATTACCGCCAGGGAGATGCAGCTAACAAGGCATAGTATGAGAGCTGTTTTGCCTTCAAACCAGCGCATGGCAAGATGATAAAAAGCATACTGCGTTGATACCGTAACCGCAATAATTATCAGCGTTATGATATTAAATTTCTTTTTTATCTTCATATTTAAGATTTAAGCTCTCTCTGTCTTTTTCTTTTCTCTATGCATATCAGCAGAAGCGACAGAGCTGCCGGCGTAATTCCCGGAATCCTGCCTGCCTGCCCTATATTAGCAGGCATTATCTTCTGAAGTTTTTCAAGAACCTCCGTTGAAAGCCCGTTTATGGCAGCATAGTCAAAATTGTCCGGTATTTTTTTGCCTTCCATCTTTTTAAGCTTTTTCGCCATTTCTGTCTGCTTGAGGATATACCCCTCATATTTTATCTGTATCTCAACCTGATTTTCTATGTCAGGCGCCAAAGTCTTTTCAGGGGGGGAGAGCGTTCTGATAAGATTATATACAATCTCAGGCCTTTTTAAAAGATGCTCAAGGCTGATGTTTTCCGATACAGGAGATGCAGCAAGCCTTATGAGAGTTTCATTAACCTCGGAGGGCTTAAGCCTGGTTTTCTTGAGCCTGTCAATTTCTTTCGCGATGAGCCTCTTTTTTTCTTCAAATCTTTTGAAAGTTCTGCTGCTGATGAGCCCTGTGTCAAACCCCTTTTCCATCAGCCGCAAATCAGCGTTATCATGCCTCAGAAGCAGTCTGTATTCTGCGCGTGATGTGAACATTCTGTAAGGCTCGGACGTGCCTTTTGTTATAAGGTCGTCAATTAAAACTCCGATATAAGCCTCGTGCCTTTCAAGTATTAGAGGCTCTTTCCCCTGAATTTTCAGCGATGCATTAATACCTGCCATTAGGCCCTGAGCCGCAGCCTCCTCATATCCCGAAGTCCCGTTAATCTGTCCTGCAAGGAAAAGCCCCTCAATGCGTTTTGTTTCCAGGTTGTGTTTTAACTGTGTGGGATAAACAAAATCGTATTCAATGGCATAGCCGGGGCGCATTATCTCTGCGGCTTCCAGCCCCGGGATTGTCCGCACAAGTTTTACCTGCACATCATAAGGAAGGCTTGTGGATATGCCGTTTGCATAATATTCTTTTGTCTCAAGCCCTTCAGGTTCAAGGAAAACCTGATGCCTCGGTTTTTCAGAAAAACGTATAACCTTATCTTCTATTGAAGGGCAATATCTCGGCCCGATTCCCTGTATCCTTCCGCTGTATAATGGCGAACGGTCTAAGTTTTCGCGGATTACTGTGTGAGTTTCAGAATTAGTATATGTTATGAAACAGGGAAGCTGCGGATTCGTTATCTTCTCTGTGCTGTGGGAGAACGGAACAGGAGGGTCATCCCCGTATTGAGGCTCTGTCTTTGAGAAATCTATTGTCTTTGCGTCAAGTCTCGGAGGCGTCCCTGTCTTAAGCCGCCCCATCTCAAGCCCGAGTTCTTTTAATGATTCTGATAAGCCGATAGAAGGGAATTCTCCAGCCCTGCCTGCAGAGAAGTTCTCAAAACCTATGTGCATTAATCCCTTGAGGAATGTCCCTGTTGTCACTATCACTGCCTTTGCTCCGTAGAATATCCCCAATGACGTAAGAATGCCTTTTACTTTTCCATCTTCCACCGCAATTTCATCTACGAATGCCTGCTTTATATCAAGATTTTCTTGAGACTCAAGAACCTTTCTCATTGCAAGTTTATACAAGACCCTGTCTGCCTGCGCCCTCAAGGACCACACAGCAGGCCCCTTTGACTTGTTCAGTATCCTGAACTGAATTCCTGCGTTGTCAGTTATCTTTGCCATTTCCCCGCCGAGGGCGTCTATTTCTCTGACGAGATGCCCCTTTGCAAGCCCTCCTATGGCCGGGTTGCACGGCATCTGCGCGATTGTATCAAGGTTAATGGTGAAAAGGCATGTGGAAAGGCCCATGCGAGAGGAAGCAAGCGCTGCCTCGCAGCCTGCGTGTCCCGCGCCGATAACAATTACGTCATAATCACGGTCTTTAAACATGATTTATTATACCTTATCGGGTTGGTATGAGAACTTGAAGGGCAAGGCGATATTTATGTGGGGAAGTTTGTTGATAGAGACACTTTAAAATACATCTCAAATTTTCTCTAAATCTAAAACCCAATCAATTTCAATTATTCCACCGCGACCATTTCTATCAAATCTCATATAACGATTTTTGATTTTGTAGCCCCACTTGTTGGTTATTTTAAAACCATTCCGTTCTGCGATTTCAGTCAAGAAGTCAGCAGTATTAAAGGGAATGTTGCTTACTGAACTGTCGCCGACTACCATTATATAATGCCTGCCTTTGTCTAAGCATTTTGATATTTCTGCAAAGTGATTTTCCATGCCAACAAAATATTTGAATGTAATGTAGGCATGTTTATGCCCATTTTTCTTGTCTATTTTAAATACCCTTTGAATTTTGTCGTCCAGTTTTTTAATTCCTATGATTGTTTCAAATGGCGTATATTCTACAAACTCTTTTTTATAAAAATGTTTTGTCCCTATGTATTCTTTTTTCTTCTCATTCTGTTTTGGCTGTGTTTGAATGCCAAATAAATCTCCAATCCAAAACAACTCAACCATCTGATTATAAATATAATCTATAGCCTTGATATAGGGTGGCGAAGTAATTGCCAAATCTATATTTTGTCCTTTCAGTTTTACTTTTAACGAGTCTGTACTTGATGAACAAATAATCCGATTTCTAAGTTTAGGTTTAATGTTTTCAGAGAACTTTGTAATTCGCTCCTTGAACAAATCAAGTTGTGAAAGAAAAAGACTTAATGGTTCTTCGGGAGCCTTAATGTGAGTGTGTGAAACATAAGTTTTTTGCGACTCATTATCTGCATAAGAAACACGCCGTATTATAGATGAAAAACATATAATTAAAAGATGCTGAATATCCTTAATGCTTTTATTATCGCCAAATCTTTCAGGTATCTGATTAATGAGAGTCCGTATTATTGAAAGCTTATTTATTGTTTCTTTAGGAAACCAATGTTCAATCGTTTCGCATTCTGGTTTAAACTCTCCTCTTTTTTTCTTTTTAATTCCTTTCACAAGCCAGTCTGAAACTTTGTTTAGCTCTGAGATATTAACAGCTGTGGTTTTGACTTTCGCGATTAGGCATGATAAAGGATCTATGTCAATGCCGATTACATTATGTCCCACTAAAATTCCTTCTACTAAAGTTGTTCCTGAACCACAGAAGGGATCTAAGATAGTTTTACTTTTTTGCCTTGATAAATACTTATTGATTGCCCATTTTGGAATATGTGGAATGAATTTAGCCGGATATTTATGAAAACCGTGTGTGTGAGCTGTTACATTATTAGTAAATATATTTAAAATTGAGCCTTGCTCGATTTCATCTGGTATAAATTCCTTAACAATCAAATAATCCTGCGATTTAATCATCTTTCAAGTAAAACAATACTTTCTCTTAAGTAATTTTTCAGATATTCTAATCCCTGTTTTTGTTGAGAGCTTGTAGTTAAATGTCTTGTTACAAAGATGCTTTTCACTTTAAAGCCTATTTCTCTTGCAATTTCAGCAATTAAACTATCTGTTGGAATAATTACACCTGAATAAGCAGAATTGCCCACAACAATTCCTATATAGCCATTTTTAGTTGTTTGTCTGTAAAGCTTATTTAAAAGAGTGTACATATCATCAAAATAGCCTCTTACGACATTCGGAATATTATTATTCCAAAGCTTTTGAGGCTCAAAAAGGCTTATAAGATTCTCAAGATATTCATTTCTATAAATTATTAATTTATGATTTAACGAATTTGTATTTGAACGAAAACCAGTGTTTCGCAATTTTCTGAATTCTTCTTTTTCAGAAACAAACTCTCCAAGCCAAAGCTCAATCTTATGTATCTCAAAATAGTCAAAACAGTTACAGTAAGGAGGCGAAAAGAATGTTAATTCAATTTCATCTGAGAAATACTTATCGAACTCTAAGCAGCTACCCTTGTAAATGTTTGGTTTTTTATCACATTTGCCATAATTAAATTTCAAGTCAGATAGAATCATTTCAAGACGATTAGAAAAATTAGTTTTTACAAAGCTGAATTTGTTATCAGGAAATTTTTCATTTTCCCATCTTTCTTTCTCAATGTTTATATAACCATTAGGCGTTCTCTTGCGATTTTTGTATTTAATTCCGTTGCCTTCTTTCTTAATGTTTGAAACATCTTCAATGATTGAAAGCCATGCAACAAAGAGTACCATTTTTGTTTTTTCATGCTGAATAGCTTTTATATGTTGTTTAAATTGAAGAAGCGCCTGTAAAATTTCTTGATTAAATACTTTTTCAGCTAAATCAAAAGAGGTCTGAAAAATCTCCTTAGATTTTTCAATGTCCTTCAACTTTTTTAATTCCACTTCAACTTGAATTACGTCCTTTGAAGCATATTGCTCATTTTCAACTTTGGCAACTAAGACTGAAATAGGGTTTACATCAATTCCAAATGAATTTAAATCAGCTATGCGAGAAGCCAGAAGGGTAGTTCCACTACCTGAGAATGGGTCAAAAGTATTTCCTTTGATTTTCAACTCTTTGATAAAAGCATTTACAAGTTTTAGAGAGTAACCTTCACGATAGGGAAACCATCTTTGGACTGGTGTTTGGTTAGCAAGTTGAAAATGTACTTGATTTCTGAAAGACTCGCCATTATAAAACTGGAGAGACTGTTCGAGCTTATTAAATATTTTTATCTGCTTTGCTTGTGAATTTTCTAATTCGGCCTCAAAAAGGTTGTAATTTAATGTTGGTTCAGCAACTATGCTGACTACTTCAAATTCGTCAAATGATGTTTTATATGCTAATTCGGTATGTCCCATTTTATGTTGTTTTAGCCCTTAAATCTGTTACTCCTGTGATACTGAATAAATTCGACTAATGGCAACCTCCTATCCATTCTATTCTTGATTTGAATGTTTGCGCTTGAAATTATGGCGGTTTTGAGATTCTGGTTCGGTATATCATTAAATCTTGCTGATGTAATGATTTTATGAGTATCAGTAAGTGAGAAATAACCTTTGTCAAAAGCAATATGACAATGCCTGCATAAACATAATCCATTTAAGATATGTGCCCTATGTGGAATATTGCTATCTTGTGCATTATCAGGCTTAATGTGCGCTGCCTCAACAAAGATTTGTCCTATAACATCACAATTCGGGACAGCACATATGTAATTATATTTCTTTTTTATTCTTATAGACCATGCCGCATTCCTTATCCTTCGCGTGCTTTGTGAAAACCTCAAATCACTACTTAAAATGTCAATCTCTGGTATCTGAATTTCTTCCTGTTCTGCAACGGCATCAACTAATGGCGCTGTGAAAATTTCATCGGTAATTTGTTCTTCTATATTTTGTTCTTGTGTTATCGCTTCAAAAATAGAACGAATTGAGTCTTTGAATGGTGAAATTTCAATTAGTGGATTTTCTCTTATTGATTGCCAGTCTACACCGGTTAGAAATGGACTTGGCTCGAAACTCTTAATCTCTTGAATAAAATCTGAATACTTACCTGTATAAAATAATCTTCCTTGTACCTCTTGAAACAGACCTGAATTTATAAGATCTCTTTTCCAGTATGATGCGTTGTCTCCTACTCTTTGAGTATTGCCGTCAACTAATGCTTCAAATTCTCTAATAGAAATAGAATTCTGAGTATCAAGAATATTTAACAAGAACCTCAAAGGCATTTCACCATTTGCCGGATTTATGCTGTATTGAACCTGTGTATTATTGAAAGCATAAATAGCAAGTGAAATTGTTAGAGTTAATTCATAAACTTTTTGGGCTGCACCGTAATTACCCACTGTGTAAAGGTCATTCCAAAGACTACCCATTCTTGTCCAGATAAGCGGGCATTGAGTACCATCTTTAATAAAGCCGTAACGAATCATTGCACGAATTTTAGTTTGCATTGTAGATGGCTGAATATCGGCGGCGGCTGCAAATTTATACATTTTTTGGTTTCCGCTCCTACCACCAGACCAGCTAAACCCAATATATTCAGGTTTTTGACTTTCAAGAACCAATGTTCTGACTGTCAATAATTCTTCAAGATTCGAACTGCTTCTTGAATGAAACCAGTCTCCATTAATAGATGCCATCATTTATCCTCTTCTCAATTAGCACAAGCTATTACTGATGATTATAATAGTTTTATGTCCTGCAATGCTCAAATAATAAAACCGTCACTTTTACTTTAACTTCTTTAATAATAGTTCAGGCTCTTTTTCTAAATATACTTCTGGCTGTCCACCAGTTCCTTGAAAAAGTACAAGAATGTGGTGTCCATCGCGGGTGCTCACAGAGTAATGAGGTTTTTCGTCTACTTTTCCATCTACATATACTTTTTGCCCTTTTGCCCCATCAGGTGATTGATAGAAAGAATCAACTTTACCATCGGTATCTGACAAATGCCTTTTCTCCGATATGACAACAAGTCCCGGCTTTTCATCTTTCATCGCTCTATAAAGATTTTCTGAAAAACCTGATTCGAGACCGTGATGAGGTGCTACCAAAATTGAGAGACCATGAGAACCAAGCAAGGATTTTAGCGATGGTTGATTTCCGGTTATTTCGTGCCACGTTGGATGTATGGTATTTTGTCTTCTATCAAATACGGTATAACGCTTTTCAAGTCCCTTGCCCTCATCTAACAGATGGTTAAGAGTATCCGGATTTATATCGCCAGGAATTAATAATGTGTGAAAACCATGCCTATAGAAAATTATTAGACTTGTTCCATTCCCATACTCTTGATCATTATCTGGGTAAATTTCGCCAATGACCGGAGGTCTTACATAATAGAGGCCGTATTCTATATTTGGAATAGATTTTAGTGATTCATAGCAAATGGTCTGTAGGGGTAGCTTTCTACCTTCATATATTGACTTATATATTTCTAAATTATTTTCACTTCCCTTTGGATTATTAATTCTGTTCCAATCAATAGCCTCAGATTTTGCAGAACCAGTTGTTTTATCATGTGGGCATGTATGCAACGATGAATAAAAAGGGGAACTTTTCTGATCCGGGGTTGCCAAGCAACTGATATCTGTTATGTGGTCTGCGTGAGGATGAGAAATAATTGTCTGGGCGACTTTACATTTTTTGTATTCGTCCAAATAAGGAATAATATTTTTATTTAGAAAAGCAGACGGCTTGAAATCTTCTGAGCTTCCAAAATCATACATTATTCCTTGGTTAAGAGCTGTGCGGATAAAAATACAAAGCCCACGCCCAACATTGAAAACCCATATATGACTTCTTTGTGATGAAACCCACGATGGAATAGCCATTGTTATCCTTTATCCTCTTCCGAAATAGTTTTTGATTTTGACTCTTGTGATTTTAAATATTTAATTACAATCACTAATTGAATACTTAAAAAAGCAAGACCACCTCCAATTACTATTAACCATTTATAACTATACGAAGCCAATACGATAAATAGTAAAACTCCAAGAAGTGTAGAATTTAAAGCTCCAATGATATATGCAAGCCATATTTGACTGCTTTCTCGGCTAAAATAAGGCTGTTTTTCATCTATATACATGCGGGAAGTATTTTCAAATCCAAATGGCTTTAATGCTAAAAATAGTTTTCTCTGTTCGTTTATATATCGGGAAACCCGAACATAATAAGAGCGGTTAATAAGAACAAGGTAAAACATGAATGCCCCAAGAATCAAACCAATTATAAGAGAAATTATAATAGGCATGGTAAAATCTACTTGTAGGTTTGCTTTGAAAATGCCGAGCGCTGCACCAATAAGAACGGTATAGGCAGTAAACATGAATTTTAAAATATCAAATATCTGAGTATCGTGATGACGCATCTGTTGAAAGCATTGATTGAAATCACGCTCAAGAAATTTTAATGCCTCTTTTTCTTGCTCTGAAATATTGTGTATTGCTTCATTCATTAGGTTTTTCCTTTATACTTTATGTCAGCACTTCTTTTAATTGTCCAGTTTATATTGTGACACCTGAGCATGGACAACCATCCCGTTTTGCTTTTTCCATGTGTTATAGCCTCTCCATCATTTCTTCAGTGGAAAGTAGTTTCGGCCCTGAGACACCAAGTCTGACTTGCTGGCATTTTTCTCTTCTCAAAATGTCTTCAAATTTGATAGAGGCAAGATAATCTTTGTTTGCAAGTTCCTGAATTAAGTGTGCCTCAAATGGAAAGTCCACTACCTCGTTGCCTTTATAGCTCGTAACACTAAAGAGCTTTCGCTCACCAGCTCTCAAATATGGGTATGATGGAAACGTCAGTCTAATTTTTTCCTTTTTATCAATCACCACGTCATCAACAGCAATATTTATCGCAGTGGCGTTGCCTACATTAGCTAATTCGAACATGCGTTCTGTCTTATCAAATGATATTGTTAAAAGGGCGGTTGTAGAGACCTCTATCTGGTGCTTCATAGCAAGCTGAACTTTGTTCGTCTCGACCGTGTACCAGATGATAGCCAGCAGTGTTGCAAAAAGCACGGAAAAGGTGAGTCTATTCTCTAACGCAATGGTCTGTGGAAGTAGGCAAAAAGAAAGAACGACGATAAGAAAGATAGCCGCTATCACGATATAGTTTTTTTTCTCACCCATAGCTTTCAAACCTCCTTCTTCATCCTCTCAAAATGCACGATATTATTCGGCTTGTACCTTTCCTTCCTCATCCCTTTAAACGTCTCCCTATCCGCTTTCTGATGAACAACTTTGCTTTCTATTCCCAAAATTCGCTCAATCCCATGCTTATTGCTATAGCCTTATCAACTTCGTTAATCTTGTATTCGGGAAGCGCTCCAACAAAATTCTCCAGTCTCTCTTTATCAATGGTATATATCTGTCCAAGATGTACAACAGATTCATGTGGCAGTCCGCTCTCTTTTGGCTTTATTAATACGCCTACCGGCAATTCAGCAACTTTGAGATTGCTTGTTATGGCAGCAACAATTGTCAAGCTCCCTACTTTATTACCTATGTCGTTTTGAATAACAAGCGCCGGATGAGGCCCTTTCATTTCCCTGCCCTTTGAAGGACTAAAGTCAAGAAAATATATTTCACCACGTTTAGGCTGTTTCATTTTCTCTTCGTCTTTTTGCCGGTCTTATATGTTGCAGCAGACTCCGCACAGATACTCAAAAAGTCTTCTGAAAGGCGCTTATCGTCATCTGCGATTTCCTTGTAAATTCTTTCCGCTTTTTCAATAACCTGCTGCTTCTTGTAATCACTAATCATTTTTGTAATAGCCTCTCTGACAATTTCGCTTCTGTTCTTTTTTAATCCCTTTGAAATCCTGTCTATCTCTTCAACAAGTTCTGTAGGAAAGCTTATCCCAAGTTTTGCAACCGGCATTTACACCTCCTTGAAATACCATATTCTTTAAATTAGAATACCATAAGGAATACCATATTTCAACCCTCAGCGGAATATTCGTTAAGACATTATAATATCGTTGAATCGGAGGTGTGCTATTTCTTCAATAGTAATAGACGGTTACAATTTAATCGGCATACAACACAAAGACCTTGAGAAGCAGAGGCAGAGGCTTGTGGAAAGGCTTGCTGAATACAGGAAAATAAAAGGGCATGAAATCACTGTTGTATTTGACGGATGGAAAAGCGGAAGCGGTGAGGAATCCCATTCAGTTACAGGAGGAATTAAGGTAATCTATTCAAGGCTCGGAGAAAAGGCAGACGCTGTCATAAAGAGAATCGTATCGTCTGAAAAAAAACAGTGGATTGTTATAACTTCTGACAGGGAGATTGCAGACCATGCCTGGGCCAACGGCTCTGCTGCAGTCTCGTCCGAGGATTTTTCAAGTATACTTGAAAAATCCAAGAGAACATTAACCGGCGACTTTGAACCTTTAGAGGAAGAAGAATACGAATTACACAGGAAGGGAAGTCCGAGGACGTTGTCTAAAAAAGAAAAGGCAAAAATGAGAGCGCTGAGAAAGTTGTGAGAAAATTATTTAATTTAAGGCCTGCTGATACTGTGACAGCAGTATTTGTGAGCATATTGCTGCTGCTCACAATTGCATTTAACTCCGCTATTCCGAAGAGACTGCTCTTAATCTCAATATATGCTGCGCTGCTTATTTCGCAGCTTATAGTTATAAGATTCAGGGATAGGAACAGATTTTTGAGAATAACTTATGACCTGGTATTTCCGATAATATGCGTCATCATACTCTTTGACAGTCTTGAAGGGGTGGTCCATTACGTGAATCCAAAAGACATAGACCCATTGCTTGTAAGGCTTGACTATATAATTTTCGGTAACCATCCCACTGTCCTGCTTGAGGCGATAATGAATCCGCTGCTGACGGACATTCTGCAAACAGCGTATTCTGCATATTATTTTCTTCCTGTGGTTCTCGGCATAGCGCTGCTGAGAAATAACCAGAGAGAAGAATTTGACAAATCACTGTTTCTGATTCTTTTTTGTTTTTATCTGTCATATCTCGGCTATATAATCTGGCCTGCGCTGGGCCCGAGGTTTGCGCTTGACCATTTACAGACTCAGAGGCTTCAAGGATTTTTTATAACAGAACCGATGCAGAATCTACTGAACAGGCTTGAAGGCATAAAGCGCGATGCGTTCCCGAGCGGGCATACAGGCGTTGCGCTGACAGCGCTGTACCTTGCATACAGGTACAATAAAACCCTATTCCGAATTTATCTGCCGGTTGTAGGCCTTCTGTTATTTTCCACCGTTTACTGCCGGTATCACTATGTTGTGGATGTCATTGCAGGGGTTATTCTTGCGGCTGCGGCAATATTTTTCGGAGAGATATATTACAAATGGCAGGAGAAAAGAGAAGGCAAGGTTTGATTAAAAAGCGCTTCTGTTGACAACGAAAGATTGTAAACGATATTCTAAAGAGGCTTGGTGATTATATGGCGCAGGAAATAATAGAAAACCTCATAAGCGAACTTACAAAACTCCCGGGGATAGGAAGAAAGACCGCCCAGAGGCTTGCCTTTTTCATACTTACGCTGCCTGAAGAAAGCGCAAAAGACATAGCCAAAGCTATTAATGATGTAAAGGAGAAGGCAAGGTTCTGCAGCAGGTGCTTTAACATTACGGACACGGAGTTGTGCAGTATATGCAGGGACGAGTCAAGAGACAGAACAAAGATATGCATTGTGGAGGAGCCGAGCAACATCATGGTCGTTGAAAGGGCCAAGGCATTTAACGGACTTTATCATGTCCTTCTCGGTTCAATCTCGCCCATAGACGGGATGACCCCTGACAGGCTAAAGATAGCCGAGCTTGTGGAAAGGGTGAGAGGGGACAGTGTAGCAGAGGTAATCCTTGCAACGAATCCCAATACAAGAGGAGAGATGACAGCCCAGTATATTAAAGACGCCCTGAAACACTTCGGCGTAAAAGTCACACGCATTGCATACGGCCTTCCAATAGGAAGCGACATTGAATTTGCGGACGAGGTAACTTTAAGCAAGGCTCTTGAAGGAAGAAGGGAGATGTAAAATGCCTATGAAGAATAAAATCCGAATTATTTTCTGGAATATGCTTGCTGCCATTGCACTTTCTGCCTGTATGCCCGCGATGTCTGTGCGTGTGGAATTTGATGACAGCATCAACAAGTATAATAAGTTTTTGTCTTCGCAGAGTTTTGATGCAGCCGGTTTTTTTGCCTCGGAGAGCATTGCAAAGGAATTCAGCACAAGGGTGAAAGCGGCGAAGAATATTAAAGTGATAGACCGCCGCATTGTGAGGGTAAGATATGATGAGGAGAACGTCACCGCTCAGGTTGAAGTAGAGATAGACTACTATTCCCTTTCTTCATACAGAATGAAGACCCTGCTGGACATTCAGAAGTGGGCGTATGTGACTGAAAGCGGTTTTAAACACTGGAGGCTGATGAGCCTGTTGCCTGAATTCCCTTAGTCAAGAAGTTCCGGGCAGGTTATTTAATCTTGCATCTCCACTCTCTTGCCTTTGCCATTATCTCCTCTTCTTCAGCAGTTGAGAGCCTGCCTTTATCAACTACGAGCTTGCCGTTAACAAATACTGTCTCTACATCCGAGGCCCGCGCTGAATAGACGATGTGCGAATAAACATCATACAGAGGCGTAAGATGAGGCTTGTCTAAGTTCATTATCGCGATGTCCGCTGCTTTGCCTTTTTCAAGGCTGCCAGTAATGCCTCCAAGTCCAAGAGCATCTGCGCCCCATCTTGTCGCCATGAGCAGCGCTGTCTTTGCATTTAGAGCAGTAGGGTCATTTGAGGCCGCCTTATGCACCTTCGCTGCAGTTGACATCTCGCTCAGGATATTTAGGTCATTATTGCTTGCGGCGCCGTCTGTTCCGAGAGTTACCTTTACACCTGCCTTAAGCATCTCAGGCACAGGCGCAATGCCCGAACTCAATTTAAGATTGCTCTCTATGCAGTGAGAGACTCCGACTTTGTGTTTTGCAATCGCCTCTATATCTTTTTTATCCACCCAGACGCAGTGGGCTGCAATAATGTTCTCATCAAGAAGGCCGATTTTTTTTAGATGCTCAACAGGGGTTAAGCCGTATTTTCCCTTTATCTCTTCAACCTCCCACTTTGTCTCTGAAAGATGCGTGTGAATCATGACATTGTATTTATCAGCAAGTTCCTTTACTTTTTTGAGAGTCTCAGGGCTGCATGCGTAAGCTGAATGAGGCGCAATGCACGGGACAATCAAATCATCGCCTTGCCATTCTTTTATAAATCTTTCCGCCCGGCTTAAATATTCATCCACCGAATTGCCTGCGACTGTGGGGAAGTCAACTATCCCTGCGCCAAGGACAGCCCTCATGCCGATTTTTTTAGCAGCCTTGCTTGAGGCGTCCTCAAAAAAATACATATCGTTGTATGTTGTAATCCCAGCCTTAAGCATCTCAAGGCAGGCAAGCTCTGTTGCGTCGGATACAAATTCAGGGCTGAGCCACTTATTCTCGGCAGGCCAGATATGCTCTTCAAGCCATTCCTTTAAAGGCAGGTCGTCTGCCATGCCCCTGAAATAGACCATTGCCGCATGGGTGTGTGTGTTTATTAGTCCGGGCAGCACTGCCGTGTTTTTGCCGTTGATTATATTTTTTGAGGAATACTTTTTTGCTATTTCATCAAGGCTTCCTATGTCTGCAATTTTATTCGCCTGAATAGCAAGAGCGCCGTTCCTAATGACAGTAAAGTCATGGTTCATTGTGATGATATAATCAGCGTGAATAATATAGTCAGCGTTTTGCAAACGATTCACCTATTTACCAATTCACCCATTCACCATACTTATTTCTTTATCTCAATCCTCGGGAAAAGGTGTTCTGCTTTAGAGACTTTTATTTCGTAAGACGGTTTCCAGTCCCATTCAAAAATTTCAGGGCTGCAATGTTTTGCCTCATCAACCAAAGATTTCAAGCCAATCTGCTTCCATATCTTCTCTGCTGTGCCAGGCATGAAAGGATAAAGCGAGAGCGCTGTGATTCGCAAGGCATTCCAGATATTGAACATAACAATTTTCAATTGATCCGTATTCTCCTTTGCGAGTTTCCACGGCTCTTTCCTTGCGATATAATTATTCGCCTCTCCGATTATATCCCAGATATTTTCAAGCATCAGACTGAAGCGCAGATGGTCCCAATATTCTTTTCTGTATATATTCATATATGCATAAGCGCACTGCTCTTCAAGCTCTCTTGATGCGCCTGCATCTATGCGCCCGATATCAATTGCTCCTCCAAAATATTTTTCTGCCATTGTACTGAATCTGCTTACGAGGTTGCCGAGGTCATTTGCGAGGTCTGTGTTTATCCTGTTAATGAGCGCCTGTTCTGAAAAAACTCCGTCAAGTCCGAAAGACACCTCGCGGAACATGAAATACCGCAGGGCGTCCACACCGTATTTTTCGACCATGGCATTGGGGTCAACCATGTTACCGAGGGACTTTGACATCTTCTTCCCGTTAACTGTCCACCAGCCGTGCGCAAAGATATTTTTTGGAAGAGGAAGGTTTAAGGCCATTAGCATTGTGGACCAATAAACCGCATGTGTGGTAAGAATATCCTTTCCCACAAGGTGGTGTTCGGCAGGCCACCAGTCTACCCCCCCTTCGCTCCCCCCCTTACCAAGGGGGGGAATAGGGGGGGTGCTGTCAGCTCCAGGTGCAAGATATTTTGTTGCCGAAAAATAGTTTACCAGGGCGTCAAACCAGACATAGGTGACGAAGTTTTCATCAAACGGCAGTGGAATTCCCCATGAAAGCCTGCTTTTGGGCCTTGAGATGCAGAGGTCTCCGAGAGTGTTGTTTCTCAGAAACCCGAGAACCTCATTTCTCCTTGTGTCCGGGAGTATGTAGGAGGGGTTCTCTTCTATATATTTGATGAGCCTTTCCTGATATTTTGACATGAGGAAAAAATAGTTCTCTTCGTGTATCCGGTCCACAGGCCGGCCGCAGTCGGGACAGTTGCCTTCCACTATGTCCTTTTCAGTCCAGAAGCGTTCATCAGGAGTGCAGTACCAGCCGGAGTATTCCCTTTTTTCAATCTCTCCCCTGTCCCGGAGCATCTGAAGAAGTCCCTGTACACTCTTGATGTGCGCATCGTCGGTTGTCCTGATAAATGCGTCATTGGATATGTTCAGCCTTTTCCAGAGATTGCTGAAATTGTCCACCAGGATGTCTGCATGTTCCTTCGGGGTGCGCCCTTTTTCAGCGGCTGCCTTCTCCACCTTCTGGCCGTGCTCGTCAGTGCCTGTCAAAAAGAAAACTTCTTTCCCTCTCAGTCTGTTGTATCGCGCAAGAATATCAGCCGCAATGGTTGTGTATGCGTGGCCTATGTGAGGGATATCATTGACATAGTAGATTGGAGTTGTAACGTAGAATCTCTGTTTCATTTAAGGGTTCTTATAGACGGGCTTTATCATTTTTTATGAAATTTTCTCCAGCGCCACCTTTTGCGCTTTCTTTGTTCCTGTCCGGTCTCTTGTTTTTGCCCTGCTGCATTATCTGGAGTGGCTTCTGTCTGAGGTTTATCAGTAGAAGCAGGCGCGGCGCTCCGGGGAGCAGGGGCTGGTGTTTCTATATGTCTCAAGACAGTTTCTATCGCTTCCGGTTGAGGCACATCCTCTGTTTCATCTTGAAGAGGCTTGCTTTTTCCTACGGCCATTAACTCATTCCTGGGTTGCCCGGTTGTTTCATCAGGAATTTCATAGCTCAGGCAGCACATAAGCCTGCCGCAGACGCCAGACAGCTTGCTCATGTTAAGCGTGAGTTCCTGCTGTTTTGCCATTTTGATGGATATCGGCTCAAATGACGTAAGGAAGGTCTTGCAGCATAGTTCTCTGCCGCACATTCCAAAACCTCCGAGTAGCTTTGCCTCATCCCTTACACCTATCTGTCTCATTTCTATGCGCGTCTTGAACTTTGCAGCGAGGTCTTTTACAAGCTCCCTGAAATCTATTCTTCCGTCCGCAGTGAAATAAAAAACGATACGTTTTTTGTCCAGAGTAGATTCCGTAAACACAAGCTTCATCGGAAGGCCTCTCGCCATAATCCTCTCTATGCAATAATCCTTTGCCTCTTTCTCAAAAGCCTCGTTGTCCTGCTTTTGTTTAAAGTCATCCTCAGTTGCTTTTCTCAGCGCCTTTCTCAGTTCTCTGGCAGATGTTTCAACTGTGTGCTTCCCTATAATTACGCTCCCTATGCTCAACCCGAGGTCGGATTCAACGACAATAGGGTCTCCTTTTTTAAATTCCACATCTGAAGCGTTAACCTCAAAGTCGTATATCTTTCCGCAGTCCTTAAATCTTATTCCGATAACGTCAGGCATCTATTCCTCCATAAATTAGGTGTCAGGTATCAGGTGTTAGTCTGAAACCTAAAACCTAAAACCTGAAACCTAATACCTGAAACCTAAAACCTAAAACCTAATCCCTTTATTATAATTGTTACATAATTCCATGTAATTGCCTTGTTCAGGTTAAAGCCAAGATAACCCTTCAAAAATGACAGCCTGCCGTAAATGTTTATTATATCTTTCATCTCTATCGCTTTGCTCATCTCAACGAACCTGTCTTTAAGGTCTATATTTATCAGCATATCGCTCTTGCCTGTTATCTTTAATACGGCAATATCCCTTAAAAGCATGAAGGCCTTATTAAACCATAATTCCATCTCTTCCTTGTCGGCCCAGGTCTCTTTATTTTTGCCTCCGCCTAATCCGCCTGAGGCGGAGGAGGCTGACATTTCTCCTAAAAGATTGAAAAACCAGTCCCTCTCTTCCATGAGGTCGCTTGAGATTGCAAGTCCGGGCCTTCCCATGGAAAGCCTTGAAAGAGTTGACAGTTGGGAATCGGTAATCTCCCGCTCCTGATTGTCAATTGCCCCTATGACCTCTTTGCATTGCTCAGGAGTTAGAGGTGAAAAGTTTATCCTGGAGCATCTTGACCTTATTGTTTCAGGCAGTCTGTCCGGGCTGGCTGAGATAAGGATTATGATGCTCTGAGGAGGAGGCTCCTCAAGTGTTTTAAGAAATGCATTAGCGGCAGACGGGTTCATTGTCTCTGCGTCATCAACAATCACGACTTTTCTTTTCCCCTCATAAGGCGCAAGTGAGATGGCTTCTTCTATTGCCCTTATCTCATCAACCCGTATCTCTCCCTTTTCAGGCGCTGCCATGATAAAATCAGGGTGTATTCCCGAATCAATCTTTTTGCAAGAAGGGCACTCATCACAGGCATCCATTCGTAATCCGTAATCCGTAATCCGTAATGAGTTTTTATCTTTTATCCCATCACGCATAACGCTTAATGCATTGCGGTCTTTTTGGCAGTTTAAAGTCTTTGCAAGGTTAATCGCAGTGAGCTTTTTGCCTATTCCTGATTCGCCTGCAAATAGATATGCCGAGGGCATCCTGTTTCTGCCCATTGTGCCAAGCAGGATATTAATTGCTTTTTTCTGTCCTATAATATTTTTAAGCGCCATATCATAACTCAAGATTTTCCAGAAAGCACAGAACTGCTGACCTTGTTTTTATCTCTGTTTCTCTCTTAAGGCATTATAACTTTACGGGAAATGGATTGACAAGAGAAATGCAGGGAATTACTTAATATTTCAGTTCAGCCTTTTTCTGGTTGGCAACAACAATAAGCGCAAAATTCTCAGCATCAAGATATTTTCCGGCGGCGCGCAGCACATCTTCTTTAGTTACCGCCTCTATGTAAGAAGGGTATTTTTCTGCGTAATCAAGCCCAAGATTATAAAACTCGGCCGTTGCGAGAAAGTCTGCAATCTTCCTGCTGGTGTCAAGCCTTCTTGGAAAGCTCCCTGTAAGGTAAGCCTTTGCTCCGGAAAGTTCCTCGCCAGAGACTTTCTCCTTTCTGATTTTTTCTATCTGTTTCAGTATCTCTTCTATCGCTGTATTTGCCGATTCATTTTTTGTCTGTACTTCAATCTGGAATAAACCCTTTTCCTTGTTTGGAGCGAAAAAACTGCTGACGTCATAAGCAAGCCCCATCTCATCTCTTATTTTCTGCATAAGCCTGGATGCAAAGCCGCCGCTGCCGAGTATGTAGTTCATAACAGAAACAGCATAATAATCCGGGTTGTTCCTGCTTATACCGAGATGCCCGATGATTATGCTCGCCTGCGTAACGTCTCTGTCTATCTTTACGACCTTTTTTGTTTTCTCCTCGCTCATTGGATGGATTTTCCTCTCCGGCAGTTCAGCCATCTTCCATGAATCAAGATATTTTTTAATGAGAGAATTTAATTCGGCAGGCGTAAGGTCGCCGACAACTGAAAGTATTGCATTGTTGGGGATGAAATATTTTGAATGGAATCTCAAAAGGTCTTCCCGTGTTATTTCTGAAAGGGTTTCTGCGGAGCCTTCCACAAGCCTGCCGTAAGGATGTTCTCCGAAGGCCTCTTTTTTAAATGAACGCTCTGCAAGAAAAGACGGGTCTTCTTCCCTCTGCTTCAGAGAGCCTTTTATTAGCTCTCTTTTCCTTTCAAGTTCTTCCTGCGGGAATACAGGGTTCAGAATTATATCTGAGAAAATCTCAAAACCTTTTTCTATATCTTTTTTAAGCACGGAAAGCGTTACTGTTGTGTAATCGCTTCCTGCCGAGGCGCCGAGCCCTGCGCCTATAAATTCAATCTCCTCGCTTATCTCCGCTGATTTCCTATTTTTGGTCCCTTCATCAAGAAGCTCTGCCGTAAGATTGGCAAGCCCGGCCTTTTCTTTTAGCTCGTCAAGCGGCCCGGCTTTTACGATAAGGGTAATCATGACAATAGGCAGATTGTGTTTTTCAGCATGCAGAACCGTAAGCCCGTTAGGAAGCATCTTTTTGTTTGCATCAAGGGCATAAGCAGAAGTGAACAGTGAACAGTGAACAGTGAACAGTAAGATGAGCCCAGCAGCCCAGTAGCGCAGCAGTCCGGTAGTTAAAGATTTCTGCACTAAAGACTGCTGCTCTCCGCCCGAGGCGGATGCTCTACTGCTCCGTTGCTCTCTTGACCCTTTCACTTTTAACTCCTCACTTCTTAATTGGTATTAATATTCCCACTGTCCTGTTGTCTTCATGGAGGTATTTCTTTGCAGCCCTGCTTACATCCTCCGGCGTTATTTTCCTAATGTTTTCAAGATACTGCTCCTTCAGCTTCCAACTGCCGAGCATCTCAAACATCCCTGTTATCTCTGCCTGAAAATATATTGAGTCCTGGCCCATAACAAACGACGCCTCAATCTGGTTTTTTGCCTTCTGGACTTCGCGTTCTGTCGGCGGTTCCCTCTTTATCTTTTCTATCTCGGCATCCAGAGCGTTTTCAACATCCTTTATGTCTTTGCCGGGCGCTGCTGCTGCCGCAAACAAAAAGAGATAAGGGTCTTTATTAAGTCCGCTGTAGTCGGCAGAGGCGCTAATGGCGAGTTTCTTTTCATAGATTATGGACATGTAAAGCCTTGAACTTTTGCCGCCCGATAAAATCATTCCAAGAACCTCAAGGGCATAACTGTCAGGATGCGGGAAACTCGGGGTGTGATATACGGTAATTATATAAGGGAGTTCCGCCTCTCTCTTCAGGCTTATTCTCCGCTCGCCTTTCTGTTCGCTTTCTTTTGAAGTGACAACTACTCTGCCGGAAGCGGGAGCAATGTCTCCGAAAGACGCCTTTATCTTTTTAATAATTTCATCTGCCTGAATATCCCCTGAAACAACAATCACTGCGTTGTCAGGTGAATAATATGCCTTGTAATGACCGAGAAGGCCGTTTCTTTCTATTGAAGAAATGTCGGACATCCAGCCTATCACAGGCCAGTGATATGAATGAGACTTGAATGCTGCAGCAACAACCTCTTCATATAATGAATTCTGCGGGTCATCGTCATACCGCATCCTCCGCTCTTCCATCACGACATCCCTTTCTGCAATAACCTCTTTTGGAGCAAGGATAAGGTTTTGCATCCTGTCCGCCTCAAGCTCTATTGATATGTCTATCCTGTCTGATACAAGCGTCTGATAGTACATCGTATAATCCTTGGTTGTGAAGGCGTTGTCAACTCCGCCGTTTTTCTTCACCATCTTTGAAAATGCCTTTGAGCCGTATTTTTGGGTGCCTTTGAACATCATATGCTCAAGCAGATGGCTTATGCCGCTTTTCCCCGCAGGCTCATCCCTTGAGCCGACCCGATACCATATCTGAAAAGTTGCCAGCGGAGACTTATGGTCTTCAATGACAAGAACCTTTAGCCCGTTGTCAAGTTTGTACTCCTTTACCCCGTTAGAAACGGTGTTTCTGACGGGGTTTACTTCCGCTTTGAGGGATAGGGGAAGAAGGAGAAAGATGAATATTAAAAGCGCCAGTTTTCTCATGATTTTAATGATAGCATAACATGGAGAAATGGTTGTATAGCGCTAAGCGATATGATTTAACGATGTCTTGTCTCATCAGCAGTCATGTCGAACTCAAGCTTGCCTCTCTTGGATTTTATCTTTTCTATTTTCTTTTTCATCAAATATTCATTAATCGCAATCTTCACAGCCGCCGCCTTGCTTTTGCTCTTTGTTTCCCTCATGAGCAGACTCATCTTATCCTGTTCGATTGTCACGGTTGCACGCATGTTGCCTCCTTGTGTATACACAAATATACCATAATTTATTTGCAATACAAGATTCTGTGCCGAATACGGGATGTTTTAATCAAGCTCTTTTCTCATAGAAAGATGATTCTCATTGACTAATATTGTCCAATGTTGTACATTGATAATGTGGCGGTTCTATGAAAACTGATTCATTGACATCAATGCTAAATACTAAACAAGCGGCAAGGCATCTCGGTGTCAGCCCTAAAACAATTTACAGAATGGAAGAAAAAGGGCTGATTCAATCTATCAGAACACCGGGCGGCCAGCGAAGGTTTAATAAAAACACGCTCGACAAATATTTACAAGAAAGCAAATCCTTCAGTGCGCCCCAAAATCCAAGCAGATATAAAACAAACACATTTCACAAGCCTTCCTTTGTAAAAGAACAATCCGCTAAGTATTCCCTCTTTTCATTGCCTGAAATTGAACCATCGGCAAACATCTCAAAACTACAGCAGCAAATTGCTGTCAGGAATTTTAGAAGCCACAAGCAACATTATGATTCTGCATTAGATTTATTTAAATGGATTGATGAATGGGATTTTAAAACCTACAAAACCAAAACATACACTCACGGGTTCCATACCTATCCGGCAATGTTTATTCCCCAAGTTGCGCGTAAATTAATACAGGTCTTTTCGCATGAAGGCGAGACAGTCTGCGATATCTTTTGCGGATCTGGAACTACACTTGTTGAAAGCAGTCTTTTAAATAGAAATTCCATCGGAATAGAACTCAATCCACTTGCAGTTTTAATTGCCAAAGTTAAAACAACCCCGATAGATCCGAAAACTTTGACCAACAGTTTACAGGCGATCGTAACCGATTACAAAAACGTAAAGAATATTTCTCATCCGAAATTTACCAATGTTGATTTCTGGTTTTCCGAAACAGTCATCAAAGACCTTGCCAGACTAAAACAGGCAATACAAAACATATCAGAAGAGAACATCAGGAATTTCTTCTCGGTTTGTTTCAGTGAAGTTGTAAGAATTGTTTCGTTTACCCGCCATAAGGAGTTTAAACTGTTCAGGGACAAAAGTAAATTAGAGAAATCCTTCCATCCCAATGTAATAAATGAATTTATGAAAATGTGTGAAAATAATATCCTCGGCATGAAAGAATATGTTTATGATGTAACCCCAAATGCCAACGCAAAAATAATTCTCGGAGATTCAACAAAGGATAATGGAACACCTGCAAGCTCTGTAGACTTCATTATAACTTCACCTCCATACGGGGACAGCAGGACTACGGTAGCGTATGGACAATTTTCAAGACTGCCGGCTCAATGGTTGGAATTATTGCCGCCCCACATAAAAGATATAGACAAAGAACTTCTCGGAGGCAAGAACAATATAAATTTGAAAGACCCGATCCTTGATTTATCCGAGACTCTGAAATTAGCCATAAAGGTTGTCTCTGATAGAGACAAGGAACGGGCAAAAGACGTTTTAAGTTTCTATATTGACTTATTCAAAGCTCTCCAGCAGGCATATAAAATTTTAAAGCCTAAAAAATATTTTTGCCTAATTGTCGGCAATAGAACCGTGAAAGAATTGGTTCTGAAAACTGATGAGATAATTTGTGAGTTAGCGGAAAAGATTGATTTTGTTTCTCAAGGAATACTCTACAGAAACATTCCTAATAAAAGAATGCCGCTCAGAAATAGCCCGACTAATGAACCGGGCAAGACAGGGCTTACAATGCAAAAGGAGAGTATTGTTTTATTAAAAAAGCTGTAATATCTGTTTCATTCAATATCTACAAAATCTTCTCATAATTGTCATACAACAACAAAAAATCTCCCTTCTTCATTCTGAAGCCGGTGCCATGATCATGATATTTGCCTTTATTTTTCCCACTTCGATAAACGCCAATTCGGATGTCTATCTTTAAATAATCATCAGCTATGGCAGAATGAAACTTATCGTAGTTCAGACCTTCCAGTAAATACGCTTCTACATAATGAAACTGCTCATTCCCAGATTTTGTGTCTCCTTTTGCCTCGGCTAAGACCAAAAGTATTTTGTTTGACTTGGAAACCAAGACATCTTCAAATATTTCTTCATCCCAATAAGCTTCTATGTTTTGAGTATTTTCCAAAAACAGTTTTCCTTCTTTGTATTTAATCCTGAATCCCTGAGGATTAGTTCTTGAGCCATAGACTGTGGAATGGAGGTTCCAGTAACCTTCAGCATCTGAATATTTATATTGTTCAAACAACCGTCTGTTAATCCCTCTCGGTTTAGGAGATTTTGTTGCCAATGTTAGCATGCTGTTTGAATCATTTCTTTTTGCTTTAATCTCGATTTCTCCGACATCCGGCAAACGAATATTGTTCTCTTTAATACCCAATAGATCTTCTAAGGTCTTCCCAATGCCTGTATTATGTGCTCTGTGTGTTTTAACGAAACCCATCGCCTTGATTTTTTCGAGCTTGGCTTTTAAATCCTGAATTATCAGTGACATATTATTTTGTGAAGAATGGAAGGGGTTTCTTATAGAGCTTTGCGAGCCTATTCAATTCTACGATGTCTAATCTCCGCTCCCCTGACTCGCATTTCGAGATGTATGACTGCGGTTTGCCGAGCTTCTCGGCAACATCCTTTTGCGTTAGCCCTGCTTCAACACGAGCCGTTTTAAGCTGCCCTAAAACGTATTCATATTCTTTCGAATAAATGCTCTTGCCCATATTTTAGGATATAATATATCCTAAAATAGAATATCCCAAATCAGGATATGGAATTTAAGGTATATTTAGCCATAATAATGACATGCAAGGGTGATGATACCCTTTTGGTAAATCATTTTGCCATTATTCTCTCTTTTTCTTGAGAACTTTCATAAGGCTATTATAACCCAGCGTATTCAGCACGTCATTTTTCTCAAGCCATCCCCTCTTTGCTATTGATATG
>Ga0210054_1000546_pt1 | contig 35040 bp, 32 predicted proteins | sample CryGeymeta201516_FD_185470 | JGI IMG/M metagenome (GOLD analysis project Ga0210054, IMG submission 185470) | Groundwater microbial communities from Crystal Geyser aquifers in Utah, USA - Crystal Geyser metaG 2015-16 (SPAdes) (version 2) | ecosystem: Environmental > Aquatic > Deep subsurface >... | reverse complement strand
GCCTCCTGGTGCGCCTTCTCCAACCCAGCCTCGGCCTTGGTCAGACGCTCCCCCGCGCGCCGGGCTTCCAGCTCAGCCGCTTTGCGCTGTTCCTGGCGCGCCTGCTCGATGGCATCCGCCTTGGCGTTGATCGCCGCCAGATCGGCACGCACCTGGTCACGCTCGGCAGCCACCGCCTGACTGGTTTTTTTCTGCTCAGTCAGGTCAAGCCGAAGCTGCTCAACATCCTGTAGGTGGCGTTGACGTTCCGCATCAATGGCGGCTTGCATGCGAGCCAGTTCAGCGACATGTTGCTCGGACTCCTGCTGGTGACGTGTGCGCTCAGCTTCGATGGTCGTCGTCATCCGCACCATTCCAGCCGCATGCTGCTCACCCGCAACTTTGGCCGTTTGTTCCGTCATGACCAAACGTTCGCGCACCTGGGCAAACTCCACCGCCTGCGCCTGGTGAGACGTTTGAAGATCAGCCAGCTTGACCTCCAACCCCGTCACCTGCACCGTCGCCTCATCCACCATCGCTTCCAGGTCATCCACCGTTTGCGAGGCATCGGCCAGCTCACGTTCTGCTTGGGCACGCTGCTCACCCGCAGAACGCACCACCTCATGCACCCGCCGCTCTGCCGCCTTGACCGCCTTGTCGTTCAACTCGCTGGCCAGCGCCGCCAGGCGCTGCGTCAGCTCCTTGGTGACCAAGGCCACTTCTTCGGCCACCTCCACCGGTAATTCAGCCACCGGCTCGGCCTTGGTCACCGACTGGCTGGCCAGGTGCTCATCCCAAACCTGCTTCAACCTGGAAGGATTGCCACCCCCAACCTTCTGACGCAAGGCAAACCCGGTGATATTGCGGCCAGTGGCCTGCAGGTCCTGACCGGCAGTGATGATCGACTCGGGACTGAACTCAACTGGACGCATGGGAAACCTCCTGGACGGTGGTGATTGGGTGGATGATGCCTCATTCTAGCATAAATAACAAACAAACAAACAAACAAACAAAGAAACTAATTCACCTCGCCCGCAACAAGCCAAAGCCTTAGGCAGCCTTGTCAGCCAGGCCAGGTCCAGCGCAGGCCGATTTCACCGTACATCACCCACCAGGCAGGAAAGAAATTGAAGACGCGTTTAAACAGCCTACAACGCAAAAATCGCCCAACCCTACCTAGCCCCTTGACCTTTTCAAAAAAACCGCTGGTTTGGTGGATGGAGCGGCAATTTCCCTTGCTTTTCTGCCCAACCGGCTGTTTCTCCCCCTCGTGTAGAGGGGGTCGGGGGGTTAGCAGCCAGGAGCCGTAGGCGGGCGGCACGCCTGAGAGTTGGACACGAAGTGCCAACTCGACCAGGGGGTCTGGCACGTCCCCCGTGGGGGACTTTTGGATGTTTTCCTAGATGGTTGCCTACTTTGTTTATTGTTAGTGGGTCTTTAGCCCGTAGGGCGCTCTTTGGTTAAAGAGAGGTTAAAGAGAGGTTAGCGATGTTGTAAATCGGCTTGCAGCCCGCACCAAGCTTAGCTTTGCGGGTTATCCACAATGGGTCAAAACACAATAGTTCATGGGTCAAAACACAATAGCTCCATGGGTCAAAACACAATACTGTGGATATGTTCCAAAACGATTCTTGAATCAGCTTGTAGGCCGCGCCAGGCCTCTTTTTAAGCAAAAACAGCCATGGGTCAAAACACAATACTGTGGATATGTTCCAAAACGATTCTTGAATCAGCCTGTAGGCCGCGCCAGGCCTCGTTTTCAGCAAAAACAGCCATGGGTCAAAACACAATACTGTGGATAACACAGTCGCACGAGCTTTTGACCTTCAAAACTGCTTACAAATCGGTAAAAAAAGACCTCCGCAACCACTGTTGCGCATCAATCTGGTCGCTTTAGTTGGGTGATGGTGGCACAAACCATGGGTCAAAACACAATATGATCTTTGCAACACCACTGTTTTTTAGCATGTCAAAAACGACTGTGGGGCGTTGGTTGATGCTCTATTTCAGCCCTGAATGGCTGTTGGGAGCACGCTTGACAGTGACAAGATCGCGAGCGATTTCAAAACTCAACAGAAACCCACAATCAACAAGGTTTGTTAGTGCGCGCTTGATCAACCTTCGAAGCTCCGTCTTTTCGACCGTATTCATCCCAGAGCCAAGGGCAATCGTGTCAATTTTGATAGGGTGAGGTATCCGATGGGATGCCAAATACCCATGGAGCCATGTTGCCAGTCCATCAGGCAATTGAAGCCTCTGCTCCCACTCTATGCGCGTGTAATGGTCGTTGCCAAACAGATCCACTAGTTCCGGAGCAATGCGAACTCGCCAACGTGGTAGGGATTTTTGTGTTTCGCTGTCTACGTATTCGAAAAATGGAATCATGGATAGGCTGACACCTCGATCAAGCCGCTTGCTATACACGTCCAGACCAGTGGCTTGCATACGCCGAAAAGACTCTTTGAGCCGGTCGTAGCTCCTTTTGCCGATAGGCCAACTAATTTCCTTGCAAAACGAGTACGCAGTGAACTCAACAAGCTGGCCAGCCACATGATGCCTTGCCAAGTGGACAAGCTGAAGCCACACAGTTTCATCATCTTGACGTAGCTCTTCGCCTCGATAGGTGATTCGACCATCTCCAATGATGGCAATGGGCTCATTTTTCATCATGACTCGCGGATTGCTACGATTTCTTGCGTTGAAAAGCGCTGAGCGAAGAATTTCATTTGGAAGTGACCGCATCACATCCGGCCACAAAGGAAATTGGTTGATTTCAACGGTCAGCGATGCAGCTTTCTCTTTCTTGGCGGGTGTTGCCACTATTTGAGTGACTTGCGGCGGAGGCAACGGAACATCCATAAAGAAATCGCCCTCGCTGGGGGGGGTGCTTGGCTTCTGTATAACCCGCGTGATGGCTGGCTCCTTCTGCTTGATTTTGGTCTTGCTTTCTTGTGCTGAGGCCATCTTGGTAACAAGCTCCCGAGCTGCAGCTTCATCCATCCCTTTTGCAACGGCGTTTTTAACCCATGCGTCTTGGCCGCGCTTAGTTGATATATCCTGATTTGGCACGGTGCTTTGATTGCGAGTTTTCATAATAGCTATCTATCAAGTTATCTAGCTATTTTCCAAAGAACATTCGCAAGGACTGCTCGACCAACTCTGTCTCCGTCACCCGCGAACCCGTTTTCATTGACCGCTCGTAGGCCTCGCGTTTGAGCGTGTTGATCAGATCCAGGGGCAGACGGAAAACCTTTTGTTCTCGATGCACCTTGGTTTCAATCACAGGCTGGACGACAACCGTTTGTGCTTTCTCCACCTTGTCTGCAGCATCTGCAGCTCCCCCTTCAAGAAAACTGGATGGGTCTTTTTTGAGCTTGAACTGGTCTGTGTTGGGTTTTGCCTTCACGCTTGCACCTCGCGAAAAAAAGCTTCAATTTCAGCAATAGCCGCCTGATCCTTGCCCAACTCCTGGACGATTACGCCCTCCCCTATTGCTCGGCGGAAAGCCACCCGCTCACAAACTTTCGTGGGCAACACGGTCAGCTTTTGCTCGGCTAAAAACTCCATCATCTCCGCTGTGTCTTTGGTACGTGGATCGACACGGGTCAAAAGCACACGTACGTCCAATTCAGGGTTGTAGTCCCGACTCAGCTCGACCACTTCGAGTAAGTCAGTCATTGCCGCAGCGTCCAGGTTGCTCGCACCAATCGGAACAATGGCCATTTGCGCCAACAAAAGCGCGGAACGCAGGCCAACCGAATCTCGCCCCCCGGCGTCCACCACCACATGCGCATACTTGGCAGCCAGCTGCCTTCCTTCGGTCAGGATCGCTTTCCCTGCCAGGCAGGTTGTTGTGGGGCTGGGACCATGTGATGCGTTATCACGCCGCCATGCAGCCCAGCTCGCCGCACTGGCTTGTGGATCGCCATCGATCAAAAGGGTTTCGCCCAGGCGGGACAGCATGGTGGCTAGGTGCACAGCAGTAGTCGTTTTACCAACTCCGCCTTTAGTGTTTACGACTGCATAGATCATTATTGATTCTCAAAAATATAGCTATTATTATAGCTATATATCTATTCATCATGGAAAATATATATACCTTGCTATATAGCTATCTTAAAACGATATCGCCTTGCTTCTTACCCTTGTGCCTGAACTCCCAATGTGGCACAGGCTCTGCTTCAGCCCACAGGCCACGCCTGCCAGAACGAGCACCTTGTTCTGCAAAGTCGTACAGCTTGCGGTCGTTGGCAGACTGCTCCTGCTCATAGGCTTTATAGTGCCAGGCAAACCCTCGGGTGACTTGCTCCAGGTTCACATCCTGCCCGGTAGAGAGCAGGATTTTCCCGACTTCGCGCCGGTACTTGTCCTTTTTATCAGTCTCGACAGTGACCTGCTTATCAAAACCAGGTCGCTCAGGCTCTGTTTTGATCGCATGCCAAAGGCTTGTTTCTTCTCGGGCGCGTCGATCCCCGATAACCGAATCTTGTGCTGTGTTTTGGAAGCATCGAGCACGGTTACGGTGTCTCCATCAGCGACACCAACCACGAGGCCTGTGATGGTGGCTGCCTGGGAGCAGGCGATGGCACTTGCCAGCAGCAGTGCTGGAATAAGTCTGACCATCATGTTGATCTTTGGGATGAGTGGGGCAACGAACATTATTCGTGCAATCTAGCAGTGATGAGCGTTTGCAAGAATCCGGGGCTGGACATGGACATCTGGTAGCAGAAATCTTCGGGCTTTAGCCCGGAGAGGATGTCAACCCCGAAACAGAGCCAGGGGCTGCACCGTTCAACCCCTGTCTCACTCGTCAGTTGATGTCGCACCTAAATATTATCTAACTATATAGATAGCTATCTATAAATCAACCAATAACGATTCCAGGCAGTCCACGCTCTTCAAACAATTTGGACAACCCCCTCAGGGTCAGCGCATTGATGCTGACACCATCTGTGATGGCCAGCAAATGCAGGCGCTCCCAATCCTGGCGTGAAATCCTGAATGACATGGCCACCATAGGCTTTTGACCACGTACACGTATTCGGGGCGACTCCATCGCAACTTCTGCCACTGGTGCCGAGTTGACACCAGCTTGGGTGATGGCTTCTCGCATAAACGCTCCTTGTCTTAAAAAATGGCTGTCTTCATTGAATTTTAGATCATGGCGTAATGACGCTATCACGTCATTAATTCATTTGCTTCGTTTGGAATTTAGAAATTAGCTATACTTATCAAAAGGGAAAATTTGATCATGTTGGCAAAAGCCAGAACAGTCAAAAACAAGGGGTTGAAGATGAGCCACAACGTGCTTGAACCGGTGAGCAATGCGCATGAAGCCGAAATGGCGAAAGTCGCACAACGCTGCATCATGGCAGCACTGGATCACTCGCGTGCGCCGAAAATCGTCTTGGTGGAGGAGGGGAGGGAACTCGCCCAGCAGCCACCAACGATTGAATTGCCACCGCAGGCGCTGCGTGCGATTGCCGATTTGCTGGGTCTGATGGGCCAGCAACAACCCATCATGTTGATTCCACAAAAACACGAATTGACCACGCAAGAGGCCGCTGGCTTCTTGAATGTGTCGCGCCCCTACGTCATCAAACAGATTGAAGACGGTGGTCTCAAATGCCGCAAGGTCGGACGCCATCGTCGGGTTGAGTTTCGGGAATTGATGCGCTTTCAGCAGATGCAACAGCAGAAGTCGGAAGAGGCGCTACAACGCCTGACTGATCTTTCGCAAGAGCTTGGCTTGGGCTACTGATGGCGGGTTCGGCGCGCTACACCGCAATTCTGGATGCCAATGTTCTGTATCCGAATCTGTTGCGCGACCTGTTGTTGAGTTTGGCGGCTGCCGGGCTGTATCACGCACGATGGACATCTGAAATCAATGACGAGTGGACTCGAAATCTGATTTCCAACAGGCCGGAACTGGCATCCAAAGTCCCCTTGCTGTTAGAACTTGTCAACCAGGCCGTACCCGATTGCCTGGTGGAGAACTACGCATCACTCATCGAGAGCCTGGTTTTGCCTGATCCCAACGACCGGCATGTGCTGGCTGCAGCAATTGCAGGGCATGCAGATGCCATCGTCACTGCCAACCTCAAGGATTTTCCTGAGAGCGTTCTGATACGGCACGGTATCGAGGCACAACACCCAGATGACTTCGTGATGAACCAGCTTGAGCTGCGTCCGTTTGAAGCTTTGGAGGTGATTAAGCGGGTTCGCACACGGATGCGCAATCCGGCACATTCCGCATTTGATCTGATTGAGATACTGGAAAAGAGTGGTTTACCGCAAACTGCTCAATATCTGAAGACCCACGCTGGGCTAATTTAACTCGCCATCTGGCGACTCGTGGCGGCATCCCTCATTTGGGCAATCCACCGAAGTTAAGCCATGTCACCCCTTGTAAGTCAGATTTGGATGCGGCTTTACCGAATTTTTCGGTCGTGGCTGTTTGCGATCAGGCACTTGTCGATGGGAATTGGCGCCCAGCAGTTCGAACGCTTTCCCCAAAATGGTCACCAGACAGCCCAGTCCCAACACCATACGCGGCAGCAGGCGTTGCAAACACGGCGCAGCATAAGCACGGTTGCATGTACGCTGCTTTTCCTCTAAACCCGCTTGCTCAGACGCGCCAATGCACACCAAAGAAGCCAAATTGTCAGCCAGCACCTTGGCATGCACATCCACCATCAGCGCATGCTGCGTCAGCCCTGAGACGCTCTCCAGTTTGCAGCGATGCTTGAGGCGTTTGAACGCCTCCTCAATACGCCAGCGCTCATGGTAAAGCTCACCAAAAACGGCTGTTGGGAATTGGCTGATTGGCAAATTGGTCGCCATCACGCGAATCAGTCCATCGGGTGTCACGCATTTGACCAAGCGCACCTGTGGCGCGATACCAGAGCAGCCATAGTCTTCGCAGGCCCACTTGTTGGGCTTGTTGAGCGTAACTACGGCATCCACCTGATCGCCGCTGCCAAAAGCACGCACCGCTTTCCAGCCGCCACTGGACTTCTCGCAGCGCATGCAAAACCGAATATTGAGTTCAGTCAAATAGGCCACCAGCCAAGCCGCCGGATAGCCACGATCAAGGATCAACACATCATCAGGACCCAGGCACGACAGTGCCTCAAACAACATCTGGCGCTCAGCGCCGTCGGCACCATGCACGCTGGCGTGCAGCGTTACTTCAGCGCCCGGCAGATACAAAGCAAACAAGCGTTGATCAGCTTTGGCGTGGAATCTCTTGGTGAAACAGGGACGAATCGCTGGCATCAGCACCGAGGCATCACCTGCCACCAACCGCAGACCGTGCCAACGCGGTATCAAGCCCAGCGTATCGGCAGCTTTGACCACAAAGGTGTTCAAGTGCTCCAGGCAAGTCCAGGACAGCTTGTCTCTGGCTTGGGCGAAACCACGGTCAGAAATGCCACGTTGCCAGTCACCGTCAACAGACAAGCTCCCAAAGAAGGAATCGAGCATGACCTGCTGAGAGGATGCACGCATCGAGAGCAAAGCGCCAATCAGCTTGGGCAGAGGCAGTTTGCTGGTGCGCGTGAAGGCGTTGGGGAACTCGGGATGGCGGGCATCGGCAAAGAAGTCTACTGAATGGATGCGATCAGTGAGCTGGGAGAAAAGAGAACTAAGGGTTAACCCTATATTTTGCTGACATATTCAGTTCCAATTTTTTGAGAAAATTTAAAATAAATTCAAATAAATCAACAGTTTACGAGGTATATTTTACCTTAACTTCGGTGGATTGCTCATTTGGGGGATCGCGTACCGAGGTTGTTGGTTTAAGACCAATTCGGAATTCAATGACTTTTTCAAGGGGGTGTTATGTCAGATAAATCAGATCGTGATAACAGATCAAACCAACTAAATTCAAACAATTCTGCTTATCACAGTTCAAGATCGAACGGCTCAAGCGATGACGATGATGACTATAGCTACAGTGCTAGAGATGTTACTGAGTCCATCCTTTCATGGATGCGGGATTCACCTAAATCAAAAGATTACTTAACGTTTTTCATCGACTATGTTCTGTTGAATGGCGAAATCATCAACATGGAATTGCATTTTGAAATCCATGGAATGAAAACGAAGGGGAATGCTGAGGATGGAGCAGTTAAAGTAATGAGGGACGTTCACTGGTACATCACAAAAAGATTCAAGAGCGAGGTTGCGTACCGTGCAGTTCGAGTCGAGGGTGGGGTAGATATGGTGTGGGCCTGTGACACTTTTAAGCCAAACCGAACTCCAATTATTAAAAATCCTGAGTCACTTTTAAAAATTGCTGAAGAGGACAAAAATTGGTTTGCGACAGGAGAGAAGGCTGTTAATGAGTTCAAGGCCAAACTAGAGAGGGGGGAGCCAATAAAGCGTTTTGATCTAGGTGAGTTTGATCAAAACAAAATTTGGGAAATTAATACAGGGTCGGCGCAGAATCAGTTGATTAAGGCGTTGTCTCAAAAAACTTAGGCGCTTAAGATGCCAATGGTTTTGGCAACACGCCATAAAAACAATAGGGATCACTTCATGACGCAGCAATACCTTGTCCGAGCCAGTTGGGACTCTGATGCGCACGTCTGGTTTGCATCTTCAGACGATGTGCCGGGGCTTGCCACAGAAGCGGCCAATCTTGAGGCCCTTGAGGCCAAGCTCCAGACGATAGTCCCTGAACTGTTGGAAGCGAACGGGGTTCTCCCCACGAGAAATACCGACAGACGGTCGCGGCTCATCTTCTCAATCGAAACAATGTCTTGATGCCTTGCCCCTCCTGCAAAAGGCATCTGGCTACTATAGTATTTTGAAGTCACTCGGCATTGAAACGCTAACTTGGCGATTCTCAAAAATCGTCTTCAACGTGGCGCCGCTCGTGCGAACGTCTGTCCGGCGATTAATCAGTTCCAAATTAATTTCAACCTGGAGTTCGATCAGGTAATTCTGGAGTTTTTCGACCTCAATCTCAATTGAGGTCGTCCCTTTCTTGCCTGCCAAGAGGCGCATCACCAATGCCACAGGCGCGCCTCTGTGTAATGTCAGATCATATTCGGACTCACGATCCCCGAGAAGGACTTCCAGGTCTCGCCCGATTAGGTCAAGCCAATGGTCGGAGAGATTCTTTGGTAGAGCTACATCAGGGTGGTGAAACAAAACCTCTTTCTCAAACAGGCTGAGATCAGTGCACGGCAAAGACTCATCATTCATTTTTTTACCTTTGATTCCATGATTTTTTGCTCAGCAGGAGTGTGTGAAATACCATATACAGCATATATGCCGTGGTCAAAAGCATAGCATATTTGACACTCTACTTGGGTGACCAAAGACACCACCCACCTTCCCCCAAAAAAGACCCTCAAGCGACGAGGTACGTCATTCGAACCCGCGACAGCCATCGCTTTCGGCGAGGTTATTCGCGCCGAACGAATCAAGCAGGAAATTGCTCAGGATCAATTCGCATTGCGTGCCAATGTTGATCGATCCTATTACGGCAAGCTCGAACGCGGTGAGCGACAGCCATCGCTGGCATTGATATTACGGATCGCGGGAGGCCTCGGAGTCACAGGAGCGGATTTGATTGACAGAACAGAACTTTTTCTGAAACACGGATGAGCCTACTCAGACTCACCTTGGCCTCACTCAGCAGCCCCCTAAGGTTGGGCTAACCACGCTGAGAATCATCCAGTCATAACGACAGCGTTCACTGGACTGACCACACCCACGCGTTTGTAGAGCGTGGCCCGTGACACCCCATAACGCTCGGCGATGTCTTTGACCCGAGCTGCAGGGTCAGACAACAGCGCTTTGATCTCCCGGATTTGCTTTTCAGACAGCTTCGGCTTTCGCCCACCCACCCGGCCACGCGCACGGGCAGCACTCAACCCTGCCAGGGTGCGTTCACGAATCAAGTTGCGCTCAAACTCCGCCAGGGCGGCAAATACATGGAACTGCAACTTGCCCGAGGCGCTGCCGGTGTCGATTTTCTCGCCCAGGCTCTCAAAGGTGATGCCGTCTTTTTCCAGCTCACTGATGATCTTCACCAGGTCAGAAAGGGAGCGCCCCAACCGATCCAGCCGCCACACCACCAGGGTGTCACCAGTACGCAGGGCTTTGCGGCAATGCTCCAGCTCGATGCGACTGGATGATTTGCCCGAAGCCGTCTCTTCATAGATCGTGACGCAACCTGAACGGGTGAGGGCATCACGCTGCAAGTCCAGGTTCTGGTCATCAGTGGAAACACGGGCGTAACCGATTCGTTTACTCATACGTTTAGCTAACTTTGATTGTTGAATCAGTTAGTTTACACATTTAAGCCAAAAAACGGGCCGCTTTGGCCCATTTTTGAAGTGTCAACAAAACGACCGTTTTATGAACAATGGTTACACGTACTCTTGGTTGCCCTTAGCAACGTGGCTTGGGCGCACATTGCGGAACCGTAGCCGATCCGCACGGGGTGTTCCAAGACAGATATCCGCGTAATTCTGTTCATTTTCTAACCAACAGGCTATCTCATGAATGGCGTTGGCCTTCGCGATCAAGATAGATCATCTTAGGTCTCAACATCAAGCGCGTCCCAGCGTCGGTATTCTCTATTACTCGAAGCAGCCCCCCGCATTGATGTTGCATGGATATGCAAACACCATTTGCATCGAACTCAAGTACGCGCGTTTTATCGCTTCCACAATGGAGGCAGCAGGCTCTCTGTCCCTTGTAGTCGGCAAATTGAAGTGTTTCCTTGGCAGTCCTAAGTGATAGCTCTATTGGTTCCACTGATCCAAATAATAGGCGAAAAAAACGCGTGATCCGATAACTCGTTTTCTTTGATTGCGTGTTCAGTTGAGCCAAATGGTGATTCACACTTTCAGTCTCAATTTCGCCTTCAATAAGCTGAACTGAATTGCAGTTGTCGCACCAACCGATATCAGGATTTGACTCAACATCTACACCTTCAAAAAGTTCATAAACGATAGTGATTTTCTGTCGGTTTACTGGTGATTGGTAATCACATTTGCTGCATTTAAAAAAGGCGCCACTGTTTGACAGTTTCAATCTCCCATATTTAATTTAAAACCTTTTATCACAAGTGATTTTACCCTGCGTACAGGGCCAAGTACTTTTATCGATGTGATCATGAACATTTGTCAGTTTGTCCATGCATTAATTTTTAGCCCATTGACCAGTGCATATTCGCCTGTTGATTGGAGGTATATCCAGTAGCCGCGACGTGTGCGTTGGGAATTCGCAAGGAGGCCGCGCAAGGATATTATGATTGGATCAATCCATCCATTTTTAAGCGTGACGCCAATGCTGTGATCCTCAGTATTCAATCTTAAAGTACCGTTCTTTATCTCCACGCTCAACGGCATATCTTTCGGTGGGCCTACGAGAATGTCATCAATTTGATACGCTTCTCGCAACCAGCGCAGTGCCCGTCTAAAGCTTGCGCCATCCATCACAACGTGCGGTAGGACAGGCTCAATGGATCGCATATCGCGCTCGTGCATCCGGTAAATCCAACCCAATTCCATCTGCTCAGGAATCCTGTGCGTGCCAAAAACGTTTTCCCAAAGTTCCAGCACTATCTGCAATATCTTCCCTCGCGGCCAGTCATTTAAAGCCAGAAGCTCGGGCATGTGCCAACTTCGTTCCTTGATGGCATAAGCGCTCACGCGCCATTCCCCGAACATGCTAGGCGCAGCATTCATGCTGATTTCTGTCCCTTCATAGACAGTCCTCCACTCAAGCACTTCGCTGTCTCCACCAGGCTGTGACCAGAATCCCGCTTCGCGCAGCACTTGCGTAACCCCCACCACCTGTTTTGCAAGACGCAGTTGTGCTTCGCCAAATGCCAGATGCAGTGCCCTATCGAATTCGGGTGAGTCCATTTCCTCCTGGCTGACCAGTGCGCGAACATCCGCAACGGCAGTTGCCACAACCTCTTGCTCGTGTTGATCCAGCATCGTGGTCATATCCTGCTGAGCCAGTTGGCTCACTGGCCGCAGGCACTTGTCAGCCACGATGATTTCCTGTGTTTCATGACCGTGAACCACGGTCGGCTCGCCAGTCAGGAACACTTGCCAGGCAAACACGGGGGACTTTGCGCCGAGCAGTTCCTTTACCCACCCAACCGGCTGCCGCACTATCGCAAGTCGCCCCTCGGGCAAATCCCGAATCCGCTGCAAAGCCACCAACATGCCAACACGACCAGTCGCGCCATCGGGGATAGATATACCTGGTTCCACTTGATGCCTCCTGTTACTGGCCAACCCAAACTAACTTGTCGTTAGTCAGCTCCGACTCACCATCCCAACGGTACGCCACCAGCTTGCCGCCCTTGGCCACGCTCCAGTCCAAACACGCCAATTTCGGTGACTCCACGACCGGGTGCCCAGAAAACCAGTAGTGGCCGACAAAGATTGGCGGCCCCTCTATCTTGGAAATCACCAAGTCGGCTGGCCAATCCATGTTTTCCAGCTGTTCTTCCTGCCCTGGCGGCACCAGCGCAACCTCATGAAGCTGACTGGCCCAGTCCCGCCAGTTGGCGATCCGAACCTCAAAGTGCGGTTGACCTGATTTATCCAGAATGAAGCGACCGTCTGGCAAATCAAGCTCCATGCCGCAAGTCAGCAGCTTGCGCGCAGCCATCATGGGTGAACCTTTGCGGTTGACTTCGGCAAGCAGCTCATCAGTCAGCGCCGCACCAGGCCCCCACCCGCCCGCCATCAAAGTGGCGATGGCATCACCATCCCAGCACCCGTGCACCACCCGCAGTCCACCCAGATTAATGAAAGGCGGTAGCGTTCGGAACCACCGCACCCAATCCATGTGTTCCTTGGTGCCACCACCAACCTGCTTTAGAAAATCAACGTGTTGTGCGCGGTTTTTGACACTCTTGGCGCTGTCAGAGCGATTGGGTCTGAAGCATTCGCCGGGGTAGCCCGGGTCCTCAGTGGCATAGCTGATGGCATTGAACTCGTGGTTGCCCATGATGCACAGGGCGTCCCCGGAATCCACCATGGCACGAGCAATCTCCAGCACCCGAATCTGTGCCGGTCCTCGGTCGATCAAATCCCCCAGAAATACCAATTGACGACCAACTGGAGCCCTATAACCCCTTCCAGATGGCGCATAGCCGAGCGCATCCAGTAAAGCTCCAAGTTCTTCAGCATAGCCGTGAATGTCACCAATGATGTCGTACATAATCGTCCTTATTTGCTTCTTACCACTAAGTCTAAAGTAGTTTTATGTATGATGCAACTAACAAGGACTGATCATGGCAAAAACACCACAAATCGCCCCACCTATTCACCCGATGCCATTTGTCCGGATTGAACTGGCCGTACTGAGCGTTCTGGATGGTTCTTTACATGTCTTACTGGGACAGCGTGCCGGAGAGCCCTACAGCGGCAGATGGGCGTTGCCGGGCGGTGTGTTGCGTATTGATCTGGATGCTGATTTGGAATCGGCTGCAATACGCATTGCAAGTGAACGGCTGGAAACACAGTTGCCCCACGTGTCTCAACTCTGTGCCGTTGGCGGCAGGCTGCGCGACCCACGAGCGCCATGGGCTTTGAGCGTGGTGTACCGCGCCATGCTGGCAGCCGACAAATTGGAGGCCGCGCCAGGTAAGCGGTTGGAGGCGCTGCGCTGGATCCCAGCGGATGTCGCCGTAAAAGATGATCAATTGGCTTTTGACCATGCAGAACTTATTGACGAGGCAGCAAGTGAGACTCGGGGTGAATTCGACAACTTGCAGTTTCCATCAGGTTTTCTGAGTGACACATTTACGCTTTCAGAATTGCAATCGGTATCAGAGGCGGTACTGGGAAGGCACCTGGACAAGTCCAGTTTTAGGCGCAGGCTGAATGACCGGGGATGCTTGCAAAAAGTGCCTGGTGAGATGAAAACTGGAACATTCAGACCAGCCCAGCTTTACAAGTTGGCTGCACTTTAAATATCGTGGCAAGCATGGTTAACTTGCTACTTCGTAGGCCACTTCGGCGTACTTACTTTATTGGAGTTAAAAATGTCACCTCAAACAAACCATCAATCTAGAAATGTATTGACACGTGATCAACTGTTTGCACAAATTACAAAAAGCAGCAAACTTCTTCTCACCAATGCCGCAATCGCTAGACTAGAAAAGTCATCAATTCAATGGCTGAAGTCAATATGGAATTACGTTGAGTCCAAGCCCGATTTTTGGCGCGCAACGATCACGGCACCGAACACTGCTATTGGAACCGGCAGCACCCGACTTGCTCTTGAAATTCGATCAATTCATAGAGTTTTCAGACTTCAGTAACCCAAAAGAATCTCCAACAGCTTCTGCACTTTTCAGAAATATCCCACGATGCTTCACCCTCAATACCTAAAACCAGGTTCACAAGTCGAAATCCCTGAGCTATCCGGGCATGTTCAAGGAGGCACACTTTTTAAAGTGATGGGTGTCTTCGCTGGGGGAATGGGTGTTTGCGTCCATTTGCATCACATAGAAACTGGTATGCAATTCGCTCTGAAAGGTGTTCGCCCAGACCACATTGGGAATCACGACTCAGTTGATCGTTTTCTGGATGAACTGGGGGTGTGGCTCTCTGCTTCCATGTGCAGCCTTGTTGCCGAGGCTATTGCTGTTGTCCTTATTAACGATACACCGTGCGTTTTGGCTGTGTGGATGCCGAAAGGGGATTTGGCAGGTGCTTTACCAAAATTGACACGCTCTCAAAAGCTAGAAAGTTTGATCAGAATCGTACGGGGACTTTCATGGGTTCGTGACAATCTCGGAGTCATTCACAGGGACCTCAAGCCAGCAAATGTGCTGCTTGACAAAGACAACCTTGCATATGTTGCAGATTGGGGATTGTCCCGTCCAGTTGGTTCAGCACTGGCAAGTTTTGGTGCGTCATTAAGCGTCGGTATGCTCGACCGCCCAGATCGGACCCAAGTAGGCAGCTTTATGGGAACAGTGACCTACGCAGCTCCTGAACAAATATTGGGTGCGTTGGACATTGATCATCGCGCCGATATTTACGCTCTCGGATGCATGATGTTCGAATTTGAAACAGGCCTACCACCATTCAAGGGCCACACCGTGGCTGAGATTGCGCGACAACACATTGAGAAACCTCCCACTAAGCTTGGTGGATGGTTTAAGGGTACAGAACTCGGGTTAGAAAAAATCATTGCTAAGTGTTTGGAGAAGAAGCCAGACGCACGCTTTGCGAACTATGCGGAACTTGAGCATGCGCTGATTGATGTTGCACAGAGGCAAGGTGTCGCACTTGACCGCTGTGTGGCGATAAAGCGATACGAGCGGATGCCGCTTGGCAAAGGTCATTTAAAACAAGCTGCGATCCTGGGTTTGGCACCTATACAGGGCAAAGGCGAATATGAGCCTGTTGAATATAACGACATCTTTCAATTTCTTGAAGAATCTGCTAATCTAATATCTCTAAAACGGTATGATGAAGCAGAGATTTTACTGCGTCCACATTTCCTCCATATTTCTCTCAGTCTCAATGATAAGTGGCTTCCGAATCATTCTGTCGCTCTTAACTACGCCTTTTGCCTGTTGCAAATCAGACGACAAGTTGCGGCAATGGAAATTTTTACTAACCTGAATTCAATCAAGTCAAAGCCCGCTGAGTTCTATGTTAATTATTCCCTTGCTCTCTTGTCTGAGGGCAAATGGCGTGCAGCTAGAGATGTATGCCTACGTGGTTTGCGACATTATCCACATGACCCGGACATACTCGGAAACCAAACAATAGCCCTACGCAACAATGGTGAGTTGGATGGTGCAAAAGAATCAGCAATCAAGCGACTCAATGTTCGGCGTGATGTCCACGGTATAGAAGAAGCTGTAAGCGTATTGCATAATCAAGCAAAAGTTAAACGCGACACTGACTTACCGGTCGCGATTGAAAACGCGAAGTTTGCGGGAATTCTCATTAAAGAAGGTTTAGAGATCAATCCACGATTTTATTCACTTCGAATATCTGAGATTCAACTGCGTCGATTTGCTTGTGATGAAGCGAAAGTACTTGAGCTTTATCAAGCCTTGATGGATGATGGCGATTTACCAGTTTTATACAGACAGTTGGCCTTCGCCGAGATGGTGGAAAAACTCGCTGAAGGGAAGCAATTCAAGACGGCGTTAGAACTCCTGCAACGTAGCGGTGATGATCTTTCAGAAAGACTGAAGGCGCTAAAAATGCAGATTCTTGCCCGCCGCTACATGATTGGTTTTAACAATTCATCAGGACAGAAAATTCTAATACCAGACGTGCGCGACTACTTTTTGCAGCAGTCCGAAACCAAGCCACTGCCCGACCCTGTGATTGCTGCGGAAATTCTTGAGTGGATGGGCGATGCCGATGGCGCGATTTCAGTTTTGGAGCAATATGTGTCCACACATCCAAATAGTTGGGAGGGCATCAAGGCAATGGCGCTTATATATCAGCGCTTGGGGAAAAATGAACGCGCACTGCACTTTGCGCGACTGTTGACAACATTAGCCCCGTGGCGTGCCGAAAGCTATGACTGTCTGAGCTTCGTTGCTCAGAGCACCAACGACCAATCACTAGCACTGCAGGCAAAGCAGCGTGGTGATGACGTGTTCAATAAGGAGACTGTCCTTTTTGAAAATTTACGCACTCATCTAGACGCATTGTGAACAGAGAAACGCAGCCGAAACCCATTGTTGACTTTCAACCATGCTCCAAAGAAATCAAAAGGTGAGGTTGGCCGACCTGAGCGGTCAAATCAAATCCATTGACATAACTCCCCGTCGTGTCCACCGAGACTGTTACAGCTAAAGCCATCACGGTTTTTAGGTCGATCCATTAGAGTCTTCCCAAGTTTGCTGTCGATCACTTCGCGCCACCGCCACTCATCCAGAGTTGCAAATGCCAAATTGCACCCTGCTTAAGAGACCGTTACCGTTGAACGATGCCGGTGCATTTCAGGAGATGCTTTCAGCAGTGTTTTGCGTATTTGAATTGAAAAAATTAAATAGTCCGGCACCTGAGTCTTTGAGAAGAAGTCATTAATAGCTTTTAATGGTGTGGATAACGTCTTTTTCCAGTTTAAAGTCAACAACTTACAATTTTATTGTAGGGTGTTTTCATTGCCAACTATGATGGTTTTCATTGTGACTTTGAGCACGGAGAGAGATGGATTTTCAGCGCCGATCCATCCGTTTCCCACATTTGAACTGGTTCAACGGTAACGCTCCATTGTTCAACAGTAACGCGGGCACCCCCCCTTGGCTCCGGTCAGAAAATCGCTTCCAGCTCGTTCTACGCTGCCGAAAATTCGCCCCGCCTGGCATTCAGCGACAACACAAAGGACCGTTTAATTGACGGAGAAATTTGGCTTTGATTGATTGGAAATAGACCCAAAACGGGCGCACAGCTTCCCATTAGGATTCCTCGTGTTGATTCTTGATATCAATCAAGATTCCCCCACGAATTTTTTCATGCAATCGAAATGCTTTAACTTCTAGCTCAATTTCAGTCCGGTCTGTGAGTGCGTTTGTAAGTGCCTGTATCTGTGCCTGATTAAAGTCTGATCTCTCAAATTCAACATCAAACTCACCATCGATGACGGTGCCTGCAATCGTCATTTTAAAAGGCCCATCTTTAGCATCAAGCCGAAATACCCTGAAGAGGCCAACCTCGTGTAAGGCTTCAGAGTTAGACCTTGGAGCTCTTCTTTTAAGGTTCAACAGTGCATCTTCATCAAGTTCTGCACGACCAACTTTTATTGAGGTGGCATCTGTTGCCCTTGATGCAATTTCACGTATTCCGTTTGATCCAGCGTCCGCAAATCTGCTAATTCTCCGGTCACTATTTACGATTTTCTCAATAGCCGTTGTCACAACGGTAAGTCGTTTAGTTTCTTCTTGGTTATTCGATAGCTCCGTATTTGCTTTGTAGTGCTCGGCAAGCCAACCTTTTCCGACCCATGCTGCAGCGAGCACAGTAGCAACAGCAACGGCCAATAGGGTGAGTTCTCCAGGAGTCATGGTTTGTAACGTACTCGTTAATCCTTCTGCAAGCTTCCCAAGATCAATGTTGATCAGGGTACACCCTTCTTTGACTTCGATCGAAAGTTCGAATGCCTCTTTTTGACTTGTTGTCAGTCGTCCGTTATCCCCAAGGAGGCTGAAACGAGCAGCCCTATAAATTTCATCTTGAAATTCAGCCAGGCCTCTTGCAAGTTCACCAGTGATGGCGCCTTTGAATAATGGCCCCTCTATTTCTATTTTTAGTGTTTTTAACTCCCCGGAAAGTTGGATTTTTACGCTTTCTTGCCCAGTATTTTTTTCCAAAAAATCCAGCGCTTCCTCTATCGTGCTAACAATCACAGGCATCTTCACTTCCTCATATTTGTAGTGCCACACACATCCACGGATACATCACTTATTTGTCATACATGGCTCGAGTTCACTGGTTTGGTTATACCCCTGCGCTGGAATGCCCCCCTGCCTCAAACCCTCATAAAGCCCGGCATGGTTCAGCAAAATGTCTTTCAACCCGCTCTGAACCGATATGGAATTCAGCGCCTGGGTGCTCATCAGGGTGTGGGCGTCCAGCGCGCCCATGATGGCGTTGAGCAATTCAGTTTTCAGATCCGGTGAATTGGCGAACTGCTCTTTGCTGTTGCTGGTGGCCTGCTGACGCAAGGTTTCAGACTCCAGCAACTTGCCCTTGATGACGTTGTTCACATAGACCAGCTTGTCTTGGTCAGTGAGTTCACCCACGAACAGGTCGTTCACCTTCTCAATGATTTCCCTGAGCAAGGCTTTGTCTTTGTCCTGGACGCTGCCGCCGCCTGCGCCGGTCAGTGGATCAATTTTTGGTGTATCGCCTGCACTCAGAGGCAGGTTGCGTTTGCCCTGGTCTTTCAGGTCATGGTGTGTCAACACCACCTTGGACAGGTCAATGCCTTCACGCTCCCGGCCAAACTCCAGCAGGGGCAGCAGGCGTTTGAAAAAGATGGCTCGTTTTTCGATGCCGGTGTTGCCATAGTCAAAGATTTGGGACAGAAAGGTGTACAGCCGCAGGTATGCGCCCAGGTCACCTTTGAACAGCACCAGGGCATCGAGTTCGTCTTGGGCTGTCTTAGTGGCGGTGGCATCTGCTTTGGCTTTTGCCGCCGCCAGCGCTGCCTGTGCCGCCTTGTAGCGTTTCATCAGCCGGTCTTGCACCGGCTCCAGCGCCTTGATCAGATCGCTCTGTTTGGCATTGGTGTCCATCTCCACCTCGACCACCCGGTCCACCTCAAAATCATCGTAATGACCCGCCGCATCCAGCTTGGCGCGCAGGTCAAACACCAGGTGCGGGTCGGTGGTGGAGCTGAGTTCAGCGGTGGTGTGGTACATCTTGAAGGAGGCCAGCACGTCTTCTGGATCATTCACAAAATCCAGCACATAGGTGGTGTCCTTGCCAGGATGGGCACGGTTCAGGCGGCTCAGGGTCTGCACCGCTTGAATGCCCGCCAGGCGCTTGTCCACGTACATGCCGCACAGCAGGGGTTGGTCAAACCCGGTCTGGAACTTGTTGGCCACCAGCAAAAGTTGGTATTCGTCCCCCTTGAAAGCCTCCCGGATGTCACGTCCCTTGAGGTTGGGGTTCAGTGCAAAACTGTTTTCAGTGAAGCCGTCCGTGCCAGATACCGGGTCGGTCACTTCACCCGAAAACGCCACCAGCGTGCCGATTTGGTACCCATGGGTTTTGATGTACTGATCCACAGCCAGTTGCCAGCGCACAGCTTCCAGGCGGCTGGCGACCACCACCATGGCTTTGGCCTTACCTTGCAGGAGGGGGGAGACAAATTCACGGAAGTGTTCCACAACGATCTCGACCTTTTGCGAGATGTTGTACGGGTGCAGCCGCACCCAGCCCATGATGCCTTTCATGGCGGCTTTGCGCTCGACCTCGGCCTCGTTCAGCTCTTGGCCGTTGTGGGCCAGTTTGAACGCCAATTTGTAGGGCGTGTAGTTCTGCAGCACGTCCAGGATGAACTTTTCTTCAATGGCCTGACGCATTGAATAGACGTGAAACGGCTTGGGCACATTGTCCGGTGCCGGTTTGCGCGTGGGGTCAGGCCGGGTGCCAAACAGTTCAAGGGTCTTGTTCTTGGGTGTGGCGGTGAAGGCCACAAAAGTGATGCCGCCATCGTCCGCCCGGTTGGCCATCTGCGCGGCCAGGATGTCTTCGGTGCTGATTTCGCCACCGTCGTTCAGTTCTTTCAGCTCTTCCGGGCTCAGCAGGGCCTTGAGCTTACTGGCAGCTTCTCCGGTTTGTGAGCTGTGGGCCTCATCGGCAATCACAGCAAAACGTTTGCCCTGGGTGGCGGCCAGCTTGCGCACGGCTTCCAGGGCGAAAGGGAACGTCTGGATGGTGCAGACCACAATTTTCTTGTCACCGGACAGGGCTTCGGCCAGCTTGCCGCTTTTGCTGCCGTCCTGGTTGGTGATGGTGGCCACCACCCCGGTGGTCCGCTGAAAATCAAACAGGGCTTCCTGCAACTGCGCGTCAATCACGTTGCGGTCGGACACCACCAACACGGTGTCAAACACTTTTCGGTTTTGCGCGTCGTGCAGCTCGGCCAGAAAGTGCGCCGTCCAGGCGATGGAATTGGTTTTGCCGGACCCGGCACTGTGCTGGATCAGGTATTTGCAGCCTGGCCCGTCAAGCAACACCGCCGCCTGCAGCTTGCGGGTCACGTCCAACTGGTGATAACGCGGGAAGATGACGGACGAAATCTGTTTTTTCTTGTCGCGCCGGACGATCAGGTAGCGCCCCAGAATCTCCAGCCAGCTCTCACGCGCCCAGACCTGTTCCCACAGGTAAGCGGTGCGATGCCCTCCTGCCAGGTTGACCGGGTTGCCCGCTGCACCGTCATCACCCAGGTTGAACGGCAGAAACACCGTGGCCGGGCCATCAAGCTTGGTAACCATCGCCACTTCCTTGTTGCTCACCGCAAAGTAGATCAAGGCCCCGCTCGGAAAAGACAGCAGAGGCTCAGGTGACTGGCCCTTGGGGCGGGGGTGGCGGTCAAAGCGGTATTGATCAATGGCGTCACCAATGCATTGGGTGAAATCGGTCTTGAGTTCGACCGTAGCCATTGGCAGACCGTTGAGGAACAGCACCAGGTCGATGCTGTTTTCGCAATGCAGGGAATAACGCACCTGACGCACCACGCGCAGGCGGTTGGCTGCATAACGCGCCAGGATGTCAGGGTTGATGGCCAGGGCCGGTTTAAACTGGGCCAGGGTCAAGGGGGCTTTGAGGCCCAGCAGTTCAATGCCGTGGCGCAACACATCAAGCGTGCCGCGCTGGTCGAGCTGGTCCCGCAGGCGGGTTAAAAGTGTTTCCTCGGCCTTTGCCCCATGATTTTTGTTCAGGGTGTCCCAGGCTTTGGGTTGGGTGGCTTGCACCCAGGCCAGCACGTCGGCGGGAAAAAGAGCACGGGTGCGGTCGTAACTGGTGGCATCACCTTCGGCGTGTAGCCAGCCGTGGCTGGCCAGGTGTTGGCAGATTTCGGACTCGAAGCTGATTTCTTTGTGCAGGCTCATGGTGTGTATGTCTGCAAAAAGGCAGCGGGGGTCAGGATGGGAATGTCGTGCCATGGGTGCAACACCAGTAGGTCAGCATCACTGGACATAACCGCTGTCGCCTGGCAGCTCAAAGCCAAGGCCAAAAACTTGGTGTCTTTCTCGTCCCGACACGCATTTTTCGCAACCAGCTCACTTGGCAAATCGACTTGGTGCAAGATGGATTGTTGTGCCACCAAGTCCAAAAATTCAAGTCGCTTTTGCAGTGGTGTGTAGCGGTCAAACTTGGGTCGGCGCAACACTTCGCGCAATTCCTCCAAAGTGGCAGGGCTCACACAAAGTTCATGGGTATCAACCGCAAGCAAAAATGCCTGCCGTGGCACTGAGTCTGGTCGAAGAATGGCTCCAATGAGGGTGCTGGTGTCGATGATGACACGTAGCCGGTGCCTCATCGCGCCTCTTTCACCAGGCGAACCACATCCTCATCGGTTAATTCACGTGCGGCTTGGGTCAGCGTGGCATCGGCCTTGGCAAAATAACTTTGAAAAGCCTCTAGTGCCGTCGCAGGCTTGCGCCTTTCGGCTTGCCATTGCTGTAAATCCTGCATGTCTTGCACCGAAACCATGAACGCCGCTGTGCGCCCATGCCGAGTGATGGTGACGGGCTCGCGCTGCACGGTGTCGAGCAATTGGCCGAAGCGGTTTTGCGCTTCCATGGAGGTGACGGTGATCATGGCTAGACTCCTTTAAACTGGCTAACCTGTACAGTATAGGTAGTATGCAACACTCAGGCAAATGCCAGCATCAGATGTCCCACCGGCTCAGCCGCAGGCCGGACCTTGATTTCAATGTCGTAACCCAAGCGGTTCAGGCAGTCCATCAGCTTGCGCTCAGACAGGTTGGTGAAATCGCCGCGCATCATGCCTGACACCTTGGGCTGGGGAATGCCCATGCGCTCGGCGGCGGCTTTCTGGGTCAGGCCCAGCTTGCGAATTGCCTTGGTGATCTCGATGACCAGGTCGGATTTGAACTGGCGCTTATCGGGATCGGGCAGGCCCAAGTCGGCAAACACATTACCGGAACCTATTTCCACCTCGATGCCGTCGATGGTGCGCACAGCGGTTTTTTTGGTCATGTCATAACTCCTTGGCCAGCGCCTCGGCCATCAGGTCTTTCTTGCTGCTGCCGATCCAGGCGAGTGGCTTATCGTTGGCGGACATGACAAATATTACCTGAAAAGGTATATTTTGTCATTGCAATACACACCGCACATCGATCTGCCCGGTCACGGCGGCGGAGATCAGCGCGGTGCGGCGTTCCTGCAGTAAATCGATGGCGAGTTGAGCCTCGGTGGTGAGGGTGTCGAGTTTGGCAAGTTCACTTTCGAGGAAGGCAACAATGGTGGCTTGTTCGTCTTTTGGCGGAACAACAACCGGGAGCACATGAATATCGTTTCTATCGATTCCAGGAACAGCAGCCTTTGCTGAATGAGCTGCAAAGTCCACTGTCTGAAGGGAATACCAAACAAAGCGAACGTTATTGCCGTGGAAGTTCGATACGTACAAAGACGTGTTGTGCGGCCAAAAGTTATCTTCAATGTAAAAAAGTTTCCCCGTAGAGCCGTAGCGGCCTGTCACTACACCAGGGCCGAATGCCATAAATGAACCATGGGTTCCATTAATTCCGCTTGATGTAACGACCGGATATGTCCCATCCGTTCGCTCAGCATCAGTGAGATCATGCCCACGGTGAAGTGTAGAAAATCGTTTGATCACCATCACCTCCCAATGCTCCGGCATATCCCCCAGCCATTCAATGCCGGACGGCTTCATGGGGGCATCGGGGTTCAGGCCACGGGTAACGGCGTGAGAGATGACGGCCTGGCGCTTTTCTTTCAACAGCTCCATCAGCCGCCGTTGCTCTGCCACAAGCGTATCAATCTTCGCGGTTTCACTGTCGAGGAAGGCTGCGATTTGGGTTTGCTCTGGTAACGGAGGGATGCACGTAAAGCAGACTCCAATATCGCCAAATGTGATGGTCTGGCGGACACCCGCCCCAAGCGTTTTCATGTGAAAGAGGTCGAACACATGGAGTTGATACTTCAGGTAGTTTTTGTCGGATGGTACTTTTGTCTGCAGGACGATATACGCTGGGCTCACGCAAGTGTCTATCTCCGAAAGCGCCGTGCGCAAACTTTTCAAGTCGTAGTTAAGGTTGATCGGATTTATCAGAAACTCACCCGACAAAACCTCTTGATATGAGGCTTTGGTCGGCTCATGAAGAAATTCGTCATCTTTGAAAATCACTCGACCAAAACTGATGGACCCCGGTGGGAGTGAAGTGCCAGCAATGCTGGTCTTTTCATCGAAGACATTTTTGTAGCGCACTGATTCCCAATGCCTCGGCACCCCCCCAAGCCACTCCACGCCGCTGTCCTTGTATTCTGGGTATCGCGGAAAGCTCATGCCGTCAACCCGTTGATCATGGTCAGAATGCGGTCGGTCACGCCTTTCAGCTCGGCGTCAATCTCGGTCAGCGGGCGCGGTGGTTTGAAAACATAAAAGTGCCGGTTGAACGGAATCTCGTAACCCACCTTGGTCTTGTCGGTGTCGATCCAGGCATCCGGCGCATGGGGTAGCACTTCGCGCTTAAAGTAGGCAGCAATGTCTTCGCTCAAGGGGACGTTTTCGGTATCGCGCAGGCTGGCATCGGCCACTGGTTTACCTTTGCCCTTGCCTTTAGAGCCCAGCACCACCTGGTCAACAGCATCCCGCTCAGGCCGCTCGACGGTGATGGTGTGGTAACCGAAAGCGTCGTTGGCAAAGATGCGGCTGATCGGCACGCCGTCACGGGTCAGCTCTTCAAAGTCGCCAAACAGGCGGGTGATGTCGTCAATATGGGCAGGACTGAGTTCCTTACGCTTGGAGCCCAGACTCTTGCGCATCTTCTGCCAAAAGCCACTGGCATCAATCAATTGGACCTTGCCTTTGCGTGCCTGCGGCTTGCGGTTGCTGACGATCCAAACATAGGTGCTGATGCCGGTGTTGTAAAACATGTCGGTGGGCAAGGCGATGATGGCTTCGACCAGGTCACTCTCCAGCATGTAACGGCGAATTTCGCTCTCGCCACTGCCAGCACCACCCGTAAACAGGGGTGAGCCGTTCAAGACGATGCCAAAACGGCTGCCACCATCAACCGCTGGGCGCATCTTGGCGACCAGGTGCAGCAGGAACAACAATGAACCGTCGCTGACCCGTGGCAGGCCAGGGCCAAAACGACCATTGAAGCCCATCGTTTCGGCCTCTTTGCGGATTTCCTTCTCAATCTTCTTCCACTCCACACCAAAAGGCGGATTGGACAAGCTGTAGTCAAACACTTTTCCGCTCAGACCATCCGCAGACAGGGTGTTACCAAAAATGATGTTGGCAATATCCTGGCCCTTGATCAGCATGTCGGCCTTGCAAATGGCGTACGACTCAGGGTTCAGTTCCTGGCCGTACATGACCAGGCGGGCATCGGGGTTCAGGCTGGCCAGATGTTCACCGGCCACACTCAGCATGCCGCCAGTGCCCGCTGTCGGGTCGTACAAACTGCGCACCACGCCGGGCTTAGTCAGCGCCTGGTCATCTTCTATGAAAAGCAGATTGACCATCAGGCGGATGACCTCACGCGGTGTGAAATGTTCGCCCGCAGTTTCGTTGGACAGCTCGGCAAACTTGCGGATCAGCTCTTCAAACACCGCACCCATTTCGGCATTGCTGACCACGCTGGGGTGCAGGTCGATGGTGGCGAATTTTTCGGTGACCATGTACAGCAGGCCAGACTTGGCCAGCTTGTCGATCTGGGTGTGGAACTCGAAGCTCTCAAAAATGTCACGCACGGCGGGGCTGAACGCCTGCATGTAGGCCCGTAGGTTTTCACCGATGTGATCCTGGTCACCCATGAGCTTTTTGAGGTCAAGGGGCGAGGTGTTGTAGAAGAACTGGCCGGATTTGCGCAACAGGAACGGCTCCGGGTTCAGGCCCGCCTTTTCACGCAAAGCCTTCTCCGCCAGAACCTCGGCCTTGGTGGGCTCCAGCACGCAGTCCAAACGGCGTAACACGGTAAATGGCAGGATGACTTTGCCGTACTCGGATTGTTTGTAGTCGCCGCGTAACAGGTCGGCGACCGACCAGATGAAGGAAGAGAGGTTTGCGTTTTGGGTGGCCATATTTTTGTTTGGTTGGGACTCGTCTGAATGGATCTGGTTTAAAACTTACTTGGCTGCCTGCTCATCAGGTGGAAGCTGCCAAGCATCCACCTGGATCAATTTCAGCTCTTTTTGCAACCGCAAAATCTCCTGGGACACCTGCTGCTGCCTTTCCAGAACGGCGATGGCTTGCTGGGTTTGCTCCTGCGTCAACACAGGAACCTTCAGTTGACGCAGTTCGCGCGTTTGCAGAAAGGCGATGGCCGTCCCGGAAACCAACCGGCGCAACAACTCTTGTCCAAAGTCGGACCGCAGAAAAACCACCAGCCCACGGGGATCAATGTCACTGTTGGTGCGGATCACCGCCATTGTTTGACCGATCACCCACCCACCTGGTCCAGGTGGCGGTGTATCCAAAGGCGCAATGCTGATTTTTCCGACAGAACCCTTGACCACCATGACGATGTCCATCGGTTTCAAGAACTGGGCATCGTTCCTTCTTTGATGACCCTCCACGACCACGCTTTTTTGAGGCTGATCGATGTATCCGCCGTTGGTCATGTCCTGAGCGCCGACTTCCAGAGCCGGGATGGGCTCCTCAATATTGGCACTCAGAATCGGACGAATGATGGTGGCAATGTCCTCAATGCTTCGGGTTTTGCAATCCCCAAGAAAATGGTCAACCTGGCTCATGGCTGCATCCAACACATAACGTGCAGGTAACAGGTTCATGTCGTTTTTGAACAGCTCGTCTCGGTGCACGACACGCACCTCCTGACCTTGCACTTGTCCCATCGCCAAAGCGGCGATGTACTCCACCTGGGTCAACTTGGATCGGACTCTTGATTCGGCAGTCTTGAACTGATCTGAGTCACAGTTAACCAGGCGCACACGGTCATGCCGCTGTTCGTTGTTCAACACCAAAATCGACATAGCAATGGCAGTTCCAGGCAACAAAAGCCCAGCAGGCAATCCAATGACCGCCTCAATCTGCCCAGCTTCGAGCAAATCCTTGCGCAGACGCTTTTCGCCGCCACCAGAAAATAAGACACCGTTGGTCACAACAATGATGGCACGCCCCTTGGTCTGCGCCAAAGCATGCCGGATACCCAACACCGTGAGCGAATTGGACTTTTCACGAAACCGATCGAATGGATCGTTGGCGTGCAACTCAAAATCAACCTTGGCACCAAACGGCGGTGTCGCAATCACCAGGTCAAACTTTGTTAAACGACCTCCCTCTAGAAAAGAGGGCGATTTGATGGGGTCAGAAACCTGGATACGGGAAATCGGTGATTTTTCGTAATAGGCGCGAATCAACTCGACCAGGTATTTTTCTTCCTCATAGGGAAACTCAACATTGGCATGGAGCCCTCTCTTCAAGAGCCGCCCAAACACTTGTCCTGTACCGCCCCAAGGGAGATAAATGCTGTCGCTGTCGATTTTGTCGGCAGCCAACATCAACAACAAATCACAAACCTCTGGTGGCAAGGCATTCATCTCACCACGTCCGCCAATCAACACTGTTCTCAGGTCTGATGGATCGTAGGCATCCAACCGGCCGTTCTGCCCTTGCAAAAACACCATGGAGAGTATCTGGCACGCAGCCCGGTTACTGAGCTGGCTCAGCCACTTGGCAGCCACATGGAACACGTCGATTTGCAGATGAGATGCAATGCGCTTGAGAACGCTTTCAGCATCACGCGGGGCGTTGGCAAGGTCTTTTGTCAGAGCAAGCTCCGCCGGGAGGCGTTGCGTTTGAGAAAGCTGTTGCCAAATCAGAAGCGTGACGGCCAATAGAGGGGCCAACTCTGAAGGCAGCTCGCCCCGGATGTCATCAAGGAGGTCGGAGATGGGTTTTTGATTCATATGCATTTGCTCCGTTAATTTAATGAATGCCGTAAGCAGTCAACAGAACGTCGCCGCCAACCACCACCACCACCACACCTTGTTTGTCGATCAATTTGGTCAGGTTACGAATTTCTTGTTCCAACTTGGCCACCGTATGCATGGCTGAAACCATGCTCATGGAGCCTGAATCCAGCGCCTTTTCATGGCTGGCCTTTTCTGCACGAGCCTCAATCAAGCGCTGCTTGGCCGCTTTCTGATTGAAGATCACCTTGTCGCCTTTGGCTGTGCCGTAGGCATACACAAGTTCAGCCATCGCATGAGAAATGCCGCGCTGGTTCATACGGGTGACAGAGTGCTTGGTGTGATGCATGGTGACCTCCAGTTAAGTTCGATGACTGAATCATAACTGTAAATGCAAAACTTTTTTAATTTTTTTATTCTGTGTTGCTTTTTTTAACAACTTGCAACTTCATAAGCTTCATATTTTACGCCCGATTGACAGGTTGACGGACTCATTTATGCGAGCGAGGACGATGGCGGCTGCACGGTTTCATCCGAATTTAGCGATTGACCACGGTCTGTCGTGCCAGCTCGCCACTCGTCGATGGTCTTGAAAGTCAAGCTACACCCGGTGCACTTGAATTCTCCAGACGGACTCATCACGCCCTGATCGTCACGCTTGATGATGGTTTTGTAGCTCGTTGCACCACATTGGTGACAACGATTGGCGGCACTTGTGTTCATGATTCAGTTCAAACTAGCGGCAAAAATCGATTGCATCAAATCAAAGCACCCGCTGGACCTTCTCACCTGGTCGGACCGAGTAACGGACAAAACCATCGAGCGTTTCAACCTGGACGCGAGCCGCTTTCCCGTTGTAACCAGCCTGCTTGAGCGCGACCAAATCCTGTTCAAGCCGGTCATGAGTGGTCAACAGACTCCAAACCTTGGTAGCCCCATCAAATCGATAGCCCAAGGCCTTGAGCTGGTCCTTGTTGTCAAACGGTGAGCCGGTCGCCCACACCCGATAGGCCGGTTGCCGCTGTGCATCCAGTATCCAGGACAAGCCCAAACGACCGCTACCTGGCAGCGGTCTTTGCAGCACTTCCAACAACGCCAGGCAGTCTGCCTCGGCACGATGTGCCTCATGGAAAAACCCAAACTGACTCAGAATGTAATCAAGCTTTTGAGAACCTATACCTTCATTACGCCACGGTATTTCCTTGAACGAACAACCCCAGGAAAGTGTTTTAAATATCGGTAACCTGCGCTCCAGCATGGCACGGTCAAAAGATGAATTGTGTGCAACGACCAACGTCACACCGGAAATAAATTTTGCAACCTTGTCATCATCAATTCGTTTACCTTGCACCATGTCATCGGTAATACCATGAACCAAGGTGGTTTCCGGTGGAATAGGCTTTGAAGGCTGCTCAAGCTCACCGCAAGTATCTATCACATGATAGGCTTGTCCTGTGACTGGATCGTAGTCAAACAAGATCATTCCAATCTCGATGATTTCATCTTTGGCAGTATCAATCCCGGTTGTTTCAGTATCAATAATGACACCGCGTTTTAAGTTTGAAATAGAAATGTCAAAAAATTGTTTTCTTGGAACTAGACGGCGCAAGACTTTATAATCTGGATGAGCTTCAAGCTGAATGGCAATGTTTTCAAGGTTCATATTAGACATATTCATTTTTTAACTTTTCAACATCACCTATTTGATCTGCTGTCACCAATTTTTCTATTTCTTCTTTTGGCATTGTTTTTTTGGTACTGGCTTTTCTGGCTGGAATGACCGACGCTTTGGATACGACCCCACCTAAAAATATGCCAGTATCAGCCTTGCGACGTAAATAGCCATGACCGGCCGGTGTTTCTGGTGGCTTTTCACCAGGACGACGACGTTTCCATTCATCCTTGAATATCTTCTCCAGCGCTTTGGCCTGTGCCCTAGAGCCTGCAAAACCCATGCTGCCCCAGATAACTTCAAGCGATCGCTTCACGTCCTGGTCGCGTTTTGAACGAATGGCCAGCACCAATTGATCTCGCAGATCGTCATAGCGGTCGGCCCGGTAACGCCATGTCCAGACCGGTTTTTTGGCGTTTTCCTTGGTCTGTCGCACCAGCTCGTAGCCTGTCAGTTCAATCTTTTCGTCACGGTGAAAGGCGTTTTTCCACTTCTCAGACGGGTCAAGCTTGGCCTTTTCAGGATGTGCTGGATCGTCTTTGGCGGGATGGATAAGCAAAATCCAGTGGACGTTTTCGCTGTCGGAATGGGGCAGCCAGAACATGAGGCGACCCGTGGCTTCGCCTTTTTCGCGGGCGCGAAAGGCTTTGAGCTTGTTGTCAAAGACCGGGTGCAGGGTGGTCATCTTCTCGGCAAAGGCGGGAACTTTGGCGGTGGCGATCACGCCCTGAACGTACATGCAATGGCCGGTGCGCACGTAATCCTGAACGCGTTGCATGTAGGCGGCTTTGGAAGTAAAGACCCATGTTTTCATTTTTTTGATGATACCAAATATATACGTGATACGTGTTTATTGCTTCGTAAAGTTGCGTTTGCGCAACTTGATAAATTGATGTTCCTGAGTACGGCTTGCCGAACGAAGGAAAACCGGGCAGAATGCTCGGCAAGACGCACTGCCAAGTGCGGCTTACATCACAAACAAGCAGGACCGGATGGTCCACGGTTGACAGGTCCGCCAAGACCAGTCAACTCACTCGCCGTAGCGTGGTGCCTCTAACAGGGCTCGCCACGACTGCGAAGGGCGCTGGGGATTCACCTCCCCTTCGACCCAATCGAAGGCTTTGGCATTTGTACAAATTAAGTCAACTAATTCGTACAAATTAATTGACGGATCGGTTTTTGGAAGTTGGGCGACAAGGAAACGGGCGGCTGGGCGACCAGCCTCACCCTGTCAACTTTGGATGGCTGATAAGTCATGAGACGAACTCAGCCCATGGCCAGTTGGGAAACTGCTGGACATGGACTCGCAGGTGGGTGTCGGCACCATGAGAAATCATGGTGGGCCAAGGAGGAGAAATCTGGACTTGGCGGTACTGGTTGAAAGACTAGATCGGCGGATAGCTTAAGCCTGTAACCGCGCCCATTGGGGCGCGTCGAGGGGATTAACTTGGGAAATGGGTTGCAGCCGAAAGGCAGAGAGTCATGAAGATATTTTGTCAATTTATGGGAGTCGCTATGGAACATCGGACCCCAAAAAACACGAACCGGCAGATGCCGCAAGTGAGTAGCCGTAGGGCAATTGATATAAATGGAGTGAGCAATCGAGTTAATCGCAGAGGTTGAATAACTTGGGACGGTCTTAACCTGGTGCTTGGCGGCACTGTCAATGTCGAAAGATGTTGAGACAGGAAAGACTTGGAGACTGGATGAGTAGAGTGTTTGAGAATATCTGTGTGAAAGATATTCAAAAAAGCATGGGGCTGTAAAGCTTTAAGACAACTTGCTGGGGCGAATCTGGCCCATGACTGTGATGGTCAAGTTATACGGTGATGTTGTTATCGAAAGTCTGGGGCGAGTAAAGTGTTTGTGGATTGGTCGGAAGACCAATGTGATGTGTGAGAGTCGCAAATACCCTTGGCGGGGTATTTGTTGGGCAGTGTGAGAACTGTCTTGAAACTGTGCAGATAATCCCAGAGATGGGCTTATTGAAAAGACAAACCGCAAGGTTTGGGACATTCCTGGTTAAAACGGTGTGAGAGCCGAAAACAGGAATGGGGTGCTCTAACGAGTCGAGTGGTAAGACACATCAAATTTATTTTGATGATCAAGACCAACCCCTAAAGGCCGCATTTATGCGGCCTTTTCTTTTGTCCAACATATCCAAGGTAGTCACAGACGGATTGACCTCTCACCCAGTCCACACACCTCTGCTTTTAACAACGGGTCCGCCCTGCAACATTTCGCCAGACCAACTGGCAATCCTCTCGACTCGTGCATTGCAAAACCCATCGCCTCGGCGTTGGGTTTTGTTTTGCCTGACGATCAGGACATTCATATAAAATACATACGCTGTTAGTACATTCAGGAGCAGTCACCATGCCCAAAGAAGCTGTTTTCACGATGAAGCTCGAACCTGATCTGCGTGAAGCTTTCATGAACGAGGCGCAGGCCAGCCACCGCCCTGCCTCTCAAATCCTGCGTGAGCTGATGCGTGAGTTCGTCCAACGCCAACGCCAGGCGCGGGAGTACGACGACTTCCTGGCGCACAAAGTCCAAACGGCGCGCACCTCCATGCAGGCGGGTTTGGGAATTCCCAACGATGAAGTTGAAGCCCAGTTTGCAGCCCGGCGCGCGCAAGCGGCAAGCCGGGCGTGAGGGTTCTCTGGACACCCGAGGCGCTACAAGACCGCATTGACATCTGGGACTACATCGCCAATGACAACCCGTTGGCAGCGGTCCACATGGACGAGTTGTTCAGCGATTCAGCCAATCGGCTGGCCGAGCACCCCAAGCTGGGTCGCGCAGGAAAAGTCCCCGGCACCCGCGAGCTGGTAGCGCATGAGCATTACCGTCTGGTGTACGAAATCAACAACGAAACGGTGTGGGTCCTGACCTTGATTCACACAGCCAGACTCTGGCCACAGGCCAGGTCTTGACTCCCGCACCTGGCAGGGAGGGGATCAGGGCTTGTTCGCCGCCAGCACCTGCATCAGCTCAGCCACCTGAGTCTTCATGGCCTCGACCTGGCCGCGCAGGTTGGCCGCATCTTCGCGGGCTGCACCAGCCTCCTGGTGCGCCTTCTCCAACCCAGCCTCGGCCTTGGTCAGACGCTCCCCCGCGCGCCGGGCTTCCAGCTCAGCCGCTTTGCGCTGTTCCTGGCGCGCCTGCTCGCTGGCCTCCGCCTTGGCGGTGATCGCAGCCAGATCGGAACGCACCTGGTCGCGCTCGGCTGCCACCCCCAGACTGACTTGCCTCTGCTGCGCCAACTCCGCCCGAAGTTGCTCGGCTTCCTGCAGATAGCGCTGGCGATCGGCCTCGCTGGTGGTCGCCATGCGGGCCAGCTCAGCCGCATGCTGTTCTTCTGCTGCATCCATGGTGGCGGTCATGCGCACCAGCTCGCCCGCATGCTGCTCGGCTACCACCTTGGCGGCTTGCTCCGTCACCACCAGACGTTCACGTACCTGAGCCAGCTCTACTGCCTGCGCCTGATGAGACGTTTTTAAATCAGCCAATTTGGCTTCCAGACCTGTCACCTGAAGCGCTGCCTCATCGACCATGGCTTCCAGGTCTTCCACCGTCTGAGAGGCATCGGCCAGCTCACGCTCAGCCTGGGCGCGCTGCTCACCAGCAGAGCGCACCACTTCATGCACCCGCCGCTCTGCGGCCTTGACCGCCTTGTCGTTTAACTCGATGGCCAGTGCGCCCAGGCGCTGCGTCAGCTCCTTTGTCACCAGGGCTACTTCTTCGGCCACCTCCACCGGCAATTCAGCCACCGGTTCGGCCTTGGTCACCGATTGGCTGGCCAGGTGCTCATCCCAGACCTGTTTTAACCTGGAAGGGTTGCCGCCACCGACCTTCTGACGCAAGGCAAACCCGGTGATGTTGCGACCAATGGCCTGCAGGTCCTGACCGGCAGTGATGATCGACTCGGGGGTGAATTCAACTGGACGCATGGCAAACCTCCTGGGGACGGTGATGATGGGTGGATGATGCCTAATTTTAACACAACAAACAAAGAAACGAACTAATAAACAAACAAAGTAATTAACCATCCAACCCGCCCAATGTCAACAGACCAAAACCAGCCAATTTCACCGTACATCACCCACCAGGCAGGAAAGGAAAACGAAAACGCATTTAAACGGCCTAGGACGAAACAAACGCCTCTGCCATACCCAATCCCCTTGACCCACTGGGAAAAATTGCTGCATGGCGGCGTTGTGCCTGCGCTTAGCCGGGTTTGCGTTCAGGTGGCCAGATGGTGTTGATGGATTGGCGATTGAGCAAGTTTGGTGGATGAAGCGGAAATTTTCCTTGCCTCCCTGCCCAACTGGCGGTTTCTCCCCCTCGTGTAGAGGGGGTTGGGGGGTTAGCAGCCAGGAGCCGTAGGCGGGCGGCACGCCTGAGAGTTGGACACGAAGTGCCAACTCGATTAGGGGGTCTGGCATTTCCCCCGTGGGGGACTGTTGAAATGTTCTCTTTGAACTTGCGATTTCTCACGCACGCTCGCGCACGCGCACATGCCTGTGCGCACGTGAGTTAAATGCATTTAAAAGTTAAGAAACGCGCGCGCGTGTTAGGGTTGTGGATAACGTTCGTAACTAATTGTTTTTAAATAATTTTTTAAACCTGCCGGTGGGTGATGTAACGAAGCGCGGGTGGGTGATGTAACGACCCAATCCACAGGCCGGGTGGGTGATGTAACGACCCAATCCACAGGCCGGGTGGGTGATGTAACGACCCAATCCACAGGCCCGGTGGGTGATGTAACGATGGTCGAATTTAATGAGATGAAATTACTTGAGGGCTTTGAAAATAGTTCAAAGACAAGTGTTTGAAGGTTGGTTTTTGACGTTTCCGACCAAAAATGGCCGCTTTCACCCGCGCTGCAACGGAAAAGGTGGGGGATATAACGATAGTAAAAATTTAACGGAAAGTCTTTTGAATGCTTCATAAAAGCTTTCAAAAGGGTGTCTGGCGAATGTCTTTTGCTGTTTTTAGAGCCGGAATGCCAGTTTCCAGGTCACACAATCAAGAAAAAGGTGGGTGATATAACGATAGTTAGACTCCCCCTGAATGGATATGTCACTGGAAAATTAAGTCTTACTTTTGGCCTTTTTTTAGCTTTGCTCTATCGCCTGACTGACCGTAGGGTCACCGCAAAAATGAGGCTTTTTGACCTCCTTGTGCGTTCACCAAAGACTAAGGTGCTGTCTTCTTTGTCATGCTGAGCGCAAGCTTTTTCGGATCACGCGTGTAAAACAAAACTTGGCCTTTTTTATCGTCCAGCATCATCCGATAGTCAGGTAATGTGTCGGCCTCCATCAGCTCGCGCAACACACGCCGGAACTCTTTCATGCTGGATTGGCTGCCAGATTTATCTTTCAGTAGCTCAACGCTGATTAGAAATCGGGCCTGGGCACCACAATGCTTTCGAGCCAATTCGTACAGCCTGCGTTCGATTGGCCTACGGAGGCGAAAATAGTCTGTGTTAATCGTAAGCACTTCATTGGCTTGCACTGCATTAAAAAGCCACTTAGAAAGGCCCACTTCGACGGCGATCATGCTTTCGTCATCAGGTGACTTCTCGATGATCGTCCAGCTATCAACAATGCCGAAGCCCTCTTTAACCCGTTGGCCACCGGTCATGATGTTGGTCTTGATTGATGTGCCGCGTAAACGCTCTAACGCGTCTTGCAGGCGTTGGTACTCTTTGCCGCCCGTGGGCTTGTTGGTGGAGACCAGGTAATCATAAACA
>Ga0210054_1000544_pt1 | contig 35088 bp, 46 predicted proteins | sample CryGeymeta201516_FD_185470 | JGI IMG/M metagenome (GOLD analysis project Ga0210054, IMG submission 185470) | Groundwater microbial communities from Crystal Geyser aquifers in Utah, USA - Crystal Geyser metaG 2015-16 (SPAdes) (version 2) | ecosystem: Environmental > Aquatic > Deep subsurface >... | reverse complement strand
CCTTATTTGCCTCTCTCGGCAAATAATATTTCAAAGGCACGGTTTGAGTGTAAAGTTGGGAAGGATTAGTAATTAAAGTTTTGAAAATGACACTGCCTTCCTCAAGCCAGGTTTTGATTACCGGCTGGTGGGCTAAACCGTCCAAAAGCATACGATTAACATCAACCACTGCTTTCATCCCCAAAACTTTGTTTTTCAAATCAGTCGTATTGTCAGCGTCAGTTTGAGCCAAAGAGAGAATAGAGGAGACATTAGAAACCGTGTTGATAGCAGAAATATCCGAGGAAAGATTTTTGACTTTGTCGTAAATATCCGAAGCAGAATAACTACCCCACTTACTGACCAAGGTATCAATATTAGTATCGATTGTCGTCAATTGATCAACGCTATCCTGAACTCCTTTTATCTTGCCGAAAACAGTATTGTTGGAACTGGTATCTGAAGAACTGCCAATTGAGCTTTCCAAAGTATCCACATAACCTTTCAAGCTCTGGATATCATCGTAAGCGGTGGTTGATTTGCCGCTGTAAGCCAGCTCGGCGCGGACCAAAACAGTAGTATCATAAGCGTTATTAGCCGCAGTATAAATCGTATCCGCTGTCTGGGTATCGCCCCATTTATCCCGAATACACTGGATATTGCCAAAAACAGTATCGTCCAAAACGCAAGTATCAGCATTATCTCCCAAACGGGACTCTATCTCGTCCACATAGCCAATAATATCCGAGGCCGAATAACTGCCCCATTTACTAACAATTGTGTCCACATTGGCGTCAACCGTGTTCACTTTGGTGTGTAAAGAATCCACCTTGCTTTCAATACTGGTGACTGTTGTCTGCACACCGGCAATCTCACCGGAAATATCGGTTAAATCTTTACCCGAAGTGCCTTTGATAGAGGTAACCGCTGAAGAGGTAGCTGTTTCCACGGTTGTTTTCGTTGCCAGTTCACCGCCACTACCAAGCAAGGCTGAACTTAATGTCCTGCTCGCATTACTCCAAATATCAGCTACTAAGGTGCCAAACGAGGTTAAGGAACGAGGCTCGTAGCCCCAAATATCAGTTGCTGTCAAAGTGGAACGAGTGGAAACTTTGGCATCGCAGTTGTCAGCTAATTGCTTACCGATTGAACCACTAGTTGTTAAACTGTCGGACATCACCTCCCAAACTTCAGCCGCGGTAATATCATTGCCGTAATTAGTCAATTCTTTCGTGGCATAGGCCCAGACTGCGGCGGCGTTTTGAGCTGAAGTCGGGTCGTTGAAGTTTTCATTGGAAGTTAGGGTTCTGGCAACTACACCCCAAACATCAGCGGCAGTATGAGAGGAACGAGAGGTAATTGAAGCATCAATATTGTCTTTTAACAGTTTTCCGATTGAACCCGCAGAACCAATTTCAGTTAAAGCGTATTCCCAAACTTCGTCAACACCAGCGGCGCTTAACTTTCGATCACCGGCATAAGCCCAAACATCAGAAGCAGAGATGTTATTTAGCGCTTGAATCTCGGCCGAGGTTGCCAATCCCGAAACGTCTGCCACTTGAGCTAAGTCAATCGGGGTTACTTCATCAGTGTAGCGAGAGGTTAGCTGGCGGGTGGCATTACTCCAAACATCAGCCGCCAATGTGCCAAAGTTGCTCAAAGTCCTGGTTGAATATTCCCAAATTGCCTTGCCCAAATTAGTGGCCAAAGTAGAACCAATATTGTCAGTATTTTTCCAAACATCAGCCACTAAAGTGCCAAAACCACTTAAAGTTCTGCTTTCGTAAGACCAAACTTCGCCAGCTACACCAGAAATTTTAGCGTCAATATTATCAACCAATAATTTTCCAATACTCCCAGCCGTAGTCAATGTAGAAGTGGCGGTATCCCAAATATCACTCACCATTGTTTTTATTCTGTTAGCGGTTTTAGAAATATGGATTTCATTAGAGTCATAAGCAGTAATACTTGGCGAAGTTGAACTAGCTTTAACATCAATAATATAAACTCCTTCAGCGGAAAAAGTGCTGCCGCTAAAATCGTGTTTATAAATACCGTTGGAACCATCAACATAAGTCATATTGGCGCCGTCAATAATTTTTGAGCCGTCTGACTTATAAACCATGGCTGTAATATCAGTAGAAGCAATTGTGTTGCAAGGCGTTCCATCGCCATAAGTAACTTGAGCGTAAATCGTGCCTGCTTCGTCATCCGCGTATTCCGTGCCCCAAACCTTAACTGTGCCCACGCTCATCGGCCTGTCTTTCAAAGCCAAAACCCAGTCCGTCTTCTTATCCAAAGTAAACTCAAATTCTCTGGAAGGATAATTTTGAGAGGAAATGCGGATTTTAAAAGGATTATAATCTGTTTTGACATATACATTATCACCCCCTGCGCTTCCTGGCACATAAGCATAATGGGCTTTATGAAGTTTCTGTTGAGTAATCTTGCCGTTTGCATCTGTTGTTAAATTCCATTCATTGCTTTGGTTGTCAGTTATTTTCACAGAAGCCCCGTTTATTGGATTATTATCCTTGTCAATTACTTTTAAATCAAATGTATAAGTATCAAAAAGTCTGCCTGTGTATGTTGTTCCTGCAACACCAAGGAAAGTCAAAGTAATATTGTCAAGTGGGACTATATGGTTAATCATATATGAATCCACGTTTCTTCTGTAGTAAAGAATTTTCTGGACATCGGCATCTTTCACTTCTATGTTTTCTGCGACGTCCATATAAAAATAAATCGGCCAGTTCACTGCTCTTGCCTTGTAGCCCTTGAATAAAGTTGGCTGGGAGCTAATCATAAAACCAAAACCATTATAATAATAAAAATCATCAACCGACCAATTAGAGCCGCCAATACTGAAACCTGTAAATTCAACATTCACTCTTTTAAACTCTGTCGGGTTGCCGCTGAAACCAATATTTGCGGAATATCCTCGTTGATAAATAGTGCTGTCGTAAATATAGGTTGGTCCTGAAAAAGTCATACGATAACCACCAGCTGTTATCAGCCTGCCGCCAGAATGAATAGAACCGTCTCCTGCTTTGATTCCCATTCGATAATATCCCGCGCAGGAAAAAGTTTCCCACCACTTGACTGTGTTGCCATACCATTCAAAAACCTCGTTCTCGCTCTTCATATAAGAATTGCTTGAGATGGTGACTCCTATTCGTGTTGCCTGGTAATGTCCTATTCCTTCTTTAGTTACCACGCCCCAGGCGCCGGCAGGATTAGCCGAGCCTCCGCCGGCCAGGTCCGCCTGATAAACCGTATCCCAGGTAATCGGGCTGGCTAAAGTGCCTTCCCCGGAGATTAAAAGTGTATTGTTCCCTCTTTTTACAGTTGTTGCTCCCTGCCGCCCGCCTTCTGTTGGAGCAGTAACACTGACAATCCTTAATCTTAAAAAAGTATAATAACCGATTCCTGATTTACTAAAAGCATCCCACCTTTCAGGCATATCATAAAATACCCAGTTTTCACCCAAAACTGATAAATTGTTTGTATTGTCAACGACATTATTAAATGGCTTCCAAACGCCGAGCGTTTCTTCATACTCCCAGATAAATTCTACGCTGGAAGCGGCAAAAGCAGTGCCTACATTAAGTTTAATGTTTCTTGCGTGATTTATGTTTGAGCTCGCAATCATTAAGTAATCTCCTGCCTCGCAGTCATCAGTAAAATAATCAAAGTTCGTCGCCCCGGCGCCTAAGGATGTGAAAGTACCTGTCCCATTATCATACCGCCAGAGGCCACTGATTCCCGTTTCTGCGTTGAATGTTATCGCTGCTTGGGCCGGCTTGGGCAATAATAAAAACCCAGCGCTGACAATAAACAGGACGATTGAAAAATTTAAAATTGTTTTCGGACTTATTCTAAAACCCATAGTTATTTTTTTAACCCTTGATTTTTGCTTTCCTGCCAGTAGTTTTAGTATCCATATCTGCCAATTTCCTATCCTTTCTATATTTAATCAGTGTGAGCCATAAAAACACCACAATCGGCAGAAACAAAAGATTGGAAACTATTTCTTTTCCTGACCTGGCAGTCCAAAACCCGCCAATAATTAAAATGGTTGAAAGAAAAGCAGAATAATAAAGCAAGATTTTATATAAATTTGGTTTGGGTATTCTCATACTGTTATTTATTTAATATTTATTTAAAATACAAAAAGCACCATTAAAATAGTGCTTTGAAATTTGATAAATTAAAGCTGAGTGAGCGTTCTTTACTCTCTCTCTCGTAATTCAGCCTTACGGGTTGAATAGGAATTATATTGTTATAAAATTGTTTACTCATCTTGATTATATTATAGCACAAAAACTAAATGCAATGCCATTATATTATATTCCGATTATTTACCCACCCACCAATTTGTGAAGATAATAAGAAATCGTTATTAGTATTGTCTTGTCTATTTTTTTGTTTCATTTCTATTGTTTAACATGTTATTGGTGGGCGGGTTTACATTATACTACATTTTTGATAAAGTGATAGTGTAAAAGTGGAAAATTTTTTATCTTTCTAAACTCGCCCAACCACCCTTTTTGTAATTTCCCACCGAAAAAAATCGGGCGAAGCCCGAAAACAAGCGGGCCCCGAAGGACCCCGCCCTCTAAGCAAGAGAACAAATTTATCTGACCATTCAGAATGCATAGAGGGCGGGGCCTACGGGGCAAGCAAAAAGAAAGAATTTTTGTTTACCCCGTAGCATCTTGAGCGAAGCGAAAGATTGCTATGGGGCCCGCTTGCCAGTCCGCCGACCTGTCCGCCAAAACCTCGGCGAAGGCCGAAGGCGGACAATGGGGTGGGAGCGTTTCCGCAATTCCTCTCGCAAGAGGAAGACAAAACAGAAAAATTTTAGTTTCCTTAATTGAAAAAAATTTGGGGGCGGGCGAATAAAAAAATGTAAAGAAAATTTTTCTGTTTTGCTCGCCGTAGCGAAGCGGAGGCGGGCGGAAACGCTGGGCGGCCTGCCTGCCGGCAGGCAGGGATTCAATCCGCAAAATCCTCTGGATTTTGCTCAAAGAAAGTTCGGATTTCGTCCAATAGACACCACCATATTGAATTAGTCGCCTCGCTCGGGGCTTCGCCCCTCGCTTCGGCGGGCAGTTTTGCGAGCAGGGCAAAGGGTTTTTTGAAATCAATTTCCAGCCGTTCCGCCGCAAGGCGGCGGTTCACAAATGAAATTTGTATTGCCCGAAGGGCAATGAGCCGATTTTTTTCTTTCGCCGTTGGCGAAAAGCAAAGCGAGATTTTATTAAATTGTCGGTGTGGCGTTTCCTTTTTCAATTATAATTAAGGAGTAAAAAATATGATTAAATATTTCATTTATTGCAGAAAATCAAGCGAGGACGAGGAAAGGCAGGTTTTGAGCATAGAAGCCCAGCTCGCCGAATTAAGAGAGTTTGCCAAGCAAAACGGGCTTTTTATCGTCCGCGAATATACCGAGAGCAAGACCGCCAAAGAGCCGGGCCGAGAAATATTTAATCAAATGCTTTCTGAAATTGAAAAAGGAAACGCCGAGGGAATTTTAGCGTGGAACCCCGACAGATTGGCAAGAAACAGCGTTGATGGCGGACGAGTGATTTATTTAGTGGACACTTTGAAAATCAGATCGCTAAAATTCCCGACATTTTGGTTTGAAGCGACACCGCAAGGAAAATTTATGTTAAGTGTCGCTTTCGGACAAGCAAAATACTACACCGACAATTTAAGAGAAAACATTTTGCGAGGAATTAGGCAAAAAATCAGGCGAGGCGAACTTTCGGCAAAAGCCCCGCTCGGATATTTTAACGAGCCGAGATTGAGAACTATTGAACCCGACAAAAAAACTTTTAACAAAGTGAAAGAAACTTTGCGGGCTTTTGCCATAGGAAATTACACTTTGACCCAAATTCAGAGCAAAATGTTTTCTCTTGGCTTGGTTGGTCCAAGAAGCGGAAAGAAAATGCCCTTGTCGTCTGTTGAGCATATTTTGAAAAATCCTTTTTACTACGGACATTTTCTTTATCGCAACGAAATTCACCAAGGAAGCCACAAGCCAATGATTACAAAGAAACTTTTTGACCAAATACAACAAGCGTTGAAAGACAACGGCAAGCCCCGCAAAAAGCGGAAAGAGAAAAAGGAATTTTTATTTTTGAATTTTGCGAGGTGCGGCGAATGCGGCTATTGCATAACGGCAGACAGAAAAATCAAAAAGAGCGGCAGAGAATATGTTTATTATTTTTGCACCAGAAAAAGCAAAATTCAAAAATGCCAACAACACCGCTTTTTGCGGGAAGAAAATTTTGCCGAACAAGTAAAAGAGAATTGTCAAAAAGTTTCTTTACCCGATGTTTGGCGGGAAAGATATTTGAACAAGCTAAAAATATGGGAAAACGATAACCGCCAAACATCTGACCTTTTCGCTCAAAATCTTAAAAAAGAAATTTCCGCCATTAAAATTAAACTTGAAAGATTAACAGACGCATATCTTGCCGAGGCGTTGGAACTGGCGGAATACCAGCAAACAAAAAACGCCTTAATGGCGGAAAAGAAAACAAAAGAGGAAAAATTGAGTGATTTTGAGCGAAAAGGCAATCATTGGCTCGAACTCACCCGAAACTGGATTTTAGAAGCCAACCAAGCCAAAAATCTCGCTTTGCAAGATAATTTTTCGGAAATGAAAAATTATCTCAAAAAAATCGGCTCGAACCGCCGCCTTGCGGCGGAACGGCTGGAAATTGATTTCAAAAAGCCCTTTGATTTACTCACAAAAATGCCCGCCGAAGCGAGGGGCGAAGCCCCGAGCGAGGCGACTAATTCAATATGGTGGGCAGGGAGGGATTCGAACCCCCGAAGGCTAATGCCAGCAGATTTACAGTCTGCCCCGTTTGACCGCTTCGGTACCTGCCCATTTATACATTTTTCTGGAGCCGGGAGCGAGAGTCGAACTCGCGACCAATAGTTTACAAAACTACTGCTCTGACCACTGAGCTACCCCGGCATAGTTATTTTATCGGCTAAAATAACTATGCTATTATAACATTTTCTAGAGCTTTTTCAAATACTTTTAGACTCAATTTCTAATTCTGTTTGCTTATTTTTTCAATAAATTTTGTAATTTTTTCGACTCTTTTTTTATCACTTATCTTCTTTAACATATCTTTCATCAATAAAATTGATTTCTCGTTATTATCCCCTAGCTGCAAGGCTTTAAAAAATGTTTCAACTGCTTCTTTATAATTCTCATCGCTATAATAAGTAATCGCTAAGTTTTTAAGATAAAATGCTTTTTTCTCAATTTTGATCGCCTTTTTGTAGCTTTCTATAGCTTTTTTAAAATCTTTTTTCTTAAAATAACACATTCCTAAATTACAATAAGCCGAAGAATCTTTTGATGATATTTCGACTAATTTTTGAAAAATCTCCAGAGCATCTTTATAATCTTTTTTCTTAAAACATATTTGACCTAAGCCTTTATAGCTTTTTGCATTCTTGGGGTTATCTTTAAGCACTTTTATATATAAATCTTCAGCCTGATCTAGATTATTTGCTTTAAGCAGTGAATCAGCTTTTTCTAACATTTCTTCTTTTGATGCTATTGCATTTTGTTTTTTATCTTCCTCCAATAAATCAAACATTGACTTTTCATTAGTCTGTTCGGGTTGTTTATTATCTTCGCTGTGTTTTTTAAAGCTTGAAAAAAGTGCAGAAATCGACTGCGGTAAGCTATGCTTGGATAGCCGATCTTTGTTAGTGGGCAGTTTTTTTAAAAACACTATTAAAATTGATCCGATAATTATTACAACAATTGCTTCCATATTTATAAATCTACCTCCATTCTTGCTCCTTCAGATAATTCAATTTCAACCTTTTTCTTTAATGCGTTAATACCAATAATTCTGCCGACACCTTCTTTTGTTTTAATCTTATCACCTATTTTAGGCAAACTCTTAAGTATTTCTTTGTAGGTATTTTCTTCGAAAGAAAGACAACACATCAAACGACCGCATAAACCTGAAATTTTGGAGCTTCCTTTAGATGCCATGTTTTGATCTCTAGCCATATCCATTGTAACGCTTTCAATTGTGCCTAGAAACTTTTGGCAGCATATTTGCCGACCACATTGACCAAAACCTCCCAAATACTGAGATTCATCTCTTGGGCCAATCTGTCTTAATCTAACTTGCCGTTTTGTCTTTTTGATAAGCTCCTTTACCAGATCCCTAAAATCAACTCTATTTTCCGCGGTAAATAAAAAGATAATTTTATCTTCCAGAGACAGCTCTGTTCCTACGAGTTTCATCTCTAATTCATATTTATTCGCACATTCCTTAAAGATTTTTTCGTATTTTTCTTTTTCCTGTTCGAATTGTTTCTGATTTTCAAAATCCTCGGGTCTCGTCTTCCTTATCATTTTTTGGGTCGGCTTATTATTTTTTTCTATTTTTTTATCAATATAAACGACTGCTCCAACATCTTCGCCAAACAAAGTTTCTACAATAACTAAATCACCGATTTCCACTTTTTCTTCACTTTCTAGAAAATCATATATTTTAGGATTGTTTTTGAATCTAATTCCTACTGCTTTCATAGTTTTTTTATCTTTCCAATTTTAAGAATTACTAAATCTAAAGCTAACTTACTGTTAATACCGCTGTTTATATTGGATATTTTATTTTCTATATACCCAATATATCTAATTATATCGATAATTACCTCAGTGTTAAGTGTTTCCATAAAATTCAAATTATTTTGCTTAAAAAATAATGGCTCTTTATGCTTGAAATCAAGAAAATCTCTAAAGATCAAAATCCAAAATCTTAGCATTTCTATAACTTCTTCAGGATCAGAATCATATATTTTCGCTATTTGAGTAGAATATTCTAAATTTTTTACTTTATCACCTGACAAAATTTCATCTAATTGCTCTAACCAGTTTTCATATTTAATAATTTTTGTAGGATCATTTATTAAATCAAAAATCTTGCCTGTTTTACCGGATGCGATTTTTAATAATAAGTCTTTATCTTTATCACCATTAATTAACTTTTCTAAGTCTTTTGTGGGAACCCTAAAAAATCTAATCATCCTTAATCTGGAGATAATCGTCGGCAATAATAGAGAATGATCCTTAGTTATTAAGATAATCACAGATTGTCCAGGAGGCTCTTCTAGAGTCTTAAGAAACGCATTAGCCGCTTCATTTGTAAGATTCTCCGCATTATTGATAATAGCTACCTTATAAGGCGCATTAAAGGGTTTTAGGTTGGTTTTTGATATAATGCCTCTGATTGCTTCAATTTTTATAGAACCCGTACTGGATATAAAAGCAACATCAGGATGTATCAATTTATCTATTTGCTGGCAAGATATACATTTGTTGCAGGGTCTTAAATCAGATAAACACATTAAAGATTTAATAAATGTAAGCGCAATCCTTTTTTTCCCTATTTTTTCTTCACCTGAAAAAAGATAAGAATGGGCTATATCATTTTTTAAAACAGATGACTTAAGATATTCTATCTGGTTTTCATGACCCACAATATCCCAGTCGGATAGCTTAAAATCTATTTTGGTATCGCTTTTCATTTAATATTAACACTCCTAATGGTAAAGCTAATCTTAGCAAAATAAACGATGGTGGGCAAGCAATATCTTGGATCAAAATAATAAACAAAAATCTGGACAAAATTATAAAAATATGCTATTATACAAAGCTAAAGGAAATAATAATGGAGTATGCAGATAAAACTATAAAATGCGAAAAATGCGAAGAGGAGTTTATTTTTCCTTGCGGCGAGCAAAAGTTTTTTGAAGAAAAAGGATTTGCAGAACCTAAAAAATGTCCTAAGTGTCGGGGCAAAGAAAATGTCACAAGACCTAATGAAAATACCTATCCGATTGAATGTTCAAAGTGTAAAAAATCATTTCATGTAACATTTAATCCGAAAGAAAAACCCGTTCTTTGCTTTGATTGTTTTAATTTAGATAATAAAAAATAAGAAATTTGTCCCTTTCTTTGTTTTAAGAAGGCTCTCTAATCAGAGGGTCTTTTTAATTATTCCGCTATTGCTAACTTGTTTAGAAAAGATTTTAAGTCTTCAGGCAGCTCAGATTTAAACTTTCTACGCCGACCACTGGGCAAGGTAAATTCAATAGAATAAGCATGGAGAAATTGTCGATTCAAACCATTTATCTTTCTTTTTTTCCCATAAATCTTATCTCCAACAACAGGATGACCAATAGATGAAAAATGAACCCTGATTTGATGTGTACGTCCAGTAATTGGGTATATATCCAATAATGAGTATGAATTATTATTACCTAAAAGATATTCAACCGCTTTATATTCCGTAATAGCGGCTTTGCCTTCATTGCGGCCAACAACAGACATTTTTGACCTATCCTTGTAACTCCGCCCTATTGATGCCTCAATAGCACCCTCTCTGGGCTTTAATCTGCCTAATAAAAGAGATTTATATATTTTTTTAACTTCCCTAGCCTGAAACTGCTTTTTTAATACTTCATAAGACTTTTTATTTAAAGCTACTATCATTAATCCTGAAGTTTCTTTATCTAGGCGATGAACGATGCCGGGTCTTTTACCTTCCATCTTCTTAATTTTCGGAAAATCCCTAACTAATATATCCAGTAAAGTTACTTCTTCTCTAAGCTTTAATGATTTTTCGTTAGGATGAGCAGATAACCCTGCCGGTTTATCTATTACTAAAAGATCATTATCTTGGTAAATAATTTTAAGCTTAATTTTAGATTTGAGATATTGCTCTTGCTTAAAAGTGTTAAGCATAATAAAATCACCTTCCTTTAAATTGAAGGAAGGCTTTTCTTCTTTGTTATTTACTTTAACGCGATGATTATCTATTAAGTACTTTATATATGATCTAGAAAACTGATTAAAATATTTAGCTAATATTTTGTCTAATCTTACTTCAGCATCTTCTTTTTCAACATATTTTTTGAAGTACATATATTATTCATTTTCTTTACTACATTTAATACATAGTTCTGCAGCCGGATAAGCCTTAAGTCTTTCGAGACCTATTTCTTTTTTACAATTAGTGCAGTACCCGTAATTTCCTTTTTCAATTCTCTCAAGCACATCGACTGTATCATTGAGCAATTTATTAATATTTTTTTCAGCATCAATGCTTTCATCATATTCTTCTACTTCTAGCTCATTCTGTTCTTCAAGGTCACCAAGGTTAGAAAATTTTGGATGATACTGTCCATGATCTTTGGTAGCAATACCAGATAGTTCTTTTTCTAATCTTTCTTTTTGTTCTGATAAATCTTTTTGTCTTTCATTTATAAAATCTTTGTTTAACATAATGCTCCTTTAAATGTTAGTCTTATAAGAATTTTAAAGAAATGATTCGCTTTTTTCAAGTACTTCTATTTATTCTATTTCTCTTTGTTAATAATATTATAAATATTTAATAAAATTATGATTGAACAAATTAGTTGTTCTTTTTTTAGATATAAGAAAAGGCACTGTCGCAAATTCGCCCCTTTCTTTGTAATTATTGGCGTTTGCCGTGCCTTTTTGAAAACTCTTTTAGTCTTCTAAAACCGTTTTCGGGTTCCCCTTAAACAGTAATTAGATAAACATTTAAGAGCGTGGCACACAAACCCATTCTTTGCGTTTTCCCTACCTCTCTCTGGTTGGGTAGCAGTTAGCACTCTAGCAATTATTATTTAATTACCACAGTGCCAACCACTACATTTAAACTGGTGGAATGGGCACCCGTTTTGAATGGTAGAGAAAGCCAATCACAAACAGGGGGAAGCTTGTGATTGGAATTTCACTACCATTCTACAGATAAGGAAATTTATATAGAGATTTTAAAGTATTTTTACTATAGAAACATTATATCATATAGTTTACTCTTTGTCAATAGCCAGCTCTATAATAGCAAGCCTGAAGATAAGCTATACTCCAAAAACTAAGATTGTTTTGACCTTATTATTAATCTATTTTTATATAAATTTATTTAGTTATAAATTGATATATTCATATACTTAATTATAAATTTTCTATTGGGAAAATAAGAATATTATAAGTTAATATAAACATTCAAATAATATGTTTATTAGCTTATTTGAGACTGAATTTAATCGTCAATGAACATAATATTTGTACAATATAATAATCATAAAAAAATCTAGAAAATAACTTTCTAGATTTTTCTGAGCCTATATAATAATGAACAAGTTTATTGTCCTATTCTAAAATAATTGCTGATTCCCATTTTTTTTGAATTATCATCTATAAATATTTTTCTTAATTTATTTTCCAGGTCATTAAAATGTATGTTTTCTAAAATAACACCATCTACCGCTAATGAAATATTACCGTTTTTACCAGAGATAATTATTACAACCGCATCAGTCTGTTCTGATAATCCTACACCTGCTTTATGTCTTGTACCTAGCCCGGATAAAGAATTATTTTCTGACAGCGGCAAGACACATGAGGCACCAGAAATTTTACCATTGGAGATTATCATGGCCCCATCATGCAAAGGACTGTCATCATTAAAACAACTAATTATTAATTCTTTAGAAATTAATGCATCTAAAATAACGCCTGTTTCTATATATTCACCAAGCCCAGTCTTTCTCTGAATTACTATAATACCGCCGATTTTATTTACTATCATTTTGGCAATTGCCCCAAGAATAGAATTTAAAAACTCTTGAGTAGTAATATCTTTAAAGCTTTTTGCCTTAAAACCTGTCCTACCGATCTTTTCTAGAGTATTCCTTAATTCTGGCTGAAAAACTACAGGTATAGCAACCAGCAGGACTGTTAGCATAATCCTTAAAACCCAATTGAGTATGTATAAGTGAAAAATTGAGCTTAAGAACATGGCTATAAATAAAAAAACAAAACCATAAAATATGCGTACTGCTCTAGTATTTTTCAAAAGCTTATAGAACCAATAAATTATCAATAAAACTATCAAAAAATCCACTATAAATAGTGGATTTTTGGTTATTTCTGTAAAAGATATATTTACATTAATTGTGCTTATTAGTTTTTCTAATATGTCCATTATTTCTCTCTTTTATCTCTTACGGAATTGAGGGGCCTTACGTGCTCTCTTTAAGCCGTATTTCTTTCTCTCTTTCATTCGAGAATCTCTAGTCAAAAAACCTTCCTTTTTAAGAGTTGTTTTGTATTTCTCGTCATAACTTATAATTGTCCTTGCTATAGCTAGTTTGATTGCATCAATTTGAGCGTTCTTTCCTCCGCCTTCAACTTTTATAGAAAGATCAAACTTTTTATCTAAACCTACTAGAATTAAAGGCTTTAAAATATGATTTTCTGCCCTATATATATCACTAAAATAATGGTCTACTGGTTGTTCGTTAACAATAATATGCCCTTTCCCTGGTTTTAACAATCTAACTCTGACAATGGCGGTTTTTCTTCTTCCTGTCTTTTGTATAAATTTCTCTTTCGTTTCTTGCATTATATTTAACTCCTATCAAGTTTTAATTCTTTCAACCCTTTATACGATTTATCATAATTTTCATCCACATATACCTTTAATCTCTTTATTGCGGATACTGATATCTTATTTTTCGGCAGCATTCCTTTAACTGCCTTTTGAATAACCTGAGTAGCGTCTCTTTTTAATAAATCTTTAAGAACTTCGCTTTTTATACCGCCAGGATAGCCTGTATGTCTGTAATATATCTTTTGTTCGGTTTTATTACCGGTAGTTTTAATATCTTTAGCGTTAATAACAATAACGTAATCACCCATGTCCTGATTTGGAATGAAATTTACTTTGGTTTTACCATATAAAACATTAGCGACTTTGGATGCTAATCTGCCCAAAATATGATCTTTCGCGTCTATTATATACCATTCTCTTTTAATTTGATTATTATTTTTTAACATATTTTTACTCTACTAAACTTATTTCTGATACTTTTGCGGCATCTCCGCTTCTTTGACCTAATTTTATAATCCTAGTATAGCCGCCTGGTCTGTCTTTATAGCGCTTAGAAAGCTCTTCAATGACCTTTTTTGCAGCTTCTTTTTGGGGAAGATGACTAAATATATACCTTCTGTTAGCAAGTGTATCATTCTTTGATCTGGTGATAATCTTTTCTGCTACCGGTCTAATGAGCTTAGCCTTACTTTCGGTCGTTTTGATTTTCTCATATATTATCAAAGAAGAAACCAAATTCTTGATTACATGTTTATCAGTCTCTATTCTCTTTCTTATTTTCCTCATTCTAAAACTCCTGAAAAAATATTATTTTAACTCTGTGTCTAAGTCTTTAAGCTTTTTATTTAATTCTTCAACCGCTTTTTTGCCTAACCCTTTTAACTTGGAAAGGTTTTCTACCCCAATCTTTAAAGCATCGCCAACGGTTTTAATATTATTTGCTAAAAAAGCATTCATTGCTCTGGCAGGCAAATCTAATTCTTCTATCTCAACACTATCTACTTCTTTTTTTGGCTGAACTTTCTTCTCTTCTTTTTTCTCACTCTTAATTGATTTTTGGGCTGATAGAATATTAAAATGATCTATTAATATAAAACTTGCTTGTTTTATTGCTTCATCTGACCCAATTGTCCCATCTGTTTCTATATCAATAGTTAATTTATCCATATTAATAACTTTTCCTAATCTGGCAGTACTTACGTCATATCTTACTTTTTTTACAGGACTATAAACTGAGTCTAATGCAATTGTTCCAATTTTAGCCTTTACGCCCTCTCTTTTATCAATTGTTTCGTATCCCCTGCCTTTATCAACTTCAATTTCCATAGATAATTCCGCTTTGTTGTTGTCTAGAGTGGCAATGTGAAGATTTGGATTAATAATTTCTACTTCTGAAGGTGCCTTAATATCAGAAGCTTTAACTTCTTTTTCACCTTTCACATCTATAGTAATAGTCTTAGATTCGTTACTGTGTAATTTAAGCCTTAATTGTTTAACATTAAGTAGAATTTCTACAACATTCTCTTTTACATTGGGTATAGTAGAAAATTCATGGGAAACACCTTTAATCCTTATAGATACAGGAGCTGCACCTTCCAAAGAAGATAATAAAACTCTTCTTAGAGCATTACCAATAGTCATACCATATCCAGGATATAAAGGTTCAACAATAAAAGTTGCTTTATTTTTTTCTTTACTGGCAATCTTTATTTCTGGCAAATTAATTTCTTGTAGCATTGTACCTCCAAGCCCTATAACAGGGCATCTTATTTACTTATCTAGAATAGAACTCAACTATAAGGCTTTCATTAATATTAGCATCCATTTCTTCTCTTTTTGGCTCGCTAACCACCTTACCTTCTATTTTTTTTGCATCTAACTTTAACCAGCTAGGGGTTTTATATAATTGAAGCCTTTCGCTAATAATTTTTACATTATCGTTTTTCTTAAATTTCGGCGATAAAGCTATAACATCGTTAATTTTTACTTGAAATGACGAGATGTTCACTTTTTTATCATTAACCGTAATATGGCCATGAGATACCATTTGTCTTGCGGCACTGCGTGAATCTGTAAAACCTAATCTGAATATTACGTTATTCAATCTCTTTTCCAGCAATCTTAATAACATTTCACCTCTTATTCCTCCTGATTTTGCAGCCTTTTTAAAATAATTTCTGAATTGCTTTTCTCTAACATTATAAATTCTTTTTACTTTTTGCTTCTCTCTTAGCTGTTCACCATATTCTGAGACTCTTCTTCTGGTAAATGTACTACCATGCTGACCAGGACCATAAGATTTACGCGTAAGTGGACACTTCGGAGATGAACACTTCTCACCTTTTATAAAAAGCTTTTCTCCTTCCCTTCTACATTTTGTACACGATATTTGACTCACAATAATACTCCTTTATCTAATACCTAAACTCTTCTTGGCTTTTTTGGCCTCGGGCCATTGTGCGGAATTGGTGTTATATCTTTTATGGAAAGCACTTCCATGCCTGATGAATTTAAAGCTCTAATGGCAGATTCTCTTCCTGACCCTACACCTCTAACAATAACATCTATTTTACCTGTCTGATAATTCCTTGCTTCCTCTGCTACTTTCTTAGCAGCTAGACCGGCAGCATAGGGTGTGCTTTTACGAGTACCTTTATATCCTAAGGTACCGGCCGATGACCAGCTTAGCACATTCCCTTTCTCATCAGTTAATGTAATGGTAGTGTTATTAAAGGTAGATTGTATATAAATCTTACCCTTAGGTACTATCTTTTTGATTTTTTTCTTTTTTTTAATTGTTGTAGGTTTCTTAGCCATATGTTTTCTTAATCTCCTGTTATCTTAAAAACTCTTATGTTTTTTGAGCTGACGGCTTTTTTCCGCTTCCAACTGTTACCTTCCTACCTCTCTTTGTTCTAGCATTTGTTTTTGTGCGTTGCCCTCTTGAAGGAAGACCCTTTTTATGTCTTTCTCCTCTATAACTTCCAATTTCCTTTAATCTTTTGACGTTTTCAGAAATATTACGCCTTAGATCACCTTCAACTTGATGATTTTTTTCAATAATTTCCCTTAAAAGATTAGCTTCACTGTCCTTTAAGTCTTTTGCCTTTACGTTAACATCAATATTAGCAGTTGCTAAAATTTTCTTGCTCAAAGAGTTACCTATACCGTAAATATAAGTTAATCCTATCTCTATTCTTTTATTTTCTGGCAGATTGACTCCTGCAATCCTTATCATATTACACCTTTCCTTAATTAACCTTGTCTTTGTTTATGTTTTGGGGTTTCACAAATAACCCTTAATACACCTTTTCTATGAATTATTTTACATTTTGCGCAAATTTTCTTGACCGATGCCCTTACTTTCATTTTTCCCTCTAGATTTTTTTATGCCTATAGATAATTCTTCCTTTACTCAAATCATATGGGGTCATTTCTATAGTAACTTCATCTCCCGGCAATATTTTTATATAATGCATTCTCATTCTGCCAGAAATATGAGCTAGAATTTCATGACCATTTTCTAATTCAACTCTAAACATCGCATTTGGCAATGTTTCGATTATCTTACCTTTTAATTCTATAACTTCTTTTTTATTATTTTTTGGACTTTCATTTTTTTTCATATAAACCATAATTATATATATATTATTAGCTTTTTACAATACCTAAAACTAGCTTATTGGTGTTAAGTTTTCATAACCTTTCCTTAATACTAAAACAGTAAACTCAAAGTGAGCCGAATTCTTTCCATCACAGGTTCTAATAGTCCAACCATCATCATCTGTTTGTACTTGAAAGTCACCTTCGTTAACCATTGGTTCAATTGCTAATGTCATTCCTTCTTTTAAATAAGGACCGTAATCCGCTTTCCCAAAATTAGGAATAGCCGGATCCTCATGTAAATCCCTCCCTATACCATGTCCTGTACAACTTTTTACAACCGAATAACCTTTTTCCTCTACTGATTTTTGAATCTCGTAAGATATATCACCAATTCTATTGCCTTCTTTTACTTTTTTCAAGCCGGATAATAAACTATTCTTGGCAATATTGATTAATTTTCTGTTCTCTTCTGAAATATTACCCACCGGTAATGTCAACGCGGCATCCGTATGATAACCTTTATAAAATATACCAATATCAAGACTTAAAATATCACCTTCTTTAAGAATTCTATTACTGCTAGGAATGCCATGAACAACTTCATTATTTATAGATGTACAAATAGATTTTGGATAACCTTGATAATTCAGGAATGAAGGATTAGCGTCATATTTTTTAATCAATTGACTAGCTAATTCATCTAAATATTCAGTAGAAATTCCTGGCTTAACTTCTTCTTTCAAAGCATCCATAACTTTTTTGAGTATTTCCCCGCCTTCTCGCATGATTTTTATTTGTTTTTGATCTTTTATATTTATCATATATTAATTCTTGCGATTATATCCTTTGATATTTCTTGAATTGGCCTCTCGGCGTTAATTTCTATTAATTTGTTTCTTTTCTTATAGTAATCGGCTACTTTATCCAGAAATTTAGAAACATTATGCAGTCTTTTTTGAATATATTGAAATGAATCATCTTTTCTTTTAGCAATTAGGCCATTACAAGATGTACATCGCCCAATATTCTTAACATAAACTGTGCCGCAAGAACTGCAACTCCATCTGTTTTCAACTCTCTTTATAGCCGTTTTTTTACTAATCTTTAAGTAGATAGCAAAATAATTGTCAATCCTCTTTGTTTTATTTAAAATTTTGTTAAGATGATATATTTGCATTGGTGTTCTGGGAAATCCATCAATAATTAATGATGTTTTTGTTGATACCTTTGATATTGCTTTATCTATAATTTTATTAGTAGTCATAGGCGGAACTAAGTTGCCTTTTTCTATTGTTTTGATGATTTTTAAAGGTCCTATCTTGTTAATAATCATGTGACGTAATATATTCCCGGTATCTAGAATCTCAAAACCATATTTTTCTCTTAAAATATAGGCTTGTGTGCCTTTACCTGATCCTTGCAGACCTAAAAATATTAAAGTTAACGGTTTTTTAATAGTTTTCATAACTCTTCATAACTAATTGGGCTTCTATTTGTTTCATAAATTCAATAGCTACACTAACTACAATCAAAAGGCCTGTTCCTCCAATCACCAATGATTTTATACCTGTAAATTGCTGCATGATAAAAGGTAAGACTGCAACTACACCAAAAAATACAGCGCCAGCTAAAGTAATTCTATTTACTACCCTTCTCAAATAATCAGAGGTCTGATTGCCTGGCCTTAAGCCTGGAATAAACCCACCCTGTTTTTGTATATTTTCTGCAACTTGATCTGGCTTAAATATCACTGACGTATAAAAATATGTAAATGCTACAACTAATAAAAAATAAAAAAATGAAAAAAACCATGTGCCGGTTTGAAATAGTGATCCAACGGTTTTAGCCGTATTTGCAATAAATTCGGTTTTAGCATTTGATAAAAACTTAGCGATTACCTCAGGAAAAATCATTAAAGACATAGCGAATATAATAGGGATAACCCCAGCTTGGGTAACCCTTATCGGGAGATGAGTTGAAACGCCTCCATACATTTTTAATCCCCTTACCCTTTTAGCATAAGTTACAGGGATTTTCCTTTGGCCTTCAGTAATAACAACAATCCCCATTATTATAGCAAGAGCTAAAAAGGCAAATCCTATTATTGTTAGAAGTTGACTGGCATTATAATTTACATATATTTGTTGTATTGACTGCGGGATTTGAGCAACAATTCCTGAAAAAATAATCAAAGACAGTCCATTCCCCACGCCTCTTTCTGAAATTAATTCACCTAGCCACATCAATAAAACCGTACCGGCGGTCATAGTTATTACAGCGGAAATTAAAAAAAACGGACTTAAGCTAGTAATTATTGGCTCTCCACCACTCGCCCTGCTTAAAAGAAGAATGAAACCATAAGATTCTACAATAGCTAATGGAACTGTTAGATATCTTGTGTATTGGTTGATCTTAAACTGTCCTCTTTCTCCCTCTTTCTGCAAAGCCTCGAGCCTGGGCATAACAACCGTTAAAAGCTGCATAATAATAGAAGCATTAATATAAGGCGCTACGCCTAATGTTACAATCGAAAATTGACTCATTGCTCCACCAGAAAAAACATTAATTAAACCGAAAACTTCGTTTGAATCGAAAAATTTTTTCAAAGCATCTAGATTAACGCCCGGAATAGGTATATGTGACATTATTCTAAAAACTATCAGAATACCTAAAACTATAAGAAGATTCTTCCTAAGTTCCTTATTGCGCCATATTTTCTTTATAAAGTCGGCCATTTATTTGATTTCTATCGCCTCTCCCCCGGCTTTTTTGATTTTATCCTTTGCTTGCTCTGAAAAAAAATTAGCTTCAATCTTAAGCTTTTTATCCAATTTACCTGTACCCAATACTTTAATTGGCTGAATCTTATTAATAATCTTTTTCTCAATAAGATTATTAATGTTTACGGATGTTCCTTCCTTAAAAACATTAAAATCAGAAACATTCAAAACTACATTTTTTTCTTTTGTGGACTTAAAACCTCTTTTTTTAGGCAATCTTCTTGCTAAAGGATTTTGTCCACCTTCGAAACCAATCCTAATCTTTTTACCTGTTCTTGATTTTTGTCCCTTTGTACCTCTCCCGGCAGTTTTGCCACCACCAGCGGAAATACCTCGTCCAACTCTTTTCTTTTTCTTATTTCTTAATTTAAATTCTATCTTCATTTCTTTAGCTCCGTTAGCTTTGTTAATCTTTCTAGTGCCTGAAATGTCGCAACTGCATTATTAATTTTATTAGAAGAACCCAACATTTTTGAAGAAATATCAGAAATACCGGCTAACTCTACAACTGCCCTTACTGGTCCACCAGCAATAATGCCTGTTCCTTTCTTCGCAGGTTTTAATAAAACTTTCGCACTTTTAAAAGATGATTCTATATCAAATGGGATAGTTGAACCATAAAGCTTTGCTTCAAGCATATGCTTCTTGGCTTTAGCAACGGCTTTACTCACTGCAACAGTTACTTCTGACCCCTTACCAAGACCTATGCCAACCTTACCATTATGATTGCCGATCACAACCGTAGCCCTAAATTTAAATCTCCTACCACCCTTAACAACTCTGGCTACTCTGCTAATTTCTAAAACTTTCTCATCAAATTCTTTTTTTATTTCCTGCCTTGATTCTCTCCTCGGCCTTGTTGGAGCTATAGTTCTAAACTTCTTGATCTCTGGTTTTTCTTTTTGTTCTGGTTTTTCCTGATTTTCTTCTTTTTTAGAAGTTTTCTCAGCATCGTTGTTGCTGATAAGCTCGTCATCTTTTTTATTATCTTCTATTTTCTTTTCTTTATTTTCATCCATCATATTTATCCTCTTTAGTCGCTAAAATTTTAAACCCGCTTTTCTGGCTCCATCAGCCAACTCTTTTATCTGACCATGATATTTAAACCCACCTTTATCAAAAACAACTTCTTTTATTTTCTTATCCAAGGCTTTTTTACCTATCTCCTCACCAACACTAAGAGCTGTCAACTTGCTTTTTTCATTTGCATTCGAGGCTGATACTAGAGTCTCTCCCTTTTTATCATCTATTAACTGAGCATAAATATATTTTGAACTTTTAAAAGCACTTAACCTTGGCCTTTCTTTGGTTCCAGATAATCTTGCTCTAACCCTATTATGTCTCAATTGTCTTTTTTCTTTTTTATTTATAATCATATACTACTCCTAACATTCTTTTAAGCTCCTGCGGATTTCAGGGCTTTACCAGCCTTTCTTCTAATCTTTTCTCCATCATACATTATACCCTTGCCTTTATAAGGTTCTGGTTTTTTTATTGCCCTAATCTTGGCAGCAAGTCTTCCCACTAATTCTTTATCTATACCAGAAATAGTTATCATTGTATTTTTTTCAACTTTGAATGAAATACCTTTAGGGGCTTCAATCTCTACAGGATGAGAAAAACCAACATTTAAAGTTATTTTATCACCCTCTACTTGCGCTTTATAACCAACACCAACCATTTTAAGCTTTTTTTCAAAACCATCAGAAACGCCCTGCACCATATTTGATATCAAGGCTCTAATCAAACCATGGAGTTCTCTTGCTTTTTTATCTTCAGACTTTCTAGAAACTTTAATAATATTATCTTCTTTAACAACTGTAACTTCATTAGGCAATTCACGCGATAGCTCACCCTTCAATCCTTTTACTTTAATCAAAGTGTCATGTAATTCTATATTTACATCTTCTGGAATTTTTATTTGAACTTTACCAACATTAGACATAATTTCTCCTATATCTACCAAACTTCTAGCAATAATTCTCCACCTACTCCCTTTTCCTTAGCCTGAGTATCCGTTAAAATACCTTTTGAAGTAGAAATAATAACTCGACCCTTGCCCCTTTTAATATTTGGAATATGCATTTTATCGATATAAACCCTTCTGCCTGGCTTGCTGATTCTCTTGATAATATTAATCGCTGGATAACTATTAATATATCTAAGAGTAACCAAAAGACAATCTTTACCTTGATTTTTATCTTTCTTGACATTTTCTATAAACTTTTCTTTTTTCAATATTTCCAGTATCTCTTGCTTCATCTTTGAATCCCAAATAGAAACTTCCTTCTTCCCAGAAGCTAAACCATTTCTTATTATTGTTATCATTTCACTGATTGGATCAGTTAATACCATTTTTTCCTCCGTAAGTCCTGCTTACCAAGAGCTTTTAGTAACTCCAGGTATTTCTCCTTTATTTGCCTTTTCTCTAAAGCAAATTCTGCATAAATGAAATTTACTTAAAAACCCACGCGACCGACCGCAAATTACACAGCGATTTACTTTTCTTGTTGAATATTTTGGCTTTTTTTCTGCTTTCAATACTAAAGATTTTTTAGCCATTAATAATGCTCCTTATTTTGAAGATTTCTTAAAAGGAAATCCAAATTCTTCTAAAAGTTTTTTTGCATCCTCATCATTCTTTGTGCTTATCACAATACTTATCTCTAACCCAAAATTAGATTCTTCGCTAACCGCTTCTGGAAAAATAGTAATCTCTTTTATGCCTAAAGTGTAATTACCTTTTCCATCAAATGCTTTATCACTCAATCCTCTAAAATCCCTAACTCTCGGTAAGGCAACTGATATAAGCCTATCAAAAAATTCATACATTATATTATTTCTAAGAGTTATTTTAGCTCCTATGGGCATACCTTCTCTAAGTTTAAATGCCGCAATAGATTTTTTTGCTTTCGTAATAATCGCCTTCTGTCCGGAAATATTTGCTAAAATATCAGCTGCACGAGGTAAAAGTTTTGAGTTTTCAATATTTTTACCTATAGAAGTATTAATAACTATCTTCTCAATTCTGGGAACCTGAAAAATATTTTTGAATCGGGGATCCTTCAAAAAAGATGGTATAATCTTCTTTTTGTATTCTTCTTTCAATCTCGGCATCAGACTATTTCCTTGCATTTCTTACATTTCCTTTCTTTCTTGTCTTTTATTATTTCATAACCTATTCTGGTCGGTTTATTACATTTTCCACACAAAAGCATGACATTCGATATATTCATTGGACCAGGAAATTCAGTTAAACCGCCTTTAGGGCTTTTTTTTGTAGGTTTTAAGTGCTTCTTTCTCATATTCATTCCACCTACAATAACTTTACCTTTTTCAGGAAAAACTTTTTCAACTTTTCCAGTTTTACCATTGTCTTTACCGGCAATTATTAATACGGTATCGTTTTTCTTTATTTTCATCTTAAACTACCTCCGCTGCTTGAGAGATTATTTTGTTATAACCCCTATCTTTTAGTTCTCTTGGAATCGGACCAAAAATTCTACTGCCTCTTGGATTACCATCCTTATCAACGATAACGCCTGCATTATCATCAAACCTTACAGTCGATCCATCTGCTCTTTTCTGTTCTTTTCTTGTTCGAGCAATAACAACTCTTACAATATCTTTTTTCTTCACGACCCCTCTAGGAGAAGCAGATTTTACAGAAGAAATTACTATATCGCCTAAATAAGCATAACGATGTCTTGTACCGCCAAGGATTCTAATGACAGCAAGATTTTTTGCCCCAGTATTATCAGCAACCCTTAATCGTGTTCCAACGCTGATCATTTCTTCTCCTCCTCTTTTTTCCCAACTACAGCCCACTTCTTGTCTTTGCTTATAGGTTTAGACTCTACAATAACAACAACATCACCAACTTTATAAGTATTCTCGGGATCATGAGCTTTGTATCTTTTAGCAACTTTATATCTTTTCTTATATACTGGATGCTTTTTGAAGCTTTCTGTTCTTACCACAACAGTTTTATCCATTTTATCCGAAACCACTATACCAACTAATTTTCGTGTTTTTTTATTTAATTCTTTTTTATTTTCCATCTTTTTTCTCCTGGTTTTTCCCAAAATCTTCCCATTGTTTTGCTGAAATTATAGTTAAAATTCTTGCAATTTTCTTTTTTGTATTGAATACTTCTCTATGGTTTTTTAATTTACCTTGAGCAAGCTGAAATTTCATATCAACAAGTTTTTTTCTTGATTCGTCTAATTCTTTATATAAATCCTTTATTTGTTTTTTTGCTAATTCTTTTACTTGGCTTTTCATTATTCTTCCTCTTTGAAAACAATTTTCGTTTTTATGGGCAACTTGTCAGCAGCCAGTTTTAAGGCTTCAGAAGCAACATTTTTAGGCACGCCATCCATCTCAAATATTATTCTCCCCGGCTTAACGACCGCTACAAAGTGGTCTAATGCACCCTTACCGCCTCCCATTCTTGTTTCAGCTCCAGTTTTTGTTACTGGTTTTGCAGGAAATATATTAATCCATATTTTACCGCCTCTTTTGATATATCTAGTCATTGCTCTTCTTGCAGCCTCAATCTGTCTAGATGTAATCCATGCTGACTCAAGAGCTTTAATACCATAGCTACCAAATTCTAACATAAATCCGCGAGTAGCCTTACCTGCTCTTTTTCCCCTGTGCTCTTTTCTGTATTTTAATTTTCTTGGCATTAACATAATGGTACTCTTTATTTAGAACTTTTCTCCTCGATAGATCCAAACCTTTACCCCAATAACTCCATAAGTTGTATAAGATCTTCCTGTAGCGTAATCAATATCCGCTCTTAAAGTCTGTAGGGGTATTTTACCGAATGAAACCCATTCTCTTCTTGCCATTTCAACTCCATTTAATCTTCCGGAAACTGATATTTTGGCTCCTTTAGCACCCGCTTTTTTTATTCTTTCTAAGAATTGCTTCATAACCCTTCTAAAAGAAATTTTCTTTTCTAAAGCGGTTGCTATACCTTCGGCGATTAAAGCTGCATGAATATCTGCATTCTTAACTTCCTCTATAGATATTTCAACTTTTCCATTTATTGTTTTTTCAAGTTCTCTTTTCATCTCATCTATGCCGGCTCCACCTCTTCCTATAATAAGACCTGGTTTAGAGGTTTTTGCAGTTACTTTTATAAGATTTACATCCCTATTAATATTAATTTCTGCTATTCCTTTTTTTGCCCACTTCTTTAAAATAATATCACGGATTTTGAAATCTTCTGTTAAAAATTCAGCAAATTTCTTTTCAGAAAACCACTTAGCTCTCCAGTCTTTGCTAACAGTTATTCTTAAACTAATTGGACTAACCTTATGACCCATTAATTAAAATTCCTTTCTTCTAAAAATTCTTTTTATACCGCCTAAGAAAGACTCTTTTGTTTCTCTCGCTTGTTCTTTTTGTTTCTTTTCTAAATGCTTAATATTACTGATATCTGGCTTACTTCTAGCCTGCTTGGTCTTTACTGATTTATTTACAGTCTTGGAAGGCTGCTTAGTATTAACAGCACTTTCCTTAGGTAATATTTCTTTTTTTGCCTTGATAGCATCGCTAGACTTATTTACTTCTGCGGGCTTAGAATCTGATTGTATAGCAGTATTTTCTTTAGAAATTTTTTCATCTTTATCTTTTTTCACTTCACTTTGAATAGTTTTTTTATTAACCTTAGAACCTTCTGGCGCAGTTAATATAACGCTCAAATGAGTAGTTTTTCTTTTTATAACATCTGCGCTTCCCCTAGCTCTTGGACTAAATCTTTTGAATGTAGGCCCAATATTAGCAGATATTTCTTTAATTAAAAAATCAGTTTTTGCAATTCCGTAGTTATGCTGAGCATTTGCTAGCGCAGAATTAATAACCTTTGAAACTTCGTGTGCTGCTTTTTGAGGCATAAGATTCAGTAAGGCAATAGCGTCTAATGCTTTTTTCCCTCTAACATAGTTAACAACCAATCTTGCTTTTCTGGGAGATAGTCTTAAAAATTTACCATGAGATTGAATATCCATAACTATTTACCTTCCTTTCCTGTTGGTTGAGGTGCTGATTTTACAACAGCCGCCTTTGCTTGCTCTTTTGCCATCTTTCCACCATGCCCTCTAAATTTTCTCGTTGGAGAAAATTCACCAAGTTTATGACCCACCATATTTTCAGTTATAAAAACCGGAATATGTTCTTTACCGTTATGCACGGCGATTGTGTGCCCAACCATATCAGGAAAAATAGAAGAAGATCTTGACCAAGTTTTAATAACTTTTTTCTCGTCTGGTCTTAAATCCTTTATTTTCTTTAGTAATTTTTCGTCTATATAGGGACCTTTTTTTGCTGATCTTGACATACTTTACCTCTGTTTATTTTTTACCCTTTCTTCTTGATAATATAAATCTATCAGAAAGTTTTTTTCTTCTAGTTTTATAACCTAGGGCTGGGGCACCCCAAGGGGTTTTGGGATGTTTTAATCCAATAGGATGCTTGCCTTCGCCTCCTCCATGAGGATGATCAACTGGATTCATAGCTTTACCTCGGACAGTTGGCCTAATTCCCATGTGTCTTTTTCTTCCAGCTTTTCCAATTACTATTTTCCCATGATCAGAATTGGAAACTTGGCCTATGCTTGCCATCGCATCACTTTTAATCATTCTTACTTCTCCGGAAGGCATTTTCAAATTCGTAAAACCACTATCTTTTGCTAATACAGTTGCCGAAGAACCGGCTGATTTTACAATTTGACCACCCCTACCAGGTATAAGCTCAACATTATAAACAAATGATCCAAGCGGTATATTAGCAAGCGTCATTCTATCTCCGACATTAGCTTTAATTTTACCCTTAGAACTAGTGATTATCTGATCTATTTTTAGCCCTTCTGGCGCTAAAATATAACTTTTTTCTCCATTCTCATATTGAATTAATGCAATATGAGCTGTTCTGTTAGGATCATATTCTATAGATAAAACCTTTGCAGGCATATCATATCTTGTTTGCTTGAAATCAATTATCCTGTAAATTCTTTTTGCACCACCACCTCTATGCCTTATAGTGATATTTCCCCTAGAAGATCGCCCCGCTTTTCTTTTTAAAGGCGCAGTTAAACTCTTCTCTGGCCTTTTTCTGGACACAGCGTCTTGAGTTTTTTTATTCACTTGTTCACTATTTGTCTGCTTTTTCATTTGCTGTTGGTTTAACCTTCCTTATATTTTCTCTAAAAATTATAATGTGATTTAATTCTGCCTAAATTCTCGTCAATTAACTTTCTTAAATTCCTCAATCCTGATATATCAGTAGAAAAAGATGAGCTCTCTTTAAAGATTGCCATGTCTGCATCTAACTGTTTTGTTATAGAATTTACCGCATCGTCACTTTCTCTCCCTACTGTTTCTATTTTCTTTGTATCCTTTTGGCCTATTGCTTCATTTAAATCATTCGCCGATTTTATATATTGCCTTAAAAGATCTTTATAATCCTTATCAAGATTGACTAACATCTTGGGCGGTGCGACTTTTTCTAACTCAGTTAATGACTGTTCTGAAATATTTTTAAAATTTGTCACTAAATTTGATATTTTTTCTAAACTCTTGGAATCTGTATTCAAATTATTAAATGCTTTAACTGCGCTTTCTACTTTCTTGAAGTATATTGCAATTGATTCAAGATTTTCAGCAACTTCCTGACCGGATTGTGAAAATTGCCTTACAGCCTTGTATAATTCCTCAAGTTCTGTGTTTCTTTTCGCGGACTCAGACTTAGCGCTTAAATTACTAAAATTTATTTTAATACTTCTTAAATCTTCTATTGTTTTATTAGAATTACCTTTTGTAAGCTCATCCCAGCTGGAAACTACAACTTCCAGTTTGTCAACGTCCTGCTTACTTTTATTCAAATCTTCACCTATCGCCAAGGTAAAAGAACTAGCTATCTGCTTTGGGTAAAAGAAAAAATAATACGCGGAGATACCAGTAATCGCGATAACCGACAGTATTACAGAAAAGAACAAAATTGGAGTTTTTGTATTTACTTTCCTCATTTTGTCTCCTCAAATAATTTAATTTCTTGACCTTTTTTCACAGTGACAATAGCAGCTTTTCTTCCCGGCTTAATGCCTGTTGTTTTTCCGTATCTTCTTGTTTTATGCCTTTTCTGAACAATATTTACTTTTTCTACGGTTACTTTATACATATCTGCAACGGCTTTACCGATTTCTTTTTTGTTAGCATCTTTACCAACTTCAAATACATACTTTGACTGACTGGATAGATTAAAGCTTTTTTCTGTGATGATTGGTTGTATTAAAATATCTTTCATTATTTTTTAACCTTCTTCTCTGTCTCGGCTTGCTTCTTATCATAATCAGCTTCCTTTAAATCTACTAAATCTACGCTTTCATTATCCTTATTTGTTGTATTACCATAAAATGAAACTAATTTATCTAATGCATCTTTTAGAATTACCACATAATCAGAGACTAAAATATCATAAGAATTCAATTGATTATACAAAGTCGGCATAACAAAAGGAATGTTTTCAACTGATTTTAACAGAATCGGATTTTTTTCGGAAATAAATAAAATCCTTCCTTTAATCGGCAGTTTATCGAAAATAGCCTTAGCTTCCTTTGTTTGCGGTTTATTTAATTGAATATTATCTAATATTAAAATTCTGTCCTCGCTAGCCCTTACAGATAAGGCCATTTGTATAGCCTTCCTTATTGATTTTTTATTCATTTTCTTCGTGAAATTTTCCGTACCTGTCGGGCCAAAAACAACACCGCCCTTTCTCCAGATTGGTGTTCTCCTTGAGCCTACCCTAGCTCGTCCTGTGCCTTTTTGTCTCCATGGCTTTCTGCCGCCACCGCGTCTTTCTGCTCTTGTTTTAGTTTTAGCAATTGGCTCTCTTAAACCCGCCAAATATCTAACAACAGCTTGCTTTAAAAGAACTTCACTTGGTTTTACATCAAAAATATCAGACCGAAGAGTCTTTTTACTCTGCTCTTTACCTTTTATATCATAAATTTTAGCTGTGTTCATTTAGCTTCTCCTGCTGTATCTTTGACCTGTTCTTCTTTTTCTATAATGCCGGGTTCTTTTTCTGTCTGACCGTTCTCCTTTTTATCTTCTTCTTTATTCTCAACTATTTCTTTTTCAGTCTTTTTTTCTTCATATTTTTTTTGTTCTTCGATTATAAATTCACCCTTACCCATTAACAAAACCAGTGATTTGTTTGGGCCAGGTAATGCGCCTTGTACAAGAATAGTCTGATCATCCGAATCTATTTTAACAATCTTTAGATTTTTAACTGTTACGCGTTCATAACCCATCCTGCCTGGTAATTTCTTACCTTTAAAGACTCTTTGGGGATACATTGCACCTATTGATCCTGGCTCTCTATGATGATCAGAACCATGACTCATTGGACCTCTCGCAAAATTATGACGCTTTATGACACCTGCAAAACCTTTACCCTTAGAAATACCTATTGCGTCAATCTTCTCTCCTTCTTTAAAAGTATTAACGGTTATTTTCTGACCAACTTGATATTTCGCTACTTCTTCTGATGAAATTCGTACTTCTCTTAAATTTCTCAATTTCGGCAATTTAGCCTTTTTAAATTGATATTCTTGGGGTTTTTTGACTTTTTTTGATTCCTCTGACCCAATCTGAAGAGCAATATAGCCATCTTTTTGTTCGGTTCTAATCTGAGTAATAAAATTAGGGTCCGATTTTACAACCGTTACTGGAATATATTTTCCTTCAAGGGAAAATATATTTGTCATACCTATTTTTTTACCTATAATCATTTTCATAATATTCCTGACTGATTAGAAAAAATTATCGAAATATTGCCATAAAAATAAAACATTACTAGCGTTGGTAGTTTCCTCTCTATCTCGATATATCGGGACTTCGGACTTGCCAATAACTAGCTAACTTTTTAAAAATTTTCCCCATTTAGAAAAACTAAACCTATCACATTAGAGACAATTACACAAAAAATTTCTAACGGAGTTTAAATTATTATCCTTCTAAACTATATACATAGTATAAAAAAATTAAAGCTAAGTCAATACTTTTAGCTCAGTAAATATATCCTAACCAAAATTTAAGGAATATAATATATATTTTTATAATATTTAGGTTTGATTATTGCAGAAACCGATAATTATCAGGATATATTAACGAGTATAACCACCTCTAACGGCCTGTGCAACCCAAATAAGAATAACTGCGCCTATTATAGCAATTACCATGCTTGTGAAGTTCAAACCAGAAATTCCTGGCCCACCAACAAGATTGAAAAGAAAGCCTCCGATAACGGCGCCTATTATTCCAATTATGATTTCACTCAAAAACCCATACTCCCGACCGGTTTTAGTAATCAGCGTTGCGATCCATCCAGCTATACCTCCAATAACAATCCAGGCTAATAAATTCATAAATACCCCCTTATATTTCACCCCGTTACCGCTGATTTATGGTAAAAGCTTTCCAGTAGCGGGGTTTACTTTATTTAAAGATAATACCCTTTCATAAGTTAATCATTATTATTAAGACAAAATAATGGATGGTTTTCCTGGAAAATTATATCAATATATACAAAAAATACGGCTGAAAGCCGTATTTTTAAAAAACTATAGATTTAATCAATATTTTATTTCAATATCAACACCTGCAGGGAGACTTAAATTCATCAAAGCATCTATGGTTTTGGGGGTTGATTCTTTAATATCAATTAATCTCTTATGGATTCTCATTTCAAACTGTTCTCTGGAGTTTTTATGAACAAAAGGGGAACGTATAACTGTATATTTACTCTTTTCTGTGGGCAATGGAATTGGCCCGGCTACAGTTGCTCCAGTTCTTTCGGCAGCATCAATGATTTGCTTCACAGATTGATCTATAACTCGATGATCGTAAGCCTTTAATCTGATTCTTATTCTTGTTTTAACGTTCTTCTTTACCATTAATTAGTTCTTATTTTATTATTTTTGATACTACTCCTGCTCCTACGGTTCTTCCGCCTTCTCTAATGGCAAATCTCATTCCCTCTTCCATTGCAACAGGATTAATTAATTTGATCTTTAGATTTACGTTATCACCAGGAACAACAACTTCTACACCTTCTGGTAGATCAGTTACTTCTCCAGTAACATCAGTTGTTCGAACGTAAAACTGCGGTTTATAACCTTTAACAAAGGGAGTATGTCTTCCACCTTCATCTTTGGTTAAAATATACACTTTGGCTTCAAATTCTGTATGAGGAGTAATTGAGCCTGGCTTTGCAAGAACTTGTCCTCTTTCAACGTCTTCTTTCTTAGTGCCTCGAAGCAAAACACCAGCATTATCACCAGCCCTACCTTCATCTAGCTGCTTGTTAAACATTTCAATATCCGTAACTACTGTTTTTGATGTAGGATGAATACCAACTATTTCAACTTCTTCATTAACCTTTACAATACCTCTTTCAATTCTTCCTGTTACAACAGTACCCCTACCCGCGATTGAGAAAATATCCTCAATTGGCATTAAGTATGGCTTTTCAACATCTCTTTGTGGCTCGGGGATATATTCATCTAAAGCATTCATAAGTTCCATAATAGAATCAGCTGCTGCTGCATCGCCTTCTAAAGCTTTTAGGGCGCTTCCTTTGATAATAGGAATCTTGTCTCCTGGGAATTCGTATTTAGAAAGCAATTCTCTTACTTCTAGCTCAACTAAATCCAAAAGTTCCGGATCATCTACCTGATCAACTTTGTTTAAAAATACAACGATATAAGGAACTCCAACTTGTCTTGCTAAAAGAATGTGTTCACGTGTTTGAGGCATAGGACCGTCAGCTGCAGAAACAACAAGAATAGCACCGTCCATTTGAGCAGCACCGGTAATCATGTTTTTAACATAATCAGCGTGTCCTGGACAATCTACATGAGCATAGTGCCTTTTTTCAGTTTCATACTCAACATGAGCGGTTGCAATAGTAATGCCTCTTTCTCTTTCCTCCGGGGCATTATCTATATCTTCAAATTTTTTACTTTGAGCTTTAAAACCTTTATCTGCTAAAACTTTTAGGATAGCCGCAGTTAATGTTGTTTTTCCGTGATCAACATGACCGATAGTACCAACATTAAGGTGAGTTTTTACTCTTTCAAATTTTTCTGCCATTTGTCTCTCCTTGTTACAATTTAATTAAATTTTGATTTATAAATTACAATTTAAAATTTTAATAGATTGAATCAATAAAGTCAACTATTTGACTCTTATGATACAAGAATTGTACACTATATTAGAAAAACTTTCAATATTTTACTGAAGAGAACCTTCTCTCCATATCGATTATTCTCTTTTCTATGGTTCCCAATTCTTTCATATCTACTTTACGTCTTAGTGATAATTTCATTACTTCTGAAGTCGCCTCAATTTCCTCAATCCTGTCTAAAATCAATCTAAGATATCTTCTGGTATCTGACATACCATCTCTTAAAACTGATTGAGTCTCAATTACAGCCTTAATTTTTGAGTTTAAATCTTCTAATAAGGCAACTTCTTTTTTTGCCATTTGCTATCCCTTGCTTAGTAATAAAATTATAACAATATTTTTTTAATTTGTCTTGTGGATAACTTCATGAATTTTAATTAGATAACGGGAAAATTATTTTCCCTTCTCTCCAATTAATGTTTCAGCAACATTCTTTGGAACTTCTTCGTAATGATCAAATTCCATTGTATAGTTACCCCTACCCGATGTAATTGACCGTAAACTTGTTGAGTAACCAAACATCTCGCTTAGAGGAACAAAGGCATCAATTACCTTCATAACGCCTCTATCGCCCATGTCTTGAATCCTACCTCTCTTGGAATTTACATCACCCATAACATCACCCATATATTCTTCAGGAGTAACTGCTTCAACTTTCATTACAGGTTCAAGAATAACAGGCTTCGCCTTTTTAACAGCATCCTGTAATGCTAAACTTCCTGCAATTTTGAAGGCAATTTCAGAAGAATCCACAGGGTGGAAAGAACCATCATATAAAGTCACTTGGATATCCACAACAGGATATCCTGCAATTACTCCATTCTCGGCTGCTTCTTTAATACCAGCCTCTATGGGAGAAATATATTCCCTGGGAATTGATCCTCCAACAATATTATTTATAAATTCAAAGCCCTCGCCTTTTTCTCGAGGCTGAATTTTAATTAATACATGCCCATACTGACCACGACCGCCAGTTTGTCTAATATATTTGGATTCAGCGTCTGCTGATATGGTAATGGTTTCTTTGTAAGCTACCTGAGGTTTGCCAACATTAACTTCAACTTTAAATTCCCGCTTCATTCTATCAACAATAATCTCTAAGTGAAGCTCTCCCATTCCACCTATAAGAGTCTGGCCCGTTTCCTGATCTGTTCTAACTTTAAAGGTAGGATCTTCCTCTGCCAAACGAGCTAAAGCAATACCTAATTTTTCTTGATCTGCCTTTGTTTTAGGTTCAATAGCGATATGAATAACTGGCTCTGGAAATGTAATAGATTCTAATGTAATAGGATTATCTGGATCACAAAGAGTATCTCCCGTTGTTGTTGATTTTAAGCCTACAGCAGCTGCAATTTCACCGGCATAGACTTCAGTAACATCCTCACGATGATTCGCATGCAGCCTAACGATTCTACCAATTCTCTCTTTTTCGCCAGTAGTAGTATTTAAAATATAAGATCCACTTTTTAATACTCCTGAATAAACTCTGAAAAACGCCAATTTGCCAACAAAAGGATCTGCGGCTATTTTAAAAGCTAAAGCAGAAAAGGGTTCATTATCATCAGCTTTTCTTGTCATTTCTTCGTCTGTAGCCGGATTCTTTCCTTTAACTGGCGGGATATCTAAAGGAGAAGGAAGAAGCTCAACAACTTTATCCAATAATGGCTGGACACCTTTATTTTTTAAGGCTGATCCGCACAAAACAGGTACAATCTTGTTATTTATAGTAGCTTCTCTTAAAACCTTTATAAGCTCTGCTTCTGATATTTCTTCACCAGCTAAATATTTTTCAATTAACTCATCAGAAGTTTCAGCAATTTTTTCAACCATTTTTTCTCTATATTCCTTTACTTTACCAGCCATGTCAGAAGGTATTTCTTCTTCTTCATAATTAACACCTTTTTCATCTTTGTATACATATGCTTTGTTTCTGATAAGATCAACAAGACCAATAAAATTGTCTTCCTGCCCTATTGGTAATTGTATTGGGATAGCATTTAAACCTAATCTATTTAAAATAGACTGGTAGGAGCGGTAAAAATCAGCGCCTGTACGATCTAATTTATTGATAAAACACATTCTTGGCACTTTGTATTTTTCAGCCTGATGCCATACTGTTTCAGATTGAGGTTCAACTCCGGCAACACCATCAAAAACAACAACACCGCCGTCTAGAACACGCAAAGATCTTTCTACTTCTACAGTAAAATCAACGTGTCCAGGAGTATCGATAATATTAATTCGATGAGGCACATTATATGGAGGATGTTTTGGAGTCCAAAATGCGGTTGTAGCAGCAGAAGTAATAGTAATACCTCTTTCTCTCTCCTGCTCCATCCAGTCCATTACAGCCTCTCCTTCGTGAACTTCTCCAATTTTATGAGTTTTTCCTGTATAAAAAAGGACACGCTCTGTTACAGTTGTTTTTCCTGCATCGATATGAGCAATAATTCCTATATTTCTTACTTTTTCCAACGGATATTCTCTACCCACAAATCCTCCTTTGAATACAATAACCGATAACTAATTACTAATAATTAAATTTAAAAACGCGCCTTTTGGCGTCTTGGTTATTATATATAAAATTTAAAAATAATCAACTATTATGCTATTTTTAGAACTTGTTTAATTTTTGAAATTTCTTTTTGCTGATCCTCAACTTTTTCTTCAATTCTTCTAACCCATTCCTTTGTAAAGATTCGTTCTTGATCTAATCTTCTAATAATACCTACAATCTCTTCCAATCTATTAGTAATATTCTCGAATCCTTTATCCATCTTATTCTCGATCGCTTCAAATCTTTCATCATGCTCTATTAATTTTTGAATAATTTTTTCATCACTCATATTTCTATACTAAATCTCTTAAGTGCTTATTTCAAGTGTTTGTACGCGTCACGCACATTTGAGACTCCGGAACAGTTTTTATTAAATAATCAATGGGTGAAATATTACCCAAAGATTGGTGTATTCTCTTTGTATTGT
>Ga0210054_1000535_pt1 | contig 35421 bp, 31 predicted proteins | sample CryGeymeta201516_FD_185470 | JGI IMG/M metagenome (GOLD analysis project Ga0210054, IMG submission 185470) | Groundwater microbial communities from Crystal Geyser aquifers in Utah, USA - Crystal Geyser metaG 2015-16 (SPAdes) (version 2) | ecosystem: Environmental > Aquatic > Deep subsurface >... | reverse complement strand
TGTTTGAGAGCCATGGTTAGTTTTTAGCTATTAGCAATTAGTTAATAACAAGTAAAAAATTAATATTTAGATGACGTATAGATTACCATTTGCTTCTTTGAAATCAGTGATAGAAGCATCTAACTTTTTCTTCGTTACATCGCTAATAATCCGTTCTGTTTCTATCGTGTCCAAGACGTCCTTACGATCACGTAAAATAAACTCTTGATATGCTACCTCAACCTTATGGACATTTTCTGGCACAGTTCCATCCAGTAAACCATTATTGGCACCATAGATAGAAACTACTTGTTTATAGAACGGCATCGGGTTGTTTTGGGTTTGTTTTAATAATTCAACGTATTTCCGACCAGTATCAATTCGCTTTTTGGTATCATCATCAAGATCAGAAGCAAACTGCATAAAGGCCTCCAACTCCCGAAATTGTGCCAACTCCAGCCGAATCTTGCCTGAAACAGACTTCATCGCTTTCGTCTGAGCACTACTTCCAACACGGGATACTGAGATACCGACATTGAGCGCTGGACGAATTCCTTTGTTAAACAATTCTCCTTCAAGGAAAATTTGTCCATCCGTAATAGAAATCACATTAGTAGGAATATAGGCCGAGACATCACCTTCTTGGGTTTCAATAATTGGCAAAGCTGTGATTGAACCGCCACCAAGCTCTTTAGAGAGCTTTGCAGAACGCTCTAGAAGGCGAGAATGAAGATAAAAAATGTCTCCCGGATAGGCCTCTCGTCCTGGTGGTCGTCTCAAAAGCAATGACATCTGACGATAGGCGACCGCGTGTTTACTTAAATCATCAAGAATAATCAACACATCTCTTCCTTGTTCCATAAAATATTCGCCAATGGCCATACCGGTAAAGGGCGCCAAAAAAAGCAGTGGCGAAGCTTCAGATGAACTAGTCGCAATAATAGTGGTATATTCCATTGCCCCAGCTTCTTCCAGCTGGGCCATAATATTAGCGGTCTTGGAACGCTTCTGACCAATAGCCACATAGATACAAATTGGGCGTTTTTCTTTTGGTTCGTATTTTTGGTTGATGATGGTGTCAATCGCAATCGTAGTCTTGCCCGTACCCCGATCACCAATAATCAACTCACGCTGACCACGACCAATTGGAATCATGGAGTCAATCGCTTTAATTCCAGTATGGATTGGTTCATTCACCGCTGACCGTTCCATCACTCCATAAGCAACCCGTTCAATTGGCATATCTCGCTTGGCATCAATCTTTCCTTTACCATCAATCGGTTCACCAAGCGCATTAATCACCCGACCGACAATTGATTCTCCCACTGGCACAGACAATAATTTGCCTGTCCGATAGACAATCATCCCTTCATGTACCAAACCACTTTCACCTAAAATCACTACTTTGACACTCTCCTCTTCCAGATTTAAAACCAAACCATAAAGCACTGTCGTCTGCTTCAAAACATCACAAAGAGCCAGACCGTCATGAGTAGAAAAAACCACCATTTCCATCATCTCTGCCCCACTTAAGCCATCAATTTCCGCCACTCCATCACCAACCGTGGTGACGGTGCCAATTTCTTGTGGCGAAACAGGTGTTTCTAATTGCTTAATTTCTTTTTTAATTCGTTCAATGATTGTTGTGCTCATAATATATGTGTAGTAGTGAAATTAGGTGAATAAATTTATTTGGTAATAACTGACTGATAAAGGTTTTTCAATTTGGTTTTGTAGCTTTGGTCAATCATTTGGTGCTGATATGAAATTATCGCTCCGCCAATAATTGATTTATCAATTTCGGTGGTAAAATTTTCAGGGTTGGCTTGTAACTTTAAAAGGGCGTTTTTAACTAAGTCAGATTTAGCATCATTAGCATTAGCCACCGTCACCACAGGATTAATCTGATTGTTATTTGATTCAAAATCAACTATTAAACCACGCAACACAACACCATAAAGTGCTTTATGGCCACGCTTATTTAGTAATTGTTTAAAATTAGATAGAACTCTTTCCACCGGCATACCAGCTTTCAGGAGAACACTTACGGCTTTGAGATAATTTTGCTTCATAAAATATTATTGAGCTTTTTCACGCAAGATTTTTTCGGCTACTAAAATGGCCGTTTGGGCTATTTCAGATTCAGCCTCTTTTTGAACTTGAATATGTAATTGTTCCGCCTTGATTGAGGCATCCTTCAGGACCAGTACGGCTTGATTATGAGCTTTGGTGACAATTTCCGTCGCCATTACTTCAGCCGTTTTTTTAGCGCGCTCACTAACTTTTTCGGCCTCTAAATGTGCCTCAGTCATAACTAGTTTCTTTTCCTCCTCCGCTTGAGCACGAGCCATGGCCGCCATTTCAGCATCCTTAATTCCTTGTTTGATTTTTTCCTCCCGATTCTTGAGTAGGTTAAGAATTGGATTATAAAGAAAATACACCAACGCCACTAGCAAAATAGTGAAGTTTACTATTTGAATGATGATGAGTCGGACATCGATGCCAAAAGCGTTAATGATAGCTTCCATAATAAAAAGATATTAAGTGAATAATGCTAAAAAATTTTTGATGAAGCGAGAACAGAAATAAACTTCATGATTGCATTAGAGGCGAGGCGCCAGTAAAAAATTTTTTAAGTTGTCTTAATTTGTACGGCGAATAAAATTTTTCATACTACAACAAAGCTGATAATGCAATATTAAATTTTATTTAAGCGAACTTGATAATAAAGGCCACCACCAAAGCAAAAATTGCCAATGCTTCCACAAAGGCAATACCGATAAACATTGTGGCTTGAATTTTACCAGTAGCTTCTGGGTTACGACCAATGGCCTCCAAGGCTTTGGCTACCAAAATACCGATACCGATACCCGGCCCAACAACACCAATACCAGCGGCCAGAGCCATAGCGATTGATTTCACGGCTTCAGCACTGATTTGTGATGCCTGTAGAGCTAATTCTATTTCTGTCATATATTTTATTCTCCTAGAGTTGATAAATTAATAAATTATGTATCACCCGATATATTACCGGACAAGTACGAGCCACGCCCAATTTTTACGAGACTCGTGATTATCCACTAAGATTTTGCAAGATTATATTTTCATGATACTTAATTAATGTGGTTCCATAACCGCTAATTTAATAAAAAATAAGGTCAATATGGCGAAAACAAACGCCTGAATAAAACCCACAAAAACCTCAAAAGCCAAAAGTGGCACCGGTATGATGAAAGGAATAAAAAACATTGCCACTACCAATAATGTTTTACCCGCAAAAATATTTCCAAATAAACGAAAAGAAAAAGAAATCAGACGAGCCAATTCAGAAAAAAGCTCAATAATACCAATTAAAAAAGCTAATGGTGATTTGAAATTAATAAATTTACTAGTGTATTTGAATAACCCAATCGCAATTACCCCAGAAATCTCTATCGTAAAAAAAGCGATCAAAGCAAAAGCAATAGTGATATTTAGATCTGTGGCTGGTGGATATAATAAGGGAATAAAATGTGTTAATCCTGCTTGATTTTCATAAAAACCGATGGCTGTCACACCGGGTAAAAGGCCGAGCCAATTAAGTGACAAAATAAATATAAAAATCGTCATCACAATTGGAAAATAAGTGCGAGCTAATTTACGATTTTCCAAAATATCACTCATATATTCAAAAACACCACCCACTAAAAGTTCAAAAACAAGCTGGATTTTTCCCGGCACCATTTTTAGTTGAGAACGTAAAAAGATTATTCCGGTAATCAATAACAACATTGTTAGCCAAGTTGTGAGCATGGTAGCGGTGATTGGTACACCAAAAAAATTACCCACTACATAAGGCGAAAGAGCAACATGAATGCCACCTTCAGTTGCATAAGCGGTATTTATTCCAAACATAAAGATAATATCTGTACAGCAAATATTTACTGTGCGCCTGCATCATATCAGAAATAACCGCTTCCGCAAAACCTAAAATGTTGATTATTATTACTATTATTGTTTGGTTAGTAATCTTAGTAATTCATCTAAAGATTTTTACAAAACCTGAGTTGGTTAGCCATTTTCTAAAATCTCCTTAGTTTTCTGCTTGTATGACTCCACGTTTGGTTGATTAAAAGGATTTACCTTCAATAACTTACCGATATACATTACTTCAATCATTTTAAATTGCATAAAAGCTCCCAATTCAAAAGGAGATATTTCCGACAATTCAATATCCAGGTATTGTCTACCTTTTTCTGTGTAGGCGGATTTTGTTCCAGCCATAATGGCATCCATAATGACATTAACACTTTTATTATTAATCATCGGTATTAATTTTGGAAAAAAACGTGACGAAGAAATAACAATATCTACTGGCTGGTTTTTAACTGATAAAAAAGTGGTCAGCTTATCATTGGGGCCACCAAGATAAAGTTGACCAACTGAATGCAAATCAGTAGAGCCAATTGATACTGTTGGAGTAATGCCAACAGTTTCTTGATTGACACCATCAATGACGGCTTTACCAATACTTTCCCCTAAAAGTTGACGCCACCACTTTCCTAATGATTCTAACTCACTATTAAAAAGAAAAAGATCATGGATATTTTTACCAGCGCGATACGCCTGTACTTCAGTAACAGCAGCGATAGCGGCTGGGTTTTGAATTATTTCAGGATGTACACAAGTATTAGCCATCTCCTCAGCGCCTTGACGAAATTTCACAATATCCAGACCTACCAATGCTAGAGGTACCAATCCCACTACTCCTAAAACAGAGTAACGACCACCTACTATGGGAGGAATAGAGAGACAGTGCGCACCAATTTTTTTTCCGGCCTGCAAAAAAGGAGAATTTTTATCACTAATAATAATTACTCTATCTGGTCTATTCCCCCATTTTTCTTTTACTTGTGTTAATAAAATTTCAGTATTGGCAATAGTTTCAGTTGTTCCACCAGATTTACTAACACTAACAATCAGATATTCACTCGGGTCATTTAATGAATTGAGTAGAATCAAGTAAGATTGAAGCAAAGTCACATTATTGGTATCAATAAAAATTATTCGCGGATAAATTGATGAAAGTACATCACGGGGCATAAACATCGCTTCATAGACTGCTTTAGTACCCAAATTAGATCCGCCAATACCTATCAAAAAAATATATTTTAGGTTGGTTGTCTTAGTATTCTTGACTACCTTTTCCACTGCCTCCAGAATATGACTATCGGTTGGTAAGTTGATTGATGCTTCCGGAGCAATATAATTACCAGAAACCAGCACTGAGCGCAGGGTTTGAATATGTGGACTAATAGCAAAATTTTGGGTTTCAAAGAAAGCTGACGCTCCTACTTTATTAAAATCAGTAATTATTTTCATTTTAACAATTATACTTTATTTCATTTCCCTACCGCCATTTTTATTTAGAAACTCCAATAGATTGGCCTGCTCCTTAAGAGCAGTTTTTTTATTGATTGCTTCAATCACAAATTTCAAAGCATCTTCGGTTACACTACTTTTAACAGTATACCAATATTCCCCCATATCAACAGTTATACCATCTGAAGATTTAATACTTTGTGGCGACTTTTTTTCTGCTTCTTTTTTTACCGAGAGCAAGGTCTTTTTTTTATCTTTTACTGGCACCAGGATTTCCTCAGTCTGATAATAAATCATAAATGGTTTTAATAATTGAGAAAAAGTCAAACCTTTAGTTTTCGCTTCAGTCACAAGTTTGGCCACCAACAGCAAAGTCACAATACCTGAGTCAGCATAAAATGTATCCTGAAAATAAAAATGTCCTGAATGCTCACAAGCAAATTGTCCATCTTTGGCTCGCATTTTTTCCTTGATAAAAGCATGCCCCACTCTCGCTTTAACGGCTTTTCCGCCACTTGCTTTAATCACTTCTTCATAAACTCTACTAGTAAAAGATGTATAAATGCAGGTAGCTCGAGGATGAAGAGAGAGAAAATATCTAGCCAGCAAACAACCAATAATAGCGGCGTTAACATAACGACCTTTTTCATCAAAAAAAGCCACCCGATCGGCATCGCCGTCAAAGCCAACCCCAAAATCATAGCTACCGGTTTTAATTGTGGAAATGATTTGTTTTTGGTTCTTGACTAAAGTGGGGTTTGATTCATGATTAGGAAAAGTGCCATCTAAAGCGAAAAATAATTCCTTGGAATTAAGTTGACGATAACTTTTTATTATCGGTGCCAATAAAGTCCCCATGCCATTACCAGCATCAACCACAATATTTAATCTTCTCTTACCTTCTAAATTAACCTTACTACGGACAAAACGATTGTATTCCTGATAAATTCTTTGTTTTTTTACTTGACCAATTTTTTTATTTTTTACTAAGATATTTTTAGTCACATGGTGTTCAATATTTTTTAAACCAGTTTTATTAGTTAGTGGAATGGCACCAGGCAACACTAATTTTAAACCATTGTAAATTGCTGGATTATGAGAAGCAGTAATCATAACCCCATAGAGTGACCAAGTAGCTGAAGCAAAATACAACATCGGTGTGGTTACCAAGCCAACATCAATCACCAAAGCACCGGCATCAGTGGCACCAGCAATAAAGGCATTATGTAGACTAGGTGAAGAAATACGCATATCACGTCCCACTAATAATTTAGTTAGAGAAAATTCCAGAACAAAGGCCTGAGCTACTCTATAAACTAAAACTTCGTCAATTTCTGTACCATAAAAACCTCTAATATCAGCATCCTTAAAAGCTAATTTGTAATCTGCGGGCAGCATTCTATCATAATCACATTTATTCATATCAACCATTGTAAACGATAATCATTTAATAGACACTAATTTAAGGTCGGATAAGATATTTAAATAGAACCAAATTTGAACTCTATTAGGAGTTTTTGTTCCTATTTATCAGATCTTATGTGAAAAATGATTTTGACTTCACCAAATTTTCCTTTCATTTTTAATTCTACTATCGCGATTAATCGCGATAGTAGAATTAAAAAATAATCTTAGTAGACACAAAACAACCGGGTGTTGCATTTAGATAGAGAATTTATTAGCGTGTTAGGCGTGGTCGCGATACAAGAGATGTAAAAATATAATTTTTTAACAGGAAATCGTTATAAAAACAAAATGTTTTGAAAACCTTATTATCGTTTCAAAACAGTAGTATTTTAGCATCGCACAGCTTGCCGTTGCCGTCATCAAGAGTATATACTTAAATGATATATCAAATAAATATATGTATATGGAAAAATTTAGACCAAATCCAGAAATACCTCGCGAAGAAGTGACACCAGATCCGGAAATGGTTTATCGTGCGTTGGATCGCAAAAAAGAGATGGATATCTTAGCTGAATTCACCCCCGAACAGCAAGCCGAGATAAAACAAAAACAGCAGACACTTTCGTCCCTTGCTTATTTCATCGGTAAAGATTTTCGTATTCCAGTAGAACTCAATCAACCCGGTGCTGGTTGGCATTGGGATTTTCAAAATAATGTAATTCGTATTGACCCCAAAGATCTTTTGGAAAAACCGATAGACTATTTACGATTTGTCATCTCTCACGAGGGCGGCCATCGGAGAATATCAAGAGCCGATTTTATACCTTTGGAGGAGTGGAGACAGCCCGGCTTCGCATTTATGATGAATGCTATTGAGGATCCACGGGACAACAATTTCGTGGCGGAAAGCTATCCGAAGTTTCGTGAACAGATGGATTTGGCATACACGCAAGATTTAGATTTTGAAGCCAAGGCAAAAGAAAAAGCTGATCAAAAACTAGGAGTTATGCCTCGCTTTATGCAAGCTGGTTTTGAATACATCAAGCAATGGTTCCGGGAAGTGCAGGGGCAGGAAATGGAAATATCAGCAGACTTGCCAGAGGAGGTCAAAACCGTGGTTCGGGCGACGATTGAACAGGCGCGGGACTCTTGGTGGAGATACCCTTCACGAAAAGAGGCCGATAAAAGCGAGGAGCTTATCAAAAAGTACGCTCAAGTATCATATGAGATAAATCGGGACGAAATTTGGCCAGAGTTCAAAAAGCTTATTGAGGCCGATATGGAGGATCAAAAAACACAAGAGCTTTTGAAAGATATGCAGAAAGGTCAAGAGGGACAAGAAGGGGGCGAGGGAGGCCAGGGATTGCCTCAAGAGCTTAAAGACAAGCTGACACCAGAAGAGCAGAAGGTTCTAGAGGAAGCTGTAAAAAAAGCAATCGAAGACGCCAAAAAAGAACAGGAGGAAAAAGCAAAACAAGAAGCAAGCAGTAAGAGTGGTGATAAAGATGAAAAAGGATCATCGTCAGACCAAGATAGTGTCCCAGAGTCTGTATCTGCCGAAGCATCAACGGGCAAGCCAATTGATCTTGGATCACTGCCAGAAGGGCTTAAGCAAAAAATAAAAGAATTTATTGACTCTTTACCTGAAGAAGAACGAAGAGAAATCGCCGAAAAAGCTCAGACCGCATTAAAGGAATTAGAAGATGCATTGAATGAAGAATTACAAGGAAAACTATCAGACAATCCAGAAAAAAAAGGTGAACGAGAAGAGCAACCAGAACCCGAAAAAACCAAAGAGATGCCGGCAGAAAAAACCAGCGAAGGTTTGTCAGACGACACTCGGGAGGAGCTCCGAAAATATCATGAGCGAGTTGCCAAGGAGCTTAAAAAAGACGCGAATGTATATGAAGAAATGCGTCGCGAAGTTTTACCTATTATAGATAAATTGGAAACTGAACTACGAGAAATTTTTGTCGCTCGCCACGCCCACAGGTGGAGGGGTGGATTCACCACCGGAAAAAAAATCGACATTGAGCGGAGAATTCAAGAAAAGGCAAAGTCGATTCCAGCTATGGAGAGCAAGGCATGGCAAAAACGGGAAATGCCCGATGAAAAGGATTATGCAATATCGCTTTTGGTTGATTTGTCGGGTTCAATGTCCAATGACAACAAAATAGAAGAAACATTCAAAGCCGTGATTGTCTTGTCGGAGGTTTTGAACCGCTTATCCATAAATCTTGAGATTCTTGGATTCAACGATCGTATTTACGAATACCAAGATTTCGGTCAGCCTATGTCAAAACATATTCGGGAGAACATGGGCAGAATGCTAGGGGAAGTTGACGACACCAGTGACACTGGCAAAGCTCAATGGAATGATGACGGATGGGCACTTGAAAAAGCTTCCGGGCGTTTAGTAAGACAAAAAGCTGACCGAAAGTTCTTAGTGGTGATGTCCGACGGCAGTCCAGCAGAATCTCCCATGCATCCACGTGGAAAATACGAATTAGGAAAGATGATCAAAAAAGTTTTGGAAGAAACAGATATACGACTTATCGGTCTTGGAATCGGTCGAGGGACTGAACACGTCGACAAGTATTATCCGAACAGTATCGCAAATGTAAATGTAAAAGAAATGGCCGAAAAATTGGCCGTTCTCATAAAAGAGGTCATTGCAAATTACGATAATTTTTAATATAATATATATTTAACATTATGTCCCACACAAGCAACCCAAAATCTATCGAAGAATTCCTCTTTGTGATACAGGGAGGAAAAGAAGTCGGGCTCGTGATCGCCAAGGATGATGAGGAATTTGCGAGTTTCGCAAAGGTGATGGAAGGGTTTGATTTTAAGCGATCGGAAAATATCGCCGGTCTCTTCAAATCCCCAAAAACTTATTTTGTGATCACTGGAGATGTGGACAAAGACGTCTATGATTTTATCGTCCAATATCCCACAGGACAGGTTGAGATTTTCGACAAAAAACTCATGCGTTCACAAACACTTTCTCCGGATTATAAAAATTCTGCAATTGTACTATTGGTCGACAAAGACAATTTAAATAAAATTCAAGAGAAGGGCTTTGACCTTTTATCATCCACAGGCCCTGCTTTTCAAGCATAAATATATGAATTCACCAGAAAGACAATTTAATGCCCTTACTCCGGATCCAGAAAAGAAGGATGCATCAAATGCTCCGGAGGTCATCATTGAAAAAACCCCAATTGCGGAAACGGAGACCGATGTCGTCTACTTAGGAGTCACTCTTGAAAAATCCAAATCTGGCGACGATCAATTCGTGCCCAAGAGAGAACAGTACGCTGATTTTATAAATGACAAAGAAGTTGCTTTACCCCTACAACGAGATATCGCTATCGCTTTTTTGAGCGGAGAACCTTTGCTTGTTGATGGCGGAACATCATTAGGTAAAACAACAACAGTCAGAAAAATGGCCGCTGAACTCGGTTGGGAAATTCACTACGCAAACTTAAACGGTGCTACTGATGTAGAAGATTTGATGGGAAGATATATTCCTAACCCACACAAAAGTAAGCCGGAAGATCCTGAGTATATTTTTGCCGATGGAAAGGTCACCAGTGGTCTTCGCCAAGAGGAGGGTAAAACAAAAATTGTCATACTTGACGAGTTTAACGCTTCCGCTCCAAATATTCTTATTCGTCTGCATGAGGTTTTAGATGCTCTTGAACGAGGTGGTGATGTAATTCTTTCTGAAGATGCTTCGGAGGCTGTACCTGTCAACAAAGAAAGGACAAAAATAATCGCTTTAATGAATCCTCCGGGCAAGGGTTATTTTGGACGTGAACCATTAGACCCAGCCCAGTTACGCCGATGGGTTTATAAAAAATTACCATCCGAATTACCAGAAAGCACTTTCTCTTATTCTACCGACGCTTTATTTGGGGCAGAGCCAACGTCTCAAAATGTCACTCCCGATATGTTTATCAGAACTCGGGAAGGGTCTTTGACACCTGAACAATTGCCAGAAATTCCTGGATTGATAGAGGTTTTGGAAAAATACAAGGAATTTCATAAAGCGGCAAAGGAGCTTCTAAAGAACAGAAAAGTTGCCGAAGATCAACCGCAAGCATTCACATTTGACGATCGCATGGAGCCCCGTCGCGTTCGGGATTTTGTTTTGCGATTCTATACTGGAGACATCAACGAAACTTTCCAGCAAGCTCTAAGATACTATTATTCCAATAAGCTTGAAAACAAAGCAGACAGGGATATGTTTGAAGAATTGATTCGGGTTGTAGAATATAAGCCAACAGTCGTGCCGTCTAGGCGTAAAGGAATAGAAGCTGGGCCAGAAAGAAATACTGAAGAAATAATTTCAGAATCTTTTGAAATTGCCGAAAAAATAACCAAAAAAATGGAACAATTCCTCACAGAAGGTAGCGTGTCCAAGAATTCTATTGCCTTAGGTCTCACTGGTGTCGGCACAGCTGCCGCCATGGAAATGAGAAAACAATTCCTCACAGAAGGTAGCGTGTCCAAGAATTCTATTGCCTTAGGTCTCACTGGTGTCGGCACAGCTGCCGCCATGGAAATGAGAAAACAATTCCTCACAGAAGGTAGCGTGCCCAAGAATACTATTGCCTTTAGTCTCGCTGGTGTCGGCACAGCTGCCGCCATGGAAATGAGAAAACAATTCCTCACAGAAGGTAGCGTGTCCAAGAATTCTATTGTCTTAGGTCTCACTGGTGTCGGCACAGCTGCCGCCATGGAAATGAGAAAACAATTCCTCACAGATGGCGTGTCCAAGAATTATATTGCCTTAGGTCTCACTGGTGTCGGCACAGCTGTCGCCATGGAAATGAGAAAACAATTCCTCACAGATGGTGGCGTGTCCAAGAATTCTATTGCCTTAGGTCTCGCTGGTGTCGGCACAGCTGCCGCCATGGAAATGAGAAAACAACTTCTCACAGAAGGTAGCGTGGACAAGAATTATATTGCCAGAAGTCTCGCTGGTGTCGGCACAGCTGCCGCCATGGAAATGAGAAAACAACTTCTCACAGAAGGTAGCGTGGACAAGAATTATATTGCCAGAAGTCTCGCTGGAGCAAATAATAAGGAAAGCTTTGAGTTTAGGGAAAATAATTTCAATTCCGATGATGAACTATACTTAAAAAGTTTTATAACTGAATCGGTAGAAATAGATGCTATAATTTGCCGTTATGGATTTGAGGGGGATATGTCCAAAACCTAGGAACCAGAACCAAAAATAAGTCTGTGAGGATGGGCTAAATTTATTTGACGCAAAACAATTTTCATGTTACTCTCTTCTTACCTTAAGATTCTCGTGTAGGGCTCTTGAGCTACGAATTAGACATTCTTGTCTTTTTTGTCTTTATCTTTCTGCACAGCCCTGAAGCGCTTGACGCTTCGTAACTTACATCATAAATGAATTCTTCAATTACCCGACCTAGTCGGAAGCCAGCTTTTGCTACTCGTCCTCACACCGAGAGTCATAGTAGTGACAGTACAAGACGCTTTAGTAGCAACAATCACAAACCAGCCAGCGGAAGTCAACGCCGAAGTTTTTCTAGTAACACTAATCATGGTGGTCACAGACCCTTCAATAACAATGGAAGACGAGGATCATCACAACGTGGTGGCGGTTCCCGTGGCGGAAGAAAAATGCAAACCTTTGACGTTTCAAAATATATCAACCTTAACCCAGTAGACAATACGCCCGATGAAGTCTATGTTCCAAAACACACCTTTAATGATTTTGGGTTAGAACAACCCTTGGTGGCAAACATTGCTAGCATGGAACTTATTACGCCTTCCCCAATACAGGACCAGATTATTCCACACATTCTTGATGGTCATGATGTTGTAGGTTTAGCCCAAACTGGAACAGGAAAAACTGCGGCGTTTTTGTTACCTTTAATTAACAAAACTCTCAAACAATTCAATAGACAGACTTTGATTTTAGCTCCCACCCGCGAATTAGCTATTCAAGTTGAACAGGAGCTACATCGTTTAGCTAACAAAATGAAAATTTTTTCTACTGTTTGTGTGGGTGGAATTAATATCCGTCCTCAAATTCAAGGCCTACGCCGACAGAACCATTTTATCATCGGTACTCCTGGTAGAGTACAGGATTTGATTGACCGTGGACACATCAAACCCGGAGGGATAACTACTGTTGTATTAGATGAGGCCGATCGGATGTTGGATATGGGCTTTATTCATGATATGCGTAAAATTCTGCAAGATATTCCTGATGGACATGAGACGCTTTTCTTTTCTGCCACCATGTCCGACACCGTTAAAGGTATGGTTTCTGAATTTATGCGCAATCCAATTATTGTATCAGTTCGTAAAAAAGATATTATCAATAGTATCACTCAAGATGTTGTTCACTATGAACAACACACTAAATTTGATACTCTAGTAGCGTTACTAAAAAAACCAGAATTCACTCGGGTCATCATCTTTGGTGCAATGAAGCACAGTGTTGAAAAACTCAGCCAAGAATTAGTTCGAGTTGGTATAAAAGCAGACGCTATTCATGGTAATAAAAGTCACCCCCAAAGACAAAGGTCTCTCACTAATTTCAAGACTGGTAGAGTACAGGTCCTAGTTGCCACCGATGTCGCCGCGAGAGGAATCCACGTTGACAACATTTCTCATGTTATCAATTATGACCTTCCTAACACCTACGAAGACTATGTCCATCGTATTGGTCGCACTGGAAGAGCGGATAAACACGGTATGGCACTGACATTTGTGACGAAGTAACAAACAACTTGATTTAATAATATAACAATAAGGTCGGCGCCTTTGGCGCCGACCTTATTGTTATTAGATGTCAAAAATCTGTTATACTAACCAATATGAAATTCATTCTTATGGTACTAGGTGGTTTTGTACTCCTCATGATTGTTAATAAATTCTTGGGTGGTTCCCCTTTCTAAACTGTATTTTCAGCAAAAACAAACATGATTTTGGGGTATTTAATTATCCAAAACAATCTGCACTGATGGACTATCCTGAATTAACTAACGTTAGAGCCATCCGCAAGCTTTACAAAGCACAAAAACTATGATTTAATTATAGGTAAGGTCAACGGAATCAACTGTGGCCAATAATTGAGGGGGTCAAGCATGAAGGTTTTTTCATTTTTGTTGGTATTCTTTTTGGTCTATGGGCAAATTTGTCCTGCCCAAGAAGGGTCCGATGCGGACACGGTAATTCCGATGAATAATCCAATTGGACATTGGAAGATAACAAATTGTCTTCCAATCTATGATCTCACTGTAAAAGGTGAGCCGTTCATAGGTTGGGACCCGCAGATTGAGTTGGTCACACCAGAAGACCTCCAAATTTTTCCCTACCAAGATGAGGAGGACGAAAATGAAAAAGTTCTTGTCTTATCTTTGGGAAAATGGGTCAGAATGGACAGATTCGATTTGAATCAAGCTTGTTTTGTATCATCTTGATTATGAAAATGTTGGATGCGGGCGGTCTCTCCGGACCGCCCTTTTCTTTTTATGATAAAGTGGTCTTATGCAAAAGTATGTAGTTTTAGAAAAAGAGGTTGGGCAAACACCGTTACAGTGCGCTGAAGAGTGGAGAGCGCAACATCCGCAATTGGCGGATGTTGCGCTCGCTTATGCTGGACGTTTAGATCCGATGGCTTCTGGAAAACTATTAATTTTGATTGGAAATGAATGTAAGATACAGGAAAAATATCACGGTTTAGATAAAGAATATAAATTTTCAATTCTGTTTGGTGTTGGTTCTGATACCGGTGATGTCCTCGGTCTAATAAAGGAAACCGGGGCATTAAAAATTGATAAATCAAAAATCAAAAAAATTACTCACAACCTAATCGGTGACATTGAACTTCCCTATCCAAAATTTTCTGCCAAAACAGTTTTAGGAAAACCACTTCATGTCTGGGCAGTGGAAGGAAGATTGAACGAAATTACCATACCCACTAAACATTCTAGAATCTACTCATTAAAAGTTAAACAAATTGTGCAAAAAACTAGAACAGAGATTTATTCTGAAGTCAGTCAAAAAATTGAAACCATCCCTGAAGTTACTGATGCCAGCAAGGCCCTTGGTAACGACTTTAGGCGTGTCCATATCCGTGCTGACTGGAAACGCTTCATTGAAAATGGCACCGCTACCGACACTTTTACTATAGCCAACTTCACCTGCATTTGTAGCTCTGGCACCTATATGCGTACCCTTGCTGAAATAATCGGAAAGGAAATTGGCACCACTGGCCTCGCTTATCATATTCATCGTTTGCGGATCGGTACTTATTTACCTCTTACTAAAAACTTTGGTTTTTGGAAGCAGTATTTTTAATATCCTGTAATTCAATTAATTTGTCTAAATAGGCATTAACCGCCAAAACATATTCAGCATGGCTCCATATCAGCGGAGAAGTAGATAGATGCTTGCGTGTATGCGGATGCATCTGTTCCGCCAAAACATTAGTTGACGAAGCGTGCGAAGCTGTCCAGTTTAATAAATCAAAGGCCGGTTTTAAATCCGCTGATTTAGTGGCTTTTTTAATATAGTACTGGGCCATCCAAAGCGTTGTAATCACCCACGGATTCGGAGAGTCAGCGTCCTGCATCATGTAATAAGCATCGTTTTGATAACGAACAAAGCCATGACTATCACCAGCCACCTGAATGGTTTTTTCAATAGTAGAAAATGAATCTTTAATTCTCTCATCATCAATATCCAAAACTTCAAAAAAGATAATGCCATAAAAACTACTGGCATCAATGGTTCGGTCATATTCTAAATCACCATCCTCATTATGAATAACTTGCTTCACAAACATTTTTAAATCTGAATCATATAGGTGTTCTAAAATGGCACTTTGCAAGCGTTGGGCAATTGCCAAATACGTACGCGCATCATTTTCTTTTCCTAACAGATTGGCAAATCTAGCAGAAACAATGAGAGCGCCATAAACAGAAGCAGAAGTATAAGTTGATGTTCCGTATTTTTCCTCCCATAAATCATATGAAGCTTGTGGTAAACCGGTAGTAGATTCAATATAATCACCTAAAAATTTGGCCGCAGGTTCAATAAATGAATTATAGAGGGATTCAATAAATTCTAAATTACGGTCAATTTCATAATGTTGCCATAACATATATAAAACAGTGGCGGTTTCATCTTCTTGAATTGGTAATTTTGCTATTCCCTTTTGTAACCAAGGATGCCAGGAACTACCCAGAGAACCATCGGTAAGATATTTATGCATCAAATATCCAGCTGGTTCCCGACATTGAGCAATAAAGGAAAAAAATCTTTCCGCCACCTCTGGATAACCAGCTCTATCTAAGGAGTTGGCTATCAAGGCACCATCTCGGGGCCAAACATAACTATAAGTATCTCTACCATGATGCAACATATCGGTATCGCTTGAAGCAATTATTCCACCACGATTATCGGCGTGGACTCTAATGGTAATTAAGGAACGCCGATACAATGTCTGCAGAGCTGGAGACAAGGGTGACAAATCACGATCTACTTTACTGAGCCAGGCCTGCCAATAATCATCGGTTGACTCAATCAAGCGCAATGGTGTTTCTCGTAGAATATAGGCATCAAGATCATGCACTTCCGGAATTGATGAGCCACAAGCAATCCAATAAGAAATCTCGTCGTAACCGTTTTTATCAAATTCACAAGTAAAACCAATTACCGAATCAACCGAGCCGTGTTCAATCGGATTTTTTTCCAATCTACCATCTTCAGCATCAAGATAAGTTCCTTCCTTTCCTTCAATACCAAATAATCCAACGTTGTATTCAGTAAACTGTATACCGTTCTTGGTGGCATTAATTAAAAAAGTGTCTTTGCCTTTGTAATGAATAATTGCACCCACCCTAGGATCATAAAAAGCTGTATCCCCCCGTCGTGATTCAGCAATTCTAAACTGTTGTGAAAAAAATATTTTAATCTGACGTTTTTGCGTACTAGTGTTGGTGATAGTAAAATTACGCAAAAAGATATTATTTTCATTGTGAACTGCATCTCTACTTTGGAGTGAAATACCCAAACTTTCACTAATCGCTAAAAAACCGCCAATCACACTATCCCCAGTTGCGCCGACAGTGATCTCCCAAACAGGGTCATCCAACCAATACATTTTTTCATCCACAAATACACCAATCCGATGTAAGAAAATACCACTAGCGCCACTAACATGGTTGGTTTGACCAACCATCGGAAAATATAAATCCCGTACTTGTCCGCGATAGTCCATCCCTACTAGCAGATTTCCATTCCCGAGAGTAATCGCGCGAGCCATAAATTAAATAATGTAAAACTTAAGGTGTTCAGTCACGATTCTATTAGCAGTTTTAGGAGTTTTTGCCTTTCGCAAAGCAGTAGCACAGTCATCATCACATAAAACAGTTTCTACCCAATCAGCAAAGTCGTTTTGGGTAGAGTTGGCATGATGTTGATAAATCAATTTATCCATCTTTTCAAATGAATTTGCTAAAGCCAATAAATTATTTAAGATTTGACCGTCACTAACCCAAAATGACTTTTCATCTGATGCCTGTATTAGTGATTTCTTATTAACAGATTTCACTAAAGTTTTTTTAGTTTCTGATGATTTTGTGGCAACTTTTTTCTTAGCCACTTTTTTTACTGATGCTTTTTTTACAGAGACTGGTTTGGTTATTTTTTGGGGTGGAGTAATTAATTTGGCACGCGTCTTTTTCGGCACTGATTTTGCTTTGGTAGGTTTGATTACTACTGGTACTTTAACTGATGATATCTTTTTCATAAAATTTAAGAACATATTATTTTTTTCCAATTTTTTTACTAAAAAAACTTGAGGTGGAATAAAGTCTTCGCCACCAAGCCAGTAAACGCATTTTAAAGGATAAATGGATTGTCACTACTGCTTCTTTTTCTGCCATTGCCACTTTTGCCTTCAATGCATACTGCACCCTCAATTGTAAATCACTTAAAGCATTCATGAAAGCAATATACGCATCATAAGGTGAATGGTACGGACTGAAGTAAGCGTGCACATCACCATCTTGTGACCATTTGGTACACATGTAATAGAAATGATCAGAAGTCTGGAGCTTGCGCCATGACTCAATCAAATCTATTTCTTCCGTCTTTAAAACATCATCTTCCATTTTATATATTTTAGCAAGAGCATCACGTTGGATATCATTACCATTCCAGGCCGTCAGATCCCTATCTGTATCAGCCCAGGTAAGAATATCCGGCACATCGTATGTTCCCACTGAGTCATAAGCCAAGATAGTTTCCGTCGGAGTTTTAAAACTGGTATCAGCTCGTCGTAAAATCACTTTAGGTAAAGCGCGTAAAAAATCAAAAATGCCGGTGTCCTCCCATTGATGTTCACCAAAGGTTTCATAATCCATAAATAAATTAATAGTTTGTCCATCACCATGATGAGCATTTATCCAATTTCCAAAAGTGTCCGCCGAAAGTGGAAAACTAGCCCAACCCCGATTACCAAACCGAAAAGCCACGTCATCAGACAGCTTATAATTTTTTAACAAAACTTTGATTTTACTACAGCCAGCGGGTTGATAAACAAAGTTTGGACTACGCCAACCAAGATATTTATCCCAGCCTTCGGCCATAATTCCCAAATATCCATTATCTTCACACCATTTAGCCAGATCATTACGATAGGACAATTCAGTATTTCTAAATACCCGAGGCGTAACCGAAAAGAGTTCTTTAATCCGCCGTGCATGCATAGCTACTTGACGTTCAAACTCTGGTAGAGAATAAAAAAAAGCTAATGAATGATAATAGGTATCTGCTAGTACCTCTACCCTGCCTGTCGCCACCAGTGCTTGAAAGGATTCTAACACATCTGGTGCATAGGCCTCAAACTGATCAAGGACAGTACCAGAGAATGATAGAGCAAAACGAAAATCGGGATAAGTCTCCAACAATTCCTTTAAGATTTTATTAGTAGGACGATAAGATTTATCAGCCACTTTATTAATGATACGACTATTGTTCAAATCGCTGGCGCTATTGTCATTAAAATATTGATTATCATTACCAATATCAAATACCCGATAGCGTTTAACCCGATAGGGCTGATGAACATGAAAATAAGGACAAACAGTAAGCATAATTAAGAGTGAATGTAGTTTACTAGATTTCTATAAAGTTGGTAGATTTTTTTGGCCGCTTCGCTCCAAGAAAGACGATTAATTTCCTGTCTTCCGTATTCTCTAAGCTGTTTACCCAAGGCCTCGTAACGAAGCACAGCTAAAATTTGATTGGCCATTTCTTCAACATCCCAAAAATCAACCTTAAGGACATGAGTCATAACCTCAACTACACCTGATTGTTTTGAAACTAGCGAAGGAGCGCCATGTAAAATAGCTTCCAATGGAACTAATCCAAATGGTTCTGAAACAGAAGGCATAACCACTAAATCAGCAGTTTGATACATCCGATCGCGTTCTTCTTCCCATAGCGCACCGGCAAAAATAACCTGTCCAGAAAGTCCCATTTTACCTACCTGCTCTACTATTTGATTTTGCATGTCACCCCAGCCAGAAATAACGAAAACCACATTGGGGTCAACATCTATTACCATTCGCGCCGCCCGAACAAAATAGTCCACCCCTTTCTGAATAGTAATTCGTCCATGATACAAAACTATTTTTTTACCTTGAGCTTTTAATTCTTTAAGGACTGGTTCGTATCTTGGAACTGGTGCGTTATCGCAACCGTTATGCACCACCTGTATTTTGTCAGCTGGCACGCCATGTTTTTCAATTAAAATGTTTTTAGTAAATTGACTAACTGTCACTATTTGATCAGCTTGGGTAAATCCTTCGCACTCTATCTTAAACATTTCAGAATCAACATTATTACCAGCTGCTTGATCAAAAGAAGTAGCATGAACATGCAAAATTAGTGGTTTGCCACTGGCTACTTTAGCTGCTACTCCAGCTAAATATGAAGTCCAATCATGAGCATGAATAACGTCAAATTTCTCCTCTTGAGCAATCGCTGCCGCCTGTTGCGCATAACGATGTATTTCTTCAAGAATGGTACGAGTCTTATGAACCGGACAACCAATTGCATCGTAAGATACTAAACTTTGAACTAGATTATCCGAACTATGATAAGGAATAAGAGACGATGCAATTTCATAAACCTTGGCATATAAATTAATTTTCCTTTCCGTATCAGCAAAAACAAAACGAGGTGATCCGATAGTGTCCTGTTTTTTAGGGAGAACAAAAATGACCTCCACTCCGTCGCGCGAAAGCTCACGGGTTAAACCGAAACAAGCTACCCCAAGACCACCATTACGCGACGGCGGAAAATCCCAGCCAAAAGTAAGAACTCTCATGTAAAAAATGCCGTTAATAACGAAAAATATTCCACGGACAGGCCAATGATAACACATTGAAAACCCTAAAAATGAAACTTAAACTTTTTTTCTGTTTATAATGTATTATTTTTCCCAAAAAATTGACTGTAATTACCTTTTCTGATACAATCTTCACCAATATGTCACAAGATTTACTTATCAAATTAGTTTCCGTTGGAGATGAAAAAGGAGTTGGCAAGGGTCATGTTTATTATACTCGTTTTAATAATAAGGTAAAAAAAGACCCAACCAAAAAATACGAAACTAAAAAATTCAATCCTGTTGCCAAAAAGCATACTGTTTATAAGCAAAAGAAATAGCACCCCTAAAACTCAACAAAAAATAAAACACTATTTGAAATAGTGTTTTATTTTTTGTTGAGTTTCTAATTTTTTGATCCTTTTATTTTAAATTTGAATCTTTACTGGCATCATATTTACCCTGTTGTGCCAAACTATTCATCTGACAAACGTGTAATAGCATTTTTTGGGCATCCTTCGCATTTTCCGGTTTTCCTTGCCAGGTTGTCAAAAACGGCTCCTCAATGGCACGAGAATAAGAAAAAGTAATTGGCCAGGGTTGGCTACCCATTTGGGCAATAGCATTTAGATTTTCGGTAGCACGTTTAGGTATCTGACCACCAGACAAAAAGACAATTCCACCAACTTCGTGTGGTACCGACATATGAAAAGTACGTAAAGTGGCGTTGGCCACTTGAGAAGAAGACGATTGCTCCGTATTCATATCACCAGCTAATACCATGGATGTTTTTAGTATCAAGGCGCTAAGATCAATTTTATATTTCATTAAGGTTTGGAACAAAATATGCAAGGTTTTAGTTGTTACCATTTCCGCTCGGATAATATCGTGATCACCAGCAAAAAGAACTTCTGGTTCTACTATTGGTACAATTCCTACTCTCTGGGCTATTTGGGCATATCGTGCCAACATTACTGCATTAATTTCAATTGCCTCATCAGTTGGTGTATCATCATCAATTAATATTACAGCTCGCCATTTAGCAAATCGTGCCCCTAAGTCATAATACTCATTAAATCGTTCTTCAAGATTATCAAGACCTTGAGTCACCACCTCACCCCGAAAACCATCTAATTCCTTGGTACCCATATCAACTTTAATACCAGGCAAAATACCTTTAGCCAAAAGTACATCAGGGAATGGAGTGCCATCATCAGTAAAATTTTTGATTGAAGAATCATACATAATTACTCCCGATAAATATTTTTCAATTTCTGGCGCAGTGAATAAAAGCTCACGAAAATCTTGACGATTTTCTGGCTTGTTTGGCAAATGCACCATTTCTAGGCGTTTGCCAGCAGTATTATTACTTTCATCAGCTGCTAAAATTCCTTTTCCGGGCGTCATTAAAGCCGCCACTGTTTCATACATTTTTGCATTTCTTTTCATACTCTCTAAAGTATAACAGCTACTATTTAAAAGTGGACCTTATTGATGTGCATACCCTTTAACAAATCTTTAATTATTATTCTAACTTCTAATCTTCCACCCCCACTTAAACAACTTTGTTACCAAAAATCCCAGACCAAAAACCAAGCCAATAATAATTATCAGACCGACAGTGAAATTCGCTTCACTATAACCAATCATTGAACTTCTAATCCCATCAACAAAATAAAAGAAGGGATTTAGGACAGTCATTTTAGCAACCAAGGGTGGCAACATCGTGATGGAATAAAATATACCCCCGAGATAAGTAAGTGGTGTAATGACAAAAGTATTGAGCACCTGTAACTGTTCAAAACTCTCAGCCCATAAGGCCACAATAATACCCAGCATGGCAAAAATAGCAGCAATTGCCACCGTATAAAAGATAAACATAAAAGGTGACACGAGTTGCACAGCACCAAATATCAGACCAACTCCCAAAATCAAAAAAGAAACCAGCAGTGTTCTCATCACTGAACTTCCTACCAAACCAATCAGCATTTCAAAATACGAGAACGGCGTAATAAGTATTTCTTCAATACTCCGAGAAAAACGCATGAAGTATAAAGCTGACGAGGCGCTAGCAAAAGAAGCATTTACCACCGACAACATTAATACTCCCGGGAACACAAAAGAAATGTAGGGTACCCCAGCAAAATCACTAATGCGACTGCCAATTACTGTCCCGAAGATAAAAATATAAAGGGCCGCCGATACGGTCGGGGCAATTAGTGTCTGGGTAGACACTCGCAAGGTACGCTTCACTTCACGACGGAGCATTGTATAGAGTCCAATCCAGTTTGTTTTCATAAATTTTAAAGAAAATTGAATATTGAAGATAAAGACGTACTACTTTATAGTTTCTCTTTTTTATATTCTATATTTACTATTGTTTTAATAATTCCAAATATTTCTCCTCGACCGACTTCCCACCTATCATAAACTCCTCCTTTGTCCCATTCCAGATTATCTGCCCATGATTAATCACCGCGATATCATTACACAAATATTCAATTTCCTCTAAATAATGAGAAGTTAAAATAATAGTTTTACCTCCTTTATTTAATTCCTTCAGATACGCCCACAAGGTTCGTCTCTGCTCTACATCCACCCCAGCCGTTGGTTCATCAAGAATCAATAAGTCCGGTGTGTGGACCAATGCTCGACCGAGCATTGCCCGCCGTTTTAGTCCGCCAGACAATTTCTGGAACTTAACATTCCGCTGTTCTTCTAAATCAAATTGCTTGATTAATTCCGCAATCCGCTTGGATCGCACCTTGGCTGGAATCCCATAAAATCCTCCCATAAAATCCATCAACTGTTCAGTAGTGGAAAAAATATCCACGTTAAATTCCTGTGGTGAAAGACCCACCTTCGTTCGAGCCAGTTTGTAGTCAGCGACTACATCCACCCCATCAATCAAGATTTGACCGGAGGTCGGTTGAGCAATCCCCGTAATACAGTGGATGGTAGTCGACTTCCCCGCCCCATTAGGACCTAAGAGTCCAAAAAAACATCCCCGAGGAATTGATAGAGAAATATTATCAACTGCCAATTTTGCCTTCTTACCTTTTCCATATCTCTTCACCAAATTCTTAATTTCAAGCATTGGAGCATTTAGCATAAAAGCCAGTATAGCAGATTATAAAATAGACATAGAAAAGGCGGTACCGAAGTACCGCCTTATCAGTTCAAGAATGGTACCAGCTTCTTTCCACTTCAGCTTTATTGCGCATACTTCGCCACTTTAGAGCAGAGGCGGTGGCTTTGGCAAATCCTCTAGTGTTTCTTAAAACGTGTCCGATTTTCATTTTTCTTATTGCTAAAGAGTCTCAAATGTATATGAAGGTTATGCAATCGTATCTCAAGCTGGACAGAGCAAGATTTTACAGGCACAGTAGTATAAATTATGACTAGAGACGAAAATTGGCTCCTCAAGGAGAAATACAGGGGCGTGGAAAGCGAAGCTTTCCACGCCGACTGTGAGCAATTATCCTCGGGCGTGCCACTCGGTTACGTCATTGGCTTCATCCATTTTCTTAATTGCCAAATCTGGCTAGACACAAAACCCCTTATTCCGCGCGCCGAAACTGAATTTTGGGTTGAAAAAGCTCTCAAAGAAATCTCCGTACAGCAGAAATTTAGGGATAGCATTCCTAAATTTGATTCTCCGATATTAAATAACCAAAACGCTGATCTGAGAGTTCTGGATTTATGTGCCGGTAGTGGAGCGATTGGAGTAGCTGTAGCTAAAGCTGTACCTGAAGTATTTATTACTTTTGCGGAAATTGATCCCGTCCATCTCCCAACCATTGAAAAAAACTTTCTCTCTAATATCGCGATTAATCGCGATATTAGAGAGAAACGATGCGAGATTGTAGAAAGTGACTTATTTGAAAACATCACTGGACAATTTGATTTTATTTTGACCAACCCACCCTATATTGATGTTAAAGCTGAAACAGTTGAAAAAAATGTTACTACTTATGAACCACATCTGGCGCTATTTGGTGGTGAAGGTGGAATGGAGATTATTGAACAGATTGTCGCTGGGGCCGGAGCAAAGCTCCGGCCCCATACTGGTCAACTCTGGATTGAACATGAACCAGCCCAAGTAACATCTCTCACCTCTTTAGCCCACCAATATAATTTTCAAATTGTTAACCACCCCGACCAATATGGTTCCCCTCGCTTCAGTGTTCTTACTATGGCATAATAGTAAGAACATGTTTCCAGTTATCACTATCTCATTGACATTTATAGCTAAATTAGCTTTTTATCTTACCGTCACCATTTATGCTATTTTTTCTGGTGTTTTATTTTATCATTGGGAAAATTACTCCACTAATAATTCCGTTACAAAAATCACTTATTTAACATTTCTGGTAATTACACTACCCTTGCTTTTTATTATGATAATTTACCTATTCTTTATTATTTAGGATAAAATATGTTATACGATAAAATTGAATTAGAGAACGAAGAAACCATTATCACGACTGCTCGCAAACATTGGTTTATTATTTATATGGAATTGGCACTGGTTATTCTTTTTGCTTTATTGCCACTGTTTTTTATAATGTTTTTATTAGCTACTCCACTTCCAGAAAATTGGCGAGAACTATTTCTTACCAATTCTTCATTTATTATTTTTTCTTTGGCCTTATGGTTATTATTGAGCAGTTTGGCAGCGATGACAGTTTGGACGAATTATTTTCTTGATCTCTGGGTGGTCACTGATCGCCGAATTATCGTTATTGAACAAGATGGGTTTTTTAATCGTAAAGTTGGTAATTTTCGATTAGAACGATTACAGGATATTCAAATTACGATTAGTGGTATTATACCGACTCTACTTGATTTTGGCACTATCACAGCTCAGACCGCCAGCGCTAACTCAAACAATTTTGAGAGCCAATTCCTTCCCCATCCCCGCGAACTGCAAGCAATTATTCAAACTGCCATGGATTCCAGATTAAAGACTATTTATAGCGAAACAGCCGGGTTAACTGAATAGTTTGCTTACTTGCCAAGTAGCTCTTACTCGCCTACAATCTGCTTATTATGAATGATAAAAAACTATCCACCGAGCCTTATAAAGGTGTCCGAGATTTTTACCCAGAAAACATGGCTGAACAACGTTACATGTTTGAAGTCTGGCGCTTAACTGCCGAACAATTCGGCTTTCAGGAATATAATGCTTCTGTTCTTGAACCAGCTGAATTATATCGCCATAAGACCAGTACCGAAATTGTCAATGAACAAACTTACTCTTTTACCGACCGAGGAGATCGTGCTGTTACCCTAAGACCAGAAATGACACCAACGGTTGCTAGAATGATAGCCGGTCGACGACGAGAATTATCTTTCCCTGTACGCTGGTACTCCATCCCTAATCTTTTCCGCTATGAACGAATGCAACGTGGTCGTCTTCGTGAACACTGGCAACTAAACTGTGATATTTTTGGAATTGACGATGTATCGGCAGATGTTGAAATCATTCTTTTAGCGAATGAAATATTCAAAAACTTTGGAGCGGAAAATGGACTTCATTATGAAATCCATGTTTCTAGTCGCCGATTATTAGAAGCACTTTATGATTCACTCACTTTAGATAAAGAAATCCGCCTCGGAGTGACCCGCTTGGCCGACCGAAAAAACAAAATGGAAGTAGACGAGTTTAAAAGACAAATGCAATCCATAGCTGGAGAGACTACCTCAGTAATTTTATCATTTTTAAATGCTGACAATATTAATGTCGTTCCCGAAACAATCAAAGACACTCCTGCTTATACTGAAATATTAACCCTTATCAACACCATGACCGACCTAGACTGCCAGCTTGTTTTTGATCCAACTATCATTCGAGGTTTTGATTACTATACCGGCATAGTATTTGAAGTAATGGATCTTGATCCAGAAAATAATCGTGCCCTTTTAGGTGGTGGCCGTTATGATAATTTAACCGAGTTATTTGGTGGGGAACCAATCCCCGGGATTGGTTTTGGGTTTGGCGATGTCGCTTTACGTAATTTCCTTATCAGTCATGATTTAATGACAACCGATATTACCTCGTCTAGATTAGCTATTTTGCCCACCGAGGTAAAACACAATCTGGCAGGAGAAAAAATAGCTCAAACTTTTAGGACTGCCGGAATCTCAACCACCATTGATTTAAGTAACAAAAAGGTTGGTAAAAAAATCTCTCTCGCCAGCGAACAATTTATTCAATTTGTCTTAGTTTTGGGTGATGATGAAATTAAAACTAAACAATACAAACTCAAAAATTTGACTGATGGCACCGAAATTAGCGGTACTGTAGAAGAATTAATTTCAGAAATTACAAAATAATATTCTCAAATAATCTTATGTTAAACTAATCACTATGCGTTACATTGTCTTTGATCTTGAAACCCAAAATACTTTTGAGGAAGTTGGATCAAATGAATCATCGGCCCTTGATATTTCAGTCGCTAGCTTGTATGACAGCCAAACCGATAAATACACCACTGTGGCGATTGATGAATTAGATACTATTTGGCCAATCATAGAAGAAGCAGATGCCTTAGTTGGATATAATAGTAATCATTTTGATATTCCACTTTTAAATAAATATTACCCAGGTGATTTAACTAATCTAAAAAGCATTGACCTACTTGAATCCATTCGACTTTCCTTAGGCAGAAGATTACGGCTTGATGGAGTAGCCGAAGCCACCATTGGCGCCAAGAAATCCGCTAATGGTCTTCAGGCAGTCAAGTGGTGGAAAGAAGGCAAGATAGACGAAATTAAAAAATATTGCGAACAGGATGTGAGAGTCACCAAAAAAGTCTTTGATTATGCCCTCAAACACGGTCATGTTAAATTCAAAGATGGTGGAAAAAAGAAAGAAATTCCCCTTGATACTTCAACCTGGATGATTAAAGAAGATAATGGTATGACGCATACTCTTCTATTTTAGTAATGGTAGTGTTTACTATCTATAACTAATTAGATTTAAAATCTATAGCACCAGATATAAATAACCGACAAATAAAGACATTAAGATGGTGTACCAAATAAAAGGCCAGAGCGTGTGTTTAGAAATAAATTTAAGAAAGTAGTGAATGACAATTATAGCCACAATAAAAGCAATTGTTGCACCAACCATAATTGGACCCCAAATTACATCTTCTGTTTGCCCGATCAAGTCCAGTGACTTTTTTATTCCCACTCCCAAAATAATCGGTATCGCCAAAAGAAAAGAGAAACGAGAGGCCTCGGTTCGTGACAGTCCGAGAATCATTCCACCAGCAATCGTTGCTCCAGAACGAGAGACCCCCGGCAAAAGGGCAGCAATTTGGAATAAACCAATCTGAAAACCTTTCTTAATCGTAATTTCATTAGTTTGGTGATTATTAAAATAATGCCATTCGGCAAAAATAAAAAACCAGGCATTAGCAAACAATAAGCTGGCCACTAAAAGAACATTACTGAACAATATTGACATTTTTTCTTCCAAGATGTAGCCGATAAAGGCACCAGGAATAGTGCCAATTAAAAGTGCGTAAACCATGGTAATATCCTTTTCGTTCACTGGCAGACGACCCAATTTACGCAAAAGCGCCTGAATTAAAATCCAGATATCTTTACGAAAATAAATAACAACGGCCATAATACTAGCCAGATGTAAAACTGCATCAAAAGCAAAAGTATCAGTTGATTCTATTTGAAGTAAGTTCTGAACCAAAACTAAGTGACCAGAAGAGGAAATCGGTAAAAATTCGGTTATTCCTTGTACTACCCCTAAAATGATTGCTTGGGTAAAATCCATATTCACAAAAAGTATACCATAATCACTTTATAATCTTATCAACATGGTATAATAATTCAGTATTTAATGTTTTAATTAATTCTATGCAACCAAATTCAAATTCATCATTAGCAATTCCTTTCGCTATAGTAGCTGGCTTTGCTCTTATTGCTGTAGCAATATTTTTTACTGGTAATAATAAAACATCACCCAAAGAACAAACAACTGCTACAACTGATTCAACAGTTACAAAATCAAATGTGGTGCGACCAATTGATAGCACCGACCATATTCGTGGTAATCCTAATGCTCCGATTATGATTGTGGAATATTCTGATTATGATTGCCCTTTCTGTAAAATCTTTGACGAAACCATGAATAATGTTATGGCCGATTATGGCGTTGGTGGTAAAGTTGGTTGGGTTTACCGACAATTCCCGATTGCTCAATTACATCCGAATTCACCAAGAATTTCTGAAGGAGCATATTGTGTTGCTGAACTCGGCGGTAATGATGCCTTTTGGGCTTTTTCAAAAAATATTTTTGCTGGGCGAGATGTTAATGTTCAAACTGACATGACTCAGTTACCTGTCTTTGCTGAAAAAGCTGGAGTTTCTAGATCAGACTTTAATACTTGTCTTGATAGTGGAAAATATCGCGATCAAGTACAAAAAGATGTAGCTGAAGCGGCAGCAGCGGGTGCTAATGGTACTCCTTATTCTGTAGTGATAGTCGGTGATCAACAGGTCGTCATCAATGGAGCACAACCATATACCGTGGTGAAACAAATTATTGATAACTTGATTGCCCAACTAGATGGGAAAGAAGCGCCAAACAAAGCTGAGTAAATAGAATGATGATAAAATAAAGTGGCGTGGGGCAAAGCCCCACGCCACTTTATTTTATAATTCTTTTTATTTTATTCATTCAATAATCTTATTAAATGAGCATAGGAGCTTTTGTCAGCCAATTCTTTATTAGACAAAAAATCACCAGCCACAATTTCTTTAACAGCCGATATCAACTCTCGTTTCAAAGATTCAATTTCTTCAGTCGTAATACTAAAAGTTTCCTCATGAAACAGACCTTTGGTGTCTGTTTCCACAAAAGATAAAACTCCTTCCCGACACAAATATCTCTCATCATCATAAAGAGAAAGTAATAATGCGTAAAATACTAATTGGCGTTTATAATTACCATCACTACTGGCGGTTTTTCCTTCAATCACATTTCTGGTTTTTGGCTTGCCTGTTTTATAATCAACTACTCTATAGGTTCGTCCATCACTAGTCAGGTCTAAACGGTCAAGTTTACCAGTCAGGATTAATTCTGGTAATTCTTTTATTCCAGTAGTTAATACCACACGCAAATTAAATTCCTCTTTGGTATTTACTGGTAAAGTCTTTTCTAATTGATCAATGTAGGGATAAAGCACAAAGAGACCCTTCTCATGCAAACGAACAAAATCTTTTTTAGAAAGTGGTAAAAGACCGAGTCCTTGTTCTAATTTGCTTTTAATTTCTGTCGCCGTTGGAAAAGATCCAGACCGAGTATGATATTTGGTCACAAACTCCAGGACATTATGAACCACTGTACCAAACTGCATTGAAAGAGACTGAGTCTCAGGCAGACGGAGTATATTTCTATAAATAAAATCCCAAGGGTTGTGTAAATAATTATTAAATGAGGTGGCCGAAAAACCCCGCTTAGCAAATAAATTAGTTATTAAAGATTTATCAATTATTCTTTCTGGTAAGGGTTGTCCTAAAAGAGTGATCGGGTTAAATTTTTCTTCTTCTTTGTCTGTGGGACAATTTGTAATAATAGTTTGATCAAGCGTATCGTATAATCTGGTTATAATCAGGGCTTTTCCTTCTGAGTTTGTCTCCGCGCTGGAAAGATTTAATTCTCTTTTAGCTCTGGTCATAGCTACATACAATAATCTCCGTTCGTCATCAAGCGAATTGACCACCCCCTCTTCTAATTTTGGCGTGATAGGAATGGTAAAATAATTTCTTTTATTTCCACCACCCCAGTTATCATCCTGTAAATGAGGAATAAAAACTATTTCAAATTCCAAACCTTTAGCTTTATGTGCAGTCATCACTTGTACGGACCGGGTATTATTATTAATATAAGGAGCAATCAGAGGAAGACCATAAGCCCTACGCCTTGCCAACATATCTCTAACCGCACTAAGAGTCACTGCTCCATCACGACAAACTAAGGCCTCTATCTCATCATAAAGTCGACGCACCACTCTAGCCCCTTCCAAAGGACTTCTGGTAATTACATAATCTAAAAACCCGCTCGCTTGCAATAAAAATTCAAGAACGCGATGTGGAGCTTCATATAACTCCAATTCTCTTGCCTTAGTAATTACGGTACTGATATTTTTTGCCTGAGCAACAGACGAAACGCCAATTTCAGTCAATTTAACTTCATCATTTAGAAGAGAAAATAAAGTAATGTCATGTCTTCTGGCTGAAGTTATTTTGAAAACATCATTAATTGATAGTCCCCAATATGCCCCATGTAAAACTGTAAAAAGAGCCGATTCGGTTTGATCAGTAAAAACTGCCGAAATTAATGACTCAATAGACTCAGTAATAGGATGGTTTAAAATATCCCCATCTGCTGATGCCTCTGTGGTAATACCGCTTTTACGTAAATTTGTGGATAGAGCTTCCACCTCACGATTAGTACGAACGATGACGGCAATCTCTTCTGGTGAAACCCCTTTAACCAGACGATCAGACACTTGTTCAACCAGCCAAGCATCTTCTACGGCCTGATGTGAAAAGATTCTTTTAGTAACTTGAGATTTTGATACTGTCATAGACACAAGTGGGAGGCGCAATTTTTGTAAAACCTCATCTTCCACTTTGACTAAACTGTGTGCAGTATCAAGTATGATTTGCCCGGAACGATAGTTTTCTATTAAACTAATAATTTTTGTTTCGCTAAAACGATCTTGAAAATAAAGAAAATTATTTAATGATGCTCCCTGAAAACGGTAAATTGCTTGTTTCTCATCCCCAACCACAAAAATATTTGGTTGATCATGATATGAACACAATAACTCCAATAAGTGGTTTTGTGATCCATTTACATCCTGATGTTCATCGGCCAAAATGTATTGATACTGTTCCTGTAAATCTCTGAGCATAGATTCATTTTGAGTTAGAGCAAAAACTGTTTCTCCGATCATATCCTCAAAGTCATATAATTTTTGTGTTCGCAAGAGTGCTTCATAACGTTGATAAACAAAAAGTAACTCCTGATTTTTTGAAATAATCTTTTCCAATTTTGTATATTCACCTCGCACCTTGCCCTTATGAGCTCCCTTCTCATGAATCTTTTCCATTGAAAGGAGCTGTTCTTCTTGATGGAGAATAATCTTCGCTAACTCATCTGGAGTAATATATTCCTTTTTTAGTTCTCCCAACATTTTCAATATAGGATTTACATAATAAGTAATATTACCGCTCGGTCGTAGTAACTTTATTTCTTTGCTATCCAAAATTGATTCAATAATAGAAATTTTCTCTAAATCACTAGCTGGTTCCCCTCCTATTATACGATTATATGAATCTGGATAATCTTTAATTAGAGAGCTGGCGAAACCATGAAAAGTATAAATTGAAACTTGGTAGGCTCTAGTGCCGATGTAACGGTGTAAACGCTCTCTCATTGCTTTAGCACCAGATTCTGTAAAAGTGAGAGCTAGAATACTCTCGGGGGCCGTATCTGTTTGTAAAAGAATATTAGCAATCCTGAGAGTTAATATTTGTGTTTTTCCAGTCCCGGGACCGGCAATCACCATTACTGGACCTTCAATATTATCAACGGCCTGACGTTGAGCGGTGTTTAATGAAGCATAAGCTTCATTAAACACCGCTTGAAGCGAATTATCTTTTAACATAGATTGAGTATAGCATTAACTGTTTATAACCTAAATTGTAAATCTAGAAAGATAATATTTAATAGCCATTTTACTCTTAAATAAGATAAACGGTTATACATTAAAGCACAACACTAGGAAAATGAGATACCGTCTGACATTTGAGATGGTATTAGTAACTTTTTAGGCGACGAGCCTTATCATGCTGACGGATTTTTTCCAAGGCCTTGGCTTCAATTTGGCGAATACGTTCGCGCGTAACTCCAAACTCTTTACCAACCTCCTCTAAAGTATGATAAGTACCATCAATTAGACCATGACGCATTTCAAGGATTTTTCTTTCTTTCTCAGATAAGGTATCAAGGATTTCGGTAATTTGATCAGTCAGAATGCTATGTGACACCTCTTGATCCGGTGAAGTAATTTTATCATCAGCAATAAAATCAGATAAACGGGAATGATCATCATCTTCTCCAATGGGTAATTCCAGTGAAATAGTATCCTGACTAATCTTTTCAATTTGGTAGATTTTTTCCACCTCCACTCCCATTTCGGTCGCTATTTCTTCTGGCATCGGATCTCTTCCTAAGTCCTGTGACAGACGACGTGAAACTTGTTTGTACTTTGCCATTGTCTCTACCATGTGTACTGGAATACGAATAGTACGCGATTGGTCAGCCAAGGCTCTCGTAATTGCTTGTCTAATCCACCAGGTGGCATAAGTAGAAAATTTAAAACCTTTAGTAAAATCAAATTTATCTACTGCCTTAAAGAGACCGAGATTACCTTCCTGAATTAAATCAAGCAGAGTTAAATCTGGAGAGCGACCAACGTATTTCTTGGCAATTGAAACTACCAAACGCAAATTAGCTCGCGCCAACAGATTTCGTGCTTCACTATCACCATCAAAAATCCTCTTAGCAAGAACTTTTTCTTCCCCAGCATTCAAAAGTGGATATTGGCCAATCTCTCGCAAATACATTTGGATTGAATCATAACTACTATCGTTACGCTTAAAGGCATTTTTCTGCGCTAATAATTCTGTTGATGGGTCATCACCCAACATTCCACCACTTTTTAAAACATCAATACCAGCAACGGAAAAACGATCGTACAGTTCATCTAAAAACAAAACATTTTTTTCAATTTCTGGAAAGGAGCGCAGTAACTCGTCATAGGTTACATAACCTCGTTCGTGACCAAGTTTCATTAACTCCATTGCCTTAAGTTCTAGAATTTTTTCACCGCGCGTCAGTTTCTTAGGAATTATTTTTTTGCTGGCTATTTTTTTGACAACTCTTGTTTTCTTGATTAATGTTTTTTTGTTCGGTTTTTTTGTAGACTTAACTACAACACCTTTTTTAGTGATTTTTTTAGCGACCGGTTTGCTTACTTTCTTTTTTATTACTTCTTTCTTCTTGACTACCTTTGTACGGTTACTTTTAACGTTTTTTTTAGCAACGACCTTAGGATTGGTCTTCTTAGCTATTATTTTTTTTGGTACTGATTTAGTGGTTTTGGCCACTTTTTTGACAACTTTTTTGACAACTTTTTTGGCTTTTGCCATACGTGAACACAACTATACAGAAAATACTGAAATTGTCCAGCCCTATCGTCTCTTATCTTCATATTCACAATTTGGGAAAAATATCAATAGTATAAGCTGGTAATTGCTTTTTTTTCTGTAATTCAAGGATTTTTGGTAAGACTTCATCACTAATATCAGAATTAGCATTTAGTTGTTGACGTAGAATAGCTAATTGTTCATCCAAATAAAGGCGCCGTAATTGCTCTAACTTATAAACCAATTCCTCGTAAATAATCAGAGAGGAATTTTTTTCTAAAAATTCCTCAATCTGAAAAGTAATTTTAATCAACGCGTCGGTGGACATTTCTTTTGTCAAATCATCTATATTTGAATTAGTGATGCTGTTTATTTCCTGCTCTAAAACAGAACGAACTGACTGAGAAACAATTGTCGCTACCGCAAGTAAATACAGAAGAGTGACCTCTTTACGATGAGTCTGATTATGAACTAGCGTACCCTTATACTGGTCAACATCTACCTTTATGCCAGTTGTCACATGTCTTTTTTCATCTTCTTCAATTAAGCGATTTAATTCAAAATGTACGGCATCTTTGGTGGTACCAATGGCAGAAGCAATAACTCCCTCAAAATGTTCTTGATCAATATGATTAGGTATTAAAGTCACAAAGGGTATCACTTCCTCACGAGCTTGTAATTTGAAAGCTCTAACATCGGGAGTATTACTTTTTAAATGCGCCAAAAGAAATTCAATAATATGAACAGAATTTCCAATAGCGTTTTTATATGTCTTAACGTCATTTTGTACCATATCAGCTGGATCAGCTCCAGGAGTCAAGGAAGCCACTTTGACATCAATTCCCCGCCTTAACATTAAATCCGCTGCTTTTTTCATGGCGGAAATACCAGCTTTATCAGCATCAAGGCACAAAACGACTTTAGTTGAAAGACGCTCTAATAGTTGAACATGATTGACAGTTAAAGCCGTACCAGAAACAGCTACCGTATTGGTATAACCGGCCTGTTGGCTCAATACGACATCAAACTGCCCTTCTACTATTAACCAAAAACCAAGATTTCTTATACTATGCTTAGCCATATCATAACCGTACAGTAAGTCAGATTTGTGATACAACTCAGTTTCTGGAGAATTAACATATTTAGGAGCTTCTGTGTCTTTGGTAAGAATTCGCCCAGAAAATGCCACCACCTTTCCGTTTTGATCTCGCAAAGGAAACATAATGCGATCACGGAAAACATCAAACGGTTCCTTGCCTATTTCAGTAGTTTTAATTAGTCCGGCCTTAAGTAAGACAGTATCGTTATAGCCAGCACTATTTAAATATTGACGCAATTCCCGCCAACCAGCATTTGGCGGACCAGGCGCGTAACCAATACGCCATTTTTTTATAGTCTCGGCAGTAACTCCACGATTTTCCAAATAGGCACGTGCTTCACCGTGATTGACTAGTTTACTTTCAAAGTATTGTGTGGCCGATTCTAATACTGTATAAAGCTGATCCCGGGCTGATTTTTTTTGCGGATTTTCTGGTACTAATTCCACTCCGGCTTTCTCCGCTAAAATTTTGAGGGCACCTTTAAAATCAACTCCTTCCATCACCTCAATAAATTTAAAAATGTCACCACCTTGACTGGTAGAAAAACAGTAATACATTCCCCGCTCTGGTGACACGAAAAATGACGGGGTTTTCTCATTGGTAAAAGGTGACTTACCTTTAAAATGTCGCCCCGCTTTATGCAACTCCACATACGGCGAAATCACATCAATAATATTGAGTCGGTCTTTTATTTGTTGAACAGTATCCGATGACATAATCAACACTAGTATACGTGATAAGACGTGGCAGTGTAATCTATTGACAAAATATATAAAAATGCTATACTATTAAATAGGTTGCACCTCCACACTGACCCCAATAACCGAACACCCCACCTAATAATTTTGCACCGCCACTCTGGTGGATTTTTTAATTTTAGCACACGCCACTTTAAGTAGTTCCGCAGTCCAAGCTTCCTCTGGCGTATGA
>Ga0210054_1000525_pt1 | contig 35928 bp, 44 predicted proteins | sample CryGeymeta201516_FD_185470 | JGI IMG/M metagenome (GOLD analysis project Ga0210054, IMG submission 185470) | Groundwater microbial communities from Crystal Geyser aquifers in Utah, USA - Crystal Geyser metaG 2015-16 (SPAdes) (version 2) | ecosystem: Environmental > Aquatic > Deep subsurface >... | reverse complement strand
TTGTCGTGGGTTCGAGCCCCATCAGCCACCCCAGTTTCCCGCCGTCTTGGCGATAGTCCTCGCTAACTTCCTCGGCGCTGTGCCTAGAATTGCACCCACGGGCCTGCGCGGCGCTGGTGATGTTCTCGGCGTAGTTGGCCACGTAGCCGGGTGCGAGGTGGGCGTATTTCATCACCATGTCCAGGCTGGCCCAGCCGCCCAGTTCCTTCAGTACCGTCAGCGGCGTCCCGCTCATTACGTGCCAGCTTGCCCAGGTGTGGCGTAGGCCGTGGAAGGTAAATGCCGGATCGATGCCGGCGGCTGTAGCGGCGGTGTACCACGCCTTGGTGGTGGTGCGCTCGATCTTCTTCCCTCGGAACGTAAAAACATAGCGGGCATCGGCGATGGTGATCTTCTTGAGTTTCTTTTTTTGCTCGGATCGTTCCTTTAGCACCGCGATCGCGTCTGTGTTGAGCGGGACGGGTATCGCTTTGCCTGCCTTGGCCTCGTCTGGCCAGATCCATGCGATCTTGCGCTCGATGTCGATGTTCTCCCACATCAGGCCGGTGACGTTGGCGCGGCGCAGGCCGGTGCACAGCGCGAGTCTGGTCATGGCGGACAGGTGATCAGGCAGGGCGGCGGTGAAGCGGTCGGCCTGTGCGCGGGTGATCCACAGGAAGCGGTCGTTGTTCTCCGGCAGGTAGGGTATCTTCGGCACGCCAGCCAGCAGCCCCTTGGCGTGCGCGTAGTTGAGCACGGCGGAGACGATGGCGAGGAAGCGGTTGGCGGTGGAGGCGGCGCGCGTCTGCATCAATTCCTTGCGGATGGCGAGCAGTGCGTCGGTGGTGATGTGGGTGATCGGCTTGTCGGCCAGTCTCTCGTTGAGCCATATCAAGCGGACGCGGTCGGTCTCGTAGCTGGCCTTGTGGATGGCGTGTTCTTCGACCCACTGCAGGGCGGCTTCTTCCCAGCTGGCTATGCGGACGTCGCCAAGTTTTTGTTCTCGCCAAATTTCAGCACGACGGCGGTCGTGGTATTCCTGCGCGGCTTGGTGGTCGGCTGTGCCAGTAGTTTCTCTAATCTCTGTTTTGCGGATCGTCCATTTGCACCAATAGATCCTGCCACGCTTGTAGAGCGACATTCTGCTTCTCCCCGAGTCTTATCACGGTATTGTGCGCGTAGCCATTCGGCCAGGTCAACGTCAAGGAAGACCCAACATTTACCCGGCTTGGCCCCCGGCACCTCTCCGGCGCGCGCCTTCGCCTCCAGCGTGTGCGGGTGCAGGCGCAGGAATTGGGCGGCTTCGTTGAGGTCTAGGGTGCGCATGGTTATGCTTTACGCCTCAGGATGATCTTCACAAGCTTCGGGTGCGACCACATGGCGGCGATGATGCCGACGGGGCCGCCGTTGAGGGTGGCGAAGATCTCGGACCAGCTCATGTGCGGCACGGTGTGCCAGATGAACAGGTTGAGCGCGCCGATGGCGTAGCTGGTGATGATGGCGAGCACGTAGTGATTGCCCTGCACGTTGAGCTGCTGCAGGCCGAGGGCGAACACGACGAGGGCGCTGGAGCAGAAGAGAGTGAGTTCGGTCATTACTTGCACTTGTGGATCGTCTTGCCGGGCAGGCGGGTGATGCCTGGCCTATCCTCTGTTGCCCCCGGAATAAATCCGCTGCCTTCGATGCCCGCGCCGCGCATGGCATCCACCTCTACCTTGGCGCTGTTGATGATGACTTGTCCGATGTCGCTCACTGCCTTGGCATTTTCGATGTTGATGGTTCCGTCTTTTAGCTTGCGCATGGTTTCAAAAAGAATGGCTCGCAAGTCGACAATGTTGTTGCTTTCGTTACTCATGGGATTGCTCCTTTTTGTTGATCTGTCTGGTGAGCGCGCCGCGTAGCTGGATGACCTGGGCGATCTCTTTTGGGTAGTTGTGGTAGGTGTTGCGCCGCATGTTTTCTGATCGGGTGATGCATTCGATCTTGTCGAGAGTGATCTCTTCGAGTTTGTTGGTGCGCATGCCTGGCTTGAAGGCGACGATGTGCCCATCTGGAACAGGGCCGTTGGCATCGATCCACATTTGCCGGTGGACGGCGACCCAGCGCAGTGCGGGCATGATGTTAGGGTCGTCGTTCATCTTGCGTTGCAGGGTGCCGTCGTCGTTGATGCGTAGAGTTCCGATGGGGACGTAGTTGTGCTGGGCCGCGCCGCGCATCTCGCCTTTTTTGAATCGCGTGTCGGCAGATCGTCCGCCAGCGACATAGTGCTTGCCCTTGTTCCATGTCTGGTGCCCTTTCTGGAAGCGCGAGCCGACACCTTGGCGGCCGTTCGTTCGTCCAGATGCTGGTGATGCCAGGAATTCTTTAGTCTTTTTCAGGCCGAGCCATGAGGCTTTGGCATAGACCTTGGCGAGCGGAATGCCGATGTCGCGCGCGATGTCGGCTGTGCGCTCGTGCGGGTAGCGATTGCGCAGGGCACGGTCTTGCTCTTCTGTCCACTTGATGCGCGGGGCATGGATGTGACGGCTTTTTGTCATGCTGCTTTCCTTTCTTCTGTTCTTACCTGAGCGAGTTCGGTCATGGCATCAGCCTTTCGCTACCCACAACCTTGTGCGCGTTTTTGTTTTTATCTCAACGACCCGGTTTTTTTCCAGCAGGGAAATAAGCTGGCTGTACACGGTGTTGTATGGCGTGCTGGCGATCTCTGCCGGGTCGTGCGCGCTGATCGGTTCTTTGAGGTGCGGTAATAATTTCATCGCGCTGTTTATTTTTTTCGGGCGCGGAGCATTCTGGTTATTAGACTTATACCTGGGTGGTATCCAGATCCAGTCACTCAATGGCGTCACTTTCTGGTTGAGCATTTCGGCGAGTGTCATAGCGTTCGCGCCGCTTTTTCGCGCGCCTCTTTGGTGGAGCATCCAAGCGACCGGTAGAATGCGCACAAGTCGCGCTCGCGGCGTTTTTGTCCGATCCAGCGACACAACCGAAGAATCCATCCCGGATTGCGGCGGCGCGGGACAAGTAGTTTTTTGTTCATGCTTTATCTCCTAGTCAACAATTTTTCGCCAGCACGTCCAGCGCTTTCCGTACCCATGATCCAACCCCCATTCCAACAAAAATATTTGTTGTTGCGGATTAAGCCATTCAGGTCGCCATCGCTTCGGCCATACCCCGTCTTTTTTTGCTAGTTCCGAAAATTCGTAGAACGTTTCTTTGCGAAACTGCGCGATGCCCATTGATAAGCCGTCGTCACCCACGGCGTCGTGCCGCCAACCTGATTCGCAGGCGATCACTCGCAGCATGGTGCGGGCATCTGCGGCCCACCCGGAGAGCGGGGCGATGATTGCCGCCATTAAAATAACGGCCCGCACTTCACGCCATCCCTTTTGGTTTACAGATGACCGCGAGCGGCGCGCTGGCATCTGGCAGCATTCGGATGCCGATCAGCGTGGCCTGCATGGCGCTGGCGGCGATGACGTTGCGCACGGTGCGTGTGCGGCCGTGGATGAGGGTGATCAAATAGTGGTTCATGCCGCCTCCATTCGATTGTGAACTTGCTGCATCCGAGAGTCGGTCACCATGTTGTGGTTTCGATTCGCCAAAACTTGCAGGCAAAGCGATTTATAAATAAGCGGGTTGGTGAGCGCGGTGGTGAGTGTTACACCCACATAACGCAGGCGCGCGCTCCGATACGCCCACGCAAGTTCGTCTGCCGTGATGTCATTTGGTGTTTGCATCCATCCCTCCGGCGATGTAGGCCAACTTGAGTGCGGCTGGATACCCGTCCATGTTTGCCGGCGCCCGTCCCAGCTCTCCGTCGCGCCATCCGCGCCTATAAAAGTCCGCCTGGTCTGCGACGCAGAACGCAGCCGGAACTTTGATTTTGTCGAGATCGGTCATCCCATCACCCCCATTTGTTGGCCCCGGTGCATCCCGGCTCGCGGGTTTTGCTTTGGGGGCGAGTTGGTTAAGCATAGAACCGCTAAACATACAATGTCAAGCAAAACTAAACCTGCAACATAATAAAAAGCCGCAGGGGTTTCCTGCGGCTTAATTTAGAGGTGTGTGATGCTGAAAGAGCTTAAGAATTATCTTGGGCGGGATATGGCTGGTTTGTGTGAGTGGGTCGGCAGTCAGTTGGTCAATTATTCTTTAACGCGCATCATGTCGCGCATCGACTTGGTGCAGTATTTATTCCGGCCGCATCGCATCTGGTGAGTGATTGATATTGGCTGCTGCGTCTCCAGACGGCGCAGCCAATGAGGATGGCGCCGGTTTCATTGTTACTTTTGCCTTGGATTTTTCGGCTGATTTTAGTGATTTTTTCAGGAAGTCCTGCGCCTGTTTGGCCTCGTCTCCGTCAACTGTTTCGCGTTTCAGTACGTCGTTTTGCAAGATGCGCACCAGTTGGTCGTTCTCGATCTTGATGTTGCCGCTGACCTTGCGCAGCTCCCTGCGCAGGGATTGCAGCATCGGTTCGCTGGTGAGTAGGGCGGCAATGGAGAATTTGCTGGTGGCTTGTTGCTGCTGGAAGAAGGCGGTCATAGATGATTGTGTGAACCCCTCGCGGCTGAGGTTGCCGAAGCATTCAATGAATTGCGGATTCTTTGCGCTGGCTTGGAGTAGGTCGATTTCGAAAATTAGTGATTTATCGATGGGTTGGCGGAAGTGGATTTTGTATACCTGCCACACCGCGCCATTGGTGAGCACGATCCACTCGATGCCATGGTTCGCCCCGTAGTCGATGGCTTGTTTGACGTGGTTATCTTTTAGCGTTTGCCCGATAGCTTTGGCCTCCAGCAGGAAGCGCACATCGCTACCAACTTTAACAGCCAGATCAACATAGGTTCCGCGAATAGCGAATTCAGTTGTGATCTCGATGTATTTCTTATAACCAAGCAGATCGGCCAACATATCGCCAATAATGACCACGGTATCCGATTCGCTGACATCACGGTCCTTTGCGTCTGAAAGGATGGACTGATACTTCCTGAGCTGCTGAGCCAAGCGGTCGGAGACCTTCTTTGATATTGCCATGTTTCTCCCCTGTGAAATCAAAGCTGAGTTGGATTTGGATTTTAAGGATGTTATTGCTTACCGTTTGTTCCTTCTTCTGGTTCAGCAAGCGAATTCCCTGCCCGATACCAGGCTTGCCTCTCTTTCACGCCAAGGCGTCTGGAGATTTCATCGGCGATGGATGTTTTCCCTGTGTATATCCAGTCGATAGAAAAATCCAGCGTCTTTTGCAATAACAACAACCTGTCTGCTGGTGGGGTGACAAGATTGGTCTCCCATTGAGAGACCATTCCTTTCGACACGCCACACAACTCCCCAAACTTTTCACCGGAGAGATTGTTGTGTTCCCTTAGTTCCTTTAAGCGTGCGCCGATAGTCATTCTCGAATTGTATAGCCGTTCTAAATCAATATGGTTTAGTGACGCTTGACATTGTGTGTTTAGTAGTATTAAACTGCGCTCCATCATGACTATCTCCATAAAAGAAATTGCAGCAAAGGTTGGCGGGGTTGTTTCCTTGTCAACTCAGCTTGGCCTATCACGCGGCGCAGTGTCGCAATGGGAAAAGGTGCCTTTGGATCGTGTTGCTGCAGTGTCAAAGCTCACTGGTATTCCTAGAGAGGATTTGCGCCCAGACATATTTGGCGACTACCCGGAAGAAGAACGAACAAAGGAGGCCGCATGATGCGCGCCTCGATACAGCCTTCCTCCTCCCTGAGCGAAGTCCGCGCGAAAGCGCGGTTGGTGCCATCCGGCCTTGCGGTCGGGTGGCATTTTTTTCTGGTGAGTGTGTTCATAGTTTCACTGTAGGTCTGTAGCTGGTTTCGTTCAATGATTGTCAGGGGGGATTTCAAATAATGGATCAATTGGATATTGCAGTGCATCAGACGGCGCATGATGCGCCGGGCGGATTGCCGGCGCTGGCTCGGCGCATCGGTGTTCGTGAGCAGGTGTTGCGCAATAAAGTGTGCCCGACTACGGAATCGTTCCACCTCAATCTACGCGAGGCGTTGGCGATGATGGATGCGACCGACGATGATCGCATCCTGGCTGTGTTGGCAGAGATGCGCGGCTATATGCTGGAGCGAAAGCAATTGCCGGATGCGGAGAGCATTGTGGCGGCTGTGTTGTCAGCTGATGCAGAGCATGGCGATGTGTCGCGTGAGATTCAGGCGGCGCTGGCAGACGGCAAGATCACCGAGACCGAGCGCGCCGCGATCGCAAAGCAGATACACGATGCGCACCAGGCGCTTGACCGGTTGAACTCTACCGTGCAGCACACACCCCATCGCGCCCACAAAGAAATCCAGTGATGTTCAACCTCCTCTGCGAACATGTAGCGCAGCAGCCAGCGCGCCCAGCGCGTAGCCATAACTCAAGCATTGGCCGCATGGTTGCCCCCATTTCAATCCCCATCCCCCTGCGAAACAAGAAGCGGCTCGGTGGCACACACAGTTGCGCGCCCGTTGCAACAGTTGCAACGGGCCCTTGTGCACCAGGTAAAAGGTACTCCCTGGCCTCATCCCTTGCGGGTAATCCGCACCCCGATGTTTGTCTAGGGTGTGGCTTTCCAAAGTTGGTCAACTCGGCGGGCGGTTCATGCTGACGGTCAAGATCGAAGGAATGGATGCGCTGAAGCGCATGCTGAGCGAGATGGGGCAGAAGCAGGTTCCGTTCGCGGCGGCGCAGGCGATCACCAAGACGGCGAAGTCGGTAGAGAAACGACTGCAGGCAGACATGGCAGACGCGTTCAAGTCGGCCAGCCCGTACACGAAGCGCGCGACGTTCTCGACATCGGCGACGAAGGCAAAGCTGGAAGCAACGATCGGACTGAAAGACCAAAAGCCGTCCAGCGGAACCGCTCCTGCGGTGCTGCTCAAGGAACACTTCACCGGCGGACTGCGCGGGAACAAGCCATACGAGAAGGCCATCATCGCGATGAGTGGAATGCCGTCAGGCTGGCGCGCGATACCTGGTGGTGGAATCAAGAAGGACGCCTACGGCAACCCAAACCGCAAAGAGATCGGCGAGATGCTTGGCGCACTGCGCTCGCGCATGCAGGTGTTCAAGGGGCGCGGCAAGAAGGTCGCGCTGGTTGGTTACTTCATCGTCCCGGTCGGCGCTCAGTCGCACCTTGTTCCAGGCATCTACAAGCGCGTCGCGCGCGGCGCATTGGCCGCGATGTTCATCTTCGTGAAGTCTGCCAACTACCGCAAGGTTCTCGATCTGCAGCACACGGCTGATAAGATTGTGCGCGCCGAGTTTCAGACGAACTTCGATGCCGCCTTCGCCAATGCCATGAGGACGGCGCGATGAACTACACCAACTACGACGACGCCAGGGCGCAACTGCTCGCGCTCGGGCTGATCATCGACAAGCAGCTCGACACCAGCGGCCGCATCCAGCGCTGGCTGGTGGATGGTGAAGACCGCGAGAAGCGCGGGTGGTCGAAGCTGGGGGATTGGACATCACCGAAGGGCAACACCTATCTGGTCGGAGCGTTCGGCGTTTGGCACGGCAACGACGATGGCAAACAAAGGATCGAGTTGCCGAAAGATGACGGCACCGGCAACGGATTAAGCAAGGAGGATTTGGCCGCCATCAAAGCCAAGCAAGCGCTGCTCAACAAGCAGGTCGAGGCAGACCGCGCCGCAGAAGCCAAACGAGCCGCGCGTTGGGCTGCCAATGTGTGGGAGCACTGCGCACCGGCTACCGAGCACGAGTACCTGGCGCGCAAGCAGATCAAGCCGAACGGCGCGCGCATGCTGCAGTCACTGGAAGGCATGACGCTGACCGGGCTGGATGAGGCGAACGAATACCGCATCAGCAGCGCGAAAGGCTCGCTGGTCATCCCCATGCACAACACGCACGCCGAAGTGTGCGGCCTGCAGTTCATCCTGCCAAAGGAACACCCGCGCCGCGTCAAGACCGGGCGCGACAAAGAGTTCTGGCCGAGTGGCATGGCCATGTCCGGCACCTTCGGCCTGATCGGTCACATCAAGCGCAACGGCATCCTGCTGTTTTGCGAGGGATTCGCCACCGGCGCCAGCCTGGCAGACGCCACCGGCCAGACCGTTGCATACGCATTCAGCGCCAACAACCTGATCAAGGCCGCCAAGGCGCTGCGCAAATCCTACCCCGCGCTGCGCATCCTCATCTGCGCCGATGACGACTACCTGACCGAAGGCAACCCCGGCTGCACCGCCGCCTCTCAAGCCGCCTCCGCAATCGATCTTTGCGCCTGGACGAAGCCGAACTTTCTCGCCGACGACGGCACAGATCCGCGCGACGGGAAGAAGCTCACCGACTACAACGACCTCGCCGTGATGACAGGGATTACCCTGACGCTGGCGAACCAGATCAACACAAAGCTCGACGAGCTGAAATGGAACGAGCGCGCACCAGTAGTCGCGGGAGAAAATCCACAAGGGGGAGGGGATAAGCGCAAGCGCGCGCAATCCGTCATGCTGATGGACGACGCCATCAATCGCTTCATCCCGATCGACGACGGCACCGGCAAGACGCTGTTCGACACCTGGACGAACAAGCTCGCGCTCAAGGACGCCATGCTCTCCGTGCTGCCCGCCGGGGTGCGCTGGGACGACATCAAGCGCGACCCGATGTGGGTGCAGCGGGGCGCGTACTATCTTGATCAGGTCGGGTTCGACCCGTCCGGGAGCGACAAGAACTGCCTGCTCAACACCTGGCAAGGATGGCCGATCGAGCCAAAGCAAGGGCGCTGCGACATGCTGCTGGAAACCATCGAATACCTGTGCAGCGAAGAAGAGAATGGCAAGGAAGTATTCACCTGGATCATGCGGTGGATGGCCTACCCGCTGCAGCACCCGGGCGCCAAAATGTCCAGCGCCGTCATCATGCACGGCCCGCAGGGCACGGGTAAATCCACCGTCTTCCAAACGCTCGCCAAGATATACGGCAACTACGCCACCGTACTCAACCAGCGCGGCCTGGAAGACAAATTCAACAGCGACTGGTCAGACTCCAAACTCTTCATCCTCGCCGAAGAAGTCGTCACACGCGCCGAGATGTGGCACATCAAGAACGAACTCAAAGAGCTCGTCACCGGCGAGTGGATACGCATAAACCCCAAGAACATCGCCGCCTATCGCCAGCGCAACCAACTCAACATCGTCTACCTCTCTAACGACGACCAGCCGCTGCCCATCGAAAACGATGACCGCCGCCACCTCGTGGTCTGGACTCCGCCGCAGGTCGGCGAAGAATTCTACGATTCCCTTTATCTTGAGCTGGACAACGGCGGCGTGCAAGCCTTCTACCACCACCTGATGACACTCGATCTCGGCGACTTCCACCCCAAGAAGCGGCCGCCCATGACCGACGCCAAGCGCAAACTAATCACCCTCAGCAACAGCGGCGAGCGCGAATTCGTCGGTCAATACCTCGAAGGCGACACCGGATTCCCTGTCTGCCCGGTCGAGGTCAAAGACCTTTTCAAAGGGTACATGAGTTGGGTGCGCGAGACCAACGAACGCAACCCCAGATCGCTGCGCCAATTCGGCGGAATGATGACGCGCATGCCCGGATGGCAAAGAAAGCGAACGCAGATCTACATGCCAAACGGAAAACGTGAAGCGGCTTGGGTCTATATCCCGCCAGACGCCGCGCTCATCCAGCACAAAGCCACCATGCCGGGGGACGCCACCGAGACAAAGTGGATCTCTGACAGCATCCAAACCTTCCGCGACGCACTTAATGATCGGGCGAAACCATGACTTCGGCCCTAGTGTTCCGCAAGTGTTCCGCTTGTTCCGTAACTCCAAAAGCCACGCAAGCCAATAAGCGCGGGGGTGTTCTCTGTGTTCCGCTTGTTCCGTGGAAACGCGCCCGCGCGCGCGCGCATAAACAAAGCCGCAGAGTAAATAAATCACCTCTCTCACGCGTACATTTTTTCGCGGAACATACGGAACAAGCAGAACACCCCCGCCGCCATTGGTGTTCAGCGATTTTAACGAAGCGGAACAAGCGGAACACTTGCGGAACACCCATCATGACCGAAAAAACCAAACCCATGCGCCAAGCCATGCCGCTCACCGCCGCCTGGATAGACCAGCTCCGCGAAGCCTTCGGCACCGAGAGCATCAACAACAGCATCCGCCTCGGCATGCAAGGCTTCCCAGACTGGTTTCACGCCACCGAAGGCGAACACGAAGTCGGCACCCCATTCAAACCCGTCACCAACAGCATCAGCCTGGCCGACATGGTCATCCGCACAAAAGCAGAACGCGAACAAGAATCGAAAAGGAGAATCAAATGAAAGTGCAAGACAAGATCGAAATGCTGGCCGTCACCGCGCTTGTGCCTTACGCCCGCAACAGCCGCACCCACTCAAAAGAGCAGATCGCCCAGATCGCGCGCAGCATTCAGGAGTTCGGCTTCACCAACCCGGTGCTGATTGACGGGCAGGGCGGCATTGTGGCTGGCCACGGGCGCGTTTTGGCCGCGCAAAGCATCGGGGTGGGGTCAGTACCATGCCTACGGGTCGATTGGCTGACAGAGGCCCAGAAAAAGGCCTACGTGATCGCGGACAACCAGCTCGCGCTGCAGGCGGGGTGGGATAACGACATCCTGTCTGCCGAAATCAAGGAGCTGCAGCAGGATGGATTCGCGCTGGACTTGCTCGGTTTCAGCAACGAGGACTTGGATTCCATGCTCGGCATCGCCGACGAAGTGTCAGGCAAAGACCCGGAAGATTGTCCACCCCCAGTGACCGACCCGGTCAGCGTGCTGGGTGACGTCTGGAATCTTGGGATGCACCGCCTTATCTGCGGGGATTGCACCACGCCGACCGCGATGGCCGCGCTGATGGATAGCGAGATGGCAGACGTCTGCTGGACTGATCCGCCGTACAACGTCGCCTATGGAGACAAGGCAGAGTTCCTGAATAACGGAGACAACGGACGCACGCAGAGAAACACCTCGCGCATTCTCAACGACGACATGGATGACGCCAGCTTTGCACAGTTTCTCGGCGACTTCTACCGCGCCGCCTTCACTGTGATGAAGCCGGGAGCGGCCATCTACGTCGCCCACGCCGAGACCGAGCGCTCCAACTTCACCCGCGAAATGCTGAACAACGGATTCAAGCTGTCCGGCGTTGTGATCTGGCGCAAGAACACGCTAGTGCTCGGGCGGTCGGATTACCAGTGGATCCACGAGCCGATCCTGTACGGATGGAAGATTGGCGGCGCGCACCGCTGGTTCGGAGGGCGTAAAAAAACCACCATCGAGCACATGGGCGATGGCTCACCGTTCGTCAAGCGTGCAGACGGAAAGTGGGAATTGCACCTGGGGGGGGGCATATTCGTGGTGGAGGGCAAGGCGGAAATCGAGGAGCTGCTGACCTCAGTGATCGTCGAGGACAAGCCAAGGCGCAACGACGTCCATCCAACCATGAAGCCGGTCGCGCTGATCGAGCGCATGCTGCGCAACAGCGCGCAGAGCGGGGACATCGTGCTGGATTGCTTCGGCGGCTCGGGTTCAACGCTCATGGCAGCGGAGCGCCTAAAAATGAAAGCGCGCCTGTCGGAGCTGTCGCCGAACTACGTCGACGTCATCATCCGTCGCTGGCAGGAATACACCGGACAGCGCGCGATTCATGCGGTAACCGGCAAGCACTTCCCTGGGTGAGCTAAACCATGACCGCCGCCACCCAATCAGAATTTGCCGCCATCCTAGGCAAGAACAAGTCCTACGTCACCCGCCTAAAGCAGGCCGGGCGGCTGGTGCTCACGGCGGATGGGTTAGTTGATGTGGAGAAAAGCCAGAACCTCATCGCCATGACCGCCGACCCCAGCCGCGCGGACGCGGTGGCAGCGCGCCAGCCCGAGGCATCCGCGCCGCCGCGCGCGCCGCAGAACGACGCGGTCGGCAACAGCTTCCAACAAGCCAAAGCGGTAAATGAAAAATACAAGGCGCTCACCGCCAAGCTGGAATACGAGCGCGCCAGCGGCAAGCTTGTCGATGCCGAAGAAGCCCGCCTGTTCGCCGCCGACCTGGCCGCCACGTTTCGCGGCTCGCTCGAAGTGTTGCCGGATCGTCTCGCGCCTGAGCTGGTGCCGCTCAACGACACCGAAGCCGTCCGCGCAGTGCTGGTGGAATCGTTCGAGCAGGTGTTGACGGATATTGCGGACAAGATCGCGAAATGGGGGAAAGCGTGATCCGCATTGTTGGTTTTTCCGGGGGAATTGATTCGCAAGCGGCTGCACTGCATGTGCGAAACCGGCACCCGGGCGACGAGATCATTCTGCTCAACTCAAAGGCAGGGAAGAACGAAAGCCCGATAACCGAAGCGTTCATCAACTGGTATTCGGAAAACGTATTCCCTGTGGTACAGGTAATGGGCACTTATGCCGATCTCTGGAAAACGGAGCGGTTTGCAGAGACGAGGGGGTTCAACAGCACAGACGAACTGACCTTCGAGGGAATGATGAAGGTCAAGGGTAGAGCTCCATCACGCAAGGCTCAATTCTGCACTGAGATATTGAAACTGAATCCGCTTCGCCGTTGGGTTGATGAGAATGTATCTGACGACTACGAGAGATACACCGGGCTGCGCCGAGACGAATCGGATGCCAGAAAAAACACGCCTTTCCGCGAGTTCGATAAGTTCTTTGATTGCTATGTAAACCATCCGCTGGCCGACTGGAGCAAGAAGATGTGTTTCGAGTACGTGACAGCGCGCGGCGAGGAATACAACCCACTCTACAAGCTGGGGTTTGGTCGAGTTGGTTGCGCTCCGTGCATCAATAGCGGGAAGGGAGACATCCTGCTTTGGTCGCAACGCTTTCCCGAAGAAATCCAAAAGATACGCGCCTATGAGCGCAACACCGGGCGCACATATTTCGCGCCAATGGTTCCTGGAATGGCGATCAACACTATGGATGATGTGCTGGAATGGTGCACGACTGCGCGCGGTGGTCGCCAACAGGACTTTATCAAGATCGTGGAAGAAAGGCCGAGCTGCGAATCTAAGTTCGGGCTGTGCGAATGAACCCCCCCCTAACCCAATCCACAATGCAAGTCATGTCCGCCGCTGCCGCCCGCGCAGTGCGCCCGCGCGGTCGGCTCACGGTGTCGCAGTGGGCGGACAACCATCGCGTGTTGTCGAGCAAGGGCAGTGGTGAGGTGGGGCGCTGGCGCACGGCGCGCAACCCGATGCTGCGCGAGATCATGGATTGCCTGTCGTTGCACTCGTCCGTGCGCGAGGTGTGGATCATGAAGTCGTCGCAGGTGGGCGTCACCGAGATGTCGGTGAACTGGCTGGGCTACACCATGGACTACGCGCCGGGCCCTGCGATGGTGCTCATGCCGACGCTGGAAGCGCGCGACACCTGGAAGGTGCAGAAGCTCAACCCGCTGCTGACCGATACGCCGTGCATCCGCGACATGCTGGGCGGGCTGCGCAGCCGCGATGCGGCACACAGCAAAGAACTGATCGACTTCCCAGGCGGCATCCTGTTCCTCGCCGGCGGCAACTCGCCCAACAGCTACGCGCAAAAGTCCGTGCGCTGCCTGATGATGGATGATCTCGACCGCTTCCCCGCGCAGATCGGCGACGAAGGCGACCCGGTGGAGCTGGCGCGCTCGCGCGTGAAAGCCTTTGTGCGCCACAAGCTGCTGTTCGCCAGCACACCCACGCTTAAGGGTGCATCGCTGATCGAGCGCGGCTTTGAGGATGGCGACCAGCGCCGCTACCACGTCGCCTGCCCGCATTGCGGCGAGCGGCAGGTGCTGCAATGGAGCCACGTCAAAGCCAACATCACGCTGACCGCAGCCGAATACATCTGCGAGCAGGGCTGCATCATAGAAGAGCACCACAAGCCCGCCATGCTCGAAGGCGGCATCTGGATCCCGGAACACCCCGAGCGCCGCGTGCGCAGCTACCACATCAGCGCACTCTACGCGCCCATCGGCCTCGGCCCGTCCTGGCTCGATCTGGTGATCCACTTCAAGCGCATCCACAAAGAGCCGGTGCAGCTCAAGAGCTTCATCAACCAAAACCTCGGCGAAGCGTGGGAAGACCAATCCGAAAAGCTCAAGACGCACGAGCTGGCCACGCGCGCGGGCGAATACCAGCAAGGCATCATCCCGCCCGGCGTGCTGGCCCTCACCGTCGGCATCGACACTCAAGACAAATGGCTAGCCATCACCCTGCTGGGCTGGGGCGCACCCGCCGAAGAACACGGCCCCGCGCGCCTGTGGGTGATCGACTTCACCGAGATACAGGGCGACACCACCGGTGCAGACGTGTGGAACGAACTGGAAGCCTTCCTGCACCGCCCGCTGGTCAACAGCTACGGCAAAGAAATGAAGATACGCGCCGCCGGAATAGACAGCCGGGGACACCGCACTGAAGAGGTGAAAAACTTCGTCATGCGCCCCAGCCTGCGCATCCCCGTCTATTCCGTGCAGGGCGCCACCAACCGCATCGGTCGCGCCATTGCCCAAAGCGGCAGCAGCCCCACCAAAACCCGCACCGGCAAAGTCATCCGCCACGGCTACATGGTGTGGAACGTCGGCACCGAACACTGCAAGGACTTCATCTTCGCCCACCTCGCCGCCGACGGAGAACGCCAACAGACCGAGCGCACCTTCAACTTCCCACAAAGGCTGGAAGACACCTACTACGACGGTCTGCTCTCTGAAGTGTACGACCCCGAGAAAAAACGCTACATCCCCCGCATCGGCGCGCGCTTCAAGCGTAACGAACCGCTCGACACGATGGTGTATGCCTGGGCCATCGGCCAGCACCGCGACATCAACATCGGGCGTGGACGGACGGGCAGGCCGGATCCGAAGTATTGGGAGCGTCTCGCCGTCACGCTGGAAGGCGATGCAATGATTGTGAAGGTGGAGCCAATTAATCAAGACAAACGAGAAGAACAACTTGTACCGCAGAGACCTGCGGCAAAACGACGTAGTGGTTATTCAGTGAAGGGGTGGTGATGAGTGACGAGATAGACAAAGGCCAAGAGCGCGAACAGACAGACCGTGAGTTCGCCTTGAAACAAGCGCGCAGCGTCGCGCAAGCGATACCAGTTGGCGTCGCTGGTGAATGTGGCCTATGTGGTGAATGGTCTGGCCGGATCGTAGAGGGTGCCTGTGCGCCATGCCGTGACAAGCATCACCTACCGTGAAGCCATTACACCTGCAACCACATGCCGAACCAGTGTGCAGACGTAAACACACCCACCTTTAAAAGCGAGACAGAATGAGCTGCGACTTCATTAAAGACCTATTCACCCGATTAAATGAAGCCGTCCAGCGTGAAGGCGGGTTCTCTGAGTCATTGGCACGAGAAGTAGAGCAGCAGCTTCGTCACGACTGGGGTGGAGACCGCGTATATATCGCCAAGTCTGGCGAGGATGCGCAGATCGAGATGACGCGGCGCAACCAATCCATCATCCGCGACTTGAATAATGGAGAGCGGGTCGGGTTGGTGGCAAACCGATACAAGATAAGCAGGCCAATGGTGTATAAAATCTGGGACTCATACTTAAAATCTCGCAGAAGATATGTGTAACCGTTTTGCCTTAATGGTGACACCCATGCCATGCAGACTGTCAGCATGGATCAAATTCCAACTACCGTCCCCGTCAATGTCACGGCTGGCGATACGCTTCAATGGCGTATCTCTCTAGCAGACTATCCATCTAGCGCCGGATGGGTATTGAATTATCGCCTGATCAATTCTGGCGGAAAATACGACATCGCATCAGCTGCAGACGGCGATGACCATCTGATCAGCGTAGATGCCGCCACCAGTGCGGCCTATGCCGCCGGTACATACTCGTGGCAAGCCTATGTCACATCAGGCTCACAGCGATTCACCGTAGCCAACGGCAGCATCATCATCAAGCCAAACCTCGCCGCTCAATCCTCCGGCCTAGATACTCGCAGTCATGCCAAAAAGATGCTGGCTGCTATCGAGACTTGGCTGGAAAGCCGCGACCCTGGCGTGGCTGAATACCAGATCGCCGGTCGTGTGATGAAGTACATCCCCAAGAACGAACTGATCGCCCTGCGCTCACGCTACCAGCATGAAGTGCGTGCAGAAGAAGCGGCAGATCGTATCAACAACGGCCTCTCGGCTGGCAATCGACTACTCGTGAGGTTTTGATGAGATTCCTTGGTTTTGAGTTCAAGCGCAGCGCCGAGCCTGTTAAACACAAGCGCTCATTCGATGCGGCCAAGGTCAATCGTCTTACCCGGTCATGGCTCGGTACAGCCAACACCATCGATATGGAGTTGCGCACCGACCTAGATAGACTGCGCGCGCGCTCACGCGATATGGCAAACAACAACGACTACATCCGCCGATTCCTACGGATGGTAGAGCGTAATGTCGCAGGCCATTCTGGATTCATCCTACAAGCCCGCAGCAACGACTTTGGCAAACCAGATTCACTCGCCAATGCAGCCATTGAAAAAGCGTTCTATCTATGGGCGCGCAAAGGATCGTGCGAGGTGTCTGGCAAGCTAGGCTTTGCCGACGTGCAGCGCAACCTGTGCAAAGCCATCGCCCGTGACGGCGAAGCCTTGGTACGCAAGGTACGCGGAACCCAATCCGGTAACGACTACGGGTTCGCACTGCAACTGCTCGATGTCTCTCGCTTGGCCACGATGGTCAATCGCAATCCAACCAACGGCCAGAACGCCATCATCATGGGCGTCGAGATCAATGAATTCCATCGCCCTATCGCCTATCACCTGCATGAGCAAGCACCTGGTGGATCGCAAGGGCAGGGCAAGATATTACGCATCCCCGCCGATGACATCGTTCACCTCTACCTTCCCGAACACGCCGAGCAGACGCGCGGCATCCCTTGGGCGCATAGCGCCATGCTGCGCTTACATAACCTAAAAGGTTACGAAGAAGCTGCTGTCATTGCCTCCCGCGTGGGTGCAGCCAAGATGGGATTCTTCACCACACCAGATGGATCACCAGCTGGATTGGCAGACGGACAAGATGATGCAGGTGAATTCATGGCTGATGCAGAAGCCGGGACCTTTGGCGTATTGCCACAAGGTTATCAATTCCAAAGCTTCAACCCAGACTACCCACAGAACCAATACGGCGCATTCGTCAAATCCTGCCTGCGAGGTATCGCATCAGGCATGGACATCAGCTACAACTCATTGGCTAACGACTTAGAAGGCGTCAACTATTCCAGCCTGCGTTCTGGCGCACTGGAAGAGCGTGACCAGTGGATGACCGTGCAGAACTGGTTCGCTGAAGCGTTCCTCACCCCACTGTTCGAAGAGTGGCTGAAGCTGGCTTTACTTAACCAGAAAGTCGTCATGCCAAATGGCAGCGCCATCCCGCTGGCCAAGTTCGACAAATTCCGCGAACACATCTGGCAAGGCCGTCGCTGGGCATGGGTAGATCCAATGAAAGATATCGAGGCGGCACGCTTGGCTGTGCAATCCGGCGTATCTAGCCCGCAACAGATCGCAGCACAGATGGGTATGGACATCGAGGATGTGCTCGACTCAATCTCTGCATTCGAGCAGATGGTCAAAGACAAGAACGTCAGCGTCGTCAGTTACGCAAGCGGAAACCAACAACAGCCAACCAAATCAGATGCACCGGATGTAACCGCTTTGCCTTAATGGTGACACTTTTTATGGAGAAACTGCCAACATGAAAAAAGAACTTAAGCAAGGATCACAACTGCATCGCTCATTCCAAGTTGAGCGCGCAGCCGTCAACGAAGAAGCTCGCACAGTCGAGCTTGCCTTCGCATCTGAAACACCATACGAAAGATATTGGGGGGTCGAGATACTCGATCTCTCTCCACAATCCGTTCGCCTTGGCCGCATGACATCTGGCGGCCCATTGTTGATGGATCACAACAGCCGAGATCATGTTGGTGTCATTGAGTCTGTGCAGATCGGCGCTGACCGGGTAGGCCGCGCCGTTGTCCGCTTTGGGAAAAGCGCCCGCGCAGAGGAAGTGTTCAACGATGTGAAAGACGGTATCCGCCGCAACGTATCCGTGGGGTATGTCATCCACAAAGCCGTGCTGCAATCAACTGAAGAAGACAAAGACACCTATCGCGTAAGCGACTGGGAGCCGTTCGAAGTCTCTCTGGTATCCGTACCTGCCGACACATCTGTCGGCGTCGGGCGCAGCATGGAAACAACCGAACCCAATCCAGTCATCCAAATTCAGGAGAACAAAATGCCAGAAATAAATCACGAAGAAAACCAACAACGCGCCGTTAAAGACGCGCTGGGTGGTGAGCAAAAACGCATCGCAGAGATCATCGCCATCGGCGAACAGTTCGCCAAGTATGGCGCTGATAAATTAGCATCCGAAGCATTGCGCTCCGGCCAGCCAGTCGATCAGTTCCGTGCAGTGGTACTGCAAAAGGTCAGCACTGCGCCCGTACCGACTGCCGACATCGGCATGTCTGAAAAAGAAGCGAAGAACTACTCGTTCTTGCGCGCCATCAATGCACTAGCAAACCCTGGCGACCGCAAGGCGCAAGAGTTGGCTGCATTCGAGCGTGAAGCGTCTGACGCTTTCGCTGGTAAGCATGGCCGTGCAGCATCTGGATTCTTCGTTCCAAGCGAAGTACAACGCCGTGATCTAAACGTCGCAACTACAACAGCAGGCGGCCACTCTGTTGCCACAAACCTGTTGGCAGCGTCGTTCATCGACCTATTGCGCAACAAGATGGCCCTCACAGGCTTGGGCGCTCAGTTCCTCACTGGCTTGGTCGGCAACATCGCCATCCCACGTGCAACTGGCGGCGCTACAGCGTACTGGGTTGCCGAGTCTGGCGCACCAACAGAAAGCCAACAAGCTTTCGACCAAGTAGCGATGACACCTCGCACAGTTGGTGCTTTCACTGACATCAGCCGCAAGTTGCTGTTGCAGTCCAGCATCGATGTGGAAGGTTTCGTTCGCAACGACTTGGCGACTGTGCTGGCTCTGGCGATCGACTTGGCAGGCGTGAATGGCTCTGGCGCATCCAACCAACCAACCGGCATCTTGAACACATCAGGCATCGGCTCTGTGGCAGGCGGCACCAACGGCTTGGCACCAACCTACCAGAACATGATCGACCTTGAGACATTGGTCGCTGTGGCAAATGCAGACGTTGGCGCGATGGGTTATCTGACCAACGCCAAAGTGCGCGGCAAGCTGAAATCAACACAAAAAGTCGCCACCTATGGTGATGACTTCGTGTGGGAAGACGGCATTGTCAACGGCTACAACGCAACTGTGTCCAACCAAGTTCCAAGCAACCTCACAAAAGGCACCAGCTCCGGTGTGTGCTCGGCAATTCTGTTCGGCAACTTCGCCGACCTGATCATCGGTCAGTGGGGTGCACTGGATCTGACTGTTGATCCATACACTGGCAGCACCAGCGGAACAGTTCGTGTCGTAGCGTTGCAAGACGTGGACATCGCAGTTCGTCACGCTGAGTCGTTCGCAGCGATGAAGGATGCGCTGACAGCGTAAGCCTAAGGCCGAAAGGAGGAGGGCGCGAGCCCTCCCTCTACTAAGTGCCTTCACCGAGGGTATTGAGCAGAGGGAATCACCATGAATATCAAGATCACGAATCCATGTTTGGCTGCGGGGGAACACCAAGATGCAGGCAATGTGCTGGTCGTCGGCAAAGACATCGCACAGGAAGAAGCTGACAAGCTGGTGCGTATGAGCCGAGCAGTTGAGGTAGCGCAGGAAGAAAAACCTGCGGAAAAAAAAAGCGGGAAGGTTAAGTGAATCCCTCCGCCGACGCCTTGGTGATGTTCTACGATTTTGGCGTTGATGCGACGCTGGATGGAAGCGCAGTGCGCGGCATCTTTGACGATGCCTACACAGATCCGTTAGGTATGGCTGGTTCGCAGCCTTTGCTGTTGTGTTCGAGTGCAGACGTTTCCACGGCAGCACAAGGCACAGCAGTGGTGGTGAATTCGGTGAGCTACACCGTCGGCAGCATCCAGCCGGACGGAACCGGCATGACGCGGTTGTTGCTGCAGGAGACATAAGCAATGGCCAACCACCTGCACCGGCAGATCCGTGAAGCAGTGGAAACCCTGCTTACCGGGCTGACGACGACCAGCACGCGCGTCTACGCGAACCGTCTGCAGCCGATGGCCGATGCGAACTTGCCTGGATTGCGGGTGTTCTTGGATGAGGAAGAGGTCGATGCGCTGACCATGCACTCGCCCTATATGCAGGACCGCCGCGTTGCGATGATCGTTGAGTGTTGCGCCAAGGCGATCACCACCTTGGACGACACGCTAGACGCCAGCAGTAAAGAAGTCGAGGCCGCGCTGTCCGGCGGTATCACGCTCAGTGGCAAGGTGTTGCCCTGTGTGTACGCAGGCATGCAGTTCGACGATGCGCTGGCTGACAAGCCGGTGGGCGTTAAGCGGTTGCGGTTCTTCATCACCTACACGGCAATGAGCAATGCGCCGGACGTTTTAACCTAAAGGAGTAACAACATGAGCACAGTACGCAAATGGAGCAACGTCGCCATCGCCATGCAATCTGCACTGGCCGCAGCCGACATCATCACAAGCATCACCAAAGCCAACCCGGGCGTTGCCACCTCTGTCGCGCACGGAATGAATAATGGCGACTATGTACTCCTGTCCATACAGGGTATGCATCAACTGAATGACCGTGTTGCGCGTATCGCCAACAAAACAGTCGACACCTTCGAGCTGGAAGGCATCGACACCACGCTGTTCGACACATTCAGCAGCGGCACATCTGAGGCGCTCACCTTCGGTACCAGCATCACCAGCGCAACTAGCGTCAGTGCATCTGGCGGCGGCTTCGACTTCATCGACACGACCACCATCCACAGCAACGCGAAGACGCAAATTCCGGGCTTGCCTGCCGCCGCGACTTTCAGCTTCGAAAACATCTGGGACGTAGCCGATGCGGGTTTATTGGCGATGAAGACAGCCTCTGATGCACAAGCCAAGCGCGCGTTCAAGTTCACCTTCGGCACGGGCGGCCAGATCATGGTGTTCGCTGGCTATGTCGGCGCGAACCTGCTGCCCGGCGGCTCTGCACAAGGTCTGGTGACGACGTCCACCGTCATCACCATGAATGGCACACCGAGCTATCTGGCGAGCTAACCCATGATCCGCCTCGTTCCAGACCCGACATTCGAGACCGTGGTGCGCATGACCGTGCCGGGCCAGTGCGAGCCTGCAGAGGTGCCGATGACCTTCCGCCACATGACGGCCAAGCAAGCTGCCGATTGGTTCGCGGCGAGCAAGGAGAAGCCTAGTGCAGAAGCGCTGGCCGACATTGTGTGCGGTTGGTGCGGCGTGATGGGCGAGGACGGTGCCGAGCTGCCATTCACGCCAGAGAGCCTTGCGGCACTGGTGAAGAACTACCAGCCCGCTGCCCGCGAGATCGTGCGTGCCTGGCAGCTCGGGCTGACGGAGAGCCGGGTAAAAAACTGAGGTGCGTCGCCCGCGCGCTATACGCGAGCGGCGCTGATCAGGACCAAGCGCCAAGCGTCCTCGATGAGATCGAGGCAAGGATGGGCCTGAATGCGCCGACGGATGTCGAATGCTGGCCAGAGAACTGGCTGCCGCTGCAAGTGTTCGCAGCGCTCGACACCCAGTGGAACGTCGGCATAAATGGCGTCATCGGTCTGCGGTATGAGGCTATCCCGCTGGTATTTGAAGCCTTCGGGGTAAAGAAAAAGAAGCGCGCCGCGATGTTGGAATCGCTGCGCATCATGGAAAACGAAGCCTTGCAGGTACTCCGTGGCTAACGAAACCAAGATCGTCATCACCGCGGCAACCGCCCAGGCAGAAGCCGCAATGGGCAAGCTCGGCAACTCCGTCGGCGCAGTGTCGCGGAAGATGTTCGACCTCTCCGGGGTCGTCAGCACGCTGGGCGGCGCACTCACCGTCACCGCTTTCGCTGGCATCATCAAGCAAAGCATCGACGCAGCCGATCGGCTCGATGAGCTGAGCCAGATCACCGGCACATCGGTCGAGGCGCTGGCTGGTCTCGACTATGCCGCCAAGCAGAACGGTGCATCGCTGGAGACTGTCGCGCGCGGCGGCGCGAAACTGTCTGCCATGCTGTCTGATAAGCCAGCGCTGTTCAAAAAGCTCGGCATCTCGGCAACAGATTCAACCGAGGCGATGATCCAACTCGCCGATGTGTTCGCATCCATGCCAGACGGCATCGAAAAATCCGCACTGGCCACCAAACTGTTCGGCGACAAGCTCGGCGGCGAGATGGTGTTGTTCCTCAATCAAGGAACAAACGCCATGCGCGAGAACATTACCGTCGGGCGGGAATATAACCAGGTCACCACCGAGCAGGCCGCGCTCGCCGCGCAATTCAACGACAACGCCGCCAAGCTGAGCGCCGCCGCCGCAGGGGCGGGCATGGCCATGACCACCGAGCTGCTGCCGCAGCTCACGCAGATCAGCGACGCGATGGCACAGGCGGCACGTGAAGCAGGGATTCTGGAGGCGGTGTGGGTCGGCTTGGGGGGCTTGGGCACGGCCATCTTCACGGACGACATGCTGGAGCGCTCTGCCCAGATAGAGAAGCGGCTCAAGTCCATCAACACAGAGATCCAATCATCAGAAGGCGCGCGCGGCATCGCCACGCCGATCTCCATCCCACTGCGCCTTGAGCGCGGCCAGCTGGAGCAAGAGCTGGAAGACATCCGCAAGCAAGCGGAAGAGGCAGCGAAAAAACCCATCGCAAAGGAAACGGCCGAAAAGACCGGCGCCGCCGAAAAAGGGAAGAAGCTGCTCGATGCGCTAGGCGGCGGCGCAAGCAAAGCCGACACCAACGCCGCCGCCGTCACCGCCATCCAGAACGAAGAATTCCGCAAGCAGCTTGAGCTGCTGGGCGTCACGGCAGAGCAGGCCAAAGTCTACGAGCTGGCGATCAAGGGCGCATCGGAAGCACAGATCACTCAGGCGCAAGCCGCGGCCGATTCTGTCGGCGCGATCAACGCGCAGATCCAAGCCGAGAAAGACTACGCCAAGGCATCCGCCGAAGCGCAGAAGATCATCTTCGACATCGACCCCATCGCCCGCGCCTCGGCCGAATGGGAGAAGCTGGTCGCGCTCAAAGAGCAGGGGCTGCTCACCGACGAACAGATCGGTCAGGCATATGCCAAGACGTTCAAGGATGTGGAAAAAGAAGGCACCTCCACCTTCGACACGCTGGAAGCGGCGGTGCGCGGCTGGGGGAGTTCATTCACCAACACGCTGGCTGATATGGTGCTGACAGGGAAGGGCAGCTTCGGCGATCTGGCCGACAGCATCATCTCCGACCTACTGCGCATCCAGATACAGAAGAACATCACCGACCAATTGATCGGCGGCGGCACTAATTTCCTGAACAATTTATTCAGCCCAACCCCCAATGCCAACGGCGGTGTATATGCCGGCGCAGGCATCAGCGCCTATTCCGGCAGCGTGGTATCCAGCCCGACCGTGTTTCCGTTCGCGCGCGGCATCGGGTTGATGGGTGAGGCGGGCCCCGAGGCGATCCTGCCGCTCACGCGCATCAACGGCAAGCTGGGCGTGCAGGCGCAGAGCGGCTCGAATGCCGCACCCAATGTTGTGATCCAGATGAACAACCAATCCGGCACCAACCTAAACGCCAAGCAACAAGGCCAGCCCAAGTTCGACGGCCGCAACTGGGTGCTCGGCATCGTGTTGGACGCGGCAGACAGTGATCCGCAGTTCCGCAGCGCGATGGGGATCGGCGTATGACCGCCTTCGTCACGCTCAGCAAAGCACCCTCGCTGCCGCTCTCGCCAGACGGCAAGATCGAGGACGTGGTCCTGCGTTCGTCTGCCGAGGCGGGCTATCTGCAAACCCGTCCGCGCACCACGCGCGCGCGCCGTAGCTGGGGCGTGCGCTATCCCGTGTTGGATGCCACCGACACCGCCGCCCTGCGCGCCTTCGAGATCACCACCTTGCGCAATGGCGCCGACTCGTTCAGCTGGACGCATCCCATCTCCGGCACCAGCTACACCGTGCGGCTGGCGGGCCAGATCGACTTCTCCACCGACCAGCACCGCTCGCTGACCGGTGCATCCTTCACACTGCAGGAGGTCTGATGCTCAACCTCCCGCTCGCCCTGCGCACCGAGAAGAACAAGCTAATCAGCACCGCACCTTGGCTACTGCTGCTCACCGTCACGCTGCCTGATGCCTCGGTGATCCGCCTGGTGCGCAACAACGAAAATGTCACCTTCTCCGGAGATGTGTATTACGCGTTCGAATTTGACATCGGCGAGATCCGCAACGGTGGTGACGGTCGCATCCAGGGGGTAAGTCTTAAGGTCGCCAACCCAGAGCGCGCACTGCAACCGTACATGGAAGCGCACGATGGGTTGGTTGGGTGCGCGGTTGTGTTGGCGGTTGTACATGCGGACAATCTCGCATCGGACTACACCGAGTTGACGCTGAACTACACCGTGCTGGCGGCTGATTCGACGGCTGAATGGATCACCTTCGCGCTCGGTGCCGAGAACCCTTTGCGCCGCCGCTTTCCGCTGCAGGCCGCCATACCTTATTCCTGCAACTGGGGTTTTAGAAGCGCGGAATGTGCTTACGCTGGCAGCGCGACCACTTGCGCCAGAACCCTGTTTGCCTGCCGTGTGCTGGACAACACCGCCCGTTTTGGCGGACGCCCCGGCATCACCGGGGCGCCCAGGTTTATATGATAAAACTCAACGACCTGATGGCTGCTAGATATCAAGCCGGTGCGCGCGGCCCTGAGGCGTACGATTGCTTCGGTTTGTTCGCCGAGTTATGTCGCCGGCGCGGCACACCCATCCCCAACCATCCCACACCGGACGACCTGGCCCAGCGCGAGGCAGACATCCACGCCGCTGCTGCCGCAGAATGGCAGCCGCTTGCCACACCAGAGGTCGGCTGCGCGGTCGTGTTGCGCATCGGCCCATGGATGTCGCACATCGGCATGGTGCTGGAAGGTGGGCGTTTCGTTCACACGAGCTCGCGGCGTGGCGTTACCGTCCAGCGGCTGGATGCACCTGAATGGGCGGAGCGTATCGCTGGGTTTTATCGCTACACGGGGCGGCGCACATGACTCCACAAAGCTCATTAGTCATCGTGCGCAACCCGTTTGACCGCCGCCAGCGCGACGAACGGCTGGTATCTCTGTTGGGCGATGTCACTGTTTCAAAATTAATTTCCACGCATTTCCCTTGCCACTCAGCGCTGCAAGTCGCTATCGATGGCGAGATGATCGCGCCGGGCGCATGGGCATCGCGCGCGCTGCGACCCGGTGAGCAGATGGTGGTGATGCCGGCGGTGCATGATGGCGAGACGCTGGGTGTGATCCTTACGATTGCGGTCATCGCCTTTGCGCCGTACGCAGCCGGATACACAACCATCATGACAGGCGGTGCGTTTGGTGGTGCAGGTAGCTTTGGGCTGCTGGCGCTAACCGCCGGCTACTCGATACTTGGATCTGCGCTTATCGGCGCTTTGTTGGCCCCCAGCAAACCCTCTCTCCCTGGCCGCCAGTCGTCCGATGTCTCACAGGCCTACGCATGGTCTCAAGCGACCACCCAAACCCCGGGCGGGGCCATCCATCGCGCCTACGGCCGCAACAAACTATTCGGAAATATCATTGCCGGATATATTGAATCCACTGGCGACACCGGCTTCAGCCAAATCGCGCATCTGTTGGTCGACCTTGGTCAAGGCCCGTACAGCGCGCTGTCCGACTTCAAACTCAATAACCAGCCGGTCGGCTATTACCAGGGCGTCACCATCACTGCCCGCATGGGCGAGCTGGATCAGAGCATCATCCCCGCCTTCAACGACACCCGGCAGAACCAAAACATCGGCTCCAAGGTGGTCGCCGGCAGTCCGGTGTCGCGCGACACCGTGGGCGACGATTACAACGCACTGGAGATCGTGTTGGTCTGTCCGAGCGGGCTTTGGTATGCCAACGATGCGGGCGGTCTGGATGCGGTGTCGGTGTACACCTCGGTCGAAATCTCTGCGGACGGTGGCAGCAGTTGGCAATTCGTAGAGATTGAGGCGCGCTCTGTTATCACCTCATATCCCGGCAGGTGGTCGCTAGGGCGCTTTATATACAAACGTGTTAGCCGTGAAAATATTTCTGTCTGGCAAGAGGCTAGCGCCGGATCGGTGATACGAACAGATCATATAGACGGCGATGTGTCCGGGATATATAGGTGGCGTTGGCTATCCGGGAACGTCGAAGTGACCAGCGAGGTGTACGATTCCATCACCATTACGGGGAAAAGCCAGCAACCCATCCGCCGCACGCTGCGCATCGATAATCTCGACCGTGGCACCCGCTACAAAGTGCGCTGCACCAACCTCAGCGCAGACCAGACCGACACGCGCTACGGCGACGACCTGTATCTGGCCGAAATAAACGAAGTGATGTACGACGACTTCCAATATCCTCGCACCGTTTTAGCGGCGGTGGATGCGCTAGCCACAGACCAGATATCAGGATCAATGAATTTTAGTTGTTTGGCAGATTGCGCCATCGTGCGCGTCTGGAACGGCTCAGCATGGGTCAGCCAGTTTAGCCGCAACCCGGCGTGGATCTGCTGGGACATTCTGACCCAACCAGTGCTGAACAACAGCCATGCGGTGGTGCGCTACGATGGGCTCGACCCCTCGCGGCTCGATCTGTCCAGTTTTATGAATTGGGCGGATTTCTGCGACACCTTAGTCACGGACGGGCATGGTGGCGCCGAGGCGCGCTGTTATTTCGACGGCGTGTTCGACACGGCCACCAGCCTGTGGGAAGCCGCGCTGGAAGTCTGCGCCATCGCCCGCGCGCAGCTCGTCATGCGTGGCACTAAAATATTTATTGTAGTGGACGATGCGCGCGCGACACCCGCGCAGCTTTTTACAGTCGGGAACACAAACGTCAACAGCTTCAATGAGACTTTCTTGCCCATGCAGGACCGCGCCGCCAGCATCGAAGTTGGATACACGAACGCCGCGCAGGATTACGCGCGCGACACACTGACCGTGGTTAACGCCGCCATTAGCGAAACCGCTGCCCAGCGCATACAGATCGGCCTGCGCGGTATCACTCGCGCCTCGCAAGCATGGCGCGAAGCGTTTTACCGACTCAAGCGCAACGAGCTGCTCAAGCGCACTGCCATCCTTGGTGTGGATATTGACGCACTCGCCTGCACAGCGGGCGACTTGATTTGGGTGCAGAACGATATCACCCGATGGGGGGTCGGCGGCCGCGCCGCATCAGGCAGCACTACCACCCGCTTGCAGCTCGACCAGAGCGTGTCACTCGAATCAGGCATCGCCTACGAGCTGAAGCTGCGCCTGGCTGACGATACGTTGGTCACGCGCACCATCACCACCACTGCCGGCACCGTCTCGGCGGTGGATGTTTCCGAGGCATTTCCCTCCGCGCCGTCGATCTATGACGTGTGGGCGCTCGGCGAGACAGGCAAGGCAATAAAAGAATTTTTAGTACTGGATGTACAGCGGGATGGCGATCAGCGCGCCAAACTCTCGCTCATCGAATACAACGCCAGCTTGTACGGGCTGGATAGCGGCCTTCCCGCGCTGGAGACGCAGGATGTATCGGCGGCCGCGCCGCTGCCGCGCATCACCCGCTTCGCCGTCGAAGAGCAGATGGTGCTGGCCGCGGGCGGCAACATCGAGGTGAACCTGGACATCATTTTCGACACCATCAATACGGAGCGGGTTGATGTAGTCGAGGGCGGCACATTAATAGGCTCATCGACCAGTGGTACCTTCACGCGCGAGCGCGTTGTCAGCGGGCAGGCTTACGCCTTAACGCTCAAACCCTATTCCAACCTCGGCGTCTCGCCGTCATCTATTTGGCAATACATCAACCATACAGTCACCGGCAAGCTAGCGCCGCCGCAGACTGTGAAAGGTTTTACGGCTACGCGCAACGGAAGCGATTTGTACTTCAGCTGGCACGGTAATGATGAGCTGGACGTGGCGGGTTACGAGATCCGCTTGGGGAGCAGCTGGGACACTGCCGTAGCGGTCGGCAACACCCCGCGCACCGCGCTGTCCATCCGCTCTCCACAAGGCGGCACATACCTTATTAAGGCATTCGACACCGTCGCCCCTGTGCCGAATTACTCAACCACGGCCGCACAAAGCATCATCGCCGCGAACAGCAACATCAACGTGGTGCTGACCGACGACGACGCCACCTATGGATGGGGCGGCACGCTGACTGATATGGTGATTGATGGGGCGGCGCTGACGCTGGGTTACTCCAATGTGCTGGACGACCTACCTCTTTCTCTCGATACCTATCCGAGCAGCCTTATGAGCGAAGGCGGGATCATCTCGTCGGGCAGCTACATCACCGACCCGCATGACATTGGGGGGGTGCTTAATTGCAATCTATTTATATTGCCGAAGATATTTATCTTAACGCTTGGCCAATCGCTGGATTCGTTGGTGCTGCCGCTTATTAATTATTCTAACAATTGGACGCTTGAAGGGCCGGTCGGCGTGGTGGCATCTTTATACGAGATTAACACCTCGATCGATGGAATCACCTGGACTGGATGGCAGCCCTTCGCGGCAGGCCTGCGTACGCTACGTCATTACAAATTGCGCGCCAGTTTTGTTGCTCAACCGGGCTATCAGATAAAACTCGATCATTTCATTGTGACTATCGATGTGCCGGACAAAGTATTGCGCTTCGCAAACAAAATCGTGCCATCTGGCGGCCTGTCGCTGGCTTTTGACCCGCCGCTCATTGCAGTCAATACCATAAAAGTCAATCTACTGAATGGGCTCGCAGGCGACCGCTTCACCATTTCAAACAAAACCATAAACGGCGTGGATATCGATGTCTACGACGATGTGCTGGCTGCCAAAGCTGGCATGGTGGACGTGGAAGTTTTTGGATATTAAGGAGGAAAAATGTCACAGATATGGGATACCAACACGATAGATACAGCCGTTACGACGCCTGCTGGGCTTGGGACAATAACCAAGGCAGCGCTGCTTGCGTTGCAAAGCAAATTCAGCGGCGCATCACTGCCCGCCACCAACCTCGTCGCCGGTATGGAAGTGACGCTGACCGACGGCACGCGATGGCGGCGCAACATGGCGAACGATGCCTGGGAAGAGATGGGCGACGTGATCGCGGCAGAGCTATCAACTCAAATAAGCTCCGCTGGTTTATATTATAAAACAGACCACCTAAACCCCGCCTTCGCCAAAACAGCTGCGGATACACTTTCGATCAAGGCCGGAACAAAGGTGGAGGTGGTTGGCACTGTTGTATCCTACACATCGAATACACCCGTCACCATGCCAGCCCTCACAGGCGGCACGGATTACGCCATCTGGGTGAAGGACGATGCAACGATTCAAGCCACAACCGATTTCGTCAATGCGCCAGGCGCGGGCAATTGGCGCAAGATCGGCGGCTTTCACTACGGCCTAGTCGCTGCGGGCACGACGGTGGCAGGCGGCTCGTTCGCCACCACGGGCAACGGCAAGATATGGGTGCAGGGCGATGTAGATGACATCGCTGGTATCAACAAGTATTCCATCTGGGACTTAAAGTTCCGCCCAGCGGCATCCGACCCGCGCGGTATGGCTTTGGTGGGCGGGCAGGTATGGGTGGACATCTACCTGTGCTCAACCGATACCGCCACTAACGGCACCAGCAAATCAGGCACGAACATCGCGTCGCACACCGTCTTGCCGAAGATTCCGGCCGCGTTTGGCGGCAACGGCGTGACTACCTACCCATCGCTGAACTGGTGGGTGGCGAACGAGCTTGCAAGAGCTAATAAGAAGCGCCTGATGTGGGAGAGCGAGTTTGTAGAGGCCGCTTATGGCGTGACCGAAAATCAGTCCATCGACGCCACTGCCGCGACCTACCCGACCACGCAGCGCAATGCAGGCTACACCAGCAAGTACGGTATCGAGCAGGCATCAGGCCACCATTGGGTATGGGGTCAAGACTCCAATTTCTACCGCGAAGCGGCCAGCCCAGCAGGGTCATGGAAGCAAGTCAACGGCAATACAGGTGCAGCAGGTTCGCAGCGCGGCGAGACTTACACCTTCGGCACATACGGTCTGGCGCGGGTGCTGCTAGGCGGCACGCGCACGAACGGCGCGGGCTCCGGTTCGCGGGCTTCCAATTGGGCCAACTACCCGTGGTACTCGGACTGGAGCCTTGGGTTGCGTGCCGCCTGTGACCACTTGCAATCTGTATAGGGAGCGAAAGCGACCGTGGAGACTTTAAGTGATGAATTCGCCAGCCAGAGGCAGCTCGCCATCGTCGAGCGCTTCGAGGGCTTCATCAATTATATGTATCCGATTGTGCTCAACATCCGCCGCACACATCACGTGGCACGTGATCGATTCATTGGCGCGATGTTTGAGCAAGTAGGAATGTTTTCTCAGGCGGGCAAGTCTGGACAAGTCTCTAAGCTGTATCTGGCTGATGCAGGCTTATCCGATCTGAGATACATGGTGCGGTTTTTGGCGGACGGCAAGCGCAAGTTGATCAGTCGGCATCAGGCCGAGGTGGCAAGTATCCACCTCGCTGAAACCGGAAAGATGCTCGGCGCTTGGATTAAGGCCAGAGCCGCAAGGGGTGAACGTGGATAAAAGCGGCACGCGCACGAACGGCGCGAACTCCGGTTCGCGGGCTTCCAATTGGAACAACTACCCGTGGAACTCGAACTGGAACATTGGGTTGCGTGCCGCCTGTGACGATAAGTTTCACCCGCTTCGGATGGTTAAGGCCGCCGATGCAGATCATGCAGTTTTTATGGTCAGCCACGCCATCCCGCTTCGGCGAACACATTACGCGGTCAAGGGAACGTCGAGTAGGAAGCCTCGAAAGACGCACTTGCAACTGAACAACCATAGAGGGCAGCATGGGTAAGAAGCACAAGAACCTGATCGGCAAGATCGCTAGCATGCCGAACCTGTATCGCGCCTACGAGAAGGCAGCGAAGGGCAAGCGCTATAGCTGTGGCCATCTGCAATTCAAGCAGCATCTGGCGGCGAACCTGCGCGCACTCTCTGAGGCGCTGAAGAACGGAACCTATTGCCCATCTGAGCCGACGCTGTTTTTTGTGAACGAGCCAAAACGGCGAGAGATTTCGGCGCTGCCGTTCGGCGACCGCGTGGTGCAGCACGCCCTGTGTGCAGTCATCGAGCCGATATTTGACCGCACCTTCCTGCCCAACAGCTACGCCTGCCGCAAAGGGCGCGGAACGCACACCGCTGCCATCGAGGCGCAGGCCATTATGCGACGGGGATACACGCACTGGCTCAAGATGGACTTCTCCAAGTATTTCGCCAGCATCGATCGCGTGGTTCTGTATGGCGAGATCAAGCGCAAGGTGAGCTGCACGGCCACGCTGGAACTGATAACCACCTTTCTGCCCGAGACGGGGCGCGGCCTGCCCATCGGAAACCTCACCAGTCAGCTCTTCGCCAACGTCTACGGCCATGTGCTCGACCGCTATCTGACGCATACCCTGCGCATCAAGGCTTGGCTGCGCTACATGGACGACACGGTTGTTTTCGCTCACAGCCGCGAGGCGTTGGCCGTGTTGCAGCAAGGCTTGAAGTGGTTCTCCGATGTACAGCTCGGCCTGCGCTTCTCAAAGTGGAGCATCGGCAAGATCACGCAAGGGCTGGACTGGCTTGGCTATCGCATCTGGCCGACGCATAAGCTGCTGCGAAAACAATCGGTGGTTGCAGCCAAACGCAAGATATTCAAATTCCGAGCGCGCGGCGATGAGCTATCGCTTGGCCGCTTTATCGCATCCTGGCGCGGCCACGCCCAGTGGGCGGATTCATACAACCTTCTCAACAAAATAGGAGTCACAGCATGAGAGACGCATACCATCCGGACACACTTGAGCACATCCCAACCGACACCCCAGCGGACTGGATGCTGAGGGCGGGATTCGCCGTGCCAGAATACAACCCCACTATAGAGGGGTGCTTTTGGAAAGACGGAGCATGGGTCGTTGTGACGCCCGCTGAACAGCCTCCACAGGAGGATGCTCGCACCTCCGCTATCAATAAAACCTACGCCGATGTGGACGCCATCTATGCCGCCGCCATCGGCGGCCGCGCACCGGAATACGAGCAGGCCGAACAAGCCGCCCTGGCATTTCAGGCGGCGGGCTACACCGGCACGGCATCGCCCTATGTGGCGGACTACGCGGCCACCGCAGGCATCACCGACCAGCAATCCGCCGACCTCATCATCGCCCGCGCGAATGGCCTGCGTGCGGCGGTGCTGGCGATGCGCTCCACCCGCTTTACCGCGCAATCAACCATGCGTGCTGCAACCACGCAAGCCGAGCTGGATGCGGCGGTGGCCGCGTGGCGCGTATTCATCGCCCAGGTGCGCACCTCGCTGGGGCTGTAATGGTCCAGCTCGCCCTCTACAAAGGCCGCGGGAAGCTGGGCAACCGCATCACGCGCTGGTGGACGGGCTCGATCTATTCGCATTGCGAGCTGGTGGTATGCGGCGTGTGCCTCTCGGCGAGCCTGATGGATAGCGGCGTGCGCGCCAAGCAGATCGACCTGACCAACGGCAATTGGGATGTGATCGATCTGCTCTGGGCAGATGTCGCGCAGGTGCTGGCATTCTTCGAGCAGACTAAAGGCCGCGCATACGACTGGCTCGGCCTGTTTCGCGGCCAGCTCTTCAACCGAGGCGGGCGAAACGGTAGCAAGTATTTCTGCTCCGAATGGTGCGCCGAAGCGATAGGCATCCCAGCAGCAGAGATGTACAGCCCGGCGCGGTTGGGTGAGTTGTGTAGATTTTTATCAAAAGGGGAATAACAGTGGCCGACCCACACATCACCTCCGGCGTCGTCATCGGCCTCATGTGCGCAGGTTACAGCTCGCCATTCGCGGCGTTGTGCCGAGAAAAAACATTGGGTGGATGTTGATGTCCGTGCGCGAAATGAAGCGCAGGGCGAGCGATACGGAGGGGCCGTGCCCGGATGCCTCAGCAGCTGCTGACCACGCGGTGAAGAAGGCGTTCGCCCTCCTCGGCGTTGACATCGACAAGCCGGAGAGTGTGGAAGAGTTCCGCGAAGATCTGCGCTTCGGCAAGCGTCTTCGCAAAGCCGCAGACCACGGCGTGCTGGTTTTCATCGCAATCGTCACCACCGCCTTCGCTGCCGCACTTTGGGCGGGCGTCGTGGCGAAAATCAAAGGAGGTTGACCATGACTATGATGCTTTCAGAACACTTCTCACGGGACGAACTGTGCCAGTCCGACACCGCCACCCGGCTGGGTATCGACAACACTCCGCCGCCAGAGGTCATCAACAACCTGCGCCGGCTGGCCGAAGACGTGCTGGAACCGATGCGCACCAGCCTGCGCGAAGAGGCGGGTAGGCCGGTGTATATCGTCATCAACTCCGGCTATCGCTGCGAAGCATTGGAGCGCGTGCTGTGCAAAAAAGATTTCATCGCCTGGTGTGCGCGCCACGGCGTGATGGCGGACGAGGCGGGGTGGGCGGCCTACTACAAGCGCAAAGGCCACCCGCGCGGCGATGTGGCAGACATCACCGCCCGCGCATTCGGCACGCCGCTGCAGATCGTCCGCCACGTCTCGCATCAGCCGCACCTAATGCGCAGCATCGACCAGATCATCATGGAAGGCACCTGGGTACACGTCGGCACCGCCAACCACCCGCGCGGCCAAGTGATGACCGCAACATTTGATTCCGCTGGCGTGCCCAGCTACAGCAGCGGGGTGGCATGATGGACGACGCCCAACACACCACCAGCATCCTCTCCTTCGCGGCCGCCTTCATCTTCCTCACCCTCGGCGCCTACGTGCACTACCGCAAGGTGTGCAAGACCGGACGGCATCGCGGCTCGCTCAAAGACTACCTGCTGGCCGAAAGCCCCGACCGCAGCGGCGTCGTCCTGCTGCTGCTCCTGCTGGCCAGCTGGCAGGCGGTCAGCTCCGGCGCGGCAGACAACATCAACCCCGAGCTGGTCTGGGCGCTGCTCAAAGCAGGCCATCTCCACGACCCCACCATCAACACCCTCATCGCGCTGGTCGGCATCGGCTACACCTTCGACAGCACACTCAACAAAGGCGGGGGTGAATGATGGTCGTCCTCGATGCCCTGAACGCCGCCCAGCGCACGCTGTTCCACGTCGTGCTTCTCCTGGCGCTGATCCTCGCCAGTGTCGCGCTCGGCTCATGGCTGGCCCACAAAGACCCAGAACCGTCCGGCGAGTGGACAAAGCCAAAGCAAGACAGCCGCATCGCCGATACCGGAACCGAAACTATCAAGCCGCAAGACTGCGCCGTCGTCGTCGCCAAGCCCGGCGCAAAGAAGAAGCTCGACCTGCCGCCAGAGATCCAAGCCGACCCCAAGAAGCACGTCACAACTGCCGTCATCATTCCATCGAACGAGCGACCGCAATCCGTCGTCAGCATCTTCAATGAGTCCACCGGCACCACCGACATGCTAACTCAGCGTCTGGCCTACCCGTGGCTTGCGATCGAGCAGCGCGGCCAGCTCTGGCTCGGCTACGGCCTCACCCCCGGCGGCGATAGGGTAGGCCGCATCCTGATCCGTGAAGACCTGCTGCAGATCAAAGCCATGCACCTCGGCATGAATGCCTCGATCGACACCGACGGCGCGTGGTTCGCTGGGGTAGGGGTGGCTTATCGGTGGTAAGTCTTCAGCACGAACAGTTCCCAAAAGGCCGGATGCATCCGCCTGTCTCCAGCCTCCCATTGTTGCCATGTCCGGCAAGTCGTATGGACGATTTGTGCAGCCGCAGTCTGAGAAAGCCCTAGCGTCTCACGCACTTCACGGACCTCGGCCGGCGATGGGTTGTGTTCGGTCGTTGTCATTGCGCGAGCACCGCTCGGATGTCGTTCTCGAACTGAGTGCGGCCTGCTGCCCCGGAAGCTGGCGCGTCGTGCGCAAGCGAGTATCTTTGATGTGGCATCTTGATCTCTGAATAGGAACGGGGCTCAAGAGTAATCACCTCTTCAACAAATTCCATCTTCCCGTTTTCGTCCCGACCAACATCCCTCTTGCTGACGCCCTGCCATCCTGCAGGGCGCTCAGGAATGTAAACGACCGTCCCTTTTCCTGTCTGGGTGACTTTCAGCCCAGTCTTCACGCCGTCGATCTCGATCGAGTTATCCGTGTAGATTCTCATGCTCATGATGGCTCCTTATTTGGTCAAGGTTAAAACTGCATCGAATGTTTTCACGCGCGAGCCGCATGCATCGAAGATGGCTTCCTCGGCTGCATTGACCAGATCAGCACGCTTCGTGTAAACGCCCTCCGGCACTTGTGCGCGGATGTCGTACTCGAAGCCGAAAGAATCGGCAGGCTGTGCAACAACAAAAACTTTGGAAGATTTTTGGCCAAGCAGGCCGGTGATATAGATGCGGACTTCGCCGGTTGTCGGATGTGTCCAGGACTTGAAAGTTGCCATGATATTTGCTCCTTTTGGAACGCCTAGAACCGCTAGGACTCGGTGACTACGGTTCTTACTATACGCGCATTGCGCGTATAGTCAACAACTTTTTGTTGTGAGGTGATACAATCCGCACGGGCCTAGCCCACGGGAGTCAACTCCAAACTATGCCACCTTCGGGTGGCATAGTTTTATCGGCAGTTTCAGTCCGTCCACTGTGCCAATTTTTGCGCGGCGGCTACGTGACTTTGCTGTGTTTTGAGGCGTCTTTTCGGCACATTATAAATTTGCATCTATCTGTATTCACGCTGCTTTCTTCTTGCGCTGTAGGATTGTGATTCCAGTTGTCGTGGGTTCGAGCCCCATCAGCCACCCCAGTTTCCCGCCGTCTTGGCGATAGTCCTCGCTAACTTCCTCGGCGCTGTGCCT
>Ga0210054_1000515_pt1 | contig 36239 bp, 29 predicted proteins | sample CryGeymeta201516_FD_185470 | JGI IMG/M metagenome (GOLD analysis project Ga0210054, IMG submission 185470) | Groundwater microbial communities from Crystal Geyser aquifers in Utah, USA - Crystal Geyser metaG 2015-16 (SPAdes) (version 2) | ecosystem: Environmental > Aquatic > Deep subsurface >... | reverse complement strand
TTATTCGTTCTGCCTGGGTGATATCTATCTCTCCGGCCCCGGTGTCCAGGTATTCAATAAAGCGGCTGGAGGAGGCTGGGAGATTTGCCGGATTCTCGATGCGGACAAGCTCTCCTTTGCGGCCGCAGGATGCTGCCACAGGAAAGCTCCCGGGCCTTACTGTTATGATACATCCTTTAGAGTCGTCCCTGAAGGAGACCCGGGCAAAAAGTTTCCCGCCGTAAAGCTGCCTGACGGTCTTTACCCGCGTCCCATCAAGTGTGATGTCAACGCAGTCGGTTGAAAGGGGAAGCCCTGTCCTGACCGAGAGTGCCGGGCCGAGATCCATCCCCCAAGGCGTATGGCCCATCATTACCAAGTGGGGACTTTGCTCCTTGATGATTTTACTGATGACCTCGGCTGCGGCTGTAAAATCAAAATCGGAAAACCTTTCATCTTCGACCACAATGAGCCTGTCAGCCCTGCTGGAGAAATCAGAGGGCAAAAAATCCGCCTTGGCTGCTAGAACAACCGCCGTAAGTCTTCCTGCTAGTTTAGTCGCAAGTTCATCCGCCTTTGAGATGATCTGAAGCGAAACCTCCCTTAAGGATACTGATCTGTGCTCTACGAAAACCAGTATATCACCCATCACACGGCCACCCCCTTCCTCCTCATTATCTCAATAACGGCCCGGGCCAGTTTGGATGGATCGCCCGAAAGCATCTCCGCTCCTCCAGTCTCAGGCGGGAGATAGACTTCCTCGATTTCAGTCGCGAGTGCCAAGTCCGCTTCGCTTAGACCCAGCTCATCAATCCCTATCACCTTGAGTTCCTTCTTGGCCGCCTTTCTGATTCCCATGACAGACACGTATCTGGGTTCATTTATGCCCGACTGGATGGTTAGAAGCGCGGGAAGCTTAACCTGTCTTATTTCATCAATACCTCCTTCAAGTTCCACCCGTACCTTAAGCGACCCTTCCTCCGGTTCGATTCCCCTTACAACAGCCGCATGACTCAGGCCCATAATTTCCGCTAGCATGATACCAACCACTGCCTGATTGTCATCGTCCGCCTGCACCCCTGTGAGCACCAGATCAAGAGGAAACCCCTTTATCGCTGCTGCGACGGCCTTTGCCACCACAAGTCCGTCAAGACTCCTTCCGCAGGTGTCAATCCTTATGGCCCTATCGGCTCCCATGGCAAGGGCCCTTCTCAGAACTTCCTCGTCGTCTTCGCTACCGACTGTAACGGCTATGACATTACCCCCAATTCGCTCTTTAAGGAGAATAGCCTCTTCCACCGCGTAACCGTCCCAGTCATTTATAACATAGGCAAGGCCGTCCGTGACAATGGATTTCCCTGACTTATCAATCTCAAGATCAACCTCCTGGGTAAAAGGGACCCTCTTTACGCATACGATAATATCCATCTGACCGTCTCCCCCTTTCTCTTATAGGCTTAAAAAGGTCAACCTGCTGCATTTAGCCGCGACCTTGTTGGTTGCGTCCACTTATTGTTCGCGTTATTCCACTGTTTATTCCGGCTTTGTCACCATTGAGACGAAATCCAAATGCTCATGGCCTGAAAAAGCCTTGAAGAATGCCTACCTTCAGCCCGCCCCAGGAGGCTGACAACTTATCTCACCCCTTGCGGGGGAGTATCCTGGCAGGGTGAATCTTCATGGTAACCTACAGACATTCCAAATTTATTTTCTCAAAGGGTTGACACCAGAAGCTCAGCCAGGTCAATTACACGCATCTCATTTTCAAGCCCCGCAGTCTTGATCGCGTCCTCAAAATGGATGAGGCAGAATGGACATGCGGTTACCATAACAGTTGCTCCGGCATCCTTCGCCATTTTGATCCTCAGAGCCGCAGGCCTCTCTTTTTCCTCTGCGATCTCGTGCCAAAGTATTACGTCACCTCCTCCACAGCAAAAGCTCCTATCCCGCGAGTTTTGCATCTCGACATACCTTACTCCCGGAAGGGCATTGAGAAGTCTCCTGGGTTTATTATAGATTCCATTGTGCCTTCCCAGGTAACAGGGATCATGATAGGTGTAACTGCCCGGTTGAACCTGTATTTTGGGCTTCAAGACGCCGTCATGGAGGAGGGAGTCAAAGAGCACGCTATAATGCAGTATCTCAAAGTCAATACCGTAGTCCTTCCTCAGTGCGTTGAAGGCATGCGGATCAGTGGTGACAATCCTTCTGAATTTTATCCCTTCAAGCACTTCTCTGTTTTCCTCTTTTAGAAGCTCAAAAAGACCTTCTTCGCCCATACGCCTTACCTGATGGCCTGAATCGCGCTCCTTCGCTCCAAGTATGCCGAAGTCAATCCCTGCAAAGTGCATCGTCTTTGCAATGGCTATGGCTACCGCCTGGGCCCTTGGATCATAGGAAGGGTAGCTGTCCACGAAATAGAGACAGTCAACCTCATCTCCTTTCTTGAGCACCCTGACAGGAAATCCTTCCAGGTCCCTGATCCAGTCAGAACGCTTGGAGGCAGGCTTTCCAAAGGGATTTCCGGTCTTCTCAAGATGCATGAAAACCTGATTGAAGGCCTTCGGAGCCCTTGCTGTCTCTATGAGACGTCTTCTCATATCAACGATCTTGTCAATATATTCTATGAAGACCGGGCATTCCTCTTCACAGGCCCCGCAAGTGGTGCAGGACCATATCTCGTCTTCTCCTATCACACCTCCGGGGATTTCGAGTCTTTGCTCTCCATTCTCCTTGTCGGCCGCACCCGCCATGCCCTTGCCGAAGACGGGATATCTCTCGTATGCATAATCCCTTAGCTTCATGGTCAGTTTCTTCGGAGAAAGCGGCCTTCCAGCGGCGGCTGCTGGGCAGCGATCGGTGCAACGTCCGCACTCTGTGCAGGAGTAAAGATCCAGGATGTGCTTCCATGTGAGGTCTTCCACAGAGGAAACCCCTATTGTATCCAGCTCCTCGAGATCAGAAACATCCCATCTGGCAGGCTTTATCGAGCCTTTTTTAAGCCTCCTGAAAAACACATTGGGTAGGGCCGTGATGATATGAAAGTGCTTTCCCATGGGAAGAAAACACAGAAAGATTAGAAATAGAAAGATATGAAGCCAGAAGCTGAGCGCATGGCCTGTTTTCAATATTGAGGGCCCTAGGCCTGACAATAGACCGGCAAAAAACCACGCACCTGGAGCGAAACCGCTATAATCCCCACCCAGGATAAGCAGGCTTATGCCGTCGTAAGCCATATCCGTCATCATCAGTGCCGATATGAGCCCCAGTACCAGATAGGCTTCGATGTGACTGCTTCCCTCATATCGCGCAGGTCTCACAAGAATTCTTCTTTCCGCAGCCCAGATGCAGGCGCATAGGACAGAGATTTCTGTTATGTCCCTTAAGATCGAGTATAACGCCCCCGCCCGCCCTTCCAGGATCGGCCTGATGAAGGCAATTCCGAGTGCCTGGGTCAAAAGATCAATGGATCTAAGGCCCAGGATTACGAATCCCCAGAATATGATGAGGTGAATCAAACCGGCCCAGAGATATCTCGGCTGTCTCTTCTGAAAGATTCCGTAGACAAAAAGCGATCTTATCCTTTCCGCTATATTTTCGAACCTTGGGTCCGGTCTCCCCGATCTAAGAAGCATATATCGTTTTTTGATCGTATAGGCGAATAGGACTATAGCTGAAAGGAAAATCAGCCATCCAATAATATAACCGGGAATGCCGGCATAGGAGCGTAAAGCCGGATGGAGCATGGAGATCATCTGATTGTCCCTTTACTTTTGTTTACCGTGAAAATACACCCCCCACCCCGACCCTCCCCCGCGCGGGGGGAGGGAAATCCTCGACCTCGCAAAGTGCAGAGCCGGAGGAGGATTTTCATTAGCGGGGGCGACAAAATATTTCTGTCATGAGCGTTTACCGTGAAAATACACTCCCCGTCATCCTGGAATGTGGCAGGTATAAACGGAATCCATCTCCGCAATATAGAAATGGCTTCGGGGTCAAGCCCGAATGAAGGCCCATCTTTTTTCATTCGCGGGGGTGGCCAAATGCCACCCGGGCATGAACGTTTGTGCCCGGGGTATCTGTCTCTTCACTATGCCCAAGGATGCCTCTGGTGAAGATTTCGACAAAGCTCTGTGCCAGTGCCTCAACATCCACCTCTCCATCCCTTCGATACCACTTGATGCTGTAGTGAACCATGCCGAAGAAGGCAAAGGCGGCAACTGTGGGATGTATCTCCTTCATTAGACCTGCATCCTTGAGATCAACAAGAAGAGATCTTATGAGATGGACGTAGCGCCTCTGTTTTTCTATCAAGACCTCCCTTGCCCTCTTCCCAAGTGAATTCATCTCATTTACGAGGAGGGTCTCCCGCTCCTGCTCCTTGGTGTAGTAGCGGGTATAAAACCCAAGCACTTTGTTTAGTTTTTTCTCAGGAGATAGTTCGGAAGCACAGATACCCTCAAGGATGAGGAGAGCGTCGTCCATCGCATCGTTCATGAGCTTGAAAAGTATCTCTTCCTTGCTCTTAAAATAGTGGTACAAGGAGGATTGATTCATCCCCAGTTCACGGGCTATTTCGCGCATAGAGGTCGAGTGATAGCCGCGCCTTGCAAAAAGGCGCACCGCTGCCTGCTCCACTTCCTCAAGCTTCTTTGGGTCCCTCGGCCTGGACATCCTTCGCCCTTTTTTAATCAAACGAACGTTTGTTGTATTTTTATCTTCAGTCTAAAGAACTGTCAAGAAAAGTTTTGAGGTATCGCCCCGGCCAGGGCCGTTAAAAAGAGACGTAGATGTCTATATCCTTGATCTCCAGCCGGCCTTCTTCATCCGCTGTCCCGCTCCCCTTTGAACCATTTATACTTACATAAAAGAACACATAATAGCTGTGGCCGACAGTGGGATTACCAAACAGAAAGCTTCCAGTTATATCCTTCTCTATGGTTTTGGTTACTGATCTTGTCTGATCGTCCTGGTAATTTGAAGCTGAGGCGGTCTTGGAATCGCTGTCGAATTCATGCACTATCGCGCCTGTTGTCCCATCCATGAGCCCGACCCTATAATGTATAGTTGATTCGGAGTCACCCGTGGCAGAATAGACATAAGATGTCGTTTCTCCTGATACATGCATCGAGTAATTTATGGTTGCCGGGTCACCCTCAAGAAATTGGAAGGTGGCGTCAAGCTGACCATAGTTGGAATAATTTAGCTGCTTATTGTTAGTTGCAACCTTGACATTCTTCACGTCCCCTGTATTGCCCCATACGGTTGTGTTATCATCCGTATTCCACTTAAGCTTCCAGGTCGGATTATTATTAAAGGCGTCTTTTGCCCCGACCCTTTTTGCCACAGTTACATGGCCGTAGTTTATGGTTCCGGAGCCGTCCGCAGGTACTGTATAATCATCGTTATACATCTTGACATCCACGGTTCCAACAAGTTCTCCGCTGTCATCTTTGACTTCGTATTGGCCTACCGGGGCGTCCCCGAAATCGTAAAGGATAAGAGTATAGTCCGAACTCCCTTTTACCCCATCCTTTATCCAGAAATCATAGTTCGTTGCCGAGATGGAGCTTATATCTCCCTGACCGGTAAAGGCCTGAGAGGAGCCCTTCTCTGAAGCCTTCAGAGAAAGAATGCCTGGCACCAGGTCTTGGGTTGCCAACAGCGTCCCCCTGAGACCGAAATGATCCAGGTTCAGGGCCTGAATTCTAAAGAAGTTTGCTCGCGCCAGTATGGCAGGCGACTCAGACGGAAGGAATTTATTGCTTTCAAGCAGGTTCGCATGATTGAAGATCATTTCAGATATGTTTGTCATGAAGTCTTCAACCTCAGGAGACAGTATCTGGGCGGTAAAGAAATCCATGTAGGCCTTTGCATCCCTTCCATCAATCTGGGGGAGCCCGGCCTTTTCCCTGTATTTCTTTGTCTCAACTATCAGATTCACTCCCTCCATCTGGTAATAGAGGAGCTGGGAGAAGTATTTCTCAACCCCGAGATAGGTGTTGGTTAGGCTGTTTCCTTTATTGAGCGCAAGGTCGAAGAAGTTTTTCAGCACAGGCGCCTTTGCCACGGTAGATGGAAGTATGGCATCGTGTATGGAGTTCACTTGAGAATAGATGTTATAAACATTCTCTACCCTGTTGGTGAAGTCCGCCAGAGCCTGCTTTTCACCGCTTCCAGCCTTGTTGTCAGAGAGCCCCTGAAGCTCCTGATGGGAGCTTTTTATTTGAGTGATGGCGTCGCTGGGGTCGTTGGTGTTGGCAAGAATCTCGCCTTCCGTTATCTTGAGCTGCTGCATGAGGGCGTCAAGGTCCTTCTTTATATCTCCAAGGATGCTCACGATCTGGTCAAGTTTGCCGCTCATGGCATCAAGGGCCGGTTGATCGCTTTCTTCCCCAAAGCCTAGAAGAGAAAGAACTAGTCCCATTGCCTCGGAACCTGGCTTTCCTTCCGCGCCGGATATGACTCCCGAGAGTACCTGTTTTAGAAGACCGCCGAAAAAGGAAGAATTTTCCCCCCGAAGAGCAGCCTGTTCATCAACCTCAGAAGTTGTGTCCGAGTCCGCGCACCCCATAGGTCCTATCACTGCCAGAGACATTAGAAGGGAAAATAGAACAATGCCAGAGCTTCTCCTGATAGACATACACGCTACTCCTTTTGATGCAGGTTTTTTTAAATATGGTGATCACTGCCTTATGCAAAGTTGGTGCCCTTGATTAAGCCTTACAATGGTTGTATCAACTCAATAATTGGGGGATGGCTTTGCCCATACCAGGCATGCCGACAAGGGATCAGCTTCTGTAGGTGCGCCTTCAGGCGCAGGGCGAACGGTTCCCATGCGGCTGAAGCCGCATCTACCCCCAATTACTGAACTCATACCAATGGTTCAACGGAGCGATTTACACCCCTTGCCCACTCATGCCTCGTATAATGCCCTGAGTCCATATCCCCGGCGCTCCGCGATAAGCTAACAGGCTTAAGTTGCCTAGCGAATCCTCATCTCAGGTTTCTTCTTCTCGATGCCCTCGATAGTCAATCCCAGGCTGAGTGCCGGTTTCTCCTTTGCATAATGCCTGCAACTCCCCTTCCCCATTTCAACCACCTCTCTCAATGGGTGAGGTAGTCCTTTCCAGGAAGGGCGCTCCGGCCTTCAGTCTTCTACACAAGCCGGTGTAGCGCCTCTCTATCTTTGCGTTTCTTACGGCTATAGCCAGGGCCTTTTTGCTTCCCACGACAACAACAAGCCTTTTCCCCCTGGTAACCGCCGTGTAGAGGAGATTTCTCTGAAGCATCATATAGTGCTGCGTAAGTACGGGTATCACGACTGCGGGATATTCCGAGCCCTGAGACTTGTGCACGGATACCGCATAGGCAGGCATCAGCTCATCGAGTTCACCAAAATCATAGGGGATATCTCTTCCCTCAAATGAAACTACCATCACCCGTGACTCAGGATCAACCCTCAATATCCTCCCGATATCCCCGTTATAGACATCCTTGTCGTAGTTATTCTTTATCTGCATCACCTTGTCATTCACCAGGAAGCGCCTCGCCCCCCAAGCAACCCCTTCCTCACCGGGATTCATAGCCTTCTGCAGCAAATCATTGAGGTTGCCTGCCCCCACTGCGCCCCTGTGCATGGGGCTTAATACCTGAATATCGCTGACAGGATCAAGGTTAAAGCCCTTAGGAATCCTCTCTGTTACCAGTTCAACGATGGTCTTTGAGGCACGCTCCGGGTCATCCTGCTCGATAAAATAGAAATCATCCCCCGGGTAACCTCTTTCTTTTTTAAGAGGAAGTTCTCCGCTGTTTATCCTATGGGCGTTAACGATAATGAGGCTTTCCCTTGCCTGCCTGAATACCTCGGTGAGTTCCACCACCGGCACGGCTCCAGAGGCTATTATATCCGAAAGGACAATTCCCGGGCCTACGGATGGAAGCTGGTTTACATCCCCCACCAGGATGAGTGTGGATGAAAGGGAAACGGCCTTCAGCAGATGATACATAAGCAACGTATCAATCATGGAAGCCTCATCGAGAATAAGGATATCGCATTCAAGCGGGGCATTTTCGTTTTTCTGAAAGCCTCCCTTTTGAGGACTGAATTTAAGAAGCCGGTGGATCGTCTTTGCCTCAAAGCCCGTTGTCTCGCTCATCCTCTTTGCCGCCCTTCCAGTCGGAGCGGCAAGAAGAACCCTCACTCCCAGCCTCTGAAATATCCTCAACACCGAGTTGATAATGGTGGTCTTTCCGGTTCCGGGGCCTCCCGTAAGCACCATCACCTTGCTTTCCGATGCCACTCTTACGGCCTGTCTCTGGCCTTCCGCAAGTTCAATTGAAAGGCGGCCTTCCACCCATTTCAAGGCCTTTTCAGGATCTATATCGCGGAAGCTCCTTGGCGTCGCTATAAGTCCCAGAAGGCGCCCTGCGATTCCCACCTCGCAGGCATAAAAACCAGCCGGATAGACCGCCCTTGTCTCCCCGAAAGGAGGATCATGAAACTCCTCAACGACAACTTCCCCTTTGGTCTTGATGGATTGAAGGGCTGAGCCGATTACTTCCCGTTCAATACCAAGAAGTTCTTCGGCCTTTTTGATGAGTTCATCCTGCGGGTAATATACGTGGCCCTCATCCGAGAGCTGCTGAAGGGCATATAAGATACCCGCCCCTGCCCTGTATTCTGAGTCCTTGGGAAAACCCATCTTCTCTGCGATCTTATCAGCCGTGATAAAGCCTATCCCGCGGACTTCCGTAGCAAGCCTGTATGGATTTTCCCTGACTATCTTGATGGAGGATGTGCCGTAACGCTTGAAAATCTTTGCCGCATATCCGCTGCTTACCCCATGGGAGTGAAGAAAGACCATCACGTTTCTAATCTCTTTCTGTTCATCCCACGCCCTTTTTATCATCTCAAGGCGCTTTTTCCCGATCCCCTCGACCGCGAGAACGGACACTATTTGATTTTCAAGCACATCAAGGGTCTTTTCTCCGAAGGCCTTTACTATCCTCTTTGCGAGCATGGGCCCTATTCCCTTTATAAGGCCGGAGCCAAGGTATCTTTCTATTCCATAGACGGTGGCGGGAACTGAGGTGGTGCAGGACTTTATCTGAAATTGCTCTCCGAATCTGGGGTGATTCCTCCATTCACCCCGCATGGCTATGATCTCTCCAGGGGTTGGGGCCATCAGATAACCAACGACCGTGACCAGGTCCTGCCGGCCCTTTACCTTTACCCTCGCAACCGTGTAACCGCCTTCCTCATCCCTGTAGGTGATCCTTTCAATTATCCCGCTCAGGGATACCAGAGGGGAGCTATTCTCTTCAGAAGAGGGAGGGCTTTTCAAGTTCACTTACCGATAGTTGCTCACTTATACTCCACGAGAATCAGATCCTTGTTTCCCTCTACCATCGGCTGTTGATTCCTTCCGGAGATCTTTCTTGCCATGAAGGGAACATTTTCGGCCAGATATGCCTCCATCTCCGCGGCAGACACCTTCTTGTCCTTATTGGAGTCGGCCTCTCCGGTGAGCCCTTTTATGAAAAAGTAGGTGAAGAGGCTGTGGCCTTTCGCTTCATACCAGGTGCTTAACTGATCGGCCCTGGCGCTCGCCATGACCACTCCCCTGTCCATGCTGCTCTCGGGTTGGACCACCTTGAGCATGGCGGGACTTACGCGCTTAAAAAGAAGGCCCTTGGGAGTCTGGCCTGAGAAGCAGGTATCAAGCACCACAATCAGTTCTCTAGCAGGTATCTTCTTAAGGTTAGCATAGAACTGGCCTACTGAATAGCCGGTCGTGTCAATGTAATCCGGATCAGCATCCGATGGTACGAAATAGGCCTCACCGCTTTCCTGCCCCGGGGCACCATGCCCTACGTAATAGATGAAAAGGCGGCTTTCCTTTGGCTTAACCCAGTTGAAGATCTTTCCCTCTGGTCTTTCCCTCGTTCCAAAGAGTGTTTCGAGTGTCCCCTTTGTGGCATCCTTTTCTTCTATGATGTTTTCGGGATCAAAGCCCATGGTGCGAATCACGTATTTTTTGACGGCTGCCATATCATTGTGGGCGTACTCAACCTCAGGTATGCCCTGGCGGCTGTATGTCCTGTTTGCAATTAAGACGGCGACATCGTATTTTCCTCCCGGCTTTCCGGCAGGGATTGGTTCATCCCCATCTGCATCGGCAGTCTTATCCGCCTTCTTAAAGGCCCATGCGGACTGCTTTGAATCGGTTTTTTTCGTCTTAACCGTTTCCTTTGATGCACTTTCCTCCTGCTTTTTCTCAGGCTTAAGCGCGACCTGTGGCGCGCCGGGCGAGGCGACTGCCTTTCGAAGCCTCTGATCTGATGCCATTTCCCTGGCAAGCTGCTTTACGGCGATGGAAAGCGCTTCCGATGCGGCCCTTCCCATTTCGTCTACGCCCATCCCTTTTCTCTGCTCAGGAGCTGCGACCTCTTTTTCCCACATCGTCTCACTCCCGGAAGACAGCGTAGCCTTGATCCTCATGTTCGCGGCGGACGCAAGACCGAAGTTCGGATAGCTGAAGCGAAACTCGGTTATTTCAGGTGTTATCATAAAGGGGTACCGAGCTGCTTCATCGTACGTTCTTACTACATCGAGCTTCTCGAAGACCTGGGAGAAGGCCTCAATTGATGCGTCTTCAAGCGCCTGCCCAAAAGGAAATTCATGGGGTCTTGCCCCGTAAGCCATGCCTTCCGGATTTCCTTGAAACACATAATTGCTTGTCTCATCCGTTATTAGAAGGGCGGCCTTGCCTGCAAGCTTTGAAGAGACGGAAATCCTGCCCACCCCGGCGCTCACAGGCACCCTTATGGAGCAGCCGCTTGTAAAAAGGACCCCCGATAACAGCACTGCCGATAATAGAAATAAACCTCTCAATGGCTTAACGGACATGCTCATGACCTCCTTGACAAATCGTCTCCTGTGGAAACATTGTTAACAGGCTGTTGAAAAACGCTCATCTTCTGTGTCTTGCCAATCCCTTGCCCGCCTGTTTTCGGGATCGCAGACGGGTACTGCTGCGTACTTATTTGTAAGCCTCATTGTTCGCAATTTTGCAGACCTTGCATTCGGTCATTTTTCCTCAGCCTGACAACAGAGTTTTTTTAACACGCTGTTAAGCCTTATGCCGTATTAACGCAAAACGAACCATGAAGATGCCCGACGTCATAAACACATCCGAGCTTCTTTACTCAGAACCGCAATCCCTACTTTGAGCAATTGGGGCCTACATAGTAGCCGAGGGTAGCCTCAGACCAATTGCTTGTCTTCTTGAGGATATCCAGAACCTTTTCAAGCCGCTCGCCTTTGGCGCCTGCGTAGATTTCATTTTCCGGTATGGGCAGAAAACCAAAATCAACCGGTTTCCTGCTTGCGACAATCTTAAAGGCTTCATGAGAAGTCTCATCCTGCTTCAAAGGATATACCGCAAGCCCGAGCCTTTTGGAGAAAGCGGCCGGAGGAAACTCGAAGTCCTCGACAGGCATGGGGCTATCCTTAATAATTCTGTTAGGATAAATGAGGGTAACGGTGTTATCGGCCGCAAGATTAAGGATGTAGATATGCACACCCCGTTCCGTCTTCAATCTTATCCTGACAGATGCGCCGGCTGGATAACATGCAGGATTCCTGTCAAGGGAGGCTGAAAGAGAGGGGCCCCCTCCGGAGGGTGAAACCTGTTCTATGCCCTTGTGGTAAATGTTTCCCTTTATGGAACTTACTAACTTGTGCCAATCGGCAGGAAGCGCTTCACTGAATGAAACAGCCCCCCTCACCCTGTTTTCTTCAAGGGAAAGCGTTCGAAGATGCACCTCCGCCGATCCCTTGTCTCCGGGAGGAAGATAGTACCTGCCGGATATGACTGCACCTGCTTCCAAGTCCTTTATCTCCGGTCTTTTAGCGCTTCCAAGCTCTCTTTCATCCATGAACACTATAAGGTCACGTCTGGGCACAACCAAAAAACCCATATTGACCAAGGCTGTCTCAATCCTATCCCTCAAACGATCACCCAGACCGGTTATATCACCGTTCTCGCCGTCATATATCTGGCTGATGGCGACAGCAGAACCCCGGTCTAGCACCGTCACGAGTTTTTCAACGTGGAAGGATAGCCCTTCTGCATGACCTTCTCTGTTTACTCCTGAACCCCTTTGGTCAGAAATGGGTTTTGCAGATGAACCTACGGCACAAGCACTGCACAAAAATGACAAGATTACCGAAAAGATAATTATTTTCACTTAAGCACTCCCCCCCCACCCTTCCCTCCCCCCTCGATGAGGAGTGGTAACCGGATGAATCGCCAATATTATCCATGATGATACATAAAAGGTCAAGATACAGCGCTCTTCCGTTTTCTCTCATTGGAAGTGGCATGCCCCTGGTCACCATAATGAAAGCGGCTTTCAGGGCTTTTTCTGCCTCTATGGACAGCCTTTATTGACACTTACTCCGCGATCACATAATCTTAGGAAAAAGCGGGTTTCCGCCTCACTCAAAAGAGAGGCTTCTGTTTGATATGACAGGCTGCACCATTCATGCAGCTCCTTTCAAAATAGGGCAACTAATTTAAAATGTTGGATGAAATCCTTAACAGCCCGACTCTTTCCGCAAATATCGTATCCTTTCACGGAGGAGAGACCATCTTCTCGGAGGGTGACACGTCACAGGATCTCTATATCCTTGCATCCGGGGAGATCGAGGTTCTTAAAGGGGACAAGAGGCTTACGGTCATAAGCGAGAAAGGCTCTCTTTTCGGAGAAATGTCCTTTCTTCTCAAGTCAGCCAGAACAGCCACCGTAAGGGCAAAGACTCACATTAACGTCCTAAAAATCAAGGCTGATTCCATAACCCGCTTCCTGCTCGATTATCCTCAGGTGGCAAGTGTCATTACAAGAAATCTTGCCGAAAGACTCGACCAGACAAGTCAGGCACTTTACGGACTCGGTGAACTCTGCGACCACATGCCGGATGCTGTTATAATAACAGACCCTGAATGCAGAATTCTGTTTTGGAACAAGCCGGCAGAGGAGCTTTACGGCAAGTCCAGGGACCAGATAAAGGAGCTGAAGATATATCAGATATACGCGGATACGGTTGAAGCCGAAAGAGCCTTTAAGGACTTCGGGCCCGGTTCTCCACCCACGAAAAGCATCCTTAAGGTTTCACATCCGTCCAAAGGAGAAAGGACTGTAGAGGTAGCGACAAAGGCCATTTCAGACAGCCGCGGAGTCTTCCACGGAATGGTTTCATCGGCCAGAGACATCACCGAGATGGTAGCCGCTGAAAAGAAATATAGGAAGATCCGCTACCGGGTGATACCTCTTATTCTTCTCTTTGCATCAATGGTTGCCCTGTCTTTCTACGGATACAATATTCTTACGGGAAGACATACTTCATACCAGTCCGGGAATAGACTCAAGGCAATAATGGCGAAGGACTACCTGTTTCTTTCGTCTTTAATGGCACAGCCCCTTAAGGAAGACGATATGGAGGCTGCAGGCAGAATAATCCGTGATTTCGCAAAAACAGATCCATATGAATCCCCTTACAGGGGTTTTATGCTCATCGACTCTAAAAAGACCGTCCGCTATGCGCTTATAAGAGATACGGCATCCGATGATCTAATAGGTTCAAGTTATGCGGGCATCCTGGCCACCCCCGGGAACTCAGCCCAAACAGTTCTGACTCTCTATAGAGTAACGAAGAAGAGCCCTATGGGTGAAAAGAGCATCGAGGCCGCATTTGTAATCAAAGCGGACGGTCTTGTTTTGGGATGGATAGTCTTTGTGATGGAGATGGAGTTTGTGACTAATGAATTCAATCTTGGCGAAAAAGACCTTAAGGCCATGCAGTTTGAACTGCTAGAAAGATGATCCGGAAACTCACTGACTGCTGCAGTATAGAGGATATCCCGGGAGGCGATAAAAAATTCCGCTTCAGCGGAAGACTTGACCGAAAAAGCGTGCCCGCTATTATAGAAGCAGCTCTCAAATCCATGCATGCAAATCCCCCTTCCAAAGTGACCGCAGACCTATCCGGCGTATCTTACCTGGATGACTTCGGGGTGCTAGCCCTCGAGAGGATAAGAGAAGCAGCCGCGGAGTCACAAGCATCCTTTGCTCTGGAAGGTCTCGGAGCCAAGGCAAAGGAGATACTGGCTCTTTTCAGATTTGATGAGCGGAAAAAGCGCGAGGCTGCGAAAAGGAGGCGCAAGCCGGGTCTGATGGTCGGCGTCGGCAGGGCGACCATTGATCAGTTACTTGACCTGAGGTTTCAGGTCGCCTTCGTAGGCTCAGTGCTCCTCTGCTGTCTACATCTCATGCTGCATCCGCGTTCCCTGAGGTGGGAAGATACGCTTGAATCAATGAAGAAGACCGGCGCTGACGCCCTGCCGATTGTAGCACTCATAGGTTTCCTGCTGGGTCTTATAATGGCCTTCATGTCCTCGGTGCAGTTGAAGCAGTTCGGGGCAAACATTTATGTGGCATCCCTCGTGGCCCTTGCCATGGTAAGGGAACTCGGGCCGATAATCACGGCCATAATAGTAGCGGGCAGATCCGGATCCGCGTTTGCCTCAGAGATAGCCGCCATGAAGATATCCGACGAGGTGGACGCGCTCTACACCATGGGATTTGATGTGACCCGATTTCTGGTGGCGCCAAAGATTATAGCCGCTCTCCTGGTGGTACCGATCCTGTCCATCTTCGCCAATCTCTTTGCAATACTGGGCGGTCTTACAGTCGGTGTCCTTATGCTCGATCTTACTGCAGGGGCATACATGGACCAGACGTTTAAGAGCTTTACGGCATTTGATTTCTGGTTCGGACTGTTCAAGAGCGCCTTCTTTGCCCTTGTAATAGCATGGATGGGTTGTCTCAGGGGTTTTCAGGCAAGGGGCGGTGCAGAGGCAGTAGGAAAAGCAACAACTTCCGCCGTCGTAAGCAGCATCTTTCTTATAATTCTATGGGATTCCATCTTCGCCGTGATAATACAGTACTGGGGATGAAACTTGAGCGAACACACTCTCATTAAGGTATATAATCTCACAGCCGGTTACGGCGAACAGGCCATCCTCGAGAAGGTCTCTTTTGAGGTGTACAGGGAAGAGATATTCGCAATACTTGGGGGAAGCGGCTGCGGAAAGAGCACCCTCTTAAAACACATGACTGGCCTCATACCGCCCATATCAGGGACTGTGACGGTCTGCGGAGTTGACGTGCATCAAAGCGATCAGGACTCCTACAGGCGGTTTTTGCGTAATATCGGTATCCTGTATCAGAGCGGAGGGCTTATAAGCTCCATGACCCTGGCTGAAAACGTCGCCCTTCCCATAAAGGAATATACCCCGCTCAAAGAAGAGGAAATCAATTATCTGGTTGAGATGAAGCTTGAGCAGGTGGACCTCAAGGGTTTTGAGCATCATCTTCCATCAGAGATAAGCGGAGGCATGAAGAAACGGGCAGGGCTAGCCAGGGCAATGGCATTAAACCCCGATATCCTTTTCTTTGACGAGCCCACAGCCGGACTCGATCCTATAACCTCTGCCGAGATAGATGAGCTTATCATCAAGATAAACCGAAGCCTTGGAACCACCATGGTAATTGTGACTCATGAACTCCAGAGTATCTTTCGCCTTGCAAAAAGGGTCATTATGCTCGATAAAATGGTGAAGGGTATCATTGCGGAGGGAAATCCCCACTATCTCAGGGATCACAGCGGGAACCCAGCAGTGAGAAATTTTTTTAACCGGATTTCCACATCCCACAACGCCACGCATGAGAGTAGAAGCTGATGCCTTCGGTAAGAACCCAGTTTACGGTAGGTCTATTTGTCACCGCCGGAATACTGATCGGGATTGTGGCCTTTATTTGGCTTGGGGCATCCCGATATCTTGAAAGGGGAAGGCTCTATTCGGCATACTTCGATGAGTCCGTTCAAGGCCTTAACAAGGATTCCCCGGTAAAGTACCGCGGGGTCACGGTCGGAAGGGTGCTATCCATCGAAGTCGCTCCGGATTCAAGGCTGATAAGGGTCTTGATGGAGATAGAACAGGCATACAGCCTGGATGAGAATACCGTGGCCCAGCTCAAGGCGGTCGGAATAACAGGGGCCATGTTTATCGAACTGGACATCGCATCAGAAAAAGATAAAGAGCTATCTCCCAGGCTTTCTTTTCCTTCAGAATATCCGGTTGTTCCATCCAAACCATCTGAAATCAGGCTGATCCTGGAAGGTGTTGATGATCTCATGAAACAATTCAGATCACTTGATCTGAAGGGTATCTCGGAAAAGACACGCGCGCTTCTCGACTCAGCCGGAAAAACAATTGCGGAGGCAAATATCAAAGAGCTTTCGGAGGCCCTTAGAAAGTCCATTGAACGTTTTAACGCCTTTGTGGCATCCGATGCCTGGGACAAGATACCGGCGTCTCTTGAAAAGGCCTCTGAAGAAATGAAGAACATAACAGCAAAGGCATCCGAGACCGTTGATTCTGCGAAAAGGACCGTCTCCCGGATCGAGATGATTGCCGCCGATACCGCCCCTGATCTCAAGGAAGCGATGCTCAATACGCGAAGGGTCACTTCAGATGCCGCAGGACTTTTTTCAGAGGCGCGCGCCGCCTTAAAGGGCTCGGGGAAAAGCGTGGCAGAGATTACCGACAGACTTTCCTCTGTATTGGAGGGCCTTGAGAGCACGGTTGAAAGATTAAAAGAACTGGTGGAAAGGCTCTCGGAAGACCCTTCGGGCATCCTTTTCCGTTATGCCCCCGGACCTTCCAAACCTGAGGAACTTTTCTAAAGGAGTGTTTCCTTGAAGCCTAATAGAACTCTATGCCTTTTGTCTCTTATCGCAATTTTCATTGTCTCCGGATGCACGACAGGCGGAAGACCGGCCGACAAGATATCCTTTTACATCCTCGAATACCCCGCACCCAAATTGTCGCCCGGGGAACCCATCGCGGCTTCGGTAATGGTAAAGAGATTCTCTGTGGCCCCCCTCTACAACACTACGCGAATGATTTTCAGCGACGGCCGTTTCAAACGCAATGAATACGTATTCCACAGATGGAGGGTCAACCCCGGGGACATGGCCTCAGGCTTCCTGCGCAGGGACATGATGGAATCGGGACTTTTCAGGGCAATAATGTCTTCTGAAAGCGGGGCCGCGGCCGACTTTATCCTCGAAGGCTCAGTTGATGAGTTTCTTGAAATTGACGAACAGGAGACCTGGAAGGCCTCTCTGGGCCTCACGATTACACTTTCAGAGGCAAATGAAAAGGATGTTACAAAAAGAATAGCCCTTCAAAAAAGCTATAAGATTATCCACGGGCTAGCAGATAAAAAAGCCCAGGCCTTTGTCGCTGCCATGAGCGAGGCAATGGGACGGATATCGGCTGAGATCATTACGGACATCCGAGACGCTGCGACCAAAAGGATAAAATGACCGCGGGCTATTTTCCGGAGGGCACCTGTCAGCCGCTCCCAAGGCCCCGTGAAACCTCCGCCAGATATCCGACACCCCAGACCTTCATGATCGAAAGGCCGCCTTCGGACGTGAAAATCCGTCAAAGTTCCTTTCAATGTCGCTATCGTCATCTAACCATAAACCTTTACCCTCTTTTTTCTATTGCGATTCCCATCCCCGATACCATTCAGAAAAAAGCTGATGTTTTGTATAGAGACTCTCCATGCGGTAACGTCTTTTTCTTCGCGGCGATGGGAGTTTCGGTTTACAGTCATGCTACACTGAAGCTTCCGAAGGGGGCCGAGCAAGGAACAGGCGCGACCTCATAAATATTGACCGATGCCTCCTCAGTTCAATTCCTCATTGAAGATTGCCTTTTGATCAGTATAATAAGCCATAGACGACTAAGGATGTAAGAATTTCTTCGCGGGTTTGGGAATAGGCTGGCAAATTACGATAACAATAGATTTCATGGAGATTTTCCAATGGAAAGACACCTTTTGGTAACAGTGAGTGAAAACAGTAACGCAATGCACGCGGTGAGATTCGTGGGACACTTTTTCGGGGAAAAGAAGGAGGTCAAAATAACTCTCTTCTACACCGCTTCAAGGCCAGCCACAGTATATGCCGGAGAAAAGACAGACGAGACCGTGCGGGAATCCGAACTGCAGGCAAAGAAGAGCCTCGCAAAGGGAAGGAAGGCACTTGATGCCGCAAAGAAGGAACTTCTCTGGATGGGCTTTTCACCAGAGAATGTCGAGACCAAACTCCAGATGAGACAGTTTTCCAAAGTAGAAGACATCATACAGGAGGGAACAAAAGGCCTTTACGATGCCGTGGTTCTTGGCCGCAGGGGTCTTTCATGGCTCGAAGAGGCATTTGACGAAAGTGTCTCCAGGGGGCTTTTGGAGCAGGGGATCGGTTTTCCGATATGGCTGTGCAGAAAACCCGATCCCGACCGAAACGGGGTTCTTCTTTGCGTGGACGGATCCGACTCCGCTGCCTGCATGGTTGACCATGTTGGTTTTATGCTCGAGCCAGATCCTTTGCACAGGGTTAAAATAATAGCCGTGGTCAAGGGCGCCGCAAATTCAGCCGATATTATCGAAAAGGCCCTTTCATCTGCCAGGGATTCCATCTTGAAGGCGGGAGTGCCAGCCGATAGGATCGAGACCAAGGCCCTTGAGGGATCAAATATTGCAAGGGTGATACTAAAGGCGGCAAAGGAAGAAAAGTTCGCCGCAGTGGCTGTTGGCCGGAAAGGAACGGGGCAGGGAATGTTCCAGAAGTTTTTCATGGGATCAGTCAGTATGACCCTTTTCAAGGAGATTGAAGGGGCGGCTCTGTGGGTGTGCAGATAGGGTGGCGTTTTATATTAAAATGTCTTATCCCCTTATCCCAGCCCCTCAACGGGGGAGGGAGGGGTAGGGGTGATTTTCATGTTCATTGTGCCCTGCCCGGGCATATGGGTGAGTGAAGTCGCACTATTCTTGGTTATGGTAAATGATCAGGTTCAAAAACTCTGCACCTGAGCACTTGGATTTCATAAGGATTATAAATGATAAATAGAAGAACGAGATTCGCCTGGACTTCGACTGCCCTCTACCAGGCCTTTTTCTTTGCCGCTATCTTTTCGGCCATGTCCTTTTCCGCTACGCACGCAGTCCGTGCCCAGATGATAGGGCTAAGCACCGAAGAGCTTGCAAAAACATCCTCCCTCGTGGTGTTGGGAGATGTGGAAGATGTTCAATCCTTCTGGAGCGACGACCACCGAAGGATTGTCTCAAGGGCCACAGTCCTTGCTCAGCAGGTGGTTAGAGGAAAAACCGTTGAAAGGAAGATAACCGTTGAGTACCCCGGGGGAGAGATAGACGGCCTTGGGATGAAGGTCTCGGATGTGGCGCCAATGGATAAAGGAGAAAAAGTCTTACTCTTCCTTAGCGATAACATGGTCAGGAAAACAGGCACTGTGAGGAAACTCATCGGAAAGGCGCAGGGGAAATACAGCATAGGGGCGGACGGTATCGCAAGGAAAAAGGGATTTTCTATTGCAACAGGGGCCGATCTGGTTGACCGGGAACTTCCACTTGATGAAATCATAAGAAAGATAAAATCTGTAGATGATAAACCAGCCAAGGATTAAGACAGTTTTTATTTCCACCCTGCTTTTCTCGATGCTGGTGTGCACTTTCTTTTCCGAGCGCTCGCTTGCATTTGTAGTCAGCAAGACAGAATCAACCGGAGCGGAAATTAAATGGCAGATACCTTCGGAGACATACTATGTCAACGCATCAGGCGGCCCTTCGGGGAGTCTTTCAGCCGTCCAGGCCGCCTTGCAGACGTGGACGGAAGTGCCGTCATCATCTTTCGTGTTTCTATACGGAGGGCTCACTGAAAAAGTTTGCTACGACGTTAACCTTGATCCAGACCACGAAAGAGGGACATACGATGACCCGGGTGACTATGGACTCAACGACGGGCTGAATATCATATGCTTCGGACATATGGATAATGTTGTCGAAAATGACGACCCTGACGATCTCCATACATTAGCCGAAAACACTATATGGTATGATCGTTACTCCGGTAAGATTTATGATTCTGACATTCAAATGAACATAAATTTCTCTTACGCGACTGGCGGAAGCGCGTCTTCCTACGACGTTCAAAGCCTGGCTACTCACGAAAGCGGGCATTCTCTCAGTCTGGGGGATTTATACGGAGCATCAGAAGTTGAAAAGACGATGTACGGGTACGGAACCAAGGGGGATATCTCAAAGCGGACCCTCCACCAGGATGATATTGACGGAATCGCCTATCTCTATTTTTCAATCACAGGCACTGCGACATCCGTCACTTCCGCTTCGGCGAGGCTGAGCGGCTCTGTAAATCCGAACGGCTCAGCCACCAACTACCTTTTCCAGTACGGTACCACTACCGCCTACGGCTCTTCCACATCGAGCCTTTCTGCAGGGAGCGGAACAGGGTTCGTCACTGTCTACTCAGACATCGCTGGCCTTTCAGCCGGAACCCTTTACCATTTCCGCATCGTGGCCTCCAAAGCAACCAGAATAGCCTACGGTGAGGACATGACACTAATAACGCAGGGTCCTCCCGAGGCCAAAACCAGTCCTGCAACCGCTATCAAATTCTCTTCGGCCTCGGGGGTGACATCATCCTCGGCCCATTTGAATGCCACGGTTAATCCTTACGGAATCAACACCAGCTACTATTTTGAGTATGGGCTTACACCCTACTTTGGTCTCATAACACCTTCGGCTCAGGCCGGCGACGGTTATGCCGAGGTACAGGTTTCCACGTTGGTTACAGGGCTCAACCCCAAGAGCACTTACTATTTCCGCATCTCGGCGACCAATGCAGAGGGTTCATCTTATGGAGAGACCATGACCTTTTCCACGATGAAGCCTCGTCCCATGCCCTGGCTGAGGCTCCTGCTGCTGGATGAGGAACAGACCGGGGTTGTCCCTACCAGCCCCGATCCGAACGACGTTCCACCCAGGTAGCCTGTCTCTTCAAACCTCATGGCCTCCTGGAGCACAACGAAGGACAAAAATCACCTCCACACCTCCGTCCAGGGGGGAGGAAATAATGCCGCCGCATCCAGACGTTTCGACGGTAAAGGGGGAAGGGTAAATGGAAGGGGCATTTTCGTATAAACTCTTCCCGTCCCGGTCTGTAGGCGACGACCATCGGAAGGCCCGCCGGACGCCCTATCCGGCCAGCCTCCCGTAGGTCTCGGTAATGAGCCTCAGTCTTCGGGCAAGATCGGGGGTGAGACTATCAGGCGCAAGCCTCCATTTCCAGTTGCCCTTGGGCGTTGCAGGCCTGTTCATCCTTGCCTCTGAGCCCAGACCCATTATGTCCTGCATGGGAAATATCGCCGTGGCTGCTACAGACATCATGGCAAGCCTTATCATCTCCCAGGCAATCTCTTGCGGTCCAACATCTCTTCCGATATAGCGCAACAGATGCATTTTTTCTGAGGGGGTGATCTCTTCTTCAAACCACCCTCTGATTGTATTGTTGTCATGGGTGCCGGTGTAGATAACGCACTTATTTCTCAGGTTATGAGGAAGATAAGGGTTATCAGCCATATTGCCTCCGAAGGCAAAGATCAGGAGCCTCATGCCCGGAAAGGAGAAGCGGCGCATCACCTCTACCACGTCCGGGGTGATCACGCCCAGATCTTCGGCTATTATCCTTGCGCAGGGAAAGCTTTTTGTCACATGCGCAAAAAAATCCATGGCAGGGGCTTCCACCCATCTCCCGTTTAGGGCGCTCTTCTCCCCTGCCCCGACCTCCCAAAAGGCCACAAAGCCCCTGAAGTGGTCCATCCTTATCCTGTCGTAAAGAGAGAGGTTATGGGAGATACGTGAAAGCCACCAATCATAGCCCCTGTTCTTCAGCACATCCCACTTGTAGAGGGGATTACCCCAGAGCTGGCCGGTCTGGCTGAAATAATCCGGAGGAACCCCGGCAACGGCCCTTGGCCGCTTTTCCGAGTCCAGATCGAATATCTCGGGATGGGTCCAGACATCTGCGGAGTCGTAATTTACGTAGATGGTGACATCACCCATGACGGAAATCCCGCAGCCACGGCAATAGTCTCTCAGGAGCCTCCACTGAGAAAAGGCCAAAAACTGATAGAACTTGACTCGTTCAATGAACTCAGCAAGCTCCTGCCTAGCCGATGCTATGGCATCAACTTCTCTGTCTCTGTATTCCCGAGGCCAATCCGACCACAGCTTACCATCAAATTTTCCTTTAAGGGTTTGGAAAAGGGCAAAATTCTCAAGCCAATGTGCATTATCCCTCACAAAACCATCAAAGTCTTTGCTTCCACCCCTCTCGATGAATCGCTCAAAGGCCCTGCCAAGAATGGCTTCCTTAATTTCCTTTGCAGCCAGGTAGTCGCAAAAGCCCGGTAAAGGAAAATCAACTGAAGGGAGATCGCTTTCTTGGAGAAACCCCTCTTTCAGAAGCGTATCAGGACTGATCAGCAGAGGACTTATCGCAAAGGCCGAGGTACTGTGATATGGAGAATCCCCCAGCGCCGTATCCGTTGGATTGAGAGGAAGTATCTGCCAGACGGTCTGGCCTGACGCTTTCAGAAAATCAACAAAACTGTAAGCCTCGGGCCCCATATCTCCTATGCCGTATCCGGAGGGAAGGGATGTCAGATGTAGAAGGATTCCACTTTTTCTCTTTGCCATAATGAGCCGGGCGACCTCAATTTGTCATTATTTTTTTTATTCTATTGCTATGTAGAGTTTACTGGCGAGGAATCTAAATTCCCTTACCCATTCAAGAAGACTAGCCTCGCCCTTTTCCGCCATATCCCTTATGGTTGGAAAGTGAAGGGTCATGACGCTGTAAATCACGTTCTGGATATCCCATATATTGACATGGAATGGAAGTAGATCAAGCAGCTGCACCGCGGCGACAAGGCGCTTTAGCCCAATTCGGTCGGCCGGATCTCTGAGCAGTGTTCTTCCCAGCCTGACAAGGCTTTTTCCCAGCGCGTAATTGAGAACCTCTTCATCAAGCGTAATACCCTGGGTATCTGCCTCATCGAGGAGCGCTTTGATCTCCGCCTCATCAAAATCCATTTCCTCAAAGGCCCTCTTGAGACTTGCGTTGAGAACCGTCTCGGCAGCCAGGTGGAGCATACGCGGGGGAGCTATCCCTGCCACCTTGAGATAGCGCAAGAGGGGCGCGTTGTCCTCATAGAGCCTGCGATAAGCGGACTCCGCCTCTTTGAGGGAAGGAGCCAGGAGCAAATCCAGCACCTCGTTTTGCCCGTCTTTAAGAAGTGACTCCAGGGAATGGATGCCGTCCTTATCGAAAAAACCGTCCATGATTCTCAAGGCCTGAGGGATATTGCCCTTCAAAAGGGCACCGGCGATATCGGATATAAAGGTCTTTGGGTCTTTATCGCCGGGCTCCTCTTTAACTCCGCATACGATATTGTGCTCCCCCATGTGAAGTGCCGCAAAAACCATACGCCTTTCTTCCCATGTGATCCAGGACTTGACGCTCATGATGCCTGTGTTTAATACCGATTTGCCCGCCCTTTCGATCCTGTGATCAAGCTGCGTCACTCTGTAGCAATATAAATCATTCATGGCCGTTTTTTGCTGAAAAAGCGAGGTGATGGCGCTGTGTGCCGCGACCCTTTCCATGCTGAGCATAGATGGCCTTATCTCCTCTTCATATAGCCTTCTGCCGTCAGGGTTTCCCGGCCTATTGCTCTTTGCTTTTTCAAGAAGCGAAAGAAATTCCTCCTCAAGAGCTATTCCAGAGACCTCTTGCGCTAGTTCAAGGGCCCTTGCCGCAAACTGTATCACCTGGATTGTTTCGATACCCGCCAGATCATCAAAGAACCAGCCGCAGCTTGTGTACATAAGCATCGCATTTCTCTGCATCTCAAGTAATTTCAGAGCGGTTACCGTTTTTTCCCCGGTGCCAGCCAGGTGCTCCGCCATAAAAGCCTCTACATTCTTTTCCGATCTATCGAGGACGACCCTGACAAAGGCATCTCGCGCCTTCCAAGGGTCATTGAATAGGGAAGCACCTTTCTTTTCAAAGATCTCCGCCATGGAGTCTCTGAGATGATCAAGTGCCTGTCTTAAAGGAGCCCGCCAGACCTGATTCCATGCCTGTTCTCCTCCTACTCTGCAGCCGCAGTCGCTCCTCCATCTTTCTATTCCGTGCGCGCAGCTCCATGAGGTGTTTTCATTGATTTCAACTTCATCCGAGGGGAGGCTTGCTTCCAGAAATTCACCGTAGTTGGTAAGCTCCGCAAGCATCGTGGAGGGGATATATCTGAGCGCGTAGGAAAGGGCCATATCGCCGAAGCGGTGATGGTGACCGTAAGTCTCACCGTCTGTGGCTATGTGGCTTAACTGAGGCCTCTTGGAATCCTCCGATAGCCCTTCGGCAAGTCTTAAGGCAAAGTTCTCTCCGTTGTTCAAAAGCTTCTCGAAGGCCACTGCCCTTGATAGAGGCCCATTATAGAAAAAAACGGCTATGGATCGGCCGGATGAGAGCTTCAAGACATAAGGCCGGCTGGTATCAATGCTGCCTCCCCGCACATCAAGCCATTTACCTGAGGCAAACGCTCTTACCCTTCTTGCCTGATGAGGCGCAAGGATCGTAAACTTAATGCCTTGCTCCGCCATAATATCGAGGCTTTCAAGATCAACCGCGGTTTCCGGAAGCCACATCCCTTCAGGCATCCTTTTAAAACGATATTTGAAATCCTCTATGCCCCACAATACTTGTGTTTTCTTGTCTCGGGCAGATGCCAGCGGCATAATAATGTGATTATAGGCCTGGGCAATGGCGCTTCCGTGTCCTGAAAACTTCTCTCTGCTCTTTTTGTCCGCCTCCAGCACCGCCCCATAAACCTCCGGGGCCTTATGCTCCAGCCAGGAAAGAAGTGTAGGGCCGAAATTAAAGCTGATCATCGCATAGTTATTGACCATCTCCTCTATCAAGCCCTTCTCATTTAGTATCCTTGATGAAGCATTAGCCGTATAGCATTCGGCCGTAACCCTCTCATTCCAGTCATGATAGGGATGGGCCGAGGGCTGCATCTGTATCGCCTCGAGCCACGGGTTTTCCCTGGGAGGCTGATAGAAGTGCCCATGAATGCAAACAAAGCGTTTGTTCATAGCAGAGACCCCGATTTCAAGAAGACGGCTCCCAGCGGCGGCAGCGTAAGAGATATGCTTTGATCCCTCCCGTGACAGGAAACCGCTTCAGACATCACAGCCCCGAGGTTCCCTACTCCGCTTCCTCCGTAATCCGCTGCGTCGCTGTTTAAGATCTCTTTCCATGCCCCGCTTCTAGGAACCCCTATCCGATATCCGTAGCGGGGAACCGGAGTGAAATTGAAAACCCCAAGGACTACCTCCCCGTCACCCTTGCCTTTTCTTAATAGACTCAGCACGCTTTGAACCGAATCGCTGCAGTCAACCCATTCAAAACACGAGGGCTGAAACTCACACTCATGCAATATTTTTTCCCCGCGATAAAGCCTGTTAAGATCACACACCCATCTCCTCACCCCCGAATGATAGGGCGATTCCAATAGATGCCACTCAAGGCTTTCCTCATGATTCCACTCTCTTGCCTGGCCGAATTCCATGCCCATAAAAAGCAATTTCTTCCCGGGCTGGGCATACATGTATCCAAACATCAATCTCAGATTGGCGAATCTCTGCCACTCATCCCCCGGCATTTTTCCCAGCAGGGAGCCTTTACCGTGAACGACCTCGTCATGTGAAAGGGGAAGGAGGAAGTTTTCATGAAATGCGTAAAGCATCCTGAAGGTAAGAGATCTGTGATGGTATTTCCTGTGGACAGGGTCTCTTGCGAAATAAAAAAGCGTATCATGCATCCATCCCATATCCCACTTTAAGCCGAATCCAAGCCCTCCCACGTAGGTCGGCCTGGAAACCATCGGCCATGATGTTGACTCCTCCGCGATGGTCAGGGCGTGGGGATAGTCTTTGTATATCTCTTCGTTCAGGGTGCGCAGAAGGCTTATCGCCTCAAGGTTTTCCCTTCCTCCATATTCATTGGGGATCCATTCTCCCTCCTTTCTGGAGTAATCGAGATAAAGCATGGAGGCAACCGCATCCACCCTTATTCCATCGGCATGGTATAAATCCATCCAGAAAAGGGCGCTGCTTATGAGAAAACTCCTCACCTCATTTCTGCTGTAATTAAAGATGAGGCTGTTCCAATCAGGATGTATTCCTTTTCTGGGGTCGGCATGTTCATAGAGGTGGGTGCCGTCAAAGTAACCCAGGCCATACTCATCGCTCGGAAAATGTGAAGGCACCCAGTCAAGTATGACTCCGATGCCTTCCCCGTGGAGGCAATCAATAAGCCGCATAAAGTCCTGGGGACTTCCGTATCTGCTTGTGGGCGCGAAATAGCCTGTTGTCTGGTATCCCCAGGAACCGTAAAAGGGATGTTCCATGACAGGAAGAAACTCCACATGGGTGAAACCTGAATCCTTTACATAGGAAGGAAGCTTTTCCGCGAGTTCAAGATATGTAAGCGGCCTTGCGCCATCCTCAACCTTTCTTATCCAGGAGCCAATGTGCACCTCATAGACTGCTACTGGAGAGTCTGCTGCGTTTCTTCGCCCTCCCGCCCCAAGCCATTCCTGATCCTTCCAATCATAGGAAAGATCCCATACGATCGAGGCCGTCTGAGGTGACTCTTCGGCGAAGAACGCGAATGGATCGGCCTTGTCCGCCTTGTATCCTCTAAAGCGGGAGGCCACATGGTATTTATAATGGTCACCAGAGGAAGCTCCGGGAACGAAGACCTCCCAGATGCCGGAAGAGGCAACCGGCTTCAAGGCGATATCATTTTTGCGCCATGAGTTGAAATCTCCCATGACGTAAACCGCCTCAGCGTCGGGCGCCCATACCGCGAAGAAGACCCCCGCAACCCCATCGAGGCTTCCCGCATGGGAACCGAGCTTTTGATAAAGGCGGAAGTGCCTTCCCTGATTGAAAAGGTACAGGTCGTCTTCAGTCAGGAGGTATCCCGGAGACCCGGAGCGCTTTAGTTCCTCAACCTTGTCATCCATATTTCGTCATTAACTCCTCAGTCATGGCCGCTGAGTTCTCTATAGACCTTGAGATAGCTCTCGGCCGAGCGATTCCATGAAAAGTCCTCTTTCATACCATTTTCAATAATGGTTTCCCTTGCCTTTTTGTCCCCATAAGTTCGGAAGGCCTTTACGATAGCCTCTGAAAAGGCGCCGGCCTCGTAAGCATCGAAGGTAAATCCCGTTCCCCTTCCGCTTGAGGGATCAAACTCAGATACTGTATCCTTGAGTCCCCCGGTGCGCCTTACAACAGGGATGGAGCCGTACTTCATCGCGTACATCTGGGTTAGCCCGCAAGGCTCATAGCGCGAAGGCATAAGAAAGATGTCGCAGCCTGCCATGATAAGGTGTGCAAGCCTCTCGTCCACCTCAAAGCGCACAGAAATCCTCCCCGGGTATTTCTGCATTGCTCTCTTAAGGGCATCTTCAAGCGATGGTTCCCCCTTACCGAGGACCACAAGCCCTCCACCCCTTCCAATGATCTTTTCCACAACGGAAACAACAAGATCAACTCCCTTGTTATGGTCAAGTCTAGAGATCATCCCAAGGACTGGCGCCTCCTGATCTATCTCACTGAGACCCATTTCCCTGGTAAGCGCCTGCCTGCATAAGGCCTTCCCGTCTAGGTTCATGAGGCTGTATTTAGAAGGCAGATAAGGGTCATCCGACGGATTCCATAACCTGTAGTCAACACCGTTAAGTATCCCGTAAAGCCTATCCCTCCTGCGAAAGATTACCCCCTCCATGCCCCTTCCGTGCTCCGGCTGCTGAATCTCCCGCGAATATGTCGGGCTCACGGTTGTAACCGCATCGCAATAGACGATGCCTGCCTTGAGCAGGCTTATGTTGCCCCAGTATTCAAGACCCTGGGGATGATAGAACTGCCCCTCGGAAAGCCCCGTGAGCCCCATCTTATGGGAGGGAAAAAGCCCCTGAAATCCCATGTTATGGATGGTGAAAATGCTAGATGTGGATGCAAAGAAGGAATCCCCGGCAAAGGGCCCTTTCAAGAGGGCAGGCACAAGGCCTGTCTGCCAGTCATTACAATGGATGATATCCGGCCGAAAACCGATTGATTTTGCGGCGATAAGCGAAGACCATGAGAAAAACGCGAATCTTTCAAGATTGTCGTAATAATCTCCCCTGGACCCTCTGTAGAGATTGGGCCGGTCATATAGGTCTTCCCTTTCAACAAAAAGTATCTTAACTCCATTTGCGCTTTCGGCGGATAGAAGGCCGAATGAAAGCTCTTCGGCACCCAAGGGAACCCGGATATCATCAATAACTGGGCTGTATTTGCCTCCGCCATCCCTTACCGAGCGGTAAGAAGGGCTAATCACCGCAATCTCTGCGCCCGCATCATTTAGCGCTGAGGGTAAGGCCCCGGCCACATCTCCCAGCCCCCCTGTCTTGGAATAGGGAAAGACCTCGGAGCTGAGAAAAAGCACCTTCATCGGATTAAAGCCGCTTTGCGGTATTTATCCTCCCAGACCTTCAGGAGGTATTCTTTGTCATCTTCAAACTTCGTTGCCTGCTCTTCCACCAGGCCTTCGGCTTCAAGACTGGTCATATCCCAGCTCTGGCGGACAAATGAGGCCACCCGCGCATAATAAAGCGGAGTCATCAGATCAAGCAGTTTATTACGGTTTACCTTCCACGCATGAAAGGTAGCCGCGAGTTCATAGACGATCCTGATCCATGCCTCGGTTGAGATATGGAAATTGGAAGACCCCATGGAGAAGGTCTTTTCTATCTCCGCAAAACATTCAGCGGAGAAGATATCCTTCCATAGCACCGAGAACTGATCAAAACCGGTCTTAAAGTGCTCTATCATTCCATCCAGGTTCACCCTTACAGGCTCTGGCTCAACGGCACCCTCGTAGCCGAATACCTCAAGAGGCTCACTTGCCTTTATCTGCTTCCAGTATTCCTCGTTTTTCTCCATAAGGGAGAATATAGTCCATAAGACCTGGCGAAACATAGGCCCAAGGTGTTGCCCGGGGTCCTTGGCATCGTGAATTTTCACCCCGAGGTTGGATTGGCATATCTTAAAATTCCGTGTTATGGCGCTTGTGGTCATCCAGATGTCTATCCCGTATCTGGCTACATCCGTCTCCCACACATCCTGATCCGCATAGTAGCTTGCCACGTCCCGGGAGAAGGCGAAATCGCCTCCTATCGGCTGCCTGACCCTCTTGCCGTATAAAGCCCTTGTAAGGTTGTAAACGATATTATTGGTGATTGTTCCATCATACTTATGGCGCATATAGACGGGAGAGACGAACTGATAGCCTTTTTCGAGCACAGGAGACAAAAGGAACTTCACCCAGTCCGGGGTTATGCTTCTTAAATCCGAATCCACAACCGCGCAGGCCTTCACCTTGAGCCTTTGAGCCGCCTCGAAGACGGATCTCAAGGCCGTACCTTTGCCTCCCGGGCCTCTATAGATGGAGATTATCTTTTCCTGCCAGGGTTTGATCTCAAACTCCTTGCTCACCTCTCGCGTGTCGTCCGTTGAGCCTCCATCCGCTATCATAATGACGCTTCTCTTATCTTTATAATGGTCGGCGAGACCGTGACTGACCATCTGGACGACGTGCTCAATAGTCTTTTCATTGTTAAAGCATGGGATTCCCACAATGATATCCGCGGACTCTATCTCTTCAACCCTTTTTGCAGTGTAGCTCCTGAGTGCCGTGTTATAGTGGGTCATAAGGTATTTTCTCCTCCCTGTGGCAATGTTTGCTCATCCTCTACCATTTCCGTCATCTTTTTCTTATTTATTATTGCAATGGGCATAGGCTCTGTAACGCTTCCGGTATAAATGCTCAGGTGCGGGAATGGAATTTCTATCCCTTCACGATCAAAGGCCGCTTTTATCTCCTCATGCATCGAGGTTCTTAAATCTAAAAAGTTTTCCTTTTTTACCCACACGGAAAACTGTAGATCAAGGGAGGAATCCCCAAAGCCCAGAAAATAAAAACGCGGCTTCGGCTCCTCAAGACAGAGAGGGTTTTTGTCAGCCACACTCAGCAGCACCCTGCGCACCTTTCCTATATCTTCCTTATAGGCAACTCCGACCTTGAGGTCCACTCTTCGGATAGGGAACTTGGTAAGATTGGTCACCTCTGACTTTATCATGGTCTCATTGGGAATCCTCACGTGAAGGTTGTCAAGGGTGCGCAGTTTAACAGATAGCAGGTCAATAGAAAGTACCTCTCCCGTAGTGTCTTCCACCTTTATGAAGTCCCCTATCTGAAATGATCTCTCCCCTATCAGGAAGATACCGCTTATAAGATTGGATGCGGAGGTCTGTGACGCAAATCCTATCGCAACCGTGAAGACACCGGCCGCTCCAAGCAGCGCCCCCAGACTGAAACCCATCTCTCTAAGGGCTGATACCACAAAGAGACTCAGCAGCAGATAGTAAATGACCTTTCTGAGAAGCATACCCTGCTGTGCGTCCAGATACCTTCTGACGGCCCTCATTATGGATGCGCTGACAAGCCTGGAAACCGCGAATCCTATTATAACAAGTATCAGGGCCTTAAAAATATTTACCGCAAGATCGCTCCTGGTGAAGGCAATTAGTCTGGCAATAATCTCGTCCACGCATCTGCTCCTTGTAAAGGCCTAACCGAAAATGGAACTAAGTGCCTTTACCATCATGTTTTTTTCCATGCGCTCCCTCGGGCCGCAGACTAATTCGGCCCCATGCGCATAGGCCGCGGGGCCTTCCATAATTCTTATATCGGCGCTAAGGGAGCCTGATCTTCTTTCAAATACGATCTGTTCGGTCCATAGGCTACCATCCGGGGCCGCGAAGAGGGATAGATTTGTAACCGGTAGATTAATCCTCTCAAGCAAAAGGGAATCAGAGGCATGGTTTATTATCCTGACAGGGGTAAGGGCCCTGTGGGATCTCAACGTCAAATCCTCGGGAGATAGAAAACAATTTGTCCTGCTGGCATAGCAAAACTCCCCCTCCATCGGAGACGGGCCGAACCACGTGTCGGAGGGCCTTATTATTGGGAACTCATCCATGCGCCTTAAAGGATTAAGCGACCAAAATACAGCCCAAAGTGGAGAACTTGCAAATATGGTCGCCTCCTGGTTTGGCAGAACATAGAAAGGCGTAAAGGGCCTTGTCACCACAAAGCGGTCGGCCAGGGCAGGCAGTAGGCGCAGGTTTTCATTAGTCTCGATAAAGCAATATCTCTTAAATCTTACAGGTGAAAGATTTCCTCCGTATGGAATCTCCACTGAAAAGTCTGGTAAAGCATCCGGAAGGCCGGTTTCGTCATGGCTCACACGCCACTCCTTTTCAGTCCGTGTGACAATGATATCAGTAGAGCCTACACGCCATCTCCCTGCTTCACCTAATGTCAGCCTGTAATCGCCCCACCATCCGCCGCGTCCTGCGCTAATGGCGCTCTGAGCGCCAGCGGCTATGCCTCTTGAATCGGGATAATCCATGACCCCCTTCTTTTTTCTATTTATGTGAAACCATATCTTGGTCAACCCGGCCTGGACCGGTATCCAGTCTTTTTTCCGTCATACGCCGGAATGGCTACTTTTTCCCCTCCCCCTCGACGGGGGAGGGAGAAGTGGGGGTGATTTTCATCCTTCATTGTGCCCCATTCGGGCATGAGGGTTTATATGAAAATGCCCCTTCTCTTTACCGTCGAGACGCCGGGATGCGCCGGCAGTATTCCCTCCCCCTTTACCGTCTAAACGTGGGGATGAGGCATCATTATTCCCTCCCCCTCGACGGGGGAGGGCGGGGTGGGGATGATTTTCATGCTTCGTTGTGCCCCTTTCAGGGCATGACCGTTAGTGAGAGCGTCAGTCTTTGCCCCATTCAGCATAGCCAATGCCGTAAGCATCGGATTAATGCCTACAGACTGTATGATCTCACAGAGATTTTACGCCCGTCTGAATTTGACGTGTGTGATGCTGACTGCCCTCATCCTGCGGACCGCCCGCCTGACCTATTATACGAACTTATAGCATATCAGGCCCCATTCTTCAAGCGCAAGAGGCCGCTTGACCGCCCCGTCACCTTCTTTGCTTGCCCTTGACACCTATTGTAGATGACACCTATAATCCGGCAGTTTTTGTAGTAAAGGCTTTTATTGTTCGTTTTGAGACATACTCAATTATCTGAAAGGGGTCTTGCTATCCCGAGAGTTTTCCAATGAAAGACACCGTCGCATTCATAATGGCAGGAGGTAGGGGGGAGAGGCTCATGCCCCTCACTCACGACCGTTCAAAACCTGCAGTTCCATTCGGGGGTATCTACAGGCTCATTGATTTTACCCTGAGTAACTGCGTCAACTCATCCATCTATAAGATAATCGTGCTCCCTCAATATAAATCGCAGTCTCTGGTGGACCACCTTGAGAGCGGCTGGAACATCTTCAGCAACAAGATAGGCCATTTTCTGAAAAATGTCCCGCCGCAGCAGAGAGTAGGAAACGACTGGTACAGAGGCACGGCTGACTCCATCCGCCAAAACCTCTATCTTATTGAAAGGTACAACCCGCAAGACATTATCATCCTATCGGGCGACCATATATACAAGATGGATTACAGCCTCTTTATCCGCTATCACCATGAAAAACAGGCCGACGTAACCCTATCGCTGCTTGAGGTGGATACATCCTTGGCGAGCCAGTTCGGGATCGCCTCCGTAAGCGATGATTTCCGTATAACGGAATTCAGGGAAAAACCCAAGGATAATTTCAGTACCGTGCCCGGAGACCCCGGTCACGTCCTTGCCTCAATGGGCATTTATGTCTTCAGGGCAGAAACCCTGCTTGAAATACTTAAATCCGGAGATGAAGACGACTTCGGGAAAGACATAATACCGAAACTCCTCCCCACCCACAATATCTATGCCTATCCCTACAGGAGGAGCAACGCCATATCGGATTACATCTACGTCACGACAGAGACTGGAGAGCGTAACATCAGGCTTGAGCCAAGGACCAGGGATTCCGGATACTGGCGCGATGTAGGAAATCTCGATTCTTATTGGAATGCAAACATGGATCTTACCGGTGTTGATCCCTATTTTAACCTCTACGGCAGCAGATGGCCGATAAACACATTCCAGGAGGCCGCTCCACCCGCAAAGTTCATCTTCAGCCAGGAGGAGGGGCCGAACCCGAGGGTCGGAAAGGCGCTCGACTCCCTGGTAGCCCCCGGCTGCATCGTGAGCGGAACCGTGAGGAGTTCCGTTCTTTCATACAATGTCGTAGTGAGGAGCTGGGCCACGGTTGACGAATCGGTCATCCTTGACAGGGTGGTGGTAGGAAGGCACTGCACCATCAAAAAGGCCATCATTGATAAGAATAACATCATTCCTCCCGGCACTGAAATAGGGTGTAATCCCTCAAAGGACAGGGAGCGTTTCACCGTGACCCAGAGGGGTATAGTAGTTGTCCCGAAAGGTTTTTTCTGCTGATGTGGGAAAAGGAGCTGGATATCGCGAGCCGGGCCGCAAAAGAGGCAGGCGCATTTCTCAGAGGAACCTTCGGAAAGCTTATAAGAGTTGATAAGAAGGGCAGGATTGATCTTGTCTCCGAGGCAGATATTGAATCCGAGAGAATCATACTCGGATTTTTGCGGGAGTCGTTTCCACAAGACGAAGTACTGACGGAGGAAGCCGGGCTTTCAGGACCGAAGGCAAGCAGAATATGGATGGTTGATCCTCTTGACGGAACCGTAAACTACGTGCATGGATTTCCGTTTTACGCCGTAAGCATAGCCCTGAGGGAAGGGGATGAGACCGTCGTAGGAGTGGTATATGATCCTTTCTCGAATGAATTTTTCGAGGCGGTGAAGGGAGAGGGGGCATTTCTCAACAAAGGGCCGATAAGAGTAACCTCCACGGCCGGCCTTCAGGAAGCACTTCTTGCTACCGGCTTTCCTTACTCCATCCGCGAGAAATTTCAGCCTGTAATGAAGAGATTTGCAAAGATGGTTTACAATGCCCAGGGGGTGAGAAGACCGGGCTCTGCGGCTCTGGACCTGTGTTATGTGGCGGCCGGCAGACTTGACGGTTTCTGGGAGGAAGGACTCAAGCCGTGGGACACGGCTGCCGGAGCCCTCATAATAACCGAGGCTGGTGGGATTATCTCGTGCTTTGACGGCTCCCGCCACAGCCCCTATTCAGCAGACATTATTGCCTCAAATCCGCTCATCTACCGGTATCTTGTCTCCCTAATCGCAGAGTAGGGCCCAGACATCCGTAAAGTTACTTTGAAAATAGCTTTTCAGGGTAAATATCCTTGCCGCTTCAACCTCACTTATCCCTTTTTCCGGGCCTGCCTGTCAGAGGTTAGAAGCTCTTCAATCCTGCCTCCGTCCAGGCCCGCAATCTTGACCCTTTTAAGCCTAGCCTTTTCTCCCGAAATTATCTGAACCGCACTCTTCCTTATGCCAAGTCTTTTTGACAGCATGGATATAAGTGCCTCGTTCGCCCTTCCTTCCAGGGCAGGGGCGGTCAATTTTGCCTTCCAAACCCCTTCGGCATCCCTGGTTATTTCCTCAAGCGAAGAGCGAGGCACCACCCTTACGGATATCACCGTCCCCTCCGAGGGTTTGAGCCTTTTCACGAGCGCTCAACCAAGCCTCATAGCAAATTCCGCCAGGCTCTTTACCAGAAATGACTGCAAAAAAATTATCGCGAGGAGCGCAATTATGGGGGAGAAATCCATTCCTCCAAGGTTGATGGGGATGAGCCTCCTTATCCTTCCCAGTACCGGCTCGGTCGCCCTTATGAGAAATCTCACTATGGGATTATAAGGATCGGGGCTCACCCAGGATATTACAGCCCTTGCTATAATAATCCACATGTAGAGTGTAAGGGCTATGTCCACAACCCTTGCGAGTGCAGCAATAAAATTGGAAAATAGAAACATGGTTCATCCTTTTTGTCCGTCTCCTGCCCCCCCGGTCTTAAAAGGGACAAGATGGTATATTGCTTTTAAAAAGACTGTCACTGGCCCTAACAGCAGCTTTGTCGGTCTCGCGACACCGGGCCTTCATCATTTAATATGTGTATTCACAATCACCCCCGCAAGGCTGTTCGGTCAATCCCTAGTGCGCTATCCACAGGCTCATAGCTCTTATCATATCAAACGGGGCCGCCCGGTTCCAGTAGGGATTACCTCGCAGGCGGTTATGATGCCGTGACAACTGCATGAAGTGCAGATAAGAAGCTTCTCTTCAGCGCCTTCGGCTACGGAGTCGGCGAGCGCTCTCAGGTCGCCGGCGCTGTAGCCGCCAAGCCCGGGAGCAAGTTGTCTGCTTCTCAATACCAGGACACCGAAACCTTCCACATCAAGCCTCCCCAGAAGCCCATAAAGTGGAAGTTCCCGTTTCTCCCCTGTTACCGTGCAATATTCGGGCTCCGGGCAGTTGTCGGGGCACATGAAATCGGCATAGCTCACAAGAAGGGACCCCTCAGAGGCATTCCAGCAATGAGCCATATTATCAGATACACATTCAGGGACTGCTATTTTATTAAGAACAAAAGATTCCGAGAGATTATTCTTGAGCCATTCGAACGCCAGATGCACAGGAACCGCAGGGACTATTGTTAACCCGGGGGGAAGCCTTGAAAAATGCTCGGAGAGAAACTCTACAGCCCCGGATCGGAATACCTCAGCCCCGGTCAATATCCCCTCAGCAAGAGAGGCAGAATCTATGTCAATCATCACTACTTCTTTATTGTCTGCCCTCAGTATGCGCGCTGCCCTCAGACCGAAATGCCCGGCACCTAAAACAAGGACTGCATTTTCCTGCAATACTTTTTCAAGAATTTTCCCAACGGAGTCTATCTTGTTACCTCCTGATTCTCATGCCCGGGAAGGTAGCAACCACTGATGAAAATCACCATTTACTCCTTCCTCCGCAGTGACCTGTCTGCCGTGCCACTCGCGGGCAGGCGAGGAACGAGCAAAACGAGCCGGATGGAGTTTTTTCTAACCCTCATGCCCTGCTGGGGCACAGCGAAACATGTGAATGCCGCACGTCATTCCGGCCTTGATCTGGAATCCAGGTCGTCATTCCGGCCTGGGCCGGAAAAAAGACTCGATACCGGCTCCCGGATCG
>Ga0210054_1000503_pt1 | contig 36714 bp, 31 predicted proteins | sample CryGeymeta201516_FD_185470 | JGI IMG/M metagenome (GOLD analysis project Ga0210054, IMG submission 185470) | Groundwater microbial communities from Crystal Geyser aquifers in Utah, USA - Crystal Geyser metaG 2015-16 (SPAdes) (version 2) | ecosystem: Environmental > Aquatic > Deep subsurface >... | reverse complement strand
TGGAAAAGACATGGAGAAAACGCCACGGCATATCCTGATCCGAGGGGTCAACTGGATCGGCGATGCAGTCATGACCATCCCCGCGATGCGCGAACTGCGCCGCCTCTTCCCGGAGAGCGAGATCACGCTCCTGATCAAGAAACCCATGGATCGCCTCTTTGCAAACTTTTCCGCGGTGGACCATGTAATCGGGTTCACGGTCCGAAGGGGCGTTTCCGGTCTTTTGGACCGCTTGAACCTCGCCCGTATGCTCCGAAAAGCGCGCTATGACCTCTGCCTGATCCTCCCCAACTCCTTTGATTCGGCGTTGATCCCCTTTGTCTCCGGCATCCCGGAACGGATCGGCTTTGACCGGGATGGAAGGGGGCTCCTGCTGACCCTTCGAGTCGAGCCTCCCCGGAAACAAGATGCGGGACACCAGGCCAGAGACTATCTTTCTCTTGTCGCATGCATAGGTCCGGTTCAGGGCCCCATGGATTTTCACCTGGAAGTGGAGGATCGTGCCAGAACGTGGGCCACTGAACGCCTTGTTCCGCTTAAAAAGGAAATCTCCGGACCGCTGATCGGCCTCAATCCCGGCGCAACCTACGGGCCGGCCAAGCGTTGGTTCCCGGACCGCTTTGCGGATCTTTCCACGCGGCTTTGCATGGAGAAGCAGGCCGGGATCGTGATCGTGGGCGGGCCTGAGGAAGCGCCATTGTGCAATGATGTGGCCGGCCGGATACAGGGGAAGGTCATGGACCTTTCCGGGAATACGGATCTTCAGCAGCTCGCAGCGGTCCTCTCACTCTGCGATCTCCTGGTCACCAATGATTCAGGCCCCATGCATCTGGCCTCGGCCGTGGGCGTTCCCGTGGTCGCGATCTTCGGCTCCACAGAACCCGGCGCCACCTCGCCGCTTGGACCGCATCAGATCGTCAAGAAAAAGTGCGAATGCTCCCCCTGCCTGGAGCGGATCTGTGAACGGGGGGACATGCTCTGCATGGAGCGGGTTAAGGTCGAGGATGTATTCCAGGCCGTGGACAGGATACTCGCCGATGGCTCGTAGAGGAGAGGGAAGGGGCGCATGACAGATCTCAGCGTAATCATCGTGAGCTACAATACAAAAGACCTTCTCCTCGAATGCCTCACTTCGGTCTTCGGCTCCTCGTCCGGAATTTCATGCGATGTCCATGTGGTGGACAACGGCTCCATGGACGGGAGCGCGGATGCCGTGGCGCAGGGGTTCCCTAATGTCCGCCTGATTCGGAACCCGGACAACCGCGGGTTTGCCCGCGCATGCAACCAGGGGCTTCGCGAGGCCCAGGGAAAGTATCTTCTCCTACTCAACTCGGATGCGAAGATCAAGTCTGAAGCTCTCCGTGAGCTGATCGCCTTCATGGACCGGACGCCGGATGCAGGGGCTGCAGGAGGCCAGCTCATCCGTGAAGACGGGAGCCTGCAGAACAGTTTTGATAACTTTCCTGACCTCTGCACCGAACTGATGAACAAAAGCCTGCTGAAGTTATTGTTCCCCAAACGCTATCCGGGGAAGCATCTCAAGTTCTCGGGTCCGGTCCCGGTGGAATCCCTGATCGGCGCCTGCATGATGGTCCGTCGTGAGGCCATGGAGGCCGTGGGCATGCTCGATGAAGGGTATTTTTTCTTTCTTGAAGAGACCGACTGGTGCCTCAGGATGAATGATCTGGGATGGAAGATCTACTTCCTCCCACACGTCCGCATCCTCCATCTCCAGGGGATGAGCGCGGCCAGGGATATCTCCTCGGCCAGGATCGAGTTCTACCGATCCCGCTACAGGTTCTTTGGTCTGCACCGCTCTTTCATGTCCAGGTTGATGCTCCGGGCAGGTCTCTTTCTGAATCTCTGCATCGAGACCTTCTATTCACTCATGGTCTCTCTAATCAGCGGTTTTGCATACCGCAAAGAAGTCTCCCGCCTCCGCGTCCGGCTGAAGCTCCTTGCCTGGCACCTTCTCGGCTGCCCTAATCACTGGGGGCTCCGCGGAAAAGCAAAGACAGAGACAGAGAAGATGGTACAAGGACGGCCTTAGAGTATGAGAAATTTCCATTGACATCCTGAAAACAAGGGTAAATAGGGACAGCGCCCATTTTTACGAAAGATAGCATTTGAATGCCCCGCCTGGAAGGACAGGCAAATAGTGCAGTTTTCCTAACTCACTCCAGCCGACCCGCCTACGTCGCTCGTGCTCCGCTGGCGTCGGCTGAGTTCAATCGTTTGGCGAAATAAAAAAATCGTTGACAAGTGTCACGTGACAACTTACTATTCATACATGATCAAAACTTTTGCTGATAAGCATACGCAAGAATTTTACCAAAAGGGGAAATCAAGGCGGTTTCCGCCGGACATTAGCAAGCGGGCAATGCGCAAACTGGAATACATTGACTTGGCAACATGTTTGGATGACTTGCAGGTTCCTCCAAGCAATCGGCTCCACAAACTTGAAAGTGAACGGAAGGGGCAATATTCGATCTCTGTCAACAATCAATGGCGTATATGTTTCCGATTCATAGACGGTGATGCCTATGACGTAGAAATTACGGATTATCACTAAAGAAGAGGTGTGAGATGAGTATTCAGAATACAGGAGAAAGGAAAATTCGGCCAACGCATCCCGGTGAGATGTTACGCGAGGATTTTTTATCGGATTACGGCCTCAGTGTGTCGAGTTTTGCCAAGGCGCTTGGTGTGTCGCGCCAAACAGCAAATGAGTTAGTCCGAGAACGTCGAGCAGTCACTCCTGAAATGGCGCTTCGACTCGCCCGTTTGTTTGGCAATACGCCGGAGTTTTGGTTAAACGCTCAACGTGCTGTAGATCTTTGGGAGGCAGTTCGGGCAAACAAGAAGAAGATTGAGCGCATCAATCCATTGAGTGCAGCATAGGAAAGAAGCAAAAGGGACAGGCAAATAGTGCAGTTTTTTCTTGACCCGGTTCTTCGGTTCTGATAGACATTGAACAAGATTTAATCTCCTATATCATCCACCATTAGAATTACATTTCATTTTGTTGCTCTCAATCCAGAAGAATCGCTTATCTTGATCTTCCTGAAGACGGATATTGAGCCCGTCGTCCGAGCTTTTCAGAGAAGGAGGAGACATCTTAAATTGCGCCTATCCCCATGCTAAGTGGTCCTGTTCGTAAATATTGTGACGCACCGAGAGGGTTGTAGAGCGGTCTCATCAAGGCGCGCGACTGAGGCGTACCCCCTGTGGTACGGCACAGGGAGCGGAACGATGATGAGGCCGCCCTACGGCACTCAAATGCCACCGTATTTACGAATAGGGCCACTAAAGGAAAATAAATGCGCTATGTGATTTAGACCGAGGGGATTTCCCTGGCTCCGGAAAAATACCCATACCAGGTGTAGATCATGTTGGCGAGGGAGACCACGGCCAGGGCGGCCATGAGGATGACGAGCGAGGCATCCACCTTGAAGTGGAAGGCTTCCGCTGCCGAAGCAGCCTGGGCCGCCTTATCGAAGAATATCCAGGTCAGGTCCCACGAGGCGGTCAGGGTGGTCGTGAACATGAAGATCATGGGAATCAGCGTGGTCCAGGCATACCGGGCCTTTCCGGACTTGATGATGACGGTCGTTCCCACGCCGAAGGCGATCGCGGCAAGGAGCTGGTTGGAGACGCCGAACATGGGCCAGATCGTGGAGATGTTCCCTGAATGGATGAGGTAGGCCCACGCGGCAACCACAAGAAGGCTCGTGATGATGATCCCCGGGATCCAATGCGGGCGTGACAAGGGTTCGTAGATGCGGCTTCCGAATTCCTGGAGCAGGAATCGGGCCACACGCGTGCCCGCGTCCACGGTAGTGAGGATGAAAAGGGCCTCGAACATGAGGGCGAAGTTATACCAGTAGGCCATGAGTCCTTTCATGCCCGGAATCCCGGAGAGGATGGAGGCCATGCCCACGGCCAGAGAGACGGCCCCGCCGGGCCTCCCGATGACATTGGTCCCGACCATATTGGAGAGCTCGTTGATTCGACTCACGGGGAAGCCGAGGGCTGAGATCGCATCAAAAGTGAGCTGGGTGTTCATGGCGAAGTAGTCGCCGGGGATGAGCACGGTCGCGGCGATAAGCGCCATCATGGACACAAAACCCTCTGCAAGCATGGCGCCGAATCCGATGAAAGGGATGTCCTTCTCTGACATGATCATCTTGGGCGTGGTGCCGGACGAGATCAGGGAGTGGAACCCGGATATTGCGCCGCAGGCGATGGTGATGAACATAAAGGGGAAGACCTTGCCGGGGATGATCGGGCCTCCGCCGCTGACAAACGGCGTGACCGCCGGCATCTGGAGGAACGGTGCAATGGAGATCACACCCACCGCGAGGAGGAGCACGGTTCCCATCTTCATGTACGTGGAAAGGTAGTCCCTGGGACAGAGGAGCATCCAGACCGGGAGCACCGAGGCCAAGAAGCCGTACACGGCGATGCAGACGACGAGCTGGTTCCTGGACAGGTTGAAAAAAGGCTCAAGCACCGAGCCGGGGATGTAGTGGCCGGTAAAGACTGCGGTGATGAGCAGGGTCACGCCGATGACGCTGACTTCCCTGACCTTGCCCGGCCGGATGCGGTAGAGATAGAATCCCATCAGGAGAGCGATCGGGATGGTGACCGCAATGGTAAAGGTCCCCCATGGGCTTCCGGCCAGGGCGTTAACCACGGCAAGCCCCAGCCCCGCGAGGGCGACGATGATGATGAAGAGGATGGCGAATGATGCGGCGAGGCCTCCTATGGGACCGACCTCATCCTTTGCGATCTGGGCCAGGGATTTCCCGTCTCTCCGGACCGATGCGGCGAGGATGACCATGTCGTGGACCGAGCCCCCGACCGCCGCGCCGATCAGGATCCAGAGGAATCCAGGCAGATAGCCGAACTGGGCCGCCAGCATGGGGCCGATCAGGGGGCCGGCCCCGGCAATCGCGGCGAAGTGGTGGCCGAACAGGACCCATCGGTTGGTCGGGTCATAGTCTATTCCGTCATTGAGTCTCTGCGCGGGAGTGACATAGCCGGCGTCGAGCGAGAGGACCTTCGCTGCGAGGAAGGATGCATAGAACCGGTAGGTGACTGCGTAGAAACATCCTGCGGCTACAACGATCCAAAGGGCGTTCACCTTCTCGTGGGGATGAACGACCCCTATGACTACGGCGATGGAGAATGCTGCGGTCAATGAAACGAGCGACCAGAGGATAGTTTTAAACATCTTGCTCATTGATATTTTCCCATTTAAGTTAGGTTCTTCTCCTCTACGAGCCATCGGCCATTCAGTAGGTAAAAAGGGGTCGAGGGTTCAAGGGGTCAAGGATTCAAGTGAAATACTGAAACACAAGCAGAATCTCCAGAAACAAACACTGGAACCCTTGACCCCTGATGTTTTCAGCACTTCACTCGACCCCTTGAATCCTTGGACCCTCGAACCCTTAACTCTTGAAAAGCACTTCACTTGACCCCTGGAATCCTTGACCCCTTGACCCCTGATGTCTTCACCCACTCTTTTGGAGATGATCCATATTTTCCCATTCAACTTAAAATGGAACTCGAAGTCATCGCGAGATCAAATGTTTATTCATTATAATAAGATCATACAGACCCTGTCAACCCCGCAGATCAACGCGGGCAGGATAAATTTGTTCTCCACGCAAGTGTCTGATTTTGCTTGTGTGATGAAAACAGCAAACCCTCTATTTTCCGCTTATATCGGGTAGAACAAATTTACCGTGTCAACGCGGGTCTGCGACAAAAATGCCTGTCCTCCTACTGGATCGGGGGATTGGTACACATCAGGATTATATAGGGTTGTCATTGTCCGGTCCCCCGATCCAGTCGGAGGACAGGCCCGACCGGACAATCCACCCTTCGACAGGCTCAGGGTGACAATTGTCATGGTGAGCTTGTCGAACCATGGATTCCCCGATCGAGTCGGGGAATGACGCTCTCAGAGAAATATTTACCCATAAATTTGTCGCACACCCGATCAACGCCGTTTTTCCCCCCCATGCATCATGTTTTGAGCGGCGTCGGCCAGACTCTCTGCCTTGTGTTTGGCTTTTTTGAGCAGGCTCCTCGCCCAGACGAACTCGGTTGCGAGGATGCCAAGGCCGGCTGGGATGACGATCACCGCAGGGCCGGGGAGCACGATCATGGCCACGCCGACCAGAAGCACGCTCGTTCCGATGATCAGGACCAGGATCCGCTTCGCATTTTTGTAGGTCAGCCCGGCCAGGCGCTCCATATTCAGGGAGATGGCGGAGGGCTTGGTGGACGCGGTCTTGACAGGGGCGAAGATCGATGCGAGGATGCCGACCGATAGGATGCCGGCAATGACCGCGAGCGATATAGGCGCCGGGATATGGAAGTGCCTGGAGAGAATCATCTTCATCCCCACAAAGGCCAGGAGGAAGACCAGGCTTGTTTTGATGTATCTCATTTTTTCCATGATACCGGCGATGACAAAGTAGAGCGACCGCAGGCCCAGGATCGCAAAGACGTTTGAGGTGAGCACCAGAAAGGGATCCCGTGTGACGGCGATGACCGCCGGTATGGAGTCGACTGCAAAAAGGACGTCCGTGGTCTCGACCATGAGCAGGGCGAGAAAGAGCGGCGTGACCGCACGTTTTCCGTGGACCCTAGTGAAGAACTTCAACCCGTCATACCGGGTGGTCACCGGGTAAATCTTCCGGGCAAGGCGCACGGCAAGGTTTTTATCAGGGTCCACGTTCTCCTGGCTGGAGATGAGCATCTTGACCGCGGTCATCAGAAGGATCGCCCCGAAAACATAGACCACCCACTCAAACCGGTTGATCAGAGCCAGGCCTCCGGCGATCATAAGACCGCGAAGGACCACGGCGCCGAATATGCCCCAGAAGAGCACCCGATGCTGGTATTTCTGAGGGACCTTGAAATAGGAAAAGATGAGCGCCATGATGAAGATGTTGTCCAGGCTGAGCGACTCCTCGATGAGGTATCCGGTAAAGAACTGAAGGGCCGCCTGGCTGCCGCTGAGTCCATCCGGTGTATCAAGCCCGATGCCGAGCCAGTGGTGTTCGTATATATAGTAGACACCCGCGTTGAATGCCAGGGCAAGGGATATCCAGAAGGCGGTCCAGGCCAGGGACTCGAGCGGGGAGATTGCATGGGCCTTGCGGTTAAAAACACCGAGGTCAAGGACAAGAACGGCCGCGACCAGGGAGAAGAAACCGATCCAGATCCAGATACTCATTATAAGCCCTTTAAACTTTTTCCGCAGGCCTCGATGGTCTTTTCGATGTCCTCTTCGGTGTGGGCCAGGGACATGAAGGCCGCCTCAAACTGGGAGGGCGCCAGGTTCACGCCATTCTTCAGCATGTTGTGAAAGAATTTCCCGAAACGTTTCGTGTCCGACCGGGACGCGCTTGCATAGTCCGAGACCGGATCACCCGTGAAGAAGGTGCAGAACATAGCGCCCACACGGGTCTGGTAGGCCGGAATGCCGGCTTTGCCGAAGGCCGTCCGGATCCCGGCGCAGAGCATGTCCGTGCTGCGCTCCAGTTTTTCATAGGCGCCGGGTTCAGAGAGGATCTTCAGGGTTTCGATCCCCGCGGTCATGGCCAACGGGTTCCCGGAGAGGGTCCCGGCCTGGTAGATGGGCCCCGAGGGCGAGACTTGTTCCATGATCTCTCTCCGGCCGCCGTAGGCCCCGACCGGAAGGCCTCCACCGATGATCTTGCCGAGGGTTGTCATGTCGGGCCGCACGCCGTAGCGTTCCTGGGCGCCTCCATAAGCCGCCCGGAACCCGCTCATCACCTCGTCGAAGATCAGCACGATCCCGTGTTCCTGGGTGATCTTTTTCAGACCTTCGAGAAAACCTTTTCCGGGAGGGATCACGCCCATGTTGCCCGGCAGGGGTTCGAGAATGATGCAGGCGATCTCTTCCCCTTGTTTTTCAATGATCTCCTGCACGGCATGGAGGTCATTAAACGGCGCGGTGAGGGTGTTTCTCGCATAGTCCTTGGGCACACCCGGGCTGGTCGGGACGCCGAAGGTCGCGGCGCCGGATCCGGCCTTGACCAGCAGGCCGTCGGCGTGTCCGTGGTAGCACCCTTCAAACTTGATGATCTTGTCCCTTCCGGTGAATCCCCTTGCCACGCGGATCGCGCTCATGGTCGCCTCGGTCCCGGAGTTGACCATGCGGACCATCTCGATGGACGGCACGGCGTCTATAACCATTTGGGCCAGCTCGATCTCGAGTTCCGTGGGGGCGCCGAAGCTCGTCCCTTTGGCGAGTGCCCGGGTCAATGTCTCGATCACCCTCGGATGGGCATGCCCCACGATCATGGGGCCCCAGGATCCCACATAGTCGATGTACGCATTGCCGTCCACGTCGTAGATCCTGCTCCCCTCCGCCCGTTCGATAAAGATCGGCGTTCCGCCTACGGATTTAAACGCCCTGACCGGACTGTTGACCCCGCCTGGGATGAGTTTTATTGCCTGCTGAAACAATTTTTCCGACCGATTCGTCATGGATTCTTCTCCTTCTCTGCATTTGCCGCCAGACATTAAGTAACATTTTCAAAGGGGTTCTGTCAACGGGGATATAGGGCCCGAATCCCGATTATGAATCCTGTTTACGGGGCATAGGTCAGGAATGCGATGAGCATGAGCAGGAGCAGGAGAGGAAAGACCATGTGCGGAATAACGAAGGGCCAGCGGATGTCCCTGCATGCTTTCCTGAAGCAGATCAGATGGAGGTACCCGAAGACCAGAATAGAGAACAGAGAAACCCATGGGTTCTCCCGGATCAGGAGGAGCATCAGGGCCATGAAATAGATCAGATCAAAAAAGAACAGGCTCAAGAGGTGAAAGATAATCTCGCCGTGGTAACGCCGGATGAACATCTCTCTTTGCCCTCCATCCCTAAAGGAGTTTTGCCGCATCCTTGGCCCAGTAGGTGAGGATCATATCCGCTCCGGCCCGTTTGATGGCCGTGAGGGATTCCATCATGACTTTCTTTTCATCGAGCCATCCGAGTTTGGCCGCGGCCTTGAGCATGGCGTATTCCCCGCTGACGTTGTAGGCCGCGACCGGGAGATCGAATTCCTCCCGCACGCGGTAGATGATGTCGAGATAGGGGAGGGCGGGCTTGACCATGAGGATGTCCGCGCCTTCGGATGCATCCAGCTCGGCCTCGCGCATGGCCTCCCGCGTATTGGCCGGGTCCATCTGGTAGGATGACCGGTCTCCGAACTTGGGCGGGGATTCGGCCGCATCCCGGAAGGGTCCGTAAAAGGCCGAGGCATATTTGACCGCATAGGACATAATGGGGATCGCCTCAAACCCTTCTTCATCCAGGGCGTCCCGGATCGCCCCGACCCGGCCGTCCATCATGTCCGACGGCGCGACCATGTCGGCGCCGGCTCGGGCATGGGACACGGCCTCCCTGGCCAGAAGCTCAAGCGTCGTGTCATTGAGGACCTCTCCATTTTCCACGATGCCGCAATGGCCGTGGCTGGTATATTCGCAAAGGCAGACATCGGTGATGACCATGAGGTCCGGGACCTTGTCCTTGAGCGCCCGCACCGCCGTCTGGATGATCCCACGGTCATCGTAGGCCCCGGAACCCATCTCGTCCTTGGTCTTGGGGATGCCGAAGAGGATGACGGCGGGGATGCCGAGTCCATGCACGGTCTTGGCCTCTTTGATCAGGTGGTCCACGGAGAACTGAAAATTCCCCGGCATGGAGGAGATCTCCTTACGCACATTCTTCCCGTGGATCACGAACATGGGATAGATCAGATCATCCACGGAGAGGGCGGTCTCCCGGATCATCCTCCGCCATTGCGGGTTCTTCCGCATCCTTCGCGGCCGGTAGCTGGGAAAGAACATGATGGTTAATCCTCCTTTTTTTTCTCTATATTATACGGTTCCCCGAACAAACGCAAGATCGAATCGGAAAGCGAGCTTAAGGTGGACGATTCGGGTTCGAGCGCCACCTCCAATCCCTGTTTCCTGGCAGCATTCCCTGTCACCGGGCCGATGCAGGCGATCCGGATTCCCTGAAGGGCCCCGCTCAGCCCCTCCTTTTCCACGGACGTCATGAAATTATTTACATTGGAAGGACTGGTGAAGACGATCAGATGGGCCTTTCTCTTGACCAGGATCTCCTGAAGGTCCTTGGGGTTGATCTCCGGCGGGACATTGCGGTAGACCGGGGCGACCACCACCTCGGCCCCCTCGTCCCTCAGGGTGTCTGGAAGGATCTCCCGGGCCTTTTCCGCCCTCGGGATCAGGATCTTGGCGCCGTGCAGATCGCCCTCTGCCTTGAGGGCCCGGATCACCCCTTCGCCCCGGAATTCCTCAGGGATCAGGTCCGTCCGGATCCCTTTATCGAGAAGGGCCTGTGCCGTGGCCGTTCCCACGGTGATGATCCGGATCCCCTTGAGGTCACGGGCGTCCCGGCCCCGGGAAATGAGCCGGTCCATGAATCCCCGGACTGCGTTGGCGCTGGTGAAGACCGCCCAGTGGAAGGAGGAAAACTCATCTATGGCACGATCCAGGATCTCAAAGCTCTCCGGCGGGACGATCCGGATGGTGGGAAGATAAAAGATCTCGGCGCCGAACCGTTCCAGGTGTTCGGAGAAGTCTCCGGCCTGCTCTCTCTCACGGGTGAGGACGATCCGTTTCCCGAAGAGGGGGAGCCGCTCCGCCCATTGGAGCTTGTCCCGAAGGGTCACGCTCTCCCCCACGATCATGATGGCCGGGGCCTTGAAGTCCGCGGCCTGCGCCTTTTCGTAGATGTCGGAGAGGGTTCCGCACAGGGTTTCCTGGTCCGGGGTGGTGGCCCACCGGATCAGGGCCACCGGGGTCTTAGGGGACCGGCCGTGGGCCATGATCTTCAGGACGTTTTCCTTGAGGTTTCCGATTCCCATGTAGATTACCAGGGTCCCGACGCCGGTGCTGAGTTTTGCCCAGTCCACGGAGGGGCCGGATTTTTCAGACCCCTCATGTCCGGTCACGAAGGCCACGGTCGAGGAGAGGTTCCGGTGGGTCAGGGGGATTCCTGCGTAGGCCGCTGCGGCCGTGGCCGCGGGGATCCCCGGCACGATTTCGAACTCAATCCCCTGCTTGACAAGTTCCTCGGCCTCTTCGCCTCCACGGCCGAAGAGGAGCGGGTCCCCGCCCTTGAGCCGGCCCACGGTGCGGCCCTCTCGGGTCTTCTCAATCAGGATCTGATTGATCTCGTCCTGGTGCAGGGTGTGATGGACGCCGGTCTTCCCGGCGTAAATGATCTCGCAGCCTTTTCTCGCGTATTGAAGAAATTTCTGATTGGCCAGGTGGTCATAGAGAAGGACATCGGAGTCCTGAATGCACTCAATGGCCCTGAGAGTGATCAGTTTGGGATGTCCCGGTCCGGCGCCGATCAGGTAGACCTTTCCATTTTTGGGCCTTTTACGAAGCAAAGCAGATCCTCCAAATATACATAGAGTAATAAATATACACAGCGACAGAAGTCGTCATCAGTTTGTCATTCCACGACCCTCCGATCGGGGGATTGGAGGGCATGCTTGATCGGGGAATCCATGGTTCGACAAGCTCACCATGACAATTGTCACCCTGAGCCTGTCGAAGGGTGGATTGTCCGGTCGAGCCGGACAATGACGTTATTCAACCATTTTTAGAAGAAATGGTTATCGTTGTTTATAGACTTCCTCCAGGATCTTGTCCGCACCGGCTTCGAGGAGCCGTTCGGCCAGCTTGACCCCGAGAGATTCTCCCCGGGTCCTGGGTCCCATGATCTCGTCCCGGATCAGGGTCTTCCCGTCCACGCTCCCCACCAGACCCCTCAGGCGCATGGTATGGTTTTCGATCTCGGCGTATGCCGCGATGGGGACCTGACAGCCCCCTTCGAGCCTTTTCAGCAGGGCGCGTTCCGACGTGACGGCGTCAAAGGTCTCCCGGTGCAGAAGAAAAGCGATTTGGCTGTTGATCCATGGATCCTCCCTGCGGCACTCAATGCCCACGGCCCCCTGGCCGATGGCCGGAAGCGAGATCTCAGGGGAGAGCAACTCGGTGATCTTGTCGCCCCAGCCCATCCTCCGGATCCCTGCGGCCGCGAGGATCACGGCATCCAGGCCTTCGGTGTCGAGTTTGCGGATCCGGGTGTCGAGGTTGCCCCGCAGGGTGACCATTTTGAGGTCCGAGCGCAGGTGCAGGAGCTGGGCCTGCCGTCGGAGACTGCTGGTTCCGATTTTAGCGCCCTGCGGCATTTCGGAAAACTTAAGTCCGCGGGAGATCAGGGCGTCCCTGGGGTCTTCCCGTTTGCAGATGACCGGGAGGTGGAGCGGATCAGGAAGGTCAGTGGGCACATCCTTGATGCTGTGTACGGCGATATCGATCTTGCCGTCCATGAGGGCCTCTTCAATCTCTTTGACAAAGAGCCCCTTGCCTCCCACCCGGGCCAGAGGCACATCGAGAATTTTGTCTCCGGTGGTCTTGATCTTGATCAGGGAGACCGACAGGTCTTTGTCCTTGGACTCCAGGGATTCCTTGATCCAGTTGGCCTGCCAGAGTGCGAGCCGGCTTCCGCGCGTCCCGATTCGTATCTCATTTTTCTTCTGCATGATATGTCCTTATGGTCCCTTCACCGAGTTCAGGCTGGGGTTATTTTTTTATCGACCTGCAAGATGACGTTCATGAACATTCAGTCTTCTTCGGATTTTTCCAGTCGAAAGATCTCCTTGAGGATCTGTATGAAAGTCTCCTTCTCTTGCCTGTGGCTGTACATTTTCAAGGCCTGCGTGGGCCCGTGCAGGATCTTGTTGATCATGGAGACGGACATGGATTCGATGGCCTTCTTGTCCTGCTCCGAGATCCCGTTTAACTTGGGGAGGGTCTTTTTCAGTTCTTCCCGGCGGATCTGTTCCAGCCGTTCCCGGAGAAGCACGATCAGAGGGGTGACCTCCAGTGATGCCATCCATTTCAGGAAGGCCAAGACCTCTTCGGAGACGATGGTGTCGGCCTTTTCGGCTTCTTTTTCCCGTCCCTCGATGTTGGTGTGCACCACCGACTGCAGGTCGTCAATGTCATAGAGGTAGACGTTGTCGATCTTATTGATCTCAGGATCCAGGTCCCTGGGTACGGCGATGTCGATCATGAGGATCGGTTTGTTGCGCCTCAAGTGAAGGACGTCCTTAACCTGATGATGGTGGAGGATATAATGGGGCGAGCCGGTTGAGGTGATAATGATATCGGTATGGATCAGGGAGTTGATGAAATCTTCAAAGCGGATGGCGCTTCCTCGGAACTCCTGTGCCAGTTCCACGGCCCTGCTGTAGGTCCGGTTGGTGACCAGAATTTTTCCGGCGCCGTTGTTCATGAGGTGCCGGGCCGCGAGCTCGCTCATTTCTCCGGCCCCGATCAGCATCACGGTCTTGTCCGTGATGTCCTCAAAGATTTTTTTGGCGAGTTCCACGGCCGCATAACTGATGGAGACGGCGTTCTTCGCGATCTCTGTCTCTGTCTTGACCCGCTTGGCCACGGCAAAGGCCTTGTGCATCAGCCGGTTCAGGATCAAGCCCGTGGCGTGGTTCTCCAAGGCGATGGTATAAGCGCTCTTGATCTGCCCTAGGATCTGAGGCTCGCCGACCACCATGGAGTCGAGCGATGATGCCACCCGGAAGAGGTGCAGGACCGCTTCCTCGTCCTTAAGGACATAGATATACGGATCAAGGGAACTCACGGGCGTATTTTTTCCCGATCCGAGGAAACTCTTGATCTGCTCGATTCCCTTCTCCGGATGGCTGCTCAGCGTGAGAATCTCCACGCGGTTGCAGGTGGAGAGGATCAGGCATTCCTGGATGGCCTCGCTTTTCAGTTTTATAAGGAGATCGGGAAGGGTATCCACGGGCATGGAAAGCTTTTCCCGAAGCTCCACCGGCGCTGTCTTGTGGCTCATCCCGACCAGTAAAATACCCATTAAAACCGCTCCGGATTATGATAGCTGGATAGAAACAGGTTCACTCCCAAAAAGGCGAAGACCAGCACGGCAAAGCCGATAATGGCCATGGTGGCGGACCGCCTCCCCCGCCACCCCACGGTCAACCTGCCGTGGAGGAGGGCGGCGTAGATCAACCAGGTGATGATCGACCAGATCTCTCTGGGATCCCCCTGCAGGTAACTTCCGAGCGCAACCCGTGCCCATAGGGCTCCGCTGATGATGCCGAGGGTCAGGAGCAGGAAACCGGTCGTGATGACCCGATGGTTCAGGGCGTCCAGGACCTCCAGGGAGGGGAGCTTGCGGAAGGTCGCCCCGAACCGGCGGGTTTTCAACTGGTTCTCCTGGAGAATGTACATGAGGCTGACGGCAAAGGCCAGGGCAAAGGCCGCATCCCCCAGAAAGGCCAGGCTCACATGGATGGCGAGCCAGGAACTCTTGAGGAGCGGCGAGAGATTCCGGATTTCATGGGGCAGCAGGGCCGGATAGAGCAGGGAGATGAAGGCCAGGGGGATGATGAAGGACCCGAGAATCAGGATCTTGTAGCGGTATTCCAGAATCAGGAAAATCAGGATGATGGCCCAGGAGAAGAAAGACATCCCTTCCTGAAAGTTGGTGACGGGGAGATGCCCCAAATGGATGGTGTTCAGGGCGATGGCGGCGGTATGCAGCAGGAACCCGATGACGGCGCTCACCATATAGGCCCTTCCAAGGCTCTTTTTGGGGGTCACAAAATAAAGCAGGCAGTTGATGGTCGCGAGGAGGTAAAAAACCAGGGCAAGCTTGAGTATCATATCAATAGTTTTTCCTTTCTTCGGAACAAAAATCTTTTTTCAACCTTAAACCAGCATGGCAAATTGCTTGAGGATCGAAAGGCCTGCCTCCTGGCTCTTTTCCGGATGGAACTGTGTGGCAAAGAGGTTATCCTTCCAGATCATGGATGTAAAATCCATGCCGTAGCACGTGGTGGCGGCAATGATTTCGGGGTCATCCGGCGCCACATAATAGGAGTGGACAAAATAGAGATAGGTCCGATCCGGCACCTCTTTGAGGATGGGCGGATTCTTAACCTTATGGATGGTGTTCCATCCCATGTGAGGGATTTTACGGAGGTCGGACGGGTCGGAATCCGTCCGTTCAAAATGGAACCGGACGACTTTTCCGGGAATCAGGCCGAGCCCGGGGGTCTTCCCGAACTCATCGCTTTCCGTGAAGAGGATCTGCATGCCGAGACAGATCCCCAGGTAGGGTTTACCCTTTTGGATATGTTCGACGATCGGATCGATGAGCCGGAGGGCCGCTAAATTCTTCATGCAGTCCTTGAAGGCGCCCACACCCGGGAGCACGAGGGCCGAGGCCTTCCGGACGGCCTCAGGTTCTCGGACAATCTCAGCCTTGAAGCCGGTTTTCTCAAAACCCTTTTGCACGCTTCTGATGTTTCCCATACCGTAATCGACAATAGCAATCATCTCGACCTCGGATATTAAAAAAACCGTCCGAACCGTTCAAATGATTGTAAGATGAGGCGGGGCCAATGTCAACAGGTGTTAATTTTATTTTGGTGTTTATTTCGGAACCGGGTTCTTGTTTTTAGCTTTATAGGTGTAAAGGCTGCGGTCCGCTATGGTGACCAGGTCATCGGCTTTCAAGATCTGTTCGTTCGGATAGGTGGAGATGCCGTAGCTGACTTTTATTTTGGAATCGGGCAGAGATTCGAACTGGTAATCCATGATGGAACGGACGACGCGATGCGCTTCCATTTCCGCGCCCTGACGGTCGGTCTGCGGCAGAAGGATGATAAACTCGTCCCCTCCATACCTGGCGACGATGTCGCTTTTGCGGATCTTTGATTTCAGGACCACGGCCAGTTCCTTGAGGATGCGGTCCCCGATCCTGTGCCCGAGGGTGTCATTGATCCCCTTGAAACTGTCCACGTCCATCATAATGGCGGAAAGGGGGATGCTGTAGCGTTCTGCCCGATTAAATTCTTCGTCCAGGCGCCTGTAGAAATACCTGTGATTGAAGATGCCGGTCAGCCCGTCGGTGGTGGCCAGTTTTTCCAGATGGATGTTGGCGAGTTCCATGGACTCGAACAGGGAGGCATTGATCAAGGCGTTTGCCGCGGCGTTGGCAATGATCTGGCAGAACTGGATCTCCCGCTCTTCAAAGGGGCGGGTCCGGGCGGTCCTGAGGAGGATGGTCCCGATGACGTTCTGTTTCATGATGACCGGAAGGACGAGAAGGGAGTGAAAGAGGGTCTTCGATAGAAGCTTCCTCACAGAGGCCACCAGGGGGTCTTTGTCGATGTCGTTGACGAGGACAACTTCCTTGGTTTCGAGCACCTTCATGATTTCCGGGTATTTCTCGATGTCAATGGGGATATTAAAGATATCCGGGTTCTCGTTGGAGGCGAGCACAAAGCCCCTGTGTCCATCGGCATCGATCTTGACGATGGAGCAGCGGTTCACATCAATGATTTCCGATATCTTTTTGACGATGGAGTAAAGGACGTCCCTGGAATCAAGCGTGGAGGTGATGGCATTGCTGATGTCGAGGATGGCCATGAGATCCCGTTTTTCCCTTTCCAGTTGTTTGAGGAGGTTCCCGGCTCTCAAAAAAGTCTTGATTCTTGCCAGAAGTTCGCTTTTGTCATAGGGTTTGACGATGTAGTCATCCGCTCCGGACTTGAGCCCCCGGATAATGTCCTCCTTGCTCCCCATGGAGGTGGTCATGAGGATGGGAATCTTTTTATAATCCGGGTTGGATTTGATTGATTTGCAGACCTTGATTCCGTCCACTCTGGGCATCACGATATCCAGGAGTACGAGATCGGGGTTTTCGGTCTTGACCTGCTGCAGTCCGGAGGCGCCGTCCTCAGCTTCCAAGACCAGATACCCCTCTTGTTCGAGGATGGACCGGATGGATTTTCTGGCGGCTTTATCGTCATCCACGACCAGAATTTTTGTTGAAGATTCCATCTATGCTCCGGAATGGTTATAAAATTGAGAAAAATATATGATTTAACCGCTTTTATATAATATAACAGAATTGTGCCCTCTTTTCAAGGTGAAAATCGACGTATTCCCACTTGAAAAGAACCTATTCGAGGGTCCCTTTTGTGGACGGGACCATGGGATTCCGCTGATCCAGCGCGGTGGCCTGATCCAAGGCGCGGCCCAAGGCCTTGAACATGGCCTCCAGGATATGATGGAGGTTGTCACCATAGATCAGGCTGATATGGAACGTCGCCTTGATATGGTTGCTGAAGGCACGGAAGAATTCCTCAGCCAATTCCAGGTCGAAATCCCCCACTTTTTCCTTGGGGATCTCGGCATGGAAGATCAGGCGCGGCCGTCCGGAGATATCCACAGAGACCTGGGCGAGCGCCTCATCCATGGGGATGGAGGCATGTCCATACCGGACAATCCCCCGTTTGTCCTCCAGGGATTTTTCAAAGGCCTTTCCCAGGCAGATCCCCACGTCTTCTACCGTGTGGTGGAAGTCCACAGCCGTATCCCCTTCGGCATGAATGGCCAGGTCAAAAAGACCATGCCGGGCAAAGAGTTCCAGCATATGGTTCAAAAACGGGACCGGGGTTTGGATCTCATAATCTCCTTTCCCATCGAGGTTGAGGCTTACCTTTATGCTGGTCTCCTTGGTTTTCCTTGCAATCTTTGCTTGTCTTGCCATAAAGCCCCCCTTTGTTGGTTGATGCATGTTTAAAACTCTGTGGTTCCATTTTGCATGTATACGAAAACATCCAGGCTGTCAAAAAAAACGGCCAAGGTGTTCCAGAAACTCCGTATTTTCCTCAGGCATTCCCACGGTCATCCGGAGACACCCTTGAAGCGGTCCCGATTGGTCCAGGTTCCGGACGAGGATGCCGGCCTTGAGCAGGCTCCGGTAGAGTTCGTAAGCGTCTTGCGTCCGGAAGAGGATGAAGTTTGCCTGTGAAGGATAGACCTTGATCTCTTGGATGCTGCACATGGATTGGAAGAGGCGCTCCCGTTCTTCAATGATCATCCGGATCTGTTTCTTAATCGTTTCGGGACGGCTGAGCAGGGCCGAGGCGGCGGCCTGAGAAAAAGTATTGATGTTGTATGGCAGCCGGACCTTCTCCAATTCACTGATCACCTCTTGGCTGCTGATGAGGATCCCGACACGAAGGGCCGCCATGCCGATCTTTGACAAGGTCCTTAAAATGACCAGGTTCGGAATGGTCTGAAGATATTTCATGAAACCCGGATGATCGGAGAAGTCGATATAGGCCTCGTCCACCACCACGATCGCCTGCGTTTCCTTCAGGATTCTGAGCAGGGTCTCATCGGCAAACCTGTTTCCCGTGGGGTTGTTGGGTGAGGCCAGGAAGATGATCCTCGGGGAGCGCTCTTGGGCCGTTTTTAGAAACAATTCGGGATTGATCTGGAAATGGCCGTCGAGAGGGACGGGAATGGCCGTCTGGCCCTGAGCCTTGGCGATGATGCCGTACATGGAAAAAGTCGGAACGGGGAAAAGGATCCCGCTGTTTTGGCCGCTGAATGCCGTGATCAAATACCCGATCAGTTCGTCGGACCCGTTTCCGAGCATCAGGTTCCGGGGTTCCGTGTGCAGGTATTCGGAAATCCGTTTCTTTAATGTCACGGCCCCGGAATCCGGATAGCGGTTGAAATGCATGCGTCGAAGTTCTTCTGAGATTTCCTGCAGGATCTCGAAAGGAGGGTCAAATGGGCTTTCATTGGCGTCCATCTTGACTCGTGACGGGGTCTCAACAACGGAATAGGGTCTCAGTGTCCGGATCTCAGGCCGAAGCAGATCAAGTGGATTCATAGACCTCCGCCCTCGTTTTTCAGCCGCTTGTTTCGGAGACTGACGGCACGGGCATGTCCCTGAAGCCCTTCGAGTTCTGCAAGGCGGATGGTATCCTCGGCTACGAGCCGGAATCCTCTCCGGGTAAAAGAGATCAGGCTGGATCGCTTATAGAAGTCTCCCACAGAGAGCGGAGAGAAGAACCGGGATGTTCCGCCGGTTGGAAGGACATGGTTCGGTCCTGCCATGTAGTCGCCGATGGGTTCCGGAGAATAGGGGCCCAGGAAGATTGCCCCGGCATTCTCAATCCGTTCCAGGATTTCAGACGGGTTTTCAGTCATGATCTCGAGGTGCTCCGGGCCGACGGCATTCGCTACCTGTGCGCCTTCGACGAGGTCTTTTACAAGGATCAGGGTCCCGTAATTTTGAAGCGCCTTTCCCGCGATGTCCCGGCGGGGCAATGTGCCAAGCTGCTCTTTTATGGCCTTCTGAACGGACCGGATCAAGTCCCTGGAAGTGGTGACCAGGACTGTCCAGGCCATCTCATCGTGTTCTGCCTGGGAAAGCATATCAGAGGCGATGAAATCGGGATCGGCCGTATGATCCGCGAGGACCAGGATTTCGCTCGGCCCTGCGATCATGTCAATGTCCACGATGCCGAAGACCATCTTTTTGGCCAGGGCGACATAGATGTTCCCCGGCCCCACGATCTTGTCCACCTTGGGGATGGTTTCCGTCCCATAGGCCAAGGCGGCGACGGCCTGCGCCCCTCCCACACGGAAGATCCGGTCTATGCCGGCGATCCGGGCCGCAGCGAGGACATAGGGGTTGGCCTCTCCGCCGGGTGTGGGGCTGACCATGACCAATTCCCTGACTCCGGCCACCCTGGCCGGGATGGCGTTCATCAGCACGGATGATGGATAAGATGCTTTACCGCCGGGGACATAGATCCCGACCCTTTGAAGCGGGCGGACAATCTGGCCGAGCGTCACGCCATCCTGGTCCGTGAATGTCCAGGTCTGATCTTTCTGTTTCTCGTGAAAGGCCAGGATCCGCGCGGCTGAGGCACGGAGTGAGGCCAAGGCCTGGGGGTCGACCCTCTCCTCGGATCGTTCGATCTCTTTCCGAGCGATCTCCACGTTGGTGCGGTCAAGGGTGACCCGGTCAAATTTACGGGTCAACTCGAACAGGGCGGGATCTCCCTCCGCGCGGATCCGGCCGAGTATCTTCTCAACGACTTTGACGGTCTTCTTGTCGACCTCGCCCGCCCGTTGCTTGAAGCCGAGGACCTCCTCTTCGAAACCGGATGCTTTAGAATCAAGAATTCTCATGGCCTACACGGGTATCGTTAGAATTTAAGGTTCTTCTCCCATTTAGTGGGTAAAAAGGGTTACGCTTCGCGTTCCCCGCTTTTCTCTGTTTTTGCCGTCTGCGACGGCTACTACACTAATGTATCTTGGGGTCGAGGGTTGAAGAACCATAGGGTTATAGGAGTCAAGGGGTCAAGGATTCAAGTGAAATACTGATACCGGTAAACCGAGTACAAGAACGCAAGCAAAATCTCCAGAGAAAAACACTTGAACCCTTGAACCCTTGAACCCTAGGACCCTCGGCCCCTTATGTTTTTAGCACTTCACTTGACCCCTGGAATCCTTGACCCCTTCACCCCTGATGTTTTCACACACTCTTTTGGAGATGATCTGAATTTAAAAGGCTGCTGGGTCTTGTCTGCGGTCCGCAGGGATCAGCCCATACTCATTCATGACTGCACTCAGTCTGTTTCTGTTTACCTCTCCCATCCTGCAGAGGGGAAGGCGGAACTCATCCTCGCATTTCCCCATGAGATGGAGAGCGGTTTTGACCGGGATCGGATTGGTCTCGAAAAACATGGCTTCCATGAGCCTGAGCAGTTCATAATGCAGAGACCGCGCCTGGTCCGGGTCCCCGTCAAAAAAGGCCCGGACCATCTCCGACATCTTTCCGGGCGCCACATTGGCAACCACGGAGATAACGCCTTGGCCCCCGATGTCCAGAGTGGGAAGGGCCGTGAAGTCGTCCCCGGAGAGGACCACGAAATCTTCACGGCACAACTCAATAATTTTGCTGATCTGACGGAGGTCGGCCGATGCTTCCTTGATCCCCGTGATTTCACGGATACCCGACAGGCGGGCCACGGTTTCGGGAAGGATGTTCAGAGCGGTCCTGCCGGGCACATTGTAGAGAATCAGGGGGAAGGAGGTCTCTTGGGCTACTTTTTTGTAATGTTGGTAGATCCCCTCCTGCGTGGGTTTATTGTAATAGGGAGAGATCAGCAGGGCCCCGTCCGCCCCGGCCTTTTTTGCCGCCCTCGTCAGTTCGATGGTCTCAGCCGTGGAATTGGACCCTGTCCCCGCCAGTACCGGGATCCTGCGGTTCACGGCCTGTACGGTGATCCGCACGACCTCCTTGTGTTCCTCATGCGTCAGTGTGGCCGATTCACCGGTGGTGCCGCAGGGGACGATCCCGTCGACCTTCTCTTCAATGCAAAAATGGATCAGCGCCCTGAGGGCCTCTTCATCTATCTTGCCGTCTTTTTTAAAGGGCGTAATGATGGCAGGCAGCGTACCTTGAAACATATCTTCTCCTTATTGTTTTTTCTTAAGCGTGATCAGAATCCCCCCTGTGCCCCATGCCAGAATATTGTAGAGGGACCCCGCGATCAGGCCCAGAAATGATCCGATGAACCCGTAAAAAACGGCGCAGGCGAGGATGACGGCGATCCAGGGCCCACTCCCTAAAAAGTGTCTTCCATTCATATGGAACGGGAGATCCGGCATGCCCATGCCGGACAGGCCGAAACTTGCAAACAGAATCCCGAAGACCATGCCGATGACCGCATGGATCATGAAGAAAAGCTTGACCATGGAACAGACCCCGATCCTGCTGACTTCAAAGACCGTATCGCGGCCCTGTTCTGAAGGGGGCGGCGCGGCAGGCCGCCCGGCCCCGCAGTATGTGCAGAATCGAGCCCCTTCAAACATCTCCTTCCCGCAGGAAGCACAGAATTCGGCTGGATGCAGCATGGTCCCTCCCCTTGTATCGGCTCGTCATAAAACATAAAATAAGTTATCTTGAATCATTGGTCAACTCTGGGTTAATAAATGGTTGACCTTGACATTTATTTTCTCTGTGTTCTCAGTGGTGAATGGTTCTCTTCTCAAATCTCGATCTCTCCGGAGAAGACTTCTTGGGCCGGGCCCGTGAGGGTCACACGGTCTTTCTCATCCCATAGGACCTTGAGGTCTCCTCCCTTCAAATGGACAAGAACGCTGCGTCCGGTCCAGTGGTTGAGCGCCGATGCGACAGCGGAAGCACAGGCCCCCGTCCCGCAGGAAAGGGTCTCTCCCACGCCCCTTTCCCAGACCCGCATCTTGATTTCATGGTCATTCAGGATCTGGATAAACTCAACGTTGGTCCTTCTCGGGAAAAAGGGGTGCGACTCGATCTGCGGCCCGATCTTTTCCACAGTGAAAGCGTCTACATCCTGGACCTTGATCACACAATGCGGATTGCCCATGGAAACACAGGTTATGAGCAAATCATTGCTGTCCAGCCGGATCGGTTTGGAGATGATGGTCCCCTCCATCTTGACGGGGATCTCAGGACCGGAGAGAACCGGGACACCCATGTCAACGGAGATCTCCTTCTCCCCTATGGCAGGCGTCATGATCCCCGCGAGGGTCTCCACGCGGATCACGTTCTTGGACGTATACCCATGATCTTTGAGATATTTTGCAAAACACCGAATTCCGTTCCCGCACATCTCCACTTCTGAGCCGTCGGCGTTTAAGATCTGCATCCGGAAATCCGCTTTTTCGGAAGACCGTAACACCAGGATCTGGTCCGCACCGATCCCGAATTTCCGGTCACACAGGAAACGGGCATAGGGATCCAGGGGACCGATCCTTTCTTGAAGACCGTCCACCAGGATAAAGTCATTTCCCGTCCCTTGCATCTTGGTAAAATGAAGGGTCGTCATCTTTGACCCCTTATGGTTTCACCCACGCTTTTGGAGATGATCTAAATTGAAAATTTATCACATCATGATGCGGAATCAAAGAAGAAATTGAGCAAGTTTTGCAAACTCGTGAATGGAGAGGGATTCCGCTCGGAGGGTTGGAGAGATGCCGGCGGCCTTGAAGGCCGAATCCAGCTTGTCTGCGGAGACCCTTCCGGAACCAAGAAGCGAGTTCCGCAAGGTTTTTCTGCGGTGGGAGAAAGCGGCCTGAACCACCCTGAAAAAACCTTCTGGGTTTGATATATTGACGCAGGGCTGTTTTAAAACCTGGAGACGGACCAGCGCAGAGTCTACGGCGGGGGGGGGATAGAACGCCGTCCTCGGGACATGGGCCACGATTTCCGCCTGTGTGTGGAACTGGGTCATGATGCTGAGAGATCCATATTTCTTTGATCCGGGTTCAGCGGTGATCCGTTCGGCAAGTTCCTTCTGGAGCATGATCAGGATCAAAGAGAATTTTCTGACGGATTTCATGAGGTGTTTAAGAATCGGCGTGGAAATATAATAAGGCAGGTTTGCGATAACCTTTATATCCTGGCCCGGAAGATCATCGGTGTTGAATTTCAGGATGTCCTGCCATAAGATTCGGACGTTTTTGCGGTTCCTGAAACGGTTTCCAAGATACTCATAAAGGATTTTATCCACCTCAAGAGAAATGAGGCAGCCGGCTGATTCTGAAAGGCGTTCGGTCAGACTTCCCAGTCCGGCTCCGATTTCAAGGACCGTATCGCCAGGCTGGATGTCCGCATGGAAAAGGATCTCATCCAAGACCATTTCGTCATGTAGAAAATTCTGACCCAGCCGTTTTTTTCTTTTAAATTCAAGCTGTTTTAAGATGTTTTTGATATTCATCAGTTCAGGACCCGATGGTGTTGCGCCAAGATATCACCTTGCCGAACAGCCGTCCAGTCGAATTTTCATAAATGGCGGCTTAGAATTATATTGACAATTATTAGAGCATTTGTTTAAATAAAATTATCATTATTGCAGAACAAACGCTTCATTTTTTAAGTCAATTCCGATGGTGTTTACGCCCTTGCGAATTCTTATTGTTGATTCTGACCAGGAACTCTCAGCCGGCATCCGAAAGATCTTTCAGGACGGGGGTTACGAGGTGAACCACTGCGCCGGGAGTTCTGCTGCGATTCGGACCATGGAACAGGATCTGTTTCACTTCGTCCTGATCCATTCCGTACTCCCCGAAAAAGAACAACTCGAACTGATGGATCATATCAGCCGATTCTGTTCCGGTCTTCCATTTTTTTACTTGTTTTGGTATGTGAGGTTCTCCGGCGCCGGGCCGGAATCTCGGCCGACTGATCCTGAAGGAGGCGATGAATGGGCCGGCATCCGGGCGATAAAAATGACCATGGACCGGTTGTCCAAGGGTATTCTAAGAGAGTCCAGGGGCCAGGAGATGCAGCGGGATACCTTGAATATGGTCAAGGAATTTCAGGAGTCGAACCAACGGCTGATGGAACTCGGCAAAAAGAAGAATGCCTGTCTGGCAGCGGCAACTCATGAACTGAGGACCCCTCTCACCATCTTAGGTGGTTACCAGAAACTTCTTCTCAGCGAATCCTTCGGGCCATTGAACGAAAAACAGAAGCATCTCTTGAAGGAGTCGGGGAGGAATTGCCGGCGGCTGATCGGGATGGTGAACTCGATGTTGGATCGTTGCAGGCTGGAATCGGAATCGGCGGAGTTTCATTTTCAGTATGCATCTTATCTGAAGACCCTGAAGAATATTCTTGAGCAGATGAGAAACTACATCGAAGAAAACGGGATTACACTCCATGTGGATTTTCCTGAAGAAGAGCTGATGCTGACCTTTGATGCCGGCGCCATTGAGCAGGTTCATATCAATCTGATCGGCAATGCCGTTAAATTCACCCCTTCGTCCGGCAAGATCACGGTGAAGTGTGAAAACACGCCGGATGGTATTCTCACGCAGATCATGGATACAGGTGTGGGGATCGATGCCGAGGAGATCGGCCGGGTCTTCGATGAGTTCAACAATGTCGGGAAGCGGTATGGGGAGAAAAAGGGGGCTGGGCTCGGTCTTTCCATCTGCAAGAAAATTATTCAGGCGCATGGGGGGAGGATATGGGTTGAAAGCCGGACCGGGAAGGGGAGTTGTTTCTCTTTCCTCCTTCCCCGAGAAACAGTGGATATTACGGCTCATCCATAGAAAATTTGGAAAAAGTTTTCCACTTTTGGGAAAAAGTTTTCATAAAAAGGGAAAACATTTTCCTTTTTTTTTTCAGAACAGAAATAGTTTTCCTAAAAAAGAAACTTTTTTTCCATTTTTTTGTATTCTTTCATTTGTCATTTTTCTGTGTTCCAATTGAGCGTTTTTTATGTTACACTAACCCTGTTTGATGGAGATATTCCTATGGATTTTACATCGGTTTGCCTTTTTTTGACCCGTTGAAGGATGTGGATGAGATGGATAGGGTGGATAGAAGATAAAATATATGAATATGCCGGGATTTTAGGTTAGATATGCATAAATTGGTTATTGGCACACGATTTGCAAAAAAAACCGTTGATTTTCATTATAAAGTAAATAAATATCATCTCCAAAATAGTGGGTGAAAACATCAGGGGTCAAGGGGTCAAGGATTCCAGGGTTCACTTGACCCCTTGAACCCTGGAATCCTCGAACCCTTTTTACCCACTATATGGGAGAAGAACCGTAAATAAGAGCCATTGTTAAGGAGCTTCATGCCTGAAGAGGCCACTATTCTTGTTATTGATGATGAGCTTGAGATCGGTAACTATCTCAAGACGCTGATCACACAGTTTGGGTACAGGTCAGAGATCGCTACGAGCGGGAAGGACGGTCTGCAGACCATTCAGAGGATCAGGCCCGAGCTTGTCATCCTTGATGTGGTCATGCCGGATATGGACGGGCTTGAGGTCCTGAAACAGATACAGGAAGAAAAAATGGATACGAGCGTGATCATGCTTTCGGGCCACCGTCAGACGAGCACGGTGGTCGGGGCCATGAAACTCGGAGCAGCCGATTTTCTCAACAAGCCGTTTGATCCGGAGGAACTGCAATTCACGATCAGCAAGGTTTTGGAGAGAAGGAATCTGATCTCAGAGGTTCAAAGACTCAAAAAACAGGTCAGTGAACAGAACGGGAACCAGATCCTTTTTGGGAACAGTGAAAAGATGGGGGCCATCAAAGAGATTATCGAACAGGTTGCGGATACGGATATTACGATATTGATCCGTGGTGAAAGCGGCACGGGGAAGGGGCTGATCGCCCGTTTCATCTATATGAATTCCAGCCGGCGGGACCGGCATTTTGTAAATGTGAACTGTGCGGCGCTTCCTGCCGAACTTCTGGAGAGCGAACTCTTCGGATATGAACGCGGGGCCTTTACCGGCGCCCATAAGAAAAAGCCCGGGAAGTTTGAGTTTGCAAACCATGGGACCATATTCCTGGACGAGATCGGTGAGATTCCACCGGCCCTCCAGGCCAAGCTCCTGCAGGTCCTTCAGGATGGGGAGTTTGCCCCGCTGGGGAGTGAACAGGATGTCCGGGTGGATGCCAGAGTCATCGCGGCATCCAACAGGGATTTGGAAGCCGAGGTGGCGAGGGGGAAATTCAGGGAGGATCTTTACTTCAGATTGAATGTGGTCAATATTACGGTCCCGCCCTTGAGGGAAAGGATGGAAGAGATCCCGATCCTCACCGAGCATTTTCTGCAGAAATACAATCGTAAGTACAACAAAGACTATAAGAAGATTTCCAAGGAGACCATGGGCCTTTTCATGCAGTACAACTGGCCGGGGAATGTGCGGGAACTGGAGAACATGATCAAACGGGTGGTGGTCCTGGAGAGCGAGAAACCGATTGCCACCGAATTTCTCCTGAAAGAAGAGGATAAAGTCAGATCGGAACGGAAGAATGGTTCATCGGGATCCGGGGGGAATATGACGGCATCCGGAGAATTCAGCTTTATCGATCCTCTTCTGGAGGGAAAGGATCATAACTTCACCCTGCGGGAGATCAGCAAAGAGGCATCCAAGAGGGCCGAGAAGGAACTCATCGAAAAGATTCTGAGGCAGACCAATTGGAACCGTAAAAAAACAGCAGAGATCCTGCAGGTCAGTTATAAGGCCTTGCTTTATAAGATAAAAGAGAATAAAATAGACAAATTTTCAGACTTTTAAATTATTTATTCAGAGGAGCAGGATATGATGAAAAAATATAGGGCAACTTATTTTCTTTGGATGGTGTTCATGGTTTCAGGGTGTGCGACCTTCGGGTTGAGAACCGAAGTGCCGGTCGAAACAGCGGTTCAGGAGTCCGCACCGAAACAGGAAGAATATATCATCGGTCCTGAGGACCAGCTCATTGTTTCCGTCTGGAAGGATGAGACACTCTCGACCAAGGCCGTGGTCAGGTCGGATGGCAAGATCTCGGTCCCCCTCATCAATGATGTACAGGCAAGCGGGCTGACCGTGTTGCAGCTCAAGGATGAGATCACCAAACGGCTTAAGGAATTCATCCCGGAGGTTGAGGTGACCGTGGTTGTGGAACAGATGATCAGCAACAGGATTTATGTCCAGGGAGAGGTTCTCCACGCCGGCCCGCTTCCCTTCAACGGGGATCTGACGGTGATCCAGGCCCTGGCCCTGGCCGGGGGGCTGACCCCGTACGCGGATCGGGGTTCCATCGTTATCTTGCGGGCCGGCGGGGAGAAGCTGAAGTTTAATTACAATCAGGTGATCCGGGGTAAGAATACCGAACAGAACGTGAAACTGAAGAGATGGGATACGATCATCGTCCCGTGAGCGTAAATTTTTTCATGAATGGGGTATGAACAGCCATGGAACAGACCAAAGTGATGGACATTCGAGATCTACGGCGGATTGTCCGGAAGCGAAGATGGGTCATCCTGATTCCTGCGATTTCAATCTTTGTGGTCGTTTCCCTGATCGCCTATCTTTATCCGGCGATCTACAAGTCGGAAACCCTGATCCTGATTGAAGAACAGAAAATTCCTGTGGATTATGTGCAGTCTACGGTCACCTCCCAGGTTGAGGAGAGGCTCAATGTGATCAACCAGAGGATCATGAGCCGGACCAAGCTCGAGGAGATTATGCAGAAGTTCAACCTCTACCCTGAGTATAAAGACGACTGGACCAGGGAAGAGATCATTGAAAAAATGCGCGAAGACATCGCCATGGAGATTGTATCTGCCGAGGGCGTGAACAAGAAGAGCGGTCAGCAGGTCACTTTCACGGTGGCCTTTAAACTTTCCTATGAAGGCAAGGACCCTCGGACCGTGCAGGCCGTGACCTCTGAGCTCGCCTCTCTTTATATCGGGGAGAACCTCAAGGTCCGTGTGGATGCGAGCGCCATGACCACGCGGTTTGTCTCCGACGAATTAAAAAAGATGGAGACCGAGATTGCAAGAATCGGCAAGGACATTTCGGACTTCAAGCAGCAGCACCTCGATGAACTCCCTGAGCAGATGCAGGTCAACATGGCCAACCTCGACCGGTATGAGCGTTATCTCGAGACGAATCACAGGGATTTGGAAATGGCCAAGTCCAACCTGGTTTTTCTCAAAGGGCAGCTCGCCATGACCGATGCGGACGCCACCATGATTTCCAGTTACGGGCAGAGGGTCCTTTCCCCGAAGGAGCAGTTGGAGCTTGACAAAACCCAGCTGATTTCACTGCAGTCCAAACTCTCCGAGAATCATCCTGATGTGATCGACCTGAAGAAACGGATTGCCCGGATGGAAAAGGAAGTCAACTCCAATGATACCGAAAAGGCGCTTCATGAAAGTCTTGCCGGCAAGGAGAGTGAGCTGACTGCGATGGCCTCAAAGTATACCGAAAAACATCCTGATGTGGTCCGGCTCAAGGCGGAAATCGAGGACTTGAAGAAGAAGATTGAGACGGCTAAGAATTTACCGGATGTGGAGTATGCCTCCAATCCCACCAATCCGGCCTATATCAATCTCCAGACACAGATCGAATCCAAGAGGCTTGAAATCCCGGCTTTGGAACAACAGGTGAAGGAGTATAAGAGGCTGATTGAATACTATCAGCAGAAGATGGCCAATACCCCGGTGGTGGATAAGACCCTGGCTGCCATGCAGAGCGATTATGACGTGGCCAGGATGAATTATCAGGAACTGGTCAACAAGGAGACCCAGGCCAAGATCTCGGAGAGTCTGGAGAACCGGCAGCAGGGGGAAAAGTTCGCCATCATCGATCCCGCGCAGCTCCCCGAAGAGCCCTACAAACCGAACCGGGTCGCCATCCTGTTCATCGGTCTGATCCTGGGGATCGGTTCCGGAGCCGGCGCAGGATTCCTCTCCGAATATCTGGACCAATCCTTCTCGAATCAGGATGAGCTCAGGGCCTTTACGAACCTGCCGGTGTTGGCGGTGATCCCCAAAGTGGTCACTCTTCAGGAGAATCTGCTCAAGCGGAAACGGTGGAAGGTGATCCTGGTCTCGTCTTTTCTTACAGTCCTTGCGGTTCTGGTCGTCGTTCAGATTTTCTTTTTTAAGTTTGATATATTCCTGATCAAACTTTTTCGCGAGGCGCATAAGCTCCCTCTTCAATAACGATATGAGATGACAGGGAGGTACAAGATATCGTCTGGACGGCTGAACCCGGCATGCAAGATCTTTTTTTCAGAACAGGGATGACCCATGAAGTTTTTTCGATTCTCATTCCAGTTCAAAAAGGCCCTGATGTTCTTTTCCGAAGGGGTATTGATTTATCTTTCGGTTCTGGCAGGGGTCTATCTCCGTCTCGGGGATCTGGAATACGATCTTTTGATACCCAAGGCCGTCGTGACCATGGGGGTCTGCCTCGCCAGCCTCTACTATGCGGATCTTTACGATCCGAAGATCATCAAGAATATCAGGGAGCTTTTGATCCGCCTGCTGCAGGCCCTGGGTGTGGCCTCAATCCTTCTGGCCTTCATTTATTATCTCTATCCTCCGCTGCTCATCGGCAGGGGGGCATCGCTGATCTCTGCCTGTCTGGTTCTCATTTTAATTGTTTCCTGGCGTCTTCTTTACCGCCTTTTTCTCAGGTCCAGCGGGATGACGGAGCATATCCTGATCATCGGCGCCAATCCATTTGCCATCACACTGGCCGAGGAGATAGTCGAGAATAGAGGCCTGGGATACAAAGTGGTCGGTCTCATTGACAAGAACCCCGGCCGGCAGGCCGGCAACCCGGTCAAGTTCCCGGTTATAGGAGATTATAACGACATCCCATCGGTTGTTCAGAATCATCAAATAAGCCAGATCATTGTTTCTATGGATGAAAGGAGAGGGCGGCTTCCTATGGAGGCGTTATTGCAATGCAAGATGCGAGGAGTGCAGATCAACGAAGGCGTGGAATTCTATGAGCGGACGACCGGCAAGATCCTGATCGATAAATTAAGGCCGAGCTGGCTGATCTTCTCCTCGGGTTTCGAGCATTCGAGACTGGCCCAGTTGTTCAAGAGGTTGATCGATCTGTTTATTTCCGTATTTTCATTGGTGATTCTGTTTCCCTTGATCATGATGATTGCAGTCCTGATCAAGCTTGAAAGCCGGGGACCCATATTTTTCAAACAGGAGCGGGTAGGAGAGAACGGCAGGGTTTTTGTCCTCTATAAATTTCGTTCCATGCAGGATGATGCGGAGAAAGAGACCGGCCCGGTCTGGGCGGAAGACATGGACGACCGGATGACCCGGATCGGGAGCTTCGTCCGGAAAACCCGGATAGATGAGATCCCGCAACTATTCAATGTATTGAAAGGCGACATGAGTATCGTGGGCCCCCGGCCGGAAAGGCCCTTCTTCGTGGAGCAGCTTGCCAAAAAAATCCCCTTCTATGTCAAACGGCATTCTGTCAAACCCGGGGTCACCGGGTGGGCTCAGGTTCGGTACTCATACGGCGCTTCACTGGAAGATGCCAAGGAGAAATTGCAATACGACCTTTTTTATATCAAGCATATGTCCTTCTGGCTGGACATGGGGGTGATTGCGGATACATTCAAGGTCGTTTTGATGGGCAAGGGGGCCAGATAATTTGAGTAAAATATCGATCCGGTTCAGGGGTCGATTGTCGAGGAGGTTCGATACATGAGTAAAATCGAAGAGGCGCTGGAGAAGGCGAAGCAGGCACGAAGCGGAGTTAAAGAGAACAAGGCGGTTCCTGAAGCTCCGGAGGAGACGGCTCCAAGGTATACGCACACCGTTTTTAAGGAAGTGAATCCGGACATGATGGAAGAGAACCGGATTGTGACCCTCGCCGGGAAGAGCTCCCATATCACGGAACAGTACCGGATGCTCCGTACGCAGATCCTTCAGAGAACCGAAGGGAATGGAGACAACTGTTTGATGGTGACCAGCGCTGCTGACGGAGAAGGGAAGACCACCACAGCCATCAACCTGGCCGTATCCATTGCCCAGGAGGTTCAGAAGAATGTCCTTCTGGTGGATGCGGACCTCAGGCGGCCTTCCATTCACAAGATGCTGGGGCTGAAGCCGGAAAAGGGCCTGGTTCATTACCTGATGGATCAGGTCCCGCTTGAGGATTTGCTGATACGGACCGGTGTGGAGAAACTCACCTTTCTGCCGGCGGGCGGGACCCTTCCCAACTCCACGGAGATTTTTAATTCGTCTCGGATGAAAAATTTCATCCGGGAGGTCAAGGACCGTTATAAGGACCGCTATGTGATTTTCGACACCACGCCGATTCTGTCCACGGCGGATCCGGTGGTCCTCTCCCAGTCCATGGATGGGATCATCTTTGTGGTTCAGGCCGACCGGACACAAAGGGGCGATCTGGCCGAGGCCCTGGCCCTTCTTCAGGGCCGGAACATCCTGGGAATTGTGATGAACAATCACTCGGATACGGGGGAAACCTATTATTACGAGGCGTGAAGGCGGCGGCGCAAGAATTGCCGAGGGATCGTTTTCATACGTATGCCGCCGGTTTGAAAGACCTTGAAAGATCCTCTGATGTACAAGGAATTTTATCAGTTTCGTGAAAAGCCTTTTTCTCTGACGCCGGATCCGGAGTTTCTTTACCGGAGCAAGGCGCACAAACGGGCCTTTGCCTATCTGGAGTATGGGATCCAGGACCCCTCCGGATTCGTCTGCATCACCGGTGATATCGGGGCCGGTAAGACCACGCTGATCCGGGCCTTCCTGAACCAGTTGGACGATCAGGTGAAAATCGCTCGGCTTTTCAATACCAAGGTTTCGTCCCGCCAGCTTCTGGAGATGGTCCTGCAGGACCTCTCCCTGGAGTTTCACGGGAAGAGCAAAACCGAGATGATCGACACCCTGAACAACCATCTGATCGAAACCTTCACGGAGGGGAAACGGGTGGTCCTGATCATCGATGAGGCGCAGAATCTCAGCACCGATCTTTTAGAAGAGATCCGCCTTCTCTCCAATCTGGAAACAGAGAAGACAAAACTCCTGCAAATTATTCTTGTCGGCCAGTCCGAGCTGCGTGAACACCTGCAGCTTCCCAACCTGGAACAGTTCAGGCAGCGGATTACGGTCAACTACCACATCCCTCCTCTGGAAATGGAGGAGACGGCCGCCTATATCCGACACAGGATCAAGGTTGCAAGCCGGGGTCCTTCCATAGAATTTCCGGAACCGGTTCTCAATATCATACATAAATACTCCATGGGGATTCCCAGGCTCATCAATGTCATCTGTGATGCCCTGCTCCTGTACGGGTTTGTAGAGGATAAGCGGGAACCGGACGAGAAGATGATCCGAGAGGTCATCAACGATATGATCCAGGAGGGGACCCTGCGCCATCCTGAGAAGGATATCCAGAAAAGGCAGAGCCGTGCCAGAGCAGAGAATGCGGTGCAGAGTGAGTTTAAGATCCTGAAGGCAAGGATCAAGGTCCTGGAGGATAAGCAGATCCTTTCAGAAAAGGCCTTGATGGGAGTGATCGACCATAACCGTACCCTTGAAAAAAAGGGGGTTGATCTGATCAGCCGGATAGAGGAGGTCCACAGACGTGAACAGGCCCTGATGGCCCGTCAGGAGAAATTGAAAATTCGGGAGGCCGAACTGATCAAACGGGAGCAGGAGATCAGGAAATTACTGATTCATGTCCATAATGAAAAGAAGTCCAACCCATTAAAAGACGAAGAGGAGGAATATGGCACAGGACAAAAATCCGGAGAAAGAGTTAACACGTAAGATCAAGGAGCGCTCCATCCGGGCCGGCATTATCGGTCTGGGATACGTCGGGCTTCCCCTTGCGGTTGAATTTGCTCATGCCGGATATTCGGTGGTGGGGATCGACAAGGACGCAGAGAAGGTCCGCTGCATCCAAGCGGGGAAATCCTATATTCCGGACGTTTCGCAGAAGACCTTGAAGGAGATCGTCGGGAAAGGGCTTTTGACGGCGACCGAGGATTTCTCGGCGCTCAAAGATTTGGATACCGTCAACATCTGTGTGCCGACGCCCCTGAGGAAGACCCGGGACCCGGATGTCTCCTTTATCGTGAATGCTACGGAGAAGATCGCGGCATACCTCCATCCTGGGCAACTGATCATCCTGGAGAGCACCACCTACCCCGGAACCACGGAAGAACTGGTCCTTCCCATGCTGGAGCAGGGGGGGCTCAAGGTGGGGAAAGACTTCTTCCTCTCTTTCTCCCCGGAGAGGGTGGACCCGGGCAATCAGAAGTATGCCACCAGGAATACGCCCAAGGTGGTGGGAGGGGTCACTGCAAAATGCACCCGGCTATCGGTATTATTCTATGCACAGGCCATTGATACCGTCGTACCGGTCTCCTCCACGCGCGTGGCGGAGATGGTGAAGCTTCTGGAGAATACATTCCGGAACGTGAACATCGGTCTGGTCAATGAACTCGCTATGATGTGCGACAAGATGAAGATCGATGTCTGGGAAGTCATTGATGCCGCGGGGACCAAGCCCTTCGGGTTCATGCCGTTCTACCCGGGGCCGGGACTGGGCGGCCATTGTATCCCGATTGATCCCTTCTATCTCTCATGGAAGGCCAAACAGAGCGGTTTTGAGCCGAGGTTCATCGAGCTGGCCGGCGAGGTCAACAGCAAGATGCCGCATCACGTGGTATTCAAGGTGATGGATGCCATGAATCAGCAAGAGAAGAGCCTGAAGGGATCCAGGATCCTTCTCCTGGGGATGGCCTATAAAAAAGATATCAATGACATCAGGGAATCTCCGGCCCTGGATATCATGAAGCTCCTTAAGGAAAAGGGGGCCAGGGTTTCGTATCATGATCCCTTTATCCCCCGGATTTCTCTGGATGGCGCCAAGCCGATCCCATCGGCGCCGCTGAACAAGAAAGAGCTCGGTTCTTACGACTGTGTGGTCATCGTTACGAATCACAGCGGGATCGACTATCAGGCAGTGGCCCGTCATGCATCCCTGATCGTGGATACCCGGAACGCCCTCAGGAAGGTCCGGGGGAAGCATATTTTCAGACTGTGAGGTTTTGTGGTGAAGAATCGGATCGACCAGGCCCTTGCCGCTCATGAGAAGATGGTTCAGGGCCTGAACCAAGAGATCAAGCAGACGATTGAAACGGCTGCAGAGACGATCTTTCAAGCTTTGAAGAAAGGGAACAAGGTTCTGGTCATGGGGAACGGCGGCTCGGCCGCGGATGCCCAGCATCTGGCCGCGGAATTTGTGGGCCGTTTCCTGCATGAGCGAAAGGCGCTTCCTGCCGTGGCTCTGACCACGGATACCTCGATCCTGACGGCCATAGGGAACGATTACGGGTATGATTCGGTTTTTGTCCGTCAGGTTGAAGCCCTGGCCATGAGGGGGGACGTGGTCATCGGGATCTCTACCAGCGGGCGTTCAAAAAATGTGATTTTTGCTTTGAATCGTGCCGGAGAGATCGGGTGTTTTACTCTCGGACTGACCGGGGGCGGCGGCGGTGACATCTCAAGAATTACCGACCTCTCTCTTGTGGTCCCCTCCAAGGATACCCCGAGAATCCAGGAGGGGCATATTCTGATCATTCACATTCTTTGCGATCTGGTGGAGCAGCGGTTTGTATGAATGTCCTGGTGACGGGTGGAGCAGGGTTTATCGGTTCAACATTGGCGGACCGCCTTGTGGTTCGAGGGGACAGTGTGGTTTGCCTCGATTCCTTTGATGATTTTTATGATCCGTCCCTCAAGAGACGGAACATCCGTGATGTAAGCGGACATCCCCGGTTTGTCCTTGTGGAAGGGGATATCCGCGACACGGATCTGATGAAAGATCTGGCCCGGAAATATCGGGTTGATGCCGTCGTCCATTCAGCGGCACGGGCCGGAGTCCGCCCTTCGATCCGGAATCCCCTGCTGTATGAAGATGTGAACATCAAGGGGACCATGAATATCCTGGAGTTCGTAAGGTCCGTCGAGCCGCGAAACATGGTCTTTCTTTCCTCTTCGTCGGTTTACGGCGTCAATGAAAAGGTTCCATTTTCGGAGGACGATCCGGTAGACCATCCCATCTCCCCCTACGCGGCGACCAAAAAGGCCTGTGAACTCCTATGCCACACCTATCATCATCTCTACGGCCTCAACATCACCTGCATCCGCCCCTTTACGGTCTATGGGCCTCGGCAGAGACCGGAGATGGCCATACACAAGTTTACGCGCATGATTGACCGGGGAGAGCCGATTCCCATGTACGGGGATGGGAGTTCGAAAAGGGATTATACGTATATTGATGATCTGGCGGACGGCATTCTTCTTGCTCTGGATCGCCCCCTCGGATATGCCGTGATCAACCTCGGCGAGGAGTCTGTCATTACACTGAGAGATCTCATCGCATTGATTGAAAAGAACCTCGGCAGGGATGCAGTCATCCGGAATATGCCGGATCAACCCGGCGATGTCCCCGTCACATTTGCGGATATCACCCGGGCCAGGGAACTGCTCGGTTATGATCCCAAGGTGAAGATTGAAGAGGGGATCAGCAGGTTTGTGGAGTGGTATCTTGAAAACAAGACTGAGCTTGTCTCTTGAGAGGAGTTGCTATGCATATTTCCATCATCGGAACCGGATACGTCGGGTTGGTTTCCGGGACCTGTTTTTCCGAGTTCGGAATGAACGTGACCTGTGTGGACAAAGACAAGGCAAAGATCGATGCCCTCAATCAGGGGAAGATCCCTATCTATGAGCCGGGTCTCGAAGACATGGTGAAAAAAAACGTCCGGGAAGGGAGACTCAATTTCACGACAGATATGAAGTCCGCCGTGGAAAAATCTCTGGTGATCTTTATTGCCGTGGGGACGCCGAGGCACGGCGATGGTTCGGCAAACCTTTCCTACGTAGAGGAAGTGGCCAAGGACATCGGCCGGTACATGAACGGGTACAAGGTGATTGTGGATAAGAGCACGGTCCCTGTGGGGACCGGAAAATGGGTGGAGGGGATCATCCGGAAACACCAGGCCGAACCCTGCACCTTCGATGTGGTTTCGAACCCCGAGTTTTTAAGGGAAGGGTCTGCCATCGAGGATTTCATGCGTCCCAACCGCGTGGTCATCGGGACGTCGAGTGACCAGGCGCAGGCCATCATGCGGGATCTCTACAGGCCCCTGTTCCTGATCGAGACACCCATGGTCTTTACCTCCGTGGAGAGCGCCGAGATGATCAAGTATGCCTCCAACGCCTTCCTGGCGGCCAAGGTCTCCTTCATCAATGAAATCGCCGCCCTTTGCGAGAAGGTGGGGGCCGACGTCCACCACGTGGCCAAAGGCATGGGGCTGGACGGAAGGATCGGATCCAAATTCCTTCATCCGGGCCCGGGTTTCGGAGGGTCGTGCTTTCCCAAGGATACG
>Ga0210054_1000499_pt1 | contig 36931 bp, 41 predicted proteins | sample CryGeymeta201516_FD_185470 | JGI IMG/M metagenome (GOLD analysis project Ga0210054, IMG submission 185470) | Groundwater microbial communities from Crystal Geyser aquifers in Utah, USA - Crystal Geyser metaG 2015-16 (SPAdes) (version 2) | ecosystem: Environmental > Aquatic > Deep subsurface >... | reverse complement strand
CTTTATGGTCTTGCCGTAACATTAGAGACAGCTGAAGGTGTGGGCATACCAATTTATGAAGAGATTAGAGAAAGAATTAGTGTTTCTGTACCTATTGAGGAGAATATATCATAAAACTCCACTTTGACAGCAATCAGGAATATCAGATAGAGGCCATCAGGGCTGTTACCGATATATTTGAAGGGCAGCTGTTGAGCGGTGGGGATTTTGAATTCTTTTTGACCGAAGCGGGCGCATTGCTTTCCGAAAACGGCGTGGGAAACAGGCTGACATTAACGGAAGATCAGATTTGGGAGAATGTAAAGAGCATCCAGCAGCGTCACGAAATAAAGACTGAGAACAAAGAATTGCAGGGGATGAATTTCTCTGTAGAGATGGAGACAGGCACAGGCAAAACCTATGTGTATCTGCGGACTATTTATGAACTGAATAAGCTTTATGGATTCAAGAAGTTTGTCATTGTCGTGCCATCGATTGCAATTCGTGAGGGTGTTTTAAAGAACCTGCAAATCACCCACGAACACTTTCAGATCCTTTATGACAAGGCGCAACTCAACTATGATGTGTATGACAGCAAGAAGGTCTCAAGTCTAAGGGGGTTTGCTGCTGGCAATGCCATTCAGATTTTGGTTATAAACATTGATGCCTTTGCTAAAGACGAAAATGTAATCAACAATCCCAATGACAAGCTCACAGGCAAGAGGCCCATTGAATTCATTCAGAGCAGCAATCCGATTGTAATTGTGGATGAGCCACAGAACATGGAAACGAAGATTCGCAAGAAGGCGATTGGAAATCTCAATCCGCTCTGCACCCTTCGTTATTCCGCCACCCACACCAACCTTTACAATCTCGTGTATTCTCTCAATCCGGTAAAGGCGTATGATTTGGGACTGGTGAAGCAGATAGAAGTTGACTCAGTAATAAGCGAGAATGCCATGAATGAGGCATTCATTCAGTTGGAGAAGATAAATGCAACCAAAACCAAAATTACGGCGAAAATCAGGATTGATTGCAATACAGATAAAGGAGTGGTCAAGAAATCCAGTAGCGTTAAGGCTGGTGACGATATTTACAAACTCAGCAAACAGAGAGAGATTTACAAAGAGGGATTTATCATTGATGAAATTGACGCAGGAAACGCCACTATTACCCTTACCAATGGTTTGACGCTTTCAGTAGGCGAAACACAGGGCGGGATGAATGATGAGGTCATGAAGTTTATGCTTCGCCGGACTGTTGAGGAACACTTCAAAAAAGAAAAGTTTTATAAGGGCAAAGGAATTAAAGTCCTTTCACTGTTTTTCATTGACAAGGTTAAAAACTATAGGGAGTACGATGCGAACGGTACTCCGGTAAAAGGTAAGTTTGCCGGATGGTTTGAGGAGATATACAGTCAGGAAATTGCCAAACCGGCTTATGGCGGTCTGTTGCCCTATGCGGTTGACGAGGTCCACAACGGATATTTCTCACAGGATAGCAAAGGAAGGGTGAAGGATACTGAAGGCGAAAGTCAGGCGGATTACGACACCTATAAATTGATTATGCAGGACAAAGAGAAACTCCTTGACCCTGAAATACCTCTTCGCTTCATATTCAGCCATTCCGCATTGCGGGAGGGCTGGGATAGCCCGAATGTGTTTCAGATATGCACCTTAAACGAGACCAAATCAGAGATCAAAAAGAGGCAGGAAATAGGACGGGGTTTACGCTTGTCGGTAAATCAAAACGGCGAGCGAATATTTGACCGCAACATCAATAAGCTGACCGTTATTGCAAATGAACGCTATGAAGATTTCGCAAAGGCCTTGCAGAAGGAAATACAGGAAGATTGCGGAGTAGATTTTTCAGGGAGAGTAAAGAACAGGGGCGGCAGGCAAAAGGTCAATTTCCGCAAGGGCTTTGAAGCAGACCCAAAATTCTTACAGATTTGGGAGAAGATAAAGTTTTATACCAGATACAGCGTTGATTACAAGACAGATGAATTAATTTTCACGTCTGCAAAGGCAGTTAAGAATATGCCGGAAACGAAAAAATCCGCCATTAAGTCAACCAAGAAAAAAGTTTTGATAACTAAGGAAGGCGTTGACGGAATGTTGGTGAGCGACAGCATCAATGATGATTACGGGATTAGATTTGAAATACCCGATATGCTGGCTTATATTCAGGCCAAGACAGAGTTGACGCGGCATACCATATTGGAAATACTCAAGAAGTCAGGAAAGTTGGGTGAAGTATTCCTAAACCCGCAACTTTTTATGGATAACGCAGTAGGTGTTATCAAAGAGGTGCTGTGTGAGTTGATGGTAGATGGCATCAAGTATGAAAAGATCGGCGATAAGATTTATGAAATGCAATTATTTGAAGACAACGAGCTGGAAATATACCTTGATCAATTTACCTTCGCGGTGAACAATCAGGACAAAACTATTTATGAAAACTATATACCTCTTGATTCATCTGTGGAAAATCAGTTTGCCAGAGATTGCGAGAGCAGTGAGGATATCGAGTTTTATTTCAAACTCCCCTTCTGGTTCAAGATAAACACACCCATAGGAACATATAACCCGGATTGGGCAGTAGTATTCAAGAGAGAAAAGAAAATATATTTCGTTGCGGAGACAAAAGGCCAGGGGCAGGAACTGAGAGGCAGTGAAAAATTAAAGATTAAATGCGGGACAGAACACTTCAAAAAATTTGAGGATGTACGGTTTAAAGGACCGATTTCGTCGGTTTCGGAATTGGTATAGTTAGATGGCAGAATTTATACAGCCGTTGTATGGCAAGGGGACTATGACACTTCCTGAATTTCTTTATTACATAGGCTATACCCTAAAAAAGGGATGTGCCTACAAGCATCAGAAACATCTTCCGCATAAGGTCATCAGCATTGGGAATATTACTGCTGGAGGCACAGGGAAGACGCCTGCGGTAATTGCAATTGCAGAGGAGGCGAAGAAGAGAGGTTTCTATCCAATAATTCTTACAAGGGGATATAAAGGGAAGGCAAAAGGCCCGTGTTTTGTGAAAGGCAGTAATCCGTTATCCGTAATACGTAATGGGTTTAAAAATGAGGTAAACGCATCACGCATTACGCTTCACGCTTCACGGTTGTATGGTGATGAGCCTGTCTTGATGTCCGAGACATTAAGGGATGTCCCTATTGTGAAATGCGCCGACAGATACGCAGGCGGAATGTTTGCACTCCAAACCCTAACCCCTAATCCCCAATCCCAGTTCCTCTTCATCCTTGACGACGGCTTCCAGCACTGGCAGCTTTTCAGGGATAAGAATATTCTGTTAATAGACGCCGAGAATCCTTTTGACAACAGGCGGCTTTTGCCTGTCGGCTTGCTAAGAGAGCCTCTCAAGGAAATAGAAAGGGCTGATATCATAGTTTTAACAAAAGCTCAAAACTGTCAGCCGTCAGTAGTCAGCGGGTTAAGGGACGAGATAAGGCTGTATAACAAAACCGCACCGGTATTTTTGTCAGGACACAAACCCGTTGGATTTATAAAATCAACAGGCGAAGAAATCCGCCTTGAATGGGCAAGGGATAAAAATTTCTTTGCATTCTGCGGCATAGGCAGCCCTGAGTCGTTCAGAAAAACTGTCTTGTCAGCAGGATGCAGCCTAAAGGGCCTTAAAAAATACAGCGACCATTACACTTATAAACAAGGGGACATTGAAGACATAATTAAAGAAGCAAAAGCTGGAAATGCAAATTGGGTTCTAACGACAGAAAAAGACATGATGAGGCTTAGAGGCTTACGTCTGCCGGATAACATTGCCGCTCTTAAAATCAGGTTTGCAGTTGATGATGAGTTTTATGCTGAGATATTTAAATAGCGCTGTAATGGTCAATTAAATTCGTTTGCTTGACAACGATAAATATCTGAACTATACTATTAAGAATTTAATTTAAAAATAAATCTATGCCCGGAACTTATTTACCTTCAGATTATTTACCTGTTCTTATATTCTTGATGGCCGCAACGGCCTTTGGAATGGGCGCTTTATTAATCGGTGAACTCCTCAGGCTGAAAAGGCCGTATCCTGAAAAACTTATGCCTTATGAATCAGGCAACCTGCCTGTCGGAGAGCCGCGGCACAGATTTTCCGTTAAATTTTATATCACCGCCATGCTTTTTGTTGTCTTTGACGTTGAGGCTGTTTTCCTTTATCCGTGGGCTGTTGTATTTGACAGGCTTGGCCTATACGCCTTTATTGAGATGATTATTTTTATAGCAATACTGCTTATCGGCTATGTCTATGCATGGAGAAAGGAGGCATTTAAGTGGGACTGAAAAATCGTTATGGCGTGAAGCGTTGAGCGTTGTAGCGTAAAATAATGAAAATAATGAACGCAATAACGCTATAACTCTATAACGCAATAAACGCAAAAAAAGGGGTAAGGTATATGTTAATGGACACAGCGGTTAATCTTGTTGAGGTTGAAAAAGGCACAATGATACTGCCGCCTAATATCATTATCACCTCAATGGACAGGCTCATCAACTGGGGAAGGAGTTCCTCCTTATGGCCCATGACCTTCGGGCTTGCCTGCTGCGCCATTGAAATGATGACTACGGGCTCGTCACACTATGACCTGGACAGGATGGGGATTATATTCAGAGGCTCTCCAAGACAGGCTGATTTCATGATTGTCGCAGGCACTGTTACGAAAAAGATGTCAGGGATTGTAAGAAGGGTATATGACCAGATGCCGGAGCCGAGGTATGTGGTTGCGATGGGAAGCTGCGCATGTTCAGGAGGCATATTCAATACATACAGCACAGTGCAGGGATGCGATAGTTTCCTGCCGGTGGATGTTTATATCCCGGGTTGTCCTCCAAGGCCGGAGGCATTGCTTGAAGGGATAATAAAGCTTCAGAAAAAGATAAAAGGCGAGCATTTCAGATGGAGCAGGTGGAGATAAATCAGTGTTCAGTGCCAGTGAACAGTGTCAGAAAAAATCTGAAAACTGACACTGACACTAATCACTGACACTATTTTTTAGGAGAATATATGGAACCCTTACAAATAGCAGATAAGATAAAGGAGAAATTCCCCGATGAAGTCCTTAATGTAAAGGAATTCAGGGGGCAGGCGTCTGTCATATTAAAAAAAGACAGAATCCTGGAAATATGCAGGCATCTCCACGACGACCCTGACCTTTATTTTGACTATCTTGTTGATGTATGCGGTGTGGACTATGCAGGAAAGAAAGAAAAGAGGTTTGAGGTTGTCTATCACCTTTATTCAATAAAACACCGCCATTCAGTCAGGTTGAAAGCGGAAGTTTCCGAGAGCGCCCCTGAGATTGATTCTGTCACTGCTGTATGGGACGGCGCAAACTGGCATGAAAGGGAATGTTATGACATGTTCGGAATTATTTTTAGCGGTCATCCGGACTTCAGGAGAATCCTTATGCCTGAGGACTGGGAAGGGCATCCCTTGAGAAAGGATTATCCTGTTAAGGGGACTGAGAAGGAATGGCCGGGGTTTAAAGCAGTTCTTAACAGGGCAAAAAGGTTTAAGGAGTTTGAGTGGCAGGAATAACTAAAGTGAATAGTGACAGTGATTAGTGTCAGCTACTGACACTGACGACTGGCACTGACGCCAAAAATTATGGAACAGATAGAAAAGACATTTGAGACAAGAGAATTAACCATCAACATTGGGCCGCAGCATCCCGCAACGCATGGGGTTCTCAGGCTTGTGCTTACCCTTGACGGCGAGACTGTTATTAAGTGCACCCCTCATGTCGGTTATCTCCACAGGGGCATAGAAAAACTTGGAGAAAACAGGACATATTTTTCTGCGCTTCCTCTTACTGACAGGCTTGATTACATATCATCCATGAACAACAATGTCGGTTATGTGAATGCTGTTGAAAAACTTTTTGGCATTGAAGTTCCTGAAAGGGCCAAGTTTATCAGAACCATGGCGGCTGAGATGGGAAGGATTTCAAGCCACATTATATGGCTTGGAACACATGTCCTGGATATCGGCGCAACAACACCGTTTTTGTATGCCTTCAGGGAAAGAGAACGCATTCTTGATTTATTTGAAGCATTGTGCGGGGCCAGGCTCACGGTAAGCTATCCAAGGGTCGGCGGCGTACGGAACGACATTTCACAGGAATTTCTTGATGAACTCTATGCGTTTGTTCTTGAGTTTCCTGACAGGATGGATGACTACGAAACACTTGTCACCGAAAACAGGATATGGAAGAAGAGGACGGTGGGCATAGGAGTTATTTCTGCTGAAGAGGCTGTCAACTGGGGGCTTACAGGCGGCATGCTGAGGGGCTCCGGCGTGAACTATGACGTAAGAAAACATACTCCTTACGATGCCTATGACAGGGTTGAATTTGATATCCCATTGGGAAAAAACGGAGATTGTTATGACAGGTATCTTGTCAGGATGGGTGAGCTGAGACAGGCAAACAGGATAATTAAACAGTGTATTGAAAAACTGCCGTTAGGACCCGTAATGGCGGATGCCCCCAAATTTACCCTGCCTCCTAAAGATATGGTATTAAAAGACATGGAACATCTCATACATCAATTTATTCTGATAACAAAAGGCCCGGTTGTTCCCGAAGGAGAGATATATTCTGCTACGGAGGTTCCCAAAGGGGAACTTGGATTTTACCTTGTAAGCGACGGCTCCGGCAAGCCATACAGGATGAGAGTGAGAGCGCCCTCTTTTGTCCACGCATCAGTCCTGCCGAAATTATGCGAGGGCGGATTGGTTGCAGACGTTATTGCAAACATAGGGAGTATTGATATAGTCCTGGGAGAATGCGATAGATAAAACAGGTGTTGGGTCTTAGGTATTAGGTGTTAGCCTGATACCTGAAACCTAGAACCTAAAACCTATAAAACTATGTTGAGCAAAACAGCGATAAAGGAATTAGAAGAGATAAGGCAGAAATACCCTAATGCGAGCGCTGCGCTTTTGCCTGCTCTGTATATTGCGCAGAGAGAATTCGGCTATCTCGGAGCTGATGCGTATGAAGCTGTTTCAGATGCTCTCGGTATTCCAAAGGCGATTGCGAGAGGAGTGGGGACGTTTTATACAATGTATAAGCATAAGCCTATGGGACGGCACATTGTACAGCTATGCACAAATGTCTCATGCATGATACTCGGCGCAGAGAAGCTGGCAGATTTCCTTAAGAATAAATACGGGCTTGAGCCCGGAGGGACAACGCCGGACAAAAGGTTTTCGCTTGTTATTATGGAATGCATAGGCGCATGCGGCACAGCGCCGGCAATGCTTGTGAATGACGATTTTTATGAGAACCTGACAGAAAAGTATATAGGGGAGATACTGGAGAGATACAAATAGTTATGAATGTAAATGCAGGATATAACATTTTCGCTCATTCTCGCCCCGAGCTGCTCGGGACTCCGAGGGCTTTGCCTCACAACCCCCTTAATCCCCCTTTGTTAAGGGGGACTCAGGGAGTTGTCGGACTATCGGCAAAAGAATCCGCTCAAACGCCATATCCTGCATTATTTTGAAGGGCATATAAGACAATGGAAAAGATTTTATTAAAAAACATAGAGAACCCGAATTCAGCCGATATTAACGAGTATAAAAAAATTGGCGGATACAGGAGCATTCCGAAGGCGTTTGAGAACAAGCCGCAGGAAATAACAGAGATAGTTAAAAAAGCAGGACTGAGGGGAAGGGGCGGAGCAGGATTTCCTGTTGCGATGAAGTGGTCCTTTGCCTGCGCTGACGCGAAATTTCCGAAATATCTCCTTTGCAATGCAGATGAAGGAGAACCGGGAACATTTAAGGACAGGCTTATACTTGAGAAGAATCCCCATCTCCTGATAGAAGGCATGGTCATATCAGGCTATGCAATCGGAGCAGAGTACGGATACATATACCTGAGAGGCGAGTATCCGGGCGCATATCATATCCTGAACAGGGCCATCGCTCAGGCATACGAAAACAATCTTCTCGGCGATAATATTTTAGGGAAAGGCATAAAGTTTCAGCTCGCTGTTCATCGCGGCGCAGGCGCATATATATGCGGTGAGGAAACAGCTTTAATAGAGTCTCTGGAGGGAGACAAGGGGCAGCCGAGGATTAAGCCTCCCTTCCCTGTTAATGTAGGCGCATTTGCAAAACCAACTGTTATCAATAATGTTGAGACCCTTTCTAATATTCCCTATATTGTGGAGATTGGAGGCGGGGCTTATTCAAAGATAGGGAGTCCCGATTGCCCGGGGCCGAAACTCTATTGTGTGAGCGGTCATGTTGAAAAACCCGGTGTTTATGAACTGCCTATGGGGACCCTCCTGCGCGATATAATCTATAAGCACTGCGGAGGAATTAAGGAAGGAAAGAACCTCAAGGCTGTGTGCCCGGGCGGGATTACGACCCCGGTGCTTCCTGCGGATAAGATAGACTGTCCTATGGATTTTGTAAATATGCCGAAACACGGAAGCATGCTCGGCTCAGGCGCCGTGATTGTGATGGACGAAACAGTGTGTCTCGTTAAAGTATGTCATAGGGCGCTGAAATTCCTTGAGCATGAATCATGTGGAAAGTGCACGCCATGCCGTGAAGGGACAGGATGGCTGAGAAAGATTCTTGAAAGGATAGAAAACGGCGCAGGCGCGGAAGGAGACATAGAACTTCTGCTTTCTGTTTCAGGAAATATGCTGGGTAAGACCTTTTGCCCGCTGGGAGACGGAGCGGCGTCTGTTGTCCAGAACTTCATAAAACATTTCAGAAATGAGTTTGAGGAACATATAAAAAGAGCGAAATGCGTGATGCGTGATGCGTAATGAGTGAAAGCCAATTACAGATTATGGATTACGCATTACGGATTACGAGCAAATTATGATAACAATAAAAATTAACGGCAAAGAGATTAAATTGGAGAAGCCCGTCACTGTGCTTGAGGCTGCAAGGTCCGCAGGCATAAAGATACCTACTCTCTGCTGGCACGAACAGCTTGGAAGATACGGCGGCTGCAGGTTATGTCTGGTTGAAGTAGAAAAGATACCAAGACTTCAGACAGCCTGTACTCTTATGGCTGCTAACGGGATGGTTGTCAGGACCGAGACAGAGCAGACAGCCAATGTTAGAAGAGGGATACTTGAATTGCTGCTTATTAACCATCCTCTTGACTGCCCTGTGTGCGATAAGGCAGGCGAGTGCGAATTGCAGGACCTGGTGGAAAAATACGGCGCTGCATCAGGGAGATTCAAAGAGGTAAAAAGGAAAGCTGCGGAGAATTTTGCCGACCCTCTTATTGTCCGCAATATGGAAAGGTGTATTATGTGCACCAGATGCGTCAGGATGTGCGAGGGAGTTCAGGGCGCCTCGGCGATTGACGTTATAAACAGGGGAGGACATTCTCGCATAGAGCCTTTCTCGGGCGGCAAATATGACTGCGAATACTGCGGGAACTGCATCTCTGTATGCCCTGTCGGAGCAATTATGTCAAGGCTTCACAGGCACAGCTACAGGCCGTGGCAGATGACAGGCAAGACAGAGACGATATGTCCCTACTGCGGCGTGGGATGCACTCTTGTCCTGCAGGTAAGGAACGACGGAATAAAGAGAGTAATATCTAAAATCGGGGCTCCTGTGAATAACGGGCTTTTATGCGCACGCGGAAGATTCGGATATGAATTTGTCAGCAGCAAAGAAAGGCTGACAACACCTCTTATAAGAATAGCGCCAAAAAATATTTCGGATTCCGAATTCCGCAATCCGAAATCCGAAATCTTCCGAGAGGCTACATGGGAAGAGGCAATAAGTCTTGTTGCAGGCAAACTTAAAGAGATAAAGGAAAAGAACGGCAGTTCATCTATCGCGGGGATTGCATCGCCGAGATGCACCAATGAGGACAATTATATATTCCAGAAATTTATGAGGGTTGCTCTCGGAACAAATAATATTGACAGCTCTGCGAGGACAGGCTTTGCAGGCGCACAGAGTTTCATAGAAAATATTTTCGGTCAGGGCGCAACAGCGAATCTGATACCGTCTCTTTCAAAGTCAGACCTGATTCTGGTGGTTGGAGGAGACCCGACAGCAGTAAACCCTATACTCGGGCTTCAGATAAGGGCATCCTCAAGAAAAGGCGGGAAAGCGCTCACTATCGGCAATGTTAAAGGGCTCAAGTTTTTCAACCCTAAGGCGCTGAATCCAAAGCCTTATACTGATGCAGTTCTGTTTGAAGGAATCGTAACTGCTCTGAAGGCAGGCAAAAAATCCTCAGAGTCAGTCGCTTCGCTTGAGGTAATGATAGATGACATAAATACTTCGGTTAAGGACATTGAAGATACATGCAATGTCTCGGCAAAGGATTTCAGCGAGTTTATAGATATGCTTTCAGCTTCTTTGTCGCCTGCTGTTGTTATAGGGAAAGAAACAGTGCAGAGCAGCGGCGGAAGCTATAAGCTGATGCTCCTGTCAGCAATAAAGCATCTTATCAATGCAAAGATTTATCTGCTTTCCGAACGTGCCAAATGAACAGGCCTTCTTGACATGGGATGCACCCCGGATATGCTGCCCGGATACCTGCCTGTTTCACATCAGGAGTCAAGAAAGAAAATTGAGGAGGCGTGGAAGACGGCAATTCCTGAAAAGAAAGGGCTTACCATCTTTGAGATGATAGATTCTGCGAGAAACGACTCTCTGAAAGCAATGTATGTAATGGGCGAAAACCCTGTTTTTAATCTTCCTGATTCTAAGGCTGTGGAAGCAGCGCTTAAAAATATTGAGTTCCTTGTTGTTCAGGATATATTCCTCACGGAAACAGGCAGGCTTGCTGATGTTGTGCTGCCTGCGCTTAGCTGGGCTGAGAAGGACGGGACCTTCACGAATATGGAAAGAAGAATCCAGAGAGTAAAAAAGGCGGTTGACAGAGACGGCATGGAGGACTGGAGGATTATCACTGAAATCTCCAGGAATATGGGAGTGAAGTTTAGTTATCTGAATGCAGAAGAAATATTCAATGAGATGTGCCTGGCGTCTCCGCTCTATAAGGGGATGGCATATAAGGAGGTAGAAAGAGGAGAGGCATTATATCCATATAAAAGCGTACAGGAAGGCAGGATTCCCGGAAAGATTAAGATACACAAGGGCTCCAAAATCAGCGCTGACAGCAAATTGTACCTGCGTCTTGAAAGGCCGCTATTCCATTCAGGGACGCTCAGCAGAAAAGCCCCTGCTTTGATGAAGATATATCCTGAGGCGGTAGTAAGAATCAGTCTTGATACTGCAAAATCGCTATCCATAGAGAATGACGATATTGTAAGGGTATCAACGAAAACAGGCTCTTTGCAGCTTCCCGCAGTCATTGATAAAGAGATTGACAGTTCATATATAATGCTTACAAATAACTTTGAAGACAAAGGCGCTTTCAGTTTAATGGGATATTCTATAGACCCTGTGACAGGCGCTCCCTGCATAGACAATAATGAGGTTGTTATAGAGAAGGTGAAGGCATGAGCGGGATTTTTGAGGCAATAACCGCAACAGACAACCTTACCCTCCTGATGAAGATAGGGATAATATTTTTGAAGATTGCCGTGGTCCTTGGCATAGCTCTTCTTCATGTAGCTTATGCAACTTACTGGGAGCGCAAAGTAATAGGCCACATGCAGGTAAGGCTTGGCCCCATTGAAGTAGGTTGGCATGGGTTTTTACAGCCGATTGCTGACGGAGTGAAACTCTTTTTCAAGGAAGACATTATACCTGCGAATGCAGACAAGCCGTTGTTCTATCTTGCTCCTGTCATATTCATGGTTTCAGCTCTCACGTCATTATCTGTGCTTCCGTTTTTTGACCGTTTTGTGATAGCTGATATAAATATAGGCCTGCTTTTTCTTTTTGCAATGTCTTCTCTCGGGGCTTATGGAATTATATTAGCAGGGTGGGCGTCAAACTCAAAGTATTCATTCCTCGGCGGACTGAGGTCGGCGTCGCAGGTTATAAGCTATGAGATTGCGATGGGCCTGAGCCTTGTGGGTGTTATGATGATGGCAGGTTCTCTGAACCTCTCTGAGATTGTCAGGGCGCAGCATCAATATCCCACAGGGATGTTTGCCATTCCTCAGTTCTTAGGTTTTTTTGTATTTATTACGGCTGCGTTTGCCGAGACAAACAGGCTGCCCTTTGACCTGCCGGAGGCTGAAAGCGAGCTTGTTGCAGGATATTTTACAGAATACAGCGGATTCAGGTTCGCGCTGTTTTTTCTCGGCGAATACACGGCGATGCTGATAATGTCTTCCATAGCGGCCTTGTGCTTTTTAGGAGGATGGACAATCCCCAAGTTTATTACAGATGCAGCGCCATTTTTGCTGAATGTGCCGGGCATTGTGTGGTTTCTTATAAAAGTTTATTCCTTCATGTTCTTTTATTACTGGGTCAGGGCGACACTGCCAAGATACAGGTATGACCAGCTTATGGCTATAGGATGGAAAGTATTAATACCGTTAGCCCTGTTCAATATAGTGTTAACAGGAACGCTGAGGATTATGGGAGTTCTATGACAGTTAAAGAAATTATAAAGGCGATATTCTTTGTAGAGATTTTGAAGGGCCTTGCGTTGACCCTCAGAAGCATGTTCACGCCTGCTGTAACGCGGCGCTATCCCAAGGTTAAAAGGCCTGTGAAGCCCGGCTTCAGGGGGCTTCATGCCCTTGCCAAAGATGAAAATGGCAGGATGAAGTGCGTCGGCTGCGGTCTCTGCGGAGCTTACTGCCCTTCAAAGTGCATATACATCTACACATCGGAGGGCGAAGACCATACAAAGGTTGTGGACAGGTATGAGATAGAGGTTCTCAGGTGCATTTACTGCGGGTTCTGTGTTGAGGCCTGCCCTTTCGGAGCAATCACATTGAGCGAGCATTACGAATATTCTGATTATTCAAGAGAGCCGTTTTACATGACAAAAGAAAAACTTCTCTCCAACTGGGATAAATATTTTACAGGGGAAAAAGGGAGGAGATATTTCAGAGATTTCTGGAGGCCTAAGACAGAGGACTTCACAGGTTATGAGGGACAGGCAGTATTCAAGGGGGTTAAGGGTGAAAAATAAATTTAAGATTCAAGATTTAAGATTCAAGATTGCGGAATTCATTTATTTTGAATTTTCAACTTTAAATTTTGAATTCTTGCGGAGCAAGCATGCTGCCTGAATTATTTTTTGGATATTACGCTTCTGCGATAGTAATTTTTTCTTTGCTCGTTGTTACGAGGAGCAACCCGGTGCATAGTATTATGTGGATGCTTTTGCTTTTCTTCCATATCGCAGGGCTTTATCTTTTCCTGAACGCTGAATTTATTGCAGCGATACAGGTTATAGTCTATGCAGGAGCGATACTTGTGCTTTTTCTTTTTGTTGTGCTTCTCCTGAATTTAAGGGAAGAACTTAAAGTGAAAAAATTTATAGGCTCATGGCCCGCCGGGCTTTTTATAGCTGCGGCATTGCTTGTGATTATTTTGAGTGTGGTAAAGTCTTTTGTGCCGGGGCCTGCCGGAAAATATTCCATTGAATTTATAAAACAGGAGACTCATACAAAGGCGCTTGGAACTCTGTTATACACTGATTACCTTTTCCCTTTTGAAATAGCTTCCCTGGTGCTGCTTGTTGCGATTATAGGCGCAATAGTCCTTGCAAAGAGAAAGAAGGGGAACTAATGAAAAGAAGATTCAATATTCAATATTCAATATTCGAGAATTTTGAATTCTTGCGGAGCAAGCTATGGTTCCTTTAAACTGGTATTTGATACTGAGCGCAGCGGTCTTTATGATAGGAGTCTTCGGGTTCCTTACAAGGAGGAATATCATAATAATATTCATGTCAGTAGAGCTTATGCTGAATGCAGTGAATATCAGCCTTGTAGCCTTCAGCCATTACCTGCAGGATATGAGAGGGCAGATTCTTGTGATTTTTATAATCACTGTTGCGGCGGCAGAGGCCGCGATAGGGTTTGCGATAATCATTGCTCTTTTTAGGAACAAGGACACTGTTCATGTTGATGAGATGGATGAGATGAAGGGATGAAAAGAAGATTCAATATTCAATATTCGATATTCAAGAATTTTGAATTTTCAATTTTGAATTTTCAATTCTTGCGGAGCAAGCCATGAACAACTATCTTTTAATACCATTTCTGCCGCTTGCTGCTTTCTTGATTAATATCCTGTTCGGCAGGAAGTATCTGAAGGAGAACAGCCACTGGGTGTCAATCCTTGCAGTTGCCGGTTCTTGGATTGTGACTGTAATAACACTGCTTGACGTCCTGTCAGGCAAGATTATAAATGAAGACCTCTACTCATGGATTGTTTCCGGCGAGTTCAAGGCATCGGTGGGTTTTCTTATTGACCAGCTTACCGTAGTCATGCTGATTGTTGTAACAACCTGCAGCGCCCTCATACATATATATTCTATTGGTTACATGCGCGGAGACAAGGGCTACTACCGCTTTTTTGCATATCTCAGCCTTTTTACTTTCTGTATGCTCATGCTTGTTATGGCTAACAACTTTCTTCAGTTGTATTTTGGGTGGGAGGGCGTCGGCTTATGTTCGTATTTCCTCATAGGATATTATTTTGACAAGAAATCAGCCTCTGACGCCGGCAAGAAGGCTTTTATAGTGAACAGGTTTGGAGATTTCGGCTTCGGACTTGGGATAATAATGATATTCCTCACATTCGGAACCGCCTATTATGCGCCTGTCTTTTCACAGGCAAAGAACTTTGCGGCGCAAACGGTTAATTTTCTTGGATATGACGTGCATCTTATGACATTAATTGCGCTTCTTCTCTTCTGCGGCTCCATAGGAAAGTCAGCGCAGATGCCGCTTCATGTCTGGCTTCCGGATGCAATGGAGGGACCCACGCCTGTCAGCGCGCTTATACACGCGGCAACAATGGTTACCGCAGGCGTCTTTCTCGTGGCCAGGTGCAGTCCGATATTCAGCCTTTCTGAAACAGCTCTGACAGTAGTTGCATTAACAGGGGCTATAACAGCGCTATTTGCCGCTACCATCGCCCTGGTCCAGAAAGATATAAAAAGGATTATTGCGTATTCAACCATCAGCCAGCTCGGGTATATGTTTCTTGCGGCAGGCGTAGGCGCTTACGGCGCAGGGGTATTCCATCTTTACACACATTCATTCTTTAAAGCCCTCCTCTTCCTCTGCGCAGGAAGCGTAATGCATGCAATGTCAGGAGAGTTGGACATTCAGAAGATGGGCGGCCTTAAGAAATACATGCCAATTACATACTGGACCATGCTCTTTGCATCCTTGAGCATTGCAGGCATGCCCGGCTTTGCAGGATTCTTCAGCAAGGATGAGATACTCTGGCTGGCGTATTCAGGGCAGAGTCCCGTAGGAAAATTTGTGTGGGTTATCGGCGCTCTGGTTGCATTCCTTACGGCTTTCTATTCATTCAGGCTTATATTCCTCACATTCCACGGCAAATTCCGAGGAACGCATGAGCAGGAGCACCATCTCCACGAATCACCGAAAACTATGACCGTACCGCTTATTCTTCTCTGCATCGGCGCTGTTGCATCAGGATGGGTTGGGATTCCTCATCTGCTTGGAGGAGGCGCGCATTTCATGGAATTTTTAAAACCTGTGCTCGGGCATTCTGAAGCAAACGCTACACATACAGAGGAATGGATGGTGATGGCGATATCAACAATCGCAGGTTTTTCAGGGATAGGGCTTGCAGCATTATTCTATCTTGTAAAGACTGATATTCCTGTCAGGCTTGCTCAGAAATTCAATACTGTATATAAAACGCTCTGGAATAAATACTATGTGGATGAACTTTACAGTTTTATAATCGTGAGGCCGGCAATCTGGACAGCCAAGAATATACTCATCGGCATTACTGACGCCAGGATTATTGAGGCTGTTGTTAATGGCGTTCCAAAAGGGCTCGGAGAGTTCAGCAGGATTCTAAGAAAAGTCCAGACAGGTTTGGTGCAGCGCTATGCAGCGATAATGGCGCTGGGCGTGTTAATTATAATGGCAGTAATGCTTTTGAGATAAAATATGGAACAGGCAATAATGAATGATTTAAATTTTCCGATATTGAGCGCATTGATATTCCTGCCGGTTGCAGGCGCAGCGCTTTTGCTCCTTATAAGCAGGTCTAATGAGAGCCTTATAAAATGGATTAGCCTTATTGTGAGCACCGCGGCGTTTATTATTTCAATCCCATTGTTCACGGAGTTCAATAAGTCCACGCATCTTATGCAGTTTACAGAAAAACATTCATGGATTCCTTCGTTGAATATTAATTACAGTCTCGGTATTGACGGCATCAGCATTCTGTTTGTCCTTCTCTCAACCCTTATTACAATACTCTGCGTTCTTATCTCATGGAATTCCATAAAAGCAAAGGTAAAGGAATTTTATATCTCCATCCTGATAATGGAAGGCGCAATGCTCGGCGTTTTCTGCGCTCTGGATTTTATGCTCTTCTATCTCTTCTGGGAGGCAATGCTTATTCCGATGTATCTCTTGATAGGCGTGTGGGGCGGGTCAAACAGGATTTATGCAGCAGTGAAATTTTTTCTCTATACGCTTGCTGGAAGCGTGCTGATGCTTGTCGGAATAATCGTACTTTATTATCAGTCCGGCAGGACCCTTGACATTCTTGAACTCACGGCAAAAACATATCCGTATCCATTACAGCTCTGGCTCTTTTGGGCCTTCTTTGCGGCCTTTGCAGTTAAGGTTCCTATGTTCCCGCTGCATACCTGGCTCCCTGATGCGCATACAGAGGCTCCTACAGCAGGCAGCGTTATCCTGGCCGCTGTGCTTATCAAGATGGGCGCTTACGGTTTTATCAGATTCTCACTGCCTTTATTCCCTGAGGCGTCAAGGGCCATGACGCCTGTGATGCTTGCGCTTTCTGTTATAGCGATAATCTACGGCGCAGTAATATGCCTTGCACAAACGGATTTAAAGAGATTGATTGCCTACAGCTCTGTGAGCCACATGGGTTTTGTGACTCTTGGAATCTTTGCCCTGAATTTGCAGGGCATGGAGGGCGGCATCCTTCAGATGATAAATCACGGCATAGTTACAGGAGCGTTATTTTTAAGCGTTGGAATGATTTATGACAGAACTCATACAAGACAGATTTCTGATTACGGAGGAGTCGCTTCTGTAATGCCTGTGTATGCAGCCATGTTTATGGTGTTTACGCTTGCCTCGATAGGCCTTCCTGCGACAAACGGATTTATCGGAGAGTTCCTGATTATTCTCGGAGGGTTCAGAGCGAATCAGTGGGCAGGCGTGCTTGCGGCGACAGGTGTAATCATAGGCGCTGGTTATATGCTCTGGCTTTATCAAAGGGTATTTTTCATGGAGACAAAACCAAAGGTTGCGGGGCTTGCGGATATTAATTTAAGGGAAATAATCACACTCCTGCCGATGATTATACTTATATTCTGGATTGGAGTTTATCCGAATGTATTTCTCGGTTTCATGCATGAGTCTGTAAAACATCTGCTTGAGAGGGTAAATTCGGGAGGCGCGCATGAAGCGAGCATTGCAAAAAATATTCTGGAGATTATTAAATGAGTTGTCATTGCGAGTCCCGACAAGTCGGGGCGCAGCAATCTCAAAAAACGAGATTCCTCTGCCGAAGAATCGGCGTCGGAATGACAAATTGTGAAGGAGGATTTTGATGCCGTTTGTAATGCCTGACCTTGGGCCTGTGATGCCTGAAATCGTGATGACGTGCCTGGCCCTCCTCATCCTGCTGGCAGACCTTGTAATTAAAAGAAAAGAGACAATTGCATTCCTGAGCATAGCGAGCGCTGCAATAGTTACATATTTGCTTGCCGGCTCTGCGGGAATTACATTTAAAGGAATGTTTATAGCGGATAACTACAGCCTGTTCTTTAAACTTATCTTTATGCTGAATGTCATTCTCACGGTCCTGATATCGGTGAAATACATTGCAATTGAAAAAGTGAATTTCGGAGAATATTACAGCCTTATACTGTTCTCCACTCTCGGCATGATGCTTATGGCGTCGGCAGGTGATTTAATAGTCCTCTATCTCGGTCTTGAGCTTATGGCGTTGAGCGCTTATGTGCTTGCCGGGTTCCTGAGGCATGACATAAAGTCTAACGAGGCTGCAATAAAGTATTTTCTCCTCGGCTCATTCGCCTCTGCATTCCTGCTTTACGGCATATCAATGATATACGGGCTTACAGGCACAACAGATATATACAAAATCGGTGAAGAGGTGAATCGGTTAATCGGTGAATCGAAAATATCAACATCTTCACCTATTCACCCATTCACCCATTCACCATTGCTTTTAAGCATCGTCATGTTTGCAGCGGCGTTCTCATTCAAGATAGCTGCTGTTCCTTTCCACATGTGGGCGCCTGATGTTTATGAGGGCGCGCCTACTTCCGTTACTGCATTTATGTCAGTAGGGCCCAAGGCGGCAGGTTTTGCAGTGCTTGGAAGGGTTTTCCTGACAGCGTTCGACGCGGCAAGAATTGAATGGACAGGCATTCTTATTCCGATAGCGGCGCTCACCATGGCTGTTGGAAACATAGTTGCAATTTCACAGACAAACATAAAAAGAATGCTTGCGTATTCTTCAATAGCGCATGCAGGATATATGCTTCTTGGAATAATTGCAGGGACGTCTGAGGGCATGGCAAGTGTTCTGAATTATATGCTTATTTATGCATTTATGAACATAGGCGCATTTGCAGTTGTGATTATGCTCAGGTCGGAGGGGTTCAAGGGAGATAATATCTCTGATTATGAGGGGCTCGCAAAGACGCACCCGCTGGCTGCTGCGCTGATGCTTGTATTTATGTTTTCTCTCACAGGGATTCCGCCCACAGCAGGGTTTATGGGTAAGTTTTATCTTTTTATGAGCGCAGTAAGCGCCGGATATGTGTGGCTTGCCGTGACAGCGGTTATATTCAGCGCAATATCAGCGTATTTTTATCTGAGGATTGTAATGTATATGTACATGAAAGAACCTAAAGCTGAAGTTCAGCTTTCCGCCTCTCCGGGGATAGCCCTTGCGCTTGCAATAACAGTAATCGCAGTTCTGGTTATAGGAGTGCTGCCCTCAAAGGTCATCAGTGTTGCCCGCATAGCAGCAGCAGGATTTTAAGAATGATTGAAGAGGCAATGAAGTATTAGTCATATCTGCTCAACAGCATAACCCTTCCTTTTCAGCAGCTCTATAATCCCTTTATTTCCGACAAGGTGCCCTGCGCCGACAACAACAAAATAGCTCTCGTTTGTTTTTAAGAATTCTTCTATCCTCGATGTCATATTTGCATTTCTTTCGTAGTAGAGCTTTTCATATATCCGGGCAATCCGCCTGTCTCCGTTTACTCTTGATGCTATTGATTCTATGCTTTTTGCATCTCCTGTCAGCCAAGCCTGAAGAAGCTTATCAATTTCCTGTTTAAGTATTTTTAAATCTTTCAGCGTATGAAGTAAAAACAGTTCCTGCTCTTCATCAGAAAATCCCGAAAGGAGATTAATCTGATAATCAAGGCTTTCAAGTTCCATTATCTTTTTCTTCCCAGAAGCTTTTTTAAGAAAGTAATTGTCTATCCCGTATTGGGGATTAAACCCCAGTTTCATGAGTTCTATTGATTCCAATGTCATTGCTAAAAACCATGGTTTTTGTTTGTTTATCAGCTCAATGGGCATGCCCATGCTCCCTGTTTCTTTTTTGACGAGCTCGTAACTCTCTTTTGAAACATGTTTTTCCAGTGTTTCATTTCCCGGATAGAAGGCGCTTGTCAGTAATTTCTGCAAATCCAGTTTGGCTGCATCATTGATATTTGCTTCTACTGCTAGAATATTTGACTTTTGGAATGCATCTTCAATTTTATTATTGAGAGGATAAATCTCTTTTTTCATGAAGTGCACAGAGCCGAGCACATAAACGGTTGATGTCTTTGACTGAACTTTCCACATGAAGGTCTTCTGGTTTTGCGCAGCGGCATTGCCTGCATAAAAAAATGAAACAATAAGGGATAGTATTAGGAAAACAGATAAAAACCTCGCCGCAGATTTCCTCATTCAGATGCTCCTTCGGTCAGTTTTTATAATTATAGCACGGCGTCCGGCTAAAGATGGACGGCAGGCGTTCCGCATGATATTCTTTATATTGATTGACATAGGAAGTGCTATAATACACCATGAATGAAGTTCTTTTTAGAAAAATTGAAAGACTTATAACAGAAAAATAAGGAGTCATTATGGCGATCCCTGATTATCAGAGTATAATGCTGCCTTTGTTAAAGTTTCATGCTGACCAGCAGGAACATTTTCATAGGGATGCTACCGACTATCTTGCTCAGACATTTAACTTATCAGAAGAGGAGAAAAAAGAGCTTTTGCCAAGCGGCAAACAGACTATTTTTGTAAGTAGAGTAAACTGGGCAAAAGTATACTTGAAAATGGGAGGTCTTCTTGAATCTACAAGGCGTAAATACTACAAAATAACCCAACGAGGATCGGAAATTTTAAAACACAATCCTTCAAAGATTGATATCAAATTTCTTGAACAATTTCCAGATTTTGTAGAATGGAGGAAAAAATCAAAAATAGCCGATACAGAAACACAAGGTAAAGAAACTGAAATAGCCAGTCAACAAACACCTGAAGAATCTTTAGAGTATGCTTATCAGAAAATAAGGCAGGATTTGGCTCAGGAATTATTAAGCCTTGTCAAACGCTGTTCCCCAGCTTTTTTTGAACGGTTAGTGGTTGAGCTTTTGGTTAAAATGGGATATGGCGGGTCGATAAAAGATGCAGGAACAGTAAAAGGTAAAAGCGGTGATGGTGGAATAGACGGGGTTATTAAAGAAGATAAATTAGGCTTGGACATTATCTATATACAAGCAAAGCGGTGGGACGATGGAGTTGTTGGTCGTCCAGAAATTCAGAAGTTTGTTGGAGCTTTAGCAGGACATAGGGCTAAAAAAGGCATCTTTTTAACAACTTCAAATTTTTCAAAAGAGGCCAGAGATTACATATCTACTATTGATAGCAAAATTGTTCTTATTGATGGTGAACAGTTAGCTAATTTAATGATTGATTATGATTTAGGGGTCTCAAAAATTACTGCCTATGAAATTAAAAGAATAGATTCAGATTATTTTGATGATAATATAAGTTTTTCAAAAAATACGCTATAATTTTTTTAAAAGGCTGGAGGTGACCAATGAAATATAGGGTTTTGATTGAGCAGGATGAAGATAGTTTTTTTGTTGCAGAATGTCCATCGCTGCCAGGGTGCATATCTCAAGGGAAAACGAGAGAAGAAGCTATCGCCAATGTTCAGGATGCTATAAAGGGATACATAAAAAGTTTGAAAAAACACGATGAGCCGATTCCCCCGCCGATTGAAGAAGAAATCCTTGAGGTTGCATAATGGGAAAACTCCCGGTTGTTTCAGGGAAAGATGTATGTAATGCACTTCAAAAAATCGGTTATTCCATAGACCATCAGACAGGTAGCCATATTATTTTAAGAATGGAAAATCCACCGCATCGCAGGCTGACTGTTCCCAATCATAAAGAAATCGCAAAAGGCACTGTAAGGGCAATTATCAGACAAGCTGGATTGACTGTAGAGGAGTTTGTGAATTTAATTTAGTAAAACAAAGGAGAATAGCCATGCCTTATGATTTTGTTTTGCCTGATTTAGGCGAAGGAATAACCGAGGGCGAGATACGGAGATGGCTTGTTAAGGAAGGCGATGCTGTTGAAGAGCATCAGACCGTGCTTGAGATAGAGACGGACAAGGCAGTGGTGGAAGTCCCTTCCCCGAAAAAAGGAAGAGTGACCAAGATACATAAAGAAATTGCCGATATTGCAAAAGTCGGCGAGGTATTAATGACCATTGCGGATGTCGGCGAGGCAGTTGAAGAAAAGCCAAAAGAAGAAGAGAGGCCGAAATCTGTTTCTGTTGTCGGCGTATTGCCGGAAGAAGAGGAAGAAGTCCTTGCAGCTCCGGCAGTAAGGGCGCTGGCAAAAGAGCTCGGCGTTAAACTTGAATCAATAAAAGGCTCCGGTCCGGGCGGAAGCATTACGAAAGATGACGTCACAGAGGCGTCTGAAAAAGGCAAGAAGACAGAAGACCAGTACGGCGCGATAGAGAGACTGGCGATAAAAGGATTGAGAAGGACAATAGCAAAGAACCTCATTATGTCGCAAAAGACAACTGCCTTTGTAACAGGGATGGACGAGGCGGATATTACAGAACTGTGGAGCTTGAAGGAAAGAGAGAAAAAGGCGCTGATTGAAAAGGGGGTGCATTTAACTTTCTTGCCGTTCTTCATTAAGGCTGTTCATCATGCCCTGACAGAGCATCCACTGCTAAATGCCTCTGTGGATGAGGGAAGAGAAGAAATAATTATTAAAAACTACTACAACATCGGGGTTGCTGTTGACACACCTGACGGCTTGATGGTCCCTGTGATAAAGAATGCCGGCAAAAAGACCATTCTTGAACTCGCTTCAGAGATACAGGACTTAAGCGTAAAAGCGAGAGAGAGAAAGATAAGGCTTGAAGAGATAAAGGGGAGCACTTTTACGATTACAAATTACGGTCATTTCGGAGGATGGTTTGCAACTCCGATAATCAATTATCCCGATGTTGCGATACTCGGCACAGGAAAGATTTCCGACAAGCCGTGGGTCAAAGACGGGAAGATTGTTATCAGAAAAATCCTTCCGTTGTCGCTTACCTTTGACCATAGGGTGACGGACGGCGTAGATTCAGCAAAATTTCTGTCTAAAGTTATTCAATACCTTGAAGACCCGGCGCTGCTGTTTATAGAAAGCGCGTGAAGGATATAACTCCTTTAAGAAGCCGCTTGCCATCAAAAAGACTATTGACAAATTAGCCATGCAGTGGTTAAATATTAGCCATGAAACGGAGATATTTACAAACTATTGTTGAAGAGTCGCTCAAGCACTTTCCTGCTGTCCTGCTAACCGGCGCGCGTCAGGTTGGAAAATCTACACTGGCTCAGGCGCTGATCAATAAAAAAACATGGAATGCAGGTTATATAACCTTTGATGACAGGGCAGCGCTTGATGCTGCTATCCGCGACCCTGACGGATTTATTAAGGCTATGCCGACGCCTGTGATAATTGACGAGGTGCAGCGGGCGCCGGATGTGCTTTTGCCGATTAAAAGGGCAATAGACCGCAACAGAAAATCCGGACAGTATCTGCTCACAGGCTCGGCAAACATTTTGACTCTGTCGAGTGTATCTGAAACATTGGCCGGACGGGTTGCTGTTCATAATCTATATCCGTTTTCCTGGCCGGAAATGCTTGATCTGCCTGTGCCTACAATACTGAAAGACCTCTTTGATGCGCGGGAGGTTAAAGACCTCATCAAGAAGTTATTTGTGCCTGTGAAATCAGATTACAGGAAGAAAATAGAAAAAAGAATTCTAATAGGCGGTTATCCGCCTGCTGTGTTGATGGACTCTGACCATGCCCGCAGAGAATGGTTTTCATCATATCGTCAGACATATCTGGAAAGAGACCTCTTGAACATACGGGCAATAGAGAACCTTCCTGATTTCAACCGTCTTCTCGGTCTGGCAGCATTCCGGACCGGGAGGCTGCTCAACCTCTCCGATTTTTCGCGGGAAACAGGGCTGCCTTTCACAACCCTGCGGCGTTATATGAATTTATTAGAGGTAACATATCAGGTTTCCCTGTTGCGTCCCTACTTTGCAAACATCGGCAAGAGGCTTGTGAAAATGCCCAAGCTTTATTTCAGCGATACCGGAATGGCATGTCATCTCACAGGCGCTGATTCAATATCCAGTCTGGATGCGCAGGGAAACATGGGCGCAATGGCAGAGACCTGGGTTGCTGCCGAACTCCTCAAACTACTGACCGTATCAGGCCATGGTTTTCAGCTTTATTTCTGGAGAACGCAGGCGGGTCAGGAGGTGGATTTTCTTATTGAGAGGGGGAGGGAGATTGTGGCAGTTGAGGTCAAGTGGGGACAGCGCATAGAAGAAAGAGATATAGCTAATCTGAAGCGCTGCAGTCAGGATCTCAAGTCAAGGCTAAGGCTGTCTGTAATCCTTTACGGCGGCACGGAAGTTATACCGCTCGGGCCGGCTATGCTTGCTGTTCCTTTCCCTGTTTTCTTTGGAGTAAGAGAATAAATTTACTCCCTGAAAATATTGTAATCGTAAATTTGATTGTAATGGCCTACGAATCGGAATTCTACTGTGTCTTTCCCTGTGAATTTGAATACAATTCTATAATGAACGTCAACCCTGAAGCTCCAGACATCATGCCCTCTCGGATGAAGCTTTTCTGTTCTAAGAATTGGATTAAAGTGATTTTCTCTGAATAGTCTTGTCTTTTCTTCTGTTTTAGCCTGGATTTTCTTTGGAAGTTTAAGAAATAGCTCATCGAAAGTAGCGGTGGTGCAAATCTCAGTCATGCCTTTTCTATGATTTCAAGAAGGGACTTCCTTTTTGTTATACGGCCGGCTTTGTGGTCTGCTTCGGATTTTTTTAGGGCCTCAATAAAATCTTTCTTGTAGAGGCCAACTGCATTGCAGAATGCCTCATAGTTCTCTTTTGTTATTTCAAATCTGACCCTGTCTTTTGCGACTTTTTTAAGTTCGGCAGATAAGGTTTTTTGCATATTGTTATCCTTTTGCAAGTGCTTTCAGTGCCGGGCGGTATTTTTCAATGAATTCATTCACCTGTGAGACGAATTCCCTGTCTATCCCCTTGGGATATTTTTTCTTTTTCACAGGTTCAAGAACAATCCTTTGGCCGGATTTATCCATCGTGATGTCCAACTCAGCGCCCGCAGAAAGTTTCAGCTTTTCAATCATCTCGCGCGGGATTGATACTCCCTGACTGTTTCCTATAGAGCATAATTTTCTGTGCATATTATCTCCTCTAATGTTATAACATGATTATAACAGAAAAAAAGCGGGTTTTGCATGCTTGGCTTGGTATAGTATAATCAAACCTATGGATAACAATATGAGCCTTGACTCTCTTTTCAAGCCTAAATCCATTGCCCTCATCGGCGCGGCGCATACTGAGGAAAAGCTTGGCGGCGTGATTTTAAAGAATCTGCTGAAATTTAAAGGCAGTGTTTATCCTGTTAACCCCAATTACGGCGAGATGATGGGCTTGAAGTCCTATCCTTCTGCCCGTGATATTCCGGAACCTGTTGACCTGGCAATAATCATGAGGCCTGCGGCTGAAGTCCCGGAAATTCTCAGAGAACTTGCAGGCAGGACAAAAAGCGTAATAATTGCCAGTTCCGGCTTTGCGGAGATTGGGGAGAACGAACTTCAGGATGAGGTTGTAAAGACAGGCAAAGAGATAGGCGTAAGAATCCTCGGCCCAAATTGCATTGGCATATATAATCCATCTCACAGACTGGATACCTTTTTCCTTCCGGATGAGAGGCTGAAAAGACCTAAAAAAGGAAATGTTGCTGTTGTATCGCAGAGCGGCGCTATTCTGAGCTGCTTATTGGGAGCGCTTGAGACCTCAAATACAGGCGTATCAAAGGCGATAGGATATGGCAATGCAATAGATATCAATGAGGCAGATATATACGAATACCTTGCTAAAGACAGAAATACCGGCGTTGTAATTTCATATATTGAATCGCTTGGTGATGGAAGAAAATTTATTGAAAAGGCAAAAATCTTGTCAGAGAAAAAACCTCTGCTTATCCTCAAGGCAGGCAAGGGCGTAAGCGGGCAGGCGGCGGCATTCTCGCATACGGGAAGGCTTGCCGGTAAATATGAAGTCTTCCATTCAATACTCAGACAGTTCGGAATAAGGGAAGTGGATGACTTTGATATGCTCATTGATGCGGCAAAGGCGCTTGCATATTACCCCTCTGTATCCCCCCTTGCCAAGGGGGGAATTAAAGGGGGTGGCAACAGAGTGCTTATCATTACAAATGGCGGAGGCTCCGGAGTTTTGGCTGCTGATGAATGTATGAGACAGGGGCTTGAGGCGGCAAAACTGCCTGAGGATAAAGTGGAAAAACTCAAAAGGATATTCCCGCATTTTTATGGAATCAATAACCCGCTTGACCTGACTGCACAGGTAAAGGATGAAGATTATGTTACGGCATTGAATGAATTAAGGGATGACTATGATGGATTTTTGGTTATTGCCCTGTCAAATGTCCTTGGGATTACAGAGAGGCTTCCTGAAATGATAAAGGCATGCAGGGCGAATATAAATAAACCTGTTGTTTCCCATATCGCACAGAGCGGCATATCAAAGAAACTAACCGTTCTTCTTGAAAAAGCAAAAATCCCGGTTTATCCTTCTCCTGAAAAAGCAGTCAGGGCGTTAAAGGCGCTTTTAAGTATTTAATTTCTTTTTTCTTATGTAAATCCACGCATTGAATCCGCATAAAAGAAAATCAGAACTTCTTTGTGAACTTGACCACTACCCGGTCATTTTCTTTCCAACGGCCGAAATGTGTTTTTTCACCGCCGTTGAACCACTCATAGAATGTTTCTATGGATTTCCCCTCTTTAAATTTATGCTCGTAAGTCATGCGGTGTGTATTGTCTTTTTTGGAGATGTTATATACGACTCCGTAAGACGTCTTATTCTTGTCGTTAATATCAACTTTCTGAAGTATGTATATGGCATTGCGCCCGAAACGCGAAGAGCGCTGGTTTACAGGATAGTCCGGATGGTTCTGGTCTTCAAGCACCCATTCATTTGAATATTCAACAATGAGCTTGGCAGAGTCTATGGCATCAATCTTCATAAATGTATTTAAGTCGTATTCGGTTCCAAATACATAGTTAATATAGGCGTCCTCTTTCCTGTTCTCAGGAATTTCACATGCGCCTTCGCCGTGCCATTCCCATTTGCCCTGCACTGTGGAAAATCCTGCGGCGAGAATGCCGCCCTTTATGTACTGCTTTTCATATTGATTGGAGCTCACGCGCTTAAGCACGGGAGCTGGCAGGTATCCCTCGTAAGCGCTTACAAAAAAATCAACGCCTTCAACAGTCATTTTCTGTTTGGCCATAAAGCCTGAATCAGTCAGGCTGTGCCGTATTTTCTTTTCTGTAATCTGATAGTCTGTACCGGCCTGGCCGGGGATATCCGAATCAACGAGGTCATAGTCGCCCTTGCCTGCGCTCCATCGCGAAGCTTCAGGCGGATAACGCGATTTCTGAAAATAGGGGAGCAGCCGAACCTCTGTGCTGTTGTTGCCGGTGTAGTAATAGGTCCAGGACGCCTGCCAGACCCCGAGTTTGTCCGGGTCTGTGGGATGGTCAGCGTCAGCCTTTGCAATGCGTTTTGCAGGAGAGTAAAGAGTGCTTATCCCGTCTTCTATATATTTATATCCAAAGACAAGGTCTGAGGTTTTAAGTTTTTTCTTTACGTATAACTGCGATAAATATGCCATCCGGCTCGGGCCATACTGGTCTTTCTCAGAGCCGTACTGAAGGATAGCGTCAATCTTAATCTCGTATTTCATCAACTCCAGCCAGGTATCCATTGATAACTGCGTGTAGGCCTGCCTGAATTTTGTATCGTCTCCCTGCCCCTTATCCTGATGTTCATTGTGCTTTGTGAAATTATATCCTGTTGCGTTCCAGTTCCATTTCGCCTGTTTGAAAGCTTTATAAAAGGGATTTTTTTCTTCCTCTTTTGCAGGCTTGTCCGATGACAGCAGCGCATCCAGGTCGTCAATCTTCGGAGTTTTGTCCTGTGCAAAAACAATTGATGATGACAGGATAAATATAAGGGCTGCTAAACAGAAACCTACAAACGGCATACCATTTTATCCGTAGTTTCTATAAGGCGGTTCCCTAAAATCTTTGAGAGATTGAGGAAGAGTTTTGAAGTGATGAACGGACTCAGGCGGCGCAGCCTCTGAAGCGTTTTCCAATCAAGCGATAAAAGTCTTGCATTAGTTACAGCAAACACATCTGCAGTCCTCGGCTGACTGCTTACAAGCGCAATCTCGCCGAAGACGTCGCCCGGCTCTAATACGGCGATAGCCTTACGCTCGCCGTTAACAGCCCTGGATACGGATATCTCGCCATCTATAACGAGATACATCTTGTCTCCCGCATCTCCTTCACGGATTATCTGCTCTCCTACCTTAGCATCCTGCATGTGGGACATCAGAATCAGCCGCCGTATCTGGAACTTGCTCAGGCCTTCAAGCAATACTGACTGCTTGATGAGCCGGTCTCTCAGCTCCAGGCCGATAACATCCCACAAAGTGATAAGGCGCACAGATGAGAGCGTCATAGGGGTGATGAACAATTCCGTAACAGCTGCGATGACCATAACAAATGCGCTGAGGGCGCCAAACTGAACTATGGGAACGAACTTAGAAAAGACCAAGGTTCCAAACCCTGCTGCCAGCGCGACGCTTGAAATGAATATAGGTTTAATTTCCGCGATAAGCGTATCTTCAAGCGCCTTCTTTTCATCGCCATATTTTTCAGGCTCTGGTTGTAAAGAACCATAAATACAGTGGTGTCATCAACGGCAATGCCGATTGTGACTGCGGCCACCATAACAGTTCCTGCATTTAATGGAATTCCTGCTATTCCCATCAAGCCAAAGAATATGGCAACCGGAAGAAGATTGGGTATAAGAACAATAAAACCTGCCTTCCACGACATGAAAAGGAACGCCATTATTGCGGCTATCATTACGGCTGTTGAAATAAGAGATGTGAGCTGTCCTGATATAAAGTTCTCAGCGGCGTCTGCAATTAAAATTCCTTCGCCTGTAATGAGAATGTCAGCGTATTTGCCATAGCTGCCGCTGTTTAAGTCTTTTTTGATTTTTTCAACAAGATTATTCAGCTCTGTGGAAGAGTTGATGTTGTGACGAACCATGATATTGGCTTTAGAGTAATCTCCGGAAACAAACCTCTCTATGTCATTACGCTGGAAAAACAACAGGTATTGTGATATCAAATTATCAGAGTCCGGCACCTGGTGAAATGCAGGGTCTCCATTCTGCATCCCTTTGTTTACAAGCGCTATGTAGTCGGGAAGGCCCAGCACTGTATCAAATACCTTTAGGTTTCTCAGGTATGCTTCAGCCTCTTCTATCTTTTTAAGGCTGGCTGCGTTTTTAAAATCACCCGTATCTTTTTCAAAGACGACATAAAAGATATTCTGCCCCGACAGGTTTTCATGCATTTTTTCGGCAGCCTTTACAATAGGAGAGCTTTTCTTAAAGTATGATATGACATCGTTGTTGACATATATAAAAGCTGAAGCAATCAGCGAGATTAGCAGGGCCAAAGAGCTTGCGATTATTATTCTTCTTCTGTATTGATAGCCCCAGTAGATTACTTTATGCACAATTTTTTCAAGAAGCTTGCTGCCTTTTGTGTCTTTATGAAATCCCCTTGCCATAATGGACTTGCCGAAAAACCTGAGATATACCGGCGTCATGGTTACTGTTATGAAAAAGTTCAGGAAAAACCCTATGCCTGAAGCTATTCCGAAATCCTGCAGGATAACCACATCGGTAAAGGCAATCGTGCCAAAACCGATAACTGTGGTAAGCGCAGTTAAGAAAAATGCCATGCCGAGCTTTTTGCCTATGCCGACAAGCACCACCTCTCTCGGAGGCTCGCCCTTGGAAGTGGCTTCTAAAAACTCAGTAACCATATGTGTATCTTCTGTGGAGCCTATAACAATCATAATAGCGGGCACTATGGCAGTAAGGGGATTTATCGGTATGCCCAGCAAGCGCATTAAGCCAAACGTCCAAAAAATACTTATTGCGGCATTTATTGTAGGCACTATTGCTCCGTGGATGTTGCCAAGTGTCAGCATAATAGTGAAAAGCAATACAAAAGCAGCAACCGGCACCAGAACAATCTGGTCGTCAACGATATACTCGGACATAGATGTATTCACATAAGGCGCGCCTGTCTGGAATATCTCCTGAAAGTCGCCTTTGTATTCGTTTGTAACCTTCTCTATATCTTTTTTTATCCTGCTGTCAAACTTGTCGTCTTTTTTATCCCTGCTGAGATACAGGGAGATAACAGTGGATTTGCCGTCAGGAGAGATAAAATTTCTATAAATTACCGGGTTTTCAACGGCGTCTTTTTGTTTTGCAAGAAGTTCGTTTGGCTCTCCGGGTATTAGGTCCAGCAGCGGAGCTGTATCAATAATGCCCTGCTGGCCCTTGATATTATTGATTGTGAACAGGCTTTCAGCTTTTTCTACGCCTTTCAGGTTAGCCAGCCGGTCAAACATCAAGCGGAGCCGGTTTAATTTATTTTCAGTGAAAAGGTTGGAATCTCTTATGTAAACAAAGGAAAGGATATCAGAGCCGAAGACCTTTTTGGTTTCTTCATATCTCTGCTTTTCCGGCGTGTTCCTGGCCATGAACCTGTCGCTTGAGACGTCTATCTTCAACTGAAGCGCCGGTATGGCAAGGGCAATGGTCAGTAAAGCAGCAATAAGGATTATAATCCATGGTTTATCGTATGAAAATCTGACAAGCTTTTCCATGTTTTCCCTATGGCCCCTTTTTTATTTGAAGCTTGTTACTGCGCGTTCCGTGAATATTGAATCCTCTATATTGCCGTCTATCTTTCGTTCCACCAATCCCATCAGCGTCTTATGTTTGTTCTGGTGGTGTGTCATTAATACCTTGTCTGCGCGCATCAGTTTCCCTTTTATCGGTTTTACATTATGCGCAGTCTGGGTCTTGAGGAGTTTCATGCTGTGGTCATAGAAATCCACCTTCAGGGTAACAAAGGCGTCTGTTGTAATCCACAAAATCCGTTTTGCATAACCCGTGGTCTTCTTCTCGTCGTCTGTTGACGGCAGGGATTCAATGACATAGCAGTCCTGATTGTCGTATTTTTCTTTATTTGAGACGGAGTATGTATGCGCCTCAAGTTTTTCAGGCCTGAGGTCTTCATAGGAAAAATCAGTGCCCATGAAATATCCCTTCTTATTGCCGCCCGCAATCCTCTTAAGCTTTTGGCCGTATGCAGGCATATAAAGCCACTGGTCATCTTCTCTGTCTTTTTGTTCCCAGGTAAGCAGCGCGGTTCCTCTTATATCAGCAGGGCCTTCAAAACGGGCAAGATATTTAAAAAGCCCGGCATTGTCTTTCTTGGCATAGCGCTTTAATTCGCGGGTCTCTTTATTGTTTGAACTGTCAACCAGCACCATCTTTATGTTCTCATATTCCCGAGCGGCTTCGTGTCTTTTCTTCTGCTCTTTCATAATATCAAGGCCCGAAAGCTCCCCTGAAAAGGCAGGCGCGGCGATACACAGAATGTACGAAATCAAGACCATTAAAATTTTCATATTCCCCTCCATTTTAGAGTTTTATAAAGAATCTTTAACACGGTAAAATTCTACCATAACATCTCACTAAAAAGCTAAGTCATTTCTTATGGGTTGTGGTAAACTTTATCCATGATATTAACTGATGATTCTATCCTAAAAAATACAGCCTTCTTTTTGGGGAAAAACAAAGGAAAGAAGGTGTTTGTTGAGCATGAAGTGAAGATTTTCTTAAAAAGCGCGGGGCTTTCCGTGCCTAAAGGAATGCTTGCAGGTAAGGACGGCCATATCCCTTCTTCAAGCCTTGCCTATCCGCTTGCGGCAAAGGTGTCATCCGCAAAAATAACATCAAAGAGTGACACGGGCGGCATCAGGTTAGGGTTGAAGAATGACGCCGAGCTAAGAAAGGCTGTTTCAGAACTGCTGAAAATTAAGGATGCAGAAGGCGTGCTTGTAGAGGAGATGGCTCGCGAGGGGATTGAGGTCATCATAGGCGGTGTGCTTGACAGGCAGTTCGGGGCTGTTGTGATGTTCGGCATCGGCGGGGTGTTTGTTGAAGTTTTCAAAGACATCGCCTTTGCCCTTGCGCCTTTAAAAGAAGAAGACGCTCTCTGGCTTATTACTCAGGTAAAGGGATACAGGCTTCTTGAAGGCTTTCGCGGAAAACCCGCTGTTGATAAGGATGCGCTGATTAAAGCAATACTTGTAGTCTCAGAGATTATCTCATCTGGCTATGTTGAGGAAATAGACCTGAATCCTGTTGCGCTTTATCCAAAGGGCGCAATGGTGCTGGACGCAAAGATGAAAATCTTTAAACGGCAAGAGAGATAATGGTGCCGAAGGCGGGATTTGAACCCGCATGGGTTGCCCCACACGCCCCTCAAACGTGCGTGTCTACCAGGTTCCACCACTTCGGCATGCTGATATACTATTACAAAAACAGCGATGTTTTCAAGAGAAGGGTAATGCGGGAGGCGGTTAAAATCAATAAAAGGTATCGGGTAAAGGGATTTTTGCATAAATAATTCTCTCAGCGCCGGGAATTCCAACACCTGCTGTATAAAATTTTGTATGCCCTAACGGTTAGAAGCGTCTTGTTCGTAATTTGTTCCAACGATGAAGCCTTCAAGCTCTTTAATTTTATTTTCCTTCTCAGAGATTACCATGTTCACGACATCGCGAATGCTGACAAGGCCTACGAGCTTGCCGTCTTCAAGGACTGGCAGATGGCGAACGTGCTTTTCGTTCATTAATGACATGCAATGCTCTATATTATGCTCGGGACTTACGCAGAAGACCATCGGAGTCATGATTTCATGTACAGCAGTCTCCTTAGAGGATTTTCCTTTGAGTATCACTTTTCTGGAATAATCCCTTTCAGTGAAAATGCCTACAAGATTCCCCTCGTTAACAACAAGAAGAGCGCCAACATCCTTATCCGCCATTATCTGCAATGCCTCATAAGCGGTCACATCCGGAGATATTGTGTAGTATCCCTTCTTTTTTGATTCCAGAATTCTCCTCACAGTACTCATTGCTTTACCCCTCCTCTCTTAAATTTTTCTCAAGTTAGTCCTTCCATCCGATAAAACAAAAGGCAAAACTGCCAATGTATCATTGCCGCCAGCACGGCCATCTTTTTCACGCTAAATCCGCCGCTTTCTAATCCCCCCCTCTTACAAAGGGCTTAACTTTATCGGGTAAACTTCTTAATCCATTTCTATCAGATAAAAACTTTTTTGTCAATCATCATCAGTTCCATAAGTAATTGCACCACTCTGGAAGTCCGTTACATAAAATTCTAAAGCCCCGACGCCCCAACCCCTTGATTGGCAATGATTTTTGTGTAAAAAAGTTGCAAAATCTTTTATTAAGCGGTATCGTTTTAACAACAGGCATGCAAATTTATGCGCTGGTTTTAATGTGATATAATAAAAGGAAATTTAGAGCTAAAGAAGGCATGAGAACAAGGTCAGGCTCTTAGCGGATATCAGCAAGGAGGTGATGAGAAATGAAGGCTTTAGAAATAGATGACAAACTTGACAGCCTGATAAGCGAACTGGAATTCAAGGATGCAAAGGAGGTAATTAAAGATTCTTTATTCACCGAAATTCTTTACAGGATATCTAAGTTTACAGATGAGGCATGGCGGTTTAATGACAAATATGGGAAGACCTTGGCAGAGTTCAAAAAAGAATACGAATCTAAGTCGGAAGATTATGAAAACTACGATAACCTGATGGCATGGGAATTTGCGCAGCAAGGGAAAGAATACTGGGAGAAAAAGCTGGAAGAATTGAAAAGTGTTCTATAAACTTAGCCTTAACCTTAGCCTTAACCTGTTTTTATTGTGGTATAATACTTGCAAAGTTTGCAATATGATGGAGGTGTTAAAATGAGAGTTGCTGTTAAAAAGGAAGGTTTGCCAAAAGAAATGCCTGAGAAAAAAATATCATCAGAAATTCAAGGTCTTTCTGCAAGTGAAATTGAAAAAATTATAAAAATGGTGCACCTGTTGAAAGCAGAGTTTTTTGGCGGAAAAAAGAAGGCTTCGATGGAAAGTTTTAGAAAAGCAAAAGGGGCATGGGGCGATATTGATATCAAAGGGATATACAAAAAACTCGATGAGGAGTGGAAGCAATGGACACCGCTAAAGTCTGTGTAGATACAGATATTGTCATTGATTACCTCCGAGGAAGGAATAAAAATGAGGGAATTCTTCCTGAACTTATTGCAAAGCATAATGTATATATCTCGCCTGTTTCTATCTATGAGCTTTACTATGGAGGATACTATTCAGGCAAGGTTACCCCTGTTGATGATGTATTAGCAATGATTACCCCATTTGACTGGACAGCGGAAGATGCAAGAAAAGCTGCGCAAATTCATGCAGCATTATCAAAGTCTGGAGAAACCTTGACTATTAAGGATGTCTTTATTGCAGGGCTATGTTTATCAAGAACAGTTCCCCTTGTGACAAGAAATGTTTCGCATTTTAATAAAGTAAGGGGACTGAAAGTAATTGATGGGACTAAGTATTTAATAAGATGAACTTCCAAACAGTAGAAGGCATAGAGCCGTTAGAAGAACATTTTGAACTCAAGGCTGTTTATGCCTAATAACAGACAATAAAATAAAGAAGATATTAAATTAAGGAGACTTCGCTGCGGAATCGGGAAGCAGAGCAACCGGTAGTTTATGTATATGTAAAAAAATGGCGAGAGAGCTCGTCCCTTGAAGAAATAAATATGGAAGAAGTGGCGGCATAAACAAAATCCAACCGGCGTGAGCCTGCCAAGTTTCCTATGTAATCCATTACACAATCTGGAAGCCGATTACATAAAAGTCTAAAGCCCAGACGCCCCAACCCTTTGATTGGCAATGATTTTTGTGTAAAAAAGTTGCAAAATCTTTTATTAAGCGGTATCGTTTTAACAACAGGTATGCAAATTTATGCGCTCTGGTTTTAATGTGGTATAATCAGTTATGACAAAAGATGAAATTATAAATTACTGGCTGGATTCAGCAAATACAGACCTGAAAGCAATGAATAGTCTTTTTAAAAGCGGCCATTATATATGGGCTTTGTTTTTAGGGCATCTGGTTATAGAGAAACTTTTAAAAGCAGTGTATGTTAAAAATAGTGACGCCAATGTGCCTTATATCCACAACCTGACAAGAATTGCAGAAGAGGCAAGATTGGAATTGACAGAAAAACAAAAGGATTTTTTAGCTGAAGTTACTACATTTAATATTAAGTCGCGCTATCCCGATTATAAGAATAGATTTTACAAAAAGGCTTCCAAAAACTTTGCGGAGCATTATATTAAAGAGATAAAGGAGTTCAGACAATGGCTTCTCAAAAAGATAAAAAAATAGCTTATCAAAAGATTAAAGACTATATAAAAATTATAAAGCAAAACGGAATTGATGTCTGGAGGGTATACCTTTACGGCTCTTACGCAACAAACAGATTCACAGATAAGAGCGATATTGATGTTGCAATATTTTTTAATAAAGACGATATAGACGGTTTTGTGGAAGACGCCCAGTTGATGAAACTGACAAGAAAGATAGATTTAAAAATTGAACCGCATTCATTTGCAAGGTTGGATTTTGATAAAACAGACCCATTTGTCAGGGAAATAATAACCAAAGGCAAAAGAATCCTCTGACCATTATGTAATCCATTACACACTCTGGAAGTCCGTTACATAAAGGGCATATATGGGCGCCGAAATAAGGGTATCCCTGAAGTTGCATTTATTTAACGGCATGATTTAGAATTTAATTTAATGAAAATATATTATGACAAAGAGGTTGATGCGGCTTACATAAAGCTGTCAGATATAACCCCTGCAGGCGTTATAGAGATTGCCGAAGGCATTAACGTTGATACCACAGATTCAGGAGAGGTTGTCGGAATTGAGCTATTAGACGCATCAAAGAAATTCCCCCTGAAATCGCTTTTTACTTGTGAATTTGACAGCGAACTCCTGCTTGCTAAGGCATAACCCACCATCCTCTATGTAATCCATTACACACTATGGAAGAGGATTACATAAAAGTCTAAAGCCCCGACGCCTTAGCCCCTTGATTGGCAAGGATTTTTAAATAGCATAGTAGTGGTGAATAAAAGGATTACATAATTAAATCAACCTAATCGGATGCGCGGTTATCCATATCTCTATCTGCTGAAATCTTATTTTAAGGCGTTCTTTTAGTTCTTTAAAGAACTTTTCTGTTTCAGAGGTGGTTTCAATATCAACTATAAAACGGATAAGTTCATCAGCGTACTCTTCACTTCCATGCGTCCAAATACCATGAACACTTTGAGGCTCTACAGTAACTGCGCCGAATTTTTCGATCAATTCTCTTCTTGTTTGCTGAAATTTTTCTGGCTCTATCGGAAAGCCGTCGTTATATTTTAGCGGAAGCAGTAGTTCGTATCGTTCTAATGGCATTATCAAACCCTTCTGTGTCAACAACTGTATATGAGATGTTTAAGGTATCAAGCACAGCAAGAGCAGAGGATGGAATCTCGTAGGTGTCATCTGGCAGGCAAATAACCCGTAACCGTTTGGACAGTTCAAGAAAGCCAACTGCATCATTCTTTGAATCTTTAAATTTTACTCTTACCATTCTCATACATTAACTATAAAAACTTAGTTTTGATAAAGTCAAGGGTTTTTAGGACTATGTAATCCATTACACAATCTGGAAGGGGATTACATAAAATTGCAAGGGCTTGAGACTCCGACACTTTGATTAACAATGATTTTCTTTGTGGTATATTGCAAAGTTTGCAATATGATGGAGGTGTTAAAATGAGAGTTGCTGTTAAAAAGGAAGGCCTGTTGATTCCCAAAAGGTTTTTAAAGGGGGTAGAAACAGTGGAAATCAAATTAGAAAAACTTATGAGGTGAAAAAATGAAGACCCATCAAAGATACAAGATACATCCTGCATCGTGCATCATGCATCCTACACCCCCCTTCAATTCCCCCCTTGCCAATGGGGGACATAGAGTTCTACATAAAGACTCCTGTTTCGCACAACTTCAATTCCC